>Ga0160444_100218_pt1 | contig 49781 bp, 35 predicted proteins | sample HID1972K_E1MG_FD_108232 | JGI IMG/M metagenome (GOLD analysis project Ga0160444, IMG submission 108232) | Enriched pill bug-associated microbial communities from UW Madison campus, WI, USA - HID1972K_E1 MG | ecosystem: Host-associated > Arthropoda: Insects > Digestive system > Unclassified ... | reverse complement strand
TGCTAAAGTAAAAGCTTTTCGATCAAATTTAAGGGGCGTGCGCGATGTGAAGTATTTTTTGTTCAGACTAACCAATATCTATGCGTAATTTTTCTTCTGCTCCACAACTTTTTGCACTGATCCCAACTTTCCCCCACCCCCCCTAGAAAGCCATAACAAAAAAACCGCTGACAATCAGCGGTTTTAAGTTTAATGAAGCGGAGAGAGAGGGATTCGAACCCTCGGTACCGTTTCCAGTACGACAGTTTAGCAAACTGTTCCTTTCGGCCACTCAGGCATCTCTCCTTATTTTGGAATGCAAATATAGCAATTCAAACTACTTTGCAAAAATATTTTAAACTTTCCCCAAGTATATATTTTATGACTTTGAAATTTCCGTTTTCTTTTCCTTCTTGATGTCATAATCCACCCGGACGTGATAAATGCTCATCAACATGGTTTTGAATATTTCCCGGATGGTTTCAATTTCTTGTAAAGTAATATTGCTATTCTTTATTTGATTCTGTGACAGCTTATAATCAATGATCTTATCAACCAAATCGCTGATACTCTTCGCATCGGGTTCTTTGATACTTCTGGATGCAGCCTCTACAGAATCAGCAAGCATAAGCACTGCAGTTTCTTTTGAAAAAGGAATTGGTCCCGGATAACGGAATAAATCTTCGTCAACAAACTTTTCCGGAAAACTCTTAATATAGGATTGATAAAAATAATCTACCCGTGTCGTTCCATGATGTGTTTTTATAAAATCAATAATCTCTTCCGGCAAATTTGCTTTTCTTGCCATCTCAATGCCCTTGGTAACATGGGAAATAATGATTTGCGCACTCTGTTCAAAAGTTAAGCCATCATGCGGATTATATCCTTTTGTTTGATTTTCTATAAAATACTGGGGATTCATGATTTTACCTATATCATGATACAACGCCCCGGCACGAATCAACAGGGTATTCCCTCCTATTTTGTAAATAGCCGCTTCAGCCAAATTAGCAACCTGCAGTGAATGTTGAAAGGTACCCGGTGCTTTATAAGACATTTCACGCAATAGATGTGAATTTGTATTGGTTAATTCCATTAACGTTACATCAGAAGTAATTCCAAAATAGCGCTCAAAAGCATAGATCAATGGATACGCGAGTAAGGTTAAAAGCACACTCACAATAAACGGCACGAAATCTACCCAACGCAGATCATCTACCGTACCGTTCCTGATCAACACCATCCCCAAAAAGGCAATAATATAAGTACCAAGGATAAATATGGAAGAAAGCAGAAATTGCTCACGTTTAACCAATGTCTTAATACTATAGATAGCAACCATCCCTGCTGTTAATTGCAGAAAAACAAATTCAAAACTGTTCGGAACAAAGAAGGCAGCAATCAATACCATAAGCATATGAATATTCAATGCCATCCGGGTATCAAATAAGACTCTTAGAATAATGGGAACAATACAGAATGGGATAAAATACAGATTGGGAAGTTTGATATCAACCGCCCAGGACAATAAAACCAGCATGGAAGTGACAACCAGCAAGATCAGGGTAAGCAAGCGATTATCATCGAAGATGTCCTTTCTAAATAAATAGAGAAAGAGCATTAAAAGCACAATAATCAACCCTACAATCAAAATTTGCCCTAATACAACAACTTTCACATCGCCTCCAATACGGGCTTCTTCCTCATAAGCGGTTCGTAAGGATTCTATTTTCTGGTATACTTCATTGTTAATAGTCGACCCTTCAGAGACAATTAATTCTCCCTTCTGCACCATCCCCCGCGTAGTGGAAATATTAGCCAGTGCGTCTGTCTCCAGTTTATTTGTAAGCTGCTCGTTAAACTGAAAATTATTCTGAATATGATCTGAAACCACCTTTGTTAGCCAGTCCTTCTCTTCAATTTTCTCATTCTCATCTATTGCATTATCCAAATAGGCTAATGCTCTTTCCTGTGTAAAAACGTCTGCAGTATTTTTTTTGGTCGATATATTATCCGTTAGCAAGGTAAAATTATAATTATCACCCTCGATTTGGAACTTCTTGGTAGGCGACATCACGCCATCTGAGTAAATCTTCTCAAGGATGGAGGTAGCCACTTTACTATAAAGCGGAACCAGTTCAGGGTCAAATGTTGTATTTTTCCATTTAGTCTCTAAATCAGCCTGCATTCTTGAAATCTGATCCGGCCCAACCTGTGTCTGAAATTCATAAATTGGATTAATCGATTCCAGAACATCTTCACGATCCTTGTTGATCTCATCCTGAGTTTTAAGAATAGCAAAATTATAGGGTGAAATAAGATCCTCATGCATCCATATCTTTCCTTTTTCAAATTCAAAGCGGAATCTGGGATGCTTCGGCAAGAAAAATGTAATGACTCCAATGCATAAAAGCATCAGGCCATATTTAAATAATTGTGGATTTTGTGCAAAAAAATTAATTCGATATGTTGGTTTTGAACGACTCACATTAATATTGTTTCATTCAAAATTAAGATTTCTAAAGAGAATATACCATTCCAAAAGAAAATAATAGTTTTTTAGTAACTTGCATAACAACCTAAAATAAAAAACTATGCTCAATCAAGAAGTTTATATCGTTTCTGCCGTACGCACCCCAATCGGAAGTTTTGGGGGAAGCCTGTCTTCGCTTTCAGCAACAGAATTGGCTGGAAAAGCAATTGCAGAGGCAGTTAGGCGTGCCAGTATCGACCCTGTAAAAATAGAAGAAGTCTACCTGGGAAATGTTTTATCGGCTAATTTGGGACAAGCTCCTGCAACACAGGCTGCTAAATTTGCAGGTTTACCTGATATCCCCGCTACCGCAGTAAACAAGGTATGCGCCTCCGGAATGAAAGCCATCATGTTGGCTGCACAAAGCATCGCACTGGGATTAAATGATATCGTGGTAGCGTCAGGAGCTGAAAGCATGAGTAATGTTCCCTATTATCTGGATAAGGCAAGAACCGGCTATCGGTTGGGACATGGGGAAGTGACTGACGGCTTGATGAAAGATGGCCTATGGGATGTTTATAATGACTATCATATGGGGTCAGCAGCCGAACTTTGTGCCCTGGAATGCAATATATCCAGACAGGATCAGGACGCTTACGCGATTGAATCCTATAAAAGGGCACAAAAAGCAGCAGAAGAAGGAAAATTTAAGAAAGAAATTGTTCCGGTTGAAATTGTGGGACGAAAAGGAGATATCACGATCGTTAAAGAAGATGACGAAATCCATGCCGTTAATTTTGATAAGATACCGGGATTAAAACCAGTCTTTAAAAAAGAAGGAACTGTAACCGCTGCAAATGCATCCACTTTAAATGATGGTGCAGCTGCTCTTGTTTTAATCAGTAAATCAAAAATGGAAGAATTGGGATTGAAGCCTTTGGCCAGAATTCTCGGATATGCTGACGCGCAACAAGCCCCTGAATGGTTTACCACTGCTCCTTCCAAAGCCATACCCAAAGCGTTGAAAACAGCCAATACTGAAAGCAGTGATGTTGATTTCTACGAGATCAACGAAGCATTTTCAGTGGTTTCAATTGCTAATAATCAACAGCTTGGCTTAGATAGCAGCCATGTCAATGTAAATGGTGGTGCAGTTTCAATGGGTCATCCATTAGGTGCTTCCGGAGCAAGGATCGTCGTTACACTATTAAATGTACTTGAACAAAATAATGGTAAAATCGGCGTTGCGGGTATATGCAACGGTGGCGGAGGTGCAAGTGCGATCGTGATCGAGAAACTGTAAACAAAACCTATCAACTTTATTACATTTTAAGAAAGCTTAACATTATTCGTAATTTGCGAACCGAAAACTCTTTTGAAAAATAAAAAATGAATAAACTTTTCCTTGTTTTCCTTTTAATAGGAAGTAATGTTTTTGCCCAGGTTCCCAAAAAAATCACTTTACAAGATCTTTATAAAAACAGCACATTCAAAACGAATAGTGTTCGAGGATTGCGTTCAATGAACGATGGTAAAACCTATGTATCAATCGAAACTGATTCTGTTACGAAAGAACGTTTTGTAGCCCGGAACAATTATAATGACGGAAAAATTGCTGAAAAGCTATTTTCAGAAAACGAATTGGTTTATGAAGGAACAAAGCTTCCAATTGGAACCAACTTCAGTGCTGACGAAAAGAAATTAATGATTGCTTATGAAAATGAAGCAATATATCGCCGTTCAAGCAAGGCTTTTTACTATGTTTTCGATTTGCAAACCAGAAAGATTACACCTGTTTCCAGAAAAAGCGGCAAACAACAATATGCAACTTTTTCTCCTGATGGAACAAAGGTCGCGTTTGTCAGGGATAACAACCTGTTCTTTACCAATTTAGCGTCGGGACAGGAAACGCAGATAACAAGCGACGGCAAGTACAATGAGATTATCAACGGGGGAACAGACTGGGTATATGAAGAAGAGTTTGGATTTGCAAAGGCCTTTTTCTGGAGTCCGGATGGAAACAAAATCGCTTTCTATCGTTTTGATGAAACAGAGGTTAAGGAATTTTCAATGACGATGTTTGAAGGCCTCTACCCTGCTGAATATAAATTTAAATATCCAAAACCAGGAGAAAAAAACTCAATTGTAAGTATCCACGTCTATAATATACAAGACAAGAACCTAAGTACTGCGGATATTGGCGCTGAAAAGGATCAATACATTCCAAGAATCAAATGGACGCAAGATGCTGATTTACTTAGTGTTCTTCGAATGAACAGACATCAAAACCAGCTGGAATATTTATTCGTTAACGCACAAAACGGTTCTTCTAAGGTTGTTTTAAAAGAAAATGATAAATATTATATCGATATAAATGATGACTTAACATTTCTTGAAAATGGCAAGCAGTTTTTTATCACCAGTGAGCGTGATGGTTTCAATCATGTTTATTTATACAATATGAATGGTGAGCTGGTACGGCAAATAACGAAAGGCGACTGGGAAATCACAAACCTGTATGGGGTAAATGAAAAAACAAGCACCTTATATTATCAATCGACAGAAAGTTCTCCATTGGAACGTGATATCTATTCAATCAATCTTTCAGGAAACAAAAAGAAAAAGATCAGTACACAGAAAGGAACCAATTCCGCAACATTCAGTGCTGATTTCAGCTTCTATATTCTAAATCATTCAAGTGTCACAACACCTCCTTATATCACCTTAAATAATAGCAACGGCAAAGTTGAACGTGTACTGGAAGCTAATGAGGGAGCAAAAAAGGTTGATTCAGAATATGGAATATCTCCACGCGAATTTTTCAGCTTTGCTACTTCTGAAGGTGTTGAGCTAAACGGCTATATGATCAAACCGGATAACTTTGACGAAAACACAAAATACCCGGTACTGATGTATGTATATGGCGGGCCGGGCAGTCAGAATGTCGCTAATTCATGGTCTAATAATTACTGGTTCAACTATTTAGCTCAAAACGGATATTTGGTCGTATGTGTCGATAACCGGGGTACAGGTTTCAGAGGTGCTGAATTTAAGAAAATGACCTATATGGAACTAGGCAAATATGAAATAGTTGACCAGATTGAAGCAGCAAAATGGCTGGGCAAGCAAAGTTATGTTGACAAAGACCGTATCGGATTGTGGGGATGGAGCTATGGAGGTTATATGGCTTCCTTAGCAATAACCAAAGGCGCTGATGTATTTAAAACGACGATTGCTGTAGCACCGGTTACAAACTGGCGGTTTTATGATAGCATTTATACCGAACGCTATTTACGCACACCTCAGGAAAACCCGGATGGCTACGATAATAATTCCCCAATCAACTTTGCAGATCAATTAAAAGGCAATTTCTTACTTATTCATGGTACTGCCGATGACAATGTACATTTTCAAAACAGCGTGATGTTTTCTGAAGCATTAATACAGGCAAATAAGCCTTTTGATCAGGCTTATTATCCAAATAAAAACCATGGCATCTATGGAGGGAACACAAGTTTACACCTGTTTACTAAAATAACTGACTTTGTATTTGAAAAACTTTAATCAGATTCTAAACTTATAAATTAATATTTTCTAAAGCTTATTCAGATAATTATTGCATTTTTGGCATTCAATTCTAAACCAAGCTATAAGCAGATTTAAAATAAACTATATCTATTTATATGAAACCTTCAGAACAAGACGAAATTCTTTCCTCCCACCTTATTAAAAACGGGGTGGATACACATACGGTATTAGAACACCCAGTCGGGTTGTTTGTACTATTTTTTACGGAAATGTGGGAACGCTTTAGTTATTATGGAATGCGCGCTTTATTGACGCTGTTCTTAGTAAGTGAAATCTCCAAAAACGGATGGGCCTGGACCCGTGAAGACGCAGCCCAACTCTATGCTGTTTATACCTTTTTAGTTTATTTAACCCCTTTACTTGGAGGGATCATCGCCGATAAAATTACCGGTTACAGGAAAGCAGTACTCTGGGGTGCATTGATTATGACACTCGGACATGCATCGATGGCTTTAGAAGGCTTTACACCCAATTTCTTCTATCTGGGATTAGGGCTTTTAATATTGGGTAACGGTATGTTTAAACCAAATATATCATCCATCGTTGGGCAGCTTTATCCGGATAACAGCAATAAAAAGGACTCTGCCTTCACCATATTCTATATGGGTATCAATGCAGGTGCTTTTTTAGGAATCATGCTTTGCGGATACATCGGAGAAAAAATCGGATGGCATTGGGGCTTCGGTCTGGCCGGGATTTTTATGTTTTTTGGTATGCTTCAGTTCTACTATGGACAAAAAATATTTGGGAAACTAGGTGAAACCGTTAAAAAAGCAAGGGAACGAAAAGATGCGCTGGAGCTTACAAATGATAAGCCTGCAGATGAAGAAGAGCGCCTTCCTAAAAATATTATCCGCGACCGCCTGATCGTTATTGGAATACTGACCTTTTTCAGTATTTTCTTTTGGATGGCATTTGAACAGGCAGGAAGTTCCATGACCTTCTTTGCGAACGATTATACCCAGCGAATTTTAATTGGCGGACAGGCAACAGCGTTTAAATGGGCAGATGCAGCATTAACGATTTTCCCCTTAATTCTATTATCATGGGTTCTTATTCTATTGGCAAAGCAGATTATTAATAAATATCCGAAGACAATCTATTTTACTGCCTTAAGCTTCCTTATTATCTGGGGAATTGCTATTTGGAAAGTTATCAGAGAATTTAATGCAATTGAAACGGAAGTAACAGCCTCCTGGTTTCAAATTCTGAACTCCTTCTTTATTATTACCCTTGCTACTCTTTTTGCAAAGTTCTGGGAAAAAATATTTAACCCGACAGGTCCTGTTAAATTCGCCATGGGACTGGTTCTTTTAGGAATAGGCTTTGGCGTATTGGCTTACGGAAGCCGTGACATCCCTCAGGGTGCACACACCGCTCAGGTAAGTATGATCTGGTTAATATTGGCCTACTTATTTCACACAATGGGTGAATTATGTCTATCACCGGTGGGTCTTTCCTATGTAAGTAAGTTATCTCCCAAGCATTTGGTTGGCTTAATCTTCGGATTCTGGTTCATGTCAAGTGCAATTGCAAACTTATTAGCCGGTCTTTCTGCAAGCTACATTGATAAGATAACTGCAGCTTATTCTATTTCAACTTTCTTCCTGATCTTTACAATGATACCGATTGTGGCCGGTGTAATTTTACTTGCTCTGTCCCCTTGGTTAAAGAAATTGATGCATGGAATTCGCTAAATAATAAATCTTCAAATCGTTCTTCTTTTTAATGATATAAAAAGAAGAACGATTAAAAAACAATAAAAAGTGACCGATAGCCTGGTTATCATCCCTACCTATAATGAAAAGGAAAATATTGAAAAAATTATCCGCAAGGTTTTTTCATTACCTTATCCTTTTGATGTTTTAATTGTTGATGATGGATCACCCGACGGCACAGCGGCAATCGTTAAATCACTTCAACAGATATATCCTGAAAATCTCTACATTCAGGAACGTAAAGGAAAACTGGGATTGGGTACTGCTTATATCCATGGTTTTAATTGGGCATTGAAAAAGCATTACGAATATATTTTCGAAATGGATGCCGATTTCTCTCATAATCCGGATGACCTTATTCAACTGCTTCATGCCTGTAAAAATGAAGCAGACGTCGTAATTGGTTCCCGATATATAAAAGGCGTGAATGTGGTCAACTGGCCCATGAACCGTGTATTAATGTCGTATTTTGCTTCAGGCTATGTTCGCTTAATAACCGGCATTAAAATCCAGGACGCTACTGCCGGTTTTATTTGCTATCGCAGAAAAGTATTAGAAAAAATACCTTTTGAAAAAATCAGATTCGTTGGCTATGCCTTTCAAATTGAAATGAAATTTACAGCCCTCCAATATGGCTTTAAAGTTCTTGAAATACCGATTATCTTTACTGACCGCACTGCCGGAACTTCTAAAATGAGTACAAGAATATTCCGGGAAGCTTTCCTGGGTGTCATTCAAATGAAACTAAACAGTCTTTTCAGAAACTATAAGACTTAAGTTATTGAGGTTTTCTTAAACCTAAAATCTTATCTTTGTTCATATTGACTATGCAAGAAATGAACGAACACCTAGATCCCAATGCAGATCGATTAACAGAACCGGAGCGAGATATTGAAAGAGTATTGCGGCCTCAGTTTTTTGAAGACTTTACTGGTCAATTTAAAATTCTTGAAAACTTGAAAGTATTTGTGAAAGCTGCCAAGTTGCGCGGTGAGTCACTTGACCATGTTTTACTGCATGGCCCTCCGGGCTTAGGGAAAACCACACTTTCTCATATCATTGCCAATGAAATGGGTACAGGAATTAAAATAACTTCCGGTCCGGTATTAGACAAGGCTGGGGATTTAGCCGGCCTCTTGACAAATCTGAATGAAGGTGATATTCTATTTATTGATGAAATACACAGATTGAGTCCGATCGTTGAAGAATACCTCTATTCAGCTATGGAAGATTTCAAGATTGATATCATGCTGGAGACAGGACCCAATGCCCGTTCTGTTCAAATTTCATTAAACCCTTTTACCTTAATTGGTGCCACAACCCGTTCGGGCTTGTTAACAGCTCCCCTGCGTGCCCGTTTTGGAATTAATTCCCGCTTACAATACTACGATGCCAAATTACTAACTGACATTGTGTTGCGATCTGCACAGATCCTGAATACCGAAATCAACGATGAAGGAGCTTATGAAATAGCCAGAAGAAGTCGTGGTACGCCAAGAATTGCCAATGCGCTGCTTAGGAGAACACGGGATTTTGCCCAGATAAAAGGGACGGGTATCATTGATACTGCAATTGCTAAGTATGCGTTGGATGCATTGAATGTAGACGAATACGGCCTGGATGAAATGGATAACCGTATTTTGACAACAATCATAGACAAGTTTAAAGGCGGACCGGTAGGCTTAAAAACAATTGCTACAGCCGTTGGAGAAGATGAAGGAACAATTGAAGAAGTGTATGAACCTTTTTTAATTCAGGAAGGATTTCTGATGAGAACGAGCAGAGGGCGCGAATGTACTGAATTGGCGTATAAACATTTAGGCAGAACCAACCTGAAGGGAAATACGCTGTTCTAAAAAATCTTTATTATTGGCGCAGTTTTTGGCCAATAACACCTTTTATACTTATTAAAATTACAACATGAACATAGAAGTTAGACAGCTAAGTATTAGCGATTATAACGATTTAAAAGATTCCATGATTGAAGCCTATCATGGCTCGGCGGGAGGAATCTGGACAAAAACGAATATTAATGATTTAATTAAAATCTTTCCGGAAGGTCAGCTTTGCGTTGAAGTTGACGGGAAAGTTGTCGCTTGTGCCCTGGCCATCATCACCAACTCAAAAGACGTTTATTCCGGTCATACATATAAAGAAATTACTGATAACGGGAAATTCTCCACGCATACACCTGATGGCAATATTTTCTATGGTATAGAAGTTTTTGTACATCCAGAGTATCGTTCGCTTCGCTTAGGCAGAAGATTGTATGATGCCCGGAAAGAACTGTGCGAAGAAATGAATCTCAAGAGCATTGTTGCAGGAGGCCGTATCCCCAAGTACCATGAACATGCGGATAAACTTTCACCGAGGCAATATATTCAAAAGGTAAAACAAAAAGAGATCTACGATCCCGCTTTGACTTTCCAGCTTTCAAACGATTTCCATGTTCGCAAGATTCTTAAGAATTATCTGCCGGATGACAAGGAATCAAAAGAATATGCTACTCTTCTTGAATGGAATAATATTTATTATGATGCCGATACAATAGCCAGTTCTCAATCCAAGCAAAATATTCGCTTGGGCTTGGTTCAATGGCAAATGCGTGCATTTAATGATATTGAAGCTTTTTATGATCAGGTTGAATTTTTCGTTGACGCGGTAAGCGGATACAATGCAGATTTTGCTGTATTCCCGGAATTCTTCAATACACCACTAATGGGTCCATTTAATGATTTACCGGAAAGAGAAGCAATGCAGAAGCTTGCGGAAATGACGGTGGATATCCGTGAAAGAATTCAACAATTTGCAGTTTCCTATAATGTAAATATCATTTCAGGATCCATGCCACTGATCGAAAACGGAAAGCTATATAATGTCTCCTATTTATGTCACCGCAATGGAAGTTACGATGAGTACAGAAAAGTCCATATCACGCCAAATGAAGTAAAATACTATGGAATGTATGGCGGAGACAAAGTAAAAGTATTTGATACAGATTGCGGAAAGGTTGGAATCTTAATATGTTATGATGTTGAATTTCCTGAATTGAGCAGAATTCTGGCAGATCAGGGAATGCAGATTCTTTTCGTGCCATTTTTAACTGACACGCAAAACGGATATACGCGCGTAAGAAGCTGTGCTCAGGCAAGAGCGATCGAAAATGAATGTTATGTTGCTATTGCAGGCTCGGTGGGCAATCTTCCGAAAGTAAATAATATGGATATTCAGTATGCCCAGTCAGCAGTTTTCACCCCTTCCGATTTCGCTTTCCCTACAAACGGGGTTAAAGCTGAAGCCACACCGAATACGGAAATGCTAGTTCTGGCTGATGTTGATTTGTACCTATTAAAAGAAGTGCATGAATATGGAACCGTAAAAACAATGAAAGATCGCCGGAAAGATCTGTATCAGTTAAATTTATTAAAATAGCTCAAATCCTTCTTTTCAGGCTGAGAAGCTTGAAAAGAATTTGATTTTTACGCAAGATTTCAAAAACCAGAACACCTGCTGATTCTTTTTGTAAAAGATTATTGATCTCGTCCAAAGAATATCCCCTGGCTTCCTTGAAATTGATTGAAAGAATTTCATCATCTACCAGAAACTGGGCTTTATCGGCAGGTGAATTTGGTTCAATTCTGCTGACAAAAAATCGTTTTCTTTTTTCATCAAGACTATAAATTTCCATACCCGACATATCATGTTCAAAGGATTTCTTATAGTTCCTGTTTTTTCGCAGATAGATTTCCTGCCGTGAATAATCAAACAATACTATAAATCTTTTTAATAGTTCACCCCCGATCGACCCATCTTTTTCGGTCATCAGCAAACGCAAAGCCTCATCTTCATACTCCGGGAAAGCAGCTATCACCTCATTGAAAGCATACGTTCCAAGTCTAACTGTTTGCAAACGGCCAATTAAACCCTTTATCGGCCCACCCAACCCCATTCCCAAATTAGCCACAATGGTTTTCTCAGGCTTAAGCCAATCTTCATCACTGGTCAGGTCTAGTGAAACAGCATGCCCTGCTCCTGAATCTACCAATAACAGAAGTGTATCTGTTTTACCGTCCAAGGTATTGATCTCTATCTTGATATAGGGTTTATCACGAAGCAATTGGATTGGCAGCTTTTCTCCCCTTTTTCTTACAGATCGTTCAGGATTATAAAAGAAGAGCCGCTTACTGATATAGTTTACTTCTACAATAAAACTTGTAAAAAAGGCAGAACCCATAATTCCATGAATGGGCATCCCCATATATGCAGAAAGTTGAAAGGGATCATCTTTTAGTAAAATACCAGGGAATTGACGCATGGAAGCCTTTCCTACCCTGGCCGTAAGATTATTTACAACATACGCTTCAAGTTCAGGACCGATTCCGCGTCCGCGCATCCGAAAGAGCGGAAAATGATTGGATTCAATAAAATCGCTCAGAGAAGGATCCGTTATGACCAATGGCCCTACGCCCGTGTCCAGAATAAAATTAAATGGCCCTCGGTCATTGATATAAACAGGTATAATGATTAAATTATGAATTAACTTGAAATGAATGGCATCCCGACTTCTTCCCTGCCCAAACGAAAACCTTTGAGCAAAAACCGGTGTTTCCCAAAAAAACAATCCGATTATAAAGAACGATATTAAGCGACACCTTTTCATAAAAAAGGAATTAAGAAAAGTTATTAACCTCAGGCCATATAAAGTTAAACTATATTTTTCTAATGTTTGACCTGAGGACTACATAGTTTAGTATAAATTTCATATCTAATCCTTACCTTTGCAAAATGATTACAGTTTCTAATTTATCCCTCCGTTTCGGCAAACGAGTACTTTTTGAAGATGTTAACCTTAAATTTACCCAAGGCAATTGCTATGGAATTATAGGAGCTAATGGTGCCGGCAAGTCTACTTTCCTAAAAATTTTATCAGGCGAAGTTGACCCTACGACAGGATCTGTGAGTTTCACGCCCGGCGAACGGATGGCCGTTTTAAACCAAAATCACTATCAATTTGATGAATTTCCTGTCATTGAGACTGTGATGATGGGCCACCAGGAGCTTTATCGCATCATGAAAGAAAAGGATGCTATTTATGCAAAGGAGGACTTTACCGATGCAGATGGCGTCCGCGCCGGCGAGTTGGAAAACCTGTTCGCAGAAATGGATGGATGGAATGCTGAAAGCGATGCAGCTACGCTGTTAAGTAATCTGGGCATACCCGAAGATTTACATTTTAAATTATTAAAAGAACTTGATGGTAATCAAAAGGTTCGTGTTTTATTAGCACAAGCCTTGTTTGGTAAACCTGATATTCTTTTATTAGATGAGCCTACCAACGATTTAGATATCGAAACAGTAGCCTGGCTGGAAGACTTTCTTGCAGGTTATGAAGCGATTGTATTGGTAGTTTCCCATGATCGTCACTTTTTAGATACGGTCTGTACCCATATCGTCGATATTGATTTCTCCAAGATGTCAATCTATTCTGGAAATTATTCATTCTGGTATGAATCAAGTCAGTTAGCTTTAAAACAACGTACTGATCAAAACAAAAAGGCAGAAGATAAGGTAAAGGAGCTTCAGGAATTTATCCGTCGTTTCAGTGCAAATGCTTCAAAATCAAAGCAGGCTACCAGTCGTAAAAAAGCATTGGATAAAATCAACCTTGATGAAATCAAACCGTCAAACAGGAAATATCCGGCAATCATGTTTAATAACATGGAACGAGAGGCTGGTGATCAGATTTTGATAATTGAAAACTTAGGCAAAAAAGTAGATGGAACTGTTCTGTTTGAAGGCATCAACCTAATGGTTAATAAAGGCGATAAAATTGCAGTTTTATCACGTAATAGTCTTGCTACTTCAGCATTCTATGATATTTTAACTGGCCGGGATACCGATTATACCGGTTCTTTCAAATGGGGTGTAACCATTACCACTGCCGACATGCCAATTGAAAATAGTGAATATTTCGAAGGAAAGTCAGACAATTTAATTGATTGGCTGAGAGAATATTCTGAAGGTAACAAGGACGATCAATTTATCCGCGGATTTTTAGGAAGAATGCTTTTCTCAGGAGAAGAAGTACTAAAAAAATGTTCAGTACTTTCAGGTGGTGAAAAAATGAGGTGTATGTTTTCTCGTATGATGCTTCAACAAGCCAATTTGTTAATGCTTGATGAACCAACCAATCACCTGGATCTTGAATCGATTACAGCATTGAACAATGGCTTGAATGACTTTAAAGGCACAATATTATTTACTTCCCGTGACCATGAATTAACACAAACCGTTGCCAATCGTATTTTTGAATTGACACCGAATGGCTATATTGATAAGTTAATGACTTATGATGAATACATTCACGATGATGGTGTTAAAGAACAACAGGCTGAACGCTATAAAGATTAATAATCTAACCTTTTTAACGATCCCGAATTTAACTTCTAAATTCGGGATTTTGCTTTTTGACCTTTTGTCGCCTGACAAGAGATGGCAATCTAATCTTAAAAAACGAAACAATTTATCCTGATAAGCTCGATGATAGCGCAAAATTGATGAAAATTTTATGTTTCTTTATAAATAATAAAAGCAATTGTTATATGATTTAATGGTTAATGAATGAACAATATCCTACAAATTTCAGGTAAAATAGATAACTATTTTAGAACCAAGTCATTTACTACCCTATTTATTATATTCTTCTTTATAGAATTTTTTTATTCAACAACAACAGCGTTAATTGCTACACAGATTGATCCCAGTCTTACATATAATCCCATAGATGATAGAAGCAGATTTGTAATATTTATTGTATCAGTTATTATAGCTCCTGTTATTGAGACCCTTATATATCAACTCGCTATTATGGAGATTTCTTATAAGTTCAAACTGAAAGAAAGTCTCGCGATTTCAATCTCTTCAATCCTGTTTGGATTATCACATAATTATAATTGGGTATACATGGCGGTAATGATATTTATAGGTTTTATTTTTGCATACTCTTACTCTATCATACGCAGTAAGTATGGTACTTTCAAAGCTACCGTATTTGTTATTTTATTACATGCGATGGCTAATTTAATAACATTCTTAAATAATGAGGTATTTGAGTTTTTTTAAATTTAAGAATGCGCTTATATCAAAAACAACGGAAAAACGCTCATTAATAAGCCTCTACCTTCATCTCAAAAACTAACATTTCCTTCAAAATATAGAAGCGATAAAGATTTATTGGTTCTTTTATACCATTAAGTGCTTTCCAAAGAAATTCGAGTATAATAGTAATTTTCATTAATTTGCGCCACCAATATAAACCAACGATGAAACATCTATTAATAAGCCTTTGCCTTGTCTTTTTACAGTTTAATGCCAACGCTCAGAATACCTCCATTTCAGGAACCATAGTAGATAATGAAAACCTCCAAGCTATTCCATACGCTACAATTACCGTAAAAGAAAGGCAGGAAGGAACGCTATCTAACGCCGAAGGCAAGTTCTCCCTCTTGATGAATAATTCACAAAAAACAGATGAGCTTATAATCAGTTGTATAGGATATGAATCTATTAACATACCGATCAGCCAATTTCCAGATAAAGATAACGCATTAATACATTTAAAGCCTAAGCTTTTCACGCTGGAAGAAGTGACCGTAACTATTCAATCAATTTCTGACTTACTTGAAGAGGCGATTGCTACGACACAAGCGTTGATTCCACAAAATCAACTTTATGGGGCATACTATAAAGAATTTGCCTATCTGGATAAAAAACTTTATAAATTTAGTGATGCAGCAATAGCTTATGCCGTTAATAATGAAGGTAGAAAAACGAAGACTGATCTTTATATTCTGGAATCCCGGATTAAACAAGATTCTGTATCGGATGAAGAAAAATGGCGTAGCGATGTTGAATCTTTGATTGACCCACAAAAAGCCATTAAGGATTACTATAATCTTAACTATCTCAATACCTTTATTAGTAAGAAAAACAATAAAAAGTTTGATTTCACTTCAGAGCAAAATGGTCATGTTATAAAAATTAACATAAACCCAAAAGCAGAAGTTAAACAGTACCTTCCCAATGGCATTGTTTACATTAACATCGAAACCAAACGTATTATCCGGGTAGACTACGATTATATTACTCATTTACAATATATGCCAAAAGTAAACCTTATCGTTTTGGCAATGTCTTATGAAGGGAACCGGGCCACAATTTTATATGATGAAGGCGAAAAGGCTTTCTTAAGGTATTGCAATATAAATCAGGACGTTCGTTTTAAGCTTGGAAAGAAACAAGGGCTATTAGGATCAAAAGCTGAAATAGTTTTCCATGAACTTCAAGATCAAAATCCTGAAATTGCCGACAAAAGTTATTCGAAAATGAATATCTACAGAAGCGGGAATAACTTTACTACAGATTTTTGGAAAAACTACAATTCTCTTATGCTCACAGAGGATGAGCTGGATATTTTACGTTAATTATTTAAAACGATATTTCTTACCTGCAGTTTAATAATACCTTCTCTTTTACTTAATTCAGTTTCCGAAAAATGAAAGTTTTGTTTACTTTTATATTCTACAGAATACAGGCTTTTAAATTACTTATATGTAACAGCCAAAAAAGATATTAAATTCAAAACTGAGGAATCCAAAAAAAATATTTTCAAGGTACCCGCTCCGTATCCTCAAGGGATCCTCTTCGGACTTTCTTCGAACAAACTCGAACATAGTTCCTAGAAGATACAGAGTAAACCCAAAAAAGATACCTTGATGATAAAAAATAATTAGCCGGTTATGAAACCAAAGAGAGAGGCCAGATATTTAATTACCTGACCTCTCCTTTTAATGATTGTATTTAAATTCTATTTATAGTTGCTTGTCTAATTTCTCAGCCAATACAGATTTCGGAACCGCTCCGATTTGCTTATCTACAATCTCTCCGCCTTTGAAAAACAACAATGCAGGAATGTTACGGATCCCAAATTTCATGGATACTTCAGGATTATTATCAACATCTACCTTACCGATAACTGCTTTTCCTTCATATTCGTTGGATAATTCTTCAACAACAGGACCCACCATACGGCAAGGGCCACACCATTCAGCCCAAAAATCCACTAATACAGGTTTATCTGCTTTCAATACAACTTCCTCGAAGTTGCTGTCTGTGATTTCAATAGTCATATTCTTTTATTTACGTAATTATTAGTTCTTTCAGTTATAAATACAAATATAACTCTTCAAATACCTTACCAAAGTATATATCTGCAATTCTGACACTAGTTCAACCTAAAATCATTGACATTCATCTTTTTTAGTCCTTCAATGAAGTCATTATCCGGGTTGATCCGTATATTTTTCGAAGGCATATCCAATCGGATTTCATCTTCGTAATCCATAATCTTAAACTTCAACTCGCAGTTTTTTAATCCTTCGCTTGCCGCATTTTTCTCCACTAACTCCTTTAAGCCCAACATAAAACCCGGAGATATTTCATTTAATGAAAGCTGGATTGTCACACATTTTGCTAACTTCTCACGAAGCTCATCCAGCAATTGAATGTTCAATAGCTTCAGTTCCCAGTTATCCTTTTGTCCGTACCGCTCCCTGATTGTTGCACGTAGCTGTAAGAAGTAACCCTCATTTAAAAAACCTCTGAATTTAACATATTCTTCTCCAAAAACCGCAATTTCAAATGAATCTGTATAATCCTCAAATACAAAAATACCAAAAGGACGGCCATTACGGGTGGTACGATGCTGAACAGAAGAAACCAGTCCGCCAATCACAATTTCTTTTTTATTCTTTATCCGGTTAAAACTTGCAATAATTTCAGGATCAGCATCCTCAGCCTTTATTTTATCGATTAAATGTAAATCTTCGACCTTGTCATTACAGAAATAATCCATTTCAACGCGATAATTATCTAAGGGGTGCCCTGTCAGATAAATACCGATTACTTCCTTCTCATGCCTTAACCGGACAATCAAATCCCATTCTTCGCATTCTGACAAAGTAGGTTCGGGAATATCAGCATCGGATGTGCCACCAAAAAGGGACATGGCAGCACTGCTTGCATTGTTCTGATAATCAGTCGTATATTTTACCAAGCGATCAATTCCTGTCTGAGCAGCACCCGGAGGGGCAAAGAAAAACTGTGCACGGCTTAGGTTAAAGCAATCGAAAGCACCGCTATAAACCAGGTTTTCATAAACTTTTTTACTAACGGTTCTTGAGTTTGTTCTGCGCGCAAAATCATAGATGCTTGTATAAGGCCCCTTTTCCTTTCTTTCTTCAATAATGCTTTCAACTGCCTTATCTCCTACCCCTTTAATACCTGACAAACCAAAACGGATCTCTCCTTTTTTATTGACATTGAATCGTAAATCAGACTCATTGACATCGGGTCCTAAAACCATTACGCCTATTTTACGGCACTCCTCCATAAAGAATGAAATCTTCTCCATGTTGTTTTGGTTATTAAGAACCGCTGCCATATACTCAGACGGGTAATGTGCTTTCAGATAGGCCGTTTGATAGGCAACGAAGGCATAGCAGGTAGAATGCGACTTATTAAAAGCATAGGATGCAAAAGCTTCCCAGTCAGTCCATATTTTTTCTAAAGCTTTAACACTGTGGCCTTTCTTTTTAGCATTTTCAATGAACTGAGGCTTCAATTTATCCAGGGTATTCCGGTCTTTCTTACCCATTGCTTTCCGCAGCACATCGGCATCTCCTTTTGAAAAATCAGCCAGTTTCTGTGATAGAAGCATCACCTGCTCCTGATAAACCGTAATTCCGTAGGTATCCGACAAATATTCTTCCATATCTGCCAAATCATAGCTAACTTCTTCACGGCCATGTTTTCTTTTAATATAGCTGGGGATGTAATCCATCGGCCCGGGACGATAGAGCGCATTCATTGCAATTAAATCCTCAAACTTATCCGGCTTCAGTTCTCTCAGATACTTCTGCATTCCATCACTTTCAAACTGGAATGTTCCATTTGTATCGCCTCGTTGATACAACTCAAAAGTAGCAACATCATCCAATGGAATATCATCAATGGAGATATCAATATTATGATTCTGGCGAATAAGTGCCAGAGCTCCCTTGATAATGGTTAGCGTTTTCAAACCCAGAAAGTCCATTTTTATTACACCTGCATCTTCAATCACCCGCCCGTCATATTGTGTAATCAATAAGTTGGATTCTTTGGAAGTAGAAACCGGAATGATATTCGTAAGATCTTCAGGAGCGATGATGATTCCTGCAGCGTGAATTCCGACATTTCGGACAGAACCCTCTAAAATAAGTGCTTCTTTTAGAACCTTGCCCTGAATTTCATTTGTATTCGCATGAAAAGCACGAAGCTTTTGTATATTTTCCCAATCCTGTCCATAGTTCTTTTTAACTTCATCAGCAGGCAATAGCATCACCTTATTCAAATTGGTTCCTGGCCTGTCGGGGACAAGCTTAGCGAGCATATTGGAATCGCTTAAAGGTAAATCCAATACACGGGCAACGTCTTTTATACTGCTTTTGGCTGCCATGGAGCCATAGGTAATGATTTGTGCCACCTGGTTTTTACCATACTTATCTACTACATAATCGATTACCTTTTGACGACCTTCATCATCGAAATCGGTATCAATATCGGGCATTGACTTACGATCGGGATTTAAGAAACGCTCGAAAAGCAGGTTATATTTTATTGGGTCAATATTCGTAATCCCAATGCAATAAGCAACAACCGATCCTGCAGCAGACCCTCTTCCCGGACCAATAAAGACGCCAAGGTCTCTTCCAGCTTTTATAAAATCGGCTACAATTAAAAAATAACCGGCAAATCCCATCGTTTTGATGGTGAAAAGCTCAAAGTCAATACGTTCCTGAACTTCCGGAACAATGTCTTTATAGCGTTCTTTCGCTCCTAAATAAGTCAGGTGTTTTAAATATTCCCACTGGTTCTCCTTATCTGCTTCCGGACCTTGATGTATTTTATACTCCTCCGGGATCGGAAAATTGGGAAGCATAATATCCCGCTTCAGTTGCAGTGTTTCAACTTTATCAACAATTTCATTGGTATTATCCAAGGACTCCGGAAGGTCATGAAATAGCTTGCCCATTTCTGCCTGGGTTTTAAAGAAAAACTGATCATTCGCGAACCCAAAGCGGTAGCCCTTCCCTCCTTCTTCGTCTGTGGCAATGGGGGTGCTTTGCAAATCACCTGTATTTACACACAGTAAGATATCATGCGCATTGGAATCTTCCTGATCCACATAATGTGAATCATTGGAACAAATTATTTTAACCTGATATTTTTTAGCGAATTTCAATAAAACAGCATTCACCTTCTCCTGATCAGGTATATTATGCCGTTGAAGTTCAATATAAAAGTCTTCACCGAATAAATCCAGCCACCATTTAAATTCGGTTTCAGCCTCTTCCTCTGATTTATTTAAAATGTATTGGGGTATGGTAGCGCCCAGGCAGCAGGTAGTTGCAATTAAGCCTTCGTGATATTTTAAGATTAGCTCCTTATCAATGCGGGGCCATTTACTATATACACCCTCAATATAGCCAAGGGAACATAATTTTACCAGATTCTTATAGCCCTGTGGATTTTTAGCCAACATCAACTGATGATAGCGTTTATCTTTCTTTTCTTTTGTAAATTGTTTAATATGTCTGTTTTCAACAACATAAAACTCACATCCTACAATGGGTTTGACACCATGTTTTGCGGCTTCAGCAACAAACTTGAAAACACCAAACATATTGCCGTGATCGGTAATAGCCATCGCTTTCATGCCATCATTCGATGCCTTTTTAAACATTCTGCCAATATCTGCAGCACCATCTAAAAGGGAAAATTGAGTATGAACGTGTAAGTGTGAAAAACTGGGCATAGCTGAGAACTTGATGAAAATCCAAAGATAAGGATAACAATAAACATTCTTATCAAAGTTGTTTTGTTTTACAAAAAGCTGCAAATTTTATAGGTATGGTATCATATTTGCGTGGTGTCTTTGAATTCTCATTTAAATCTCATTTTTTAAAACTATTTTCAAACAAAATGGTTAAAATTGATAATTAAGTTAACTAATCAGCAGAAGATCCATTGAATAAATTTACACGAATTTCGCTTAAGGTAGTTTTATGGTTTTTAGGTATTATAATTGGAATAATTCTACTCCTTTTTATTCTGATTAATATACCTGCAGTTCAAAACTTCGCCGTTAAAAAAGTGGTTTCTTACCTGGAAACTAAAATCCAAACACCTGTTGATTTAAAAAGGGTGAGTTTGAAGCTGCCTAAATTACTAGTGCTGGAAGGTGTGTATTTTGAAGATCAAAACAGAGATACACTCATTGCAGGAGATACTTTATTGGTTGATATCAGCTTATTTAAACTTCTGAATAATAAAGTTGAGATCAATGAACTTGACTTTCGCGGAATTACAGCCAACATCAATCGTACCCTATCAGATAGCGCATTTAACTTCGACTATATCATCCGGGCATTCACTACAGAGGAGGTTGAAGATGAATCAAAAGATACCGCTTCTGCAATGGCTTTCTCTGTCGATAAAATAAATTTAGATCGAATACAACTGCGTTATAACGATGAGGTAATTGGCACAAATGCGGACTTCTATTTAGGGCATCTGGATACAAGAATAAAAACCTTCGACTTACCTAACATGAGTTTTGAGGTCCCTAAATTGGTTATTAATGGAATAACTACTAAAATAAAACAATGGAAAGTTGCCACCGCGGAAGACGTTCCGTCAACCTCTGATCTTGGTGTTGAAAAAGCAGTAGGTGCAGATGCGAGCATGCCCGATTTTAGATTGGGAAGTGCCGATCTTAAAAACATCCATGTGGTTTATGAAGATGAAGCTTCGGCAATGAATGCTCAGGTGACCTTCAAACATTTAGCTGCTGATTTCAAAAACCTTGATTTAAGAAAAGAGAAAATTGATATCAAAACAATTCTTTTAGAAGATCCTGATTTACAGGTTGCCTTTGGTAAAACTTCCCCTGATCAATCTGCAACAGCAACTGCTGATAGCAGCGCTGCGCAACCCATGAATTGGATCGTTTCTGCAGCGAATATTGATTTAAAAAACACGAAGATAAAATTTGATGATAATACAGCGCCCCGATTGAAGAAAGGTCTAGACTATGCTCATATGGATCTATCCGACTTTGATTTAGACCTTGAAAAATTATATTTTTCAATGGATTCTATCAGCGGGAAGGTGGGGAAATTGAATTTTAAAGAGCAAAGCGGACTGGAGATCAATAAATTGGAGGCTGATTTTACTTATACAAATACCGGTGTTCTTCTGAAGAATTTACTGCTTCAAACCCCTAATACCTTATTACGCGATCACGTTGAAATAAAATACCCATCGCTCGCTGCTTTAACTGAAAAACCAGAACTCACAGAGTTGGATGTAAACTTAAAAGAAGGAACGCTGGGAATGAAAGACATCGCCTTGTTGGTTCCAACGCTTGACACAATGGAAGTGATGAAGCCGCTGTTGAATCGCAGCTTTAAAATTGATGCAACTTTAAAAGGCTCACTAAGCAATTTGAATATCCGGAAATTTGTAGTGAGCACATTGGATGATACCTATTTAAATGTATCCGGTACGGTCAAGAACGCGATGGATCCTCAAAAACTATTTGCTGATCTGAATATTACAGGCTTACGGTCAAGCAGAAGGGACATTAACCGTCTGGTAGCAAAAAGTATGCTTCCTCCCGATATCGAGATTCCGGCTTCCATTAATATCCGTGGCCGGTTCAAAGGCAGCATGAATAGCTTCAATACCAATATGAACCTGAGTACTTCTGTCGGAAATGCCAGTATGTTAGCCAATTACAATGCAGGAAGGGACACCAGTTATAATGCGAAGGTAAATATCCAAAATTTAAACGTAGGCGGCTTACTGGGCGATACTACCTTGGGTAAGGTAACATTCGTTGCTGATGTCCAGGGCACGCATTTAGACCCGAGAAAGATGGAAGCCAAAGGCTATGCAAATTTAGTAAGCGCTGAAGCCATGGGCTATCTGTATAAAGATATTAAACTGGATTTTCAGGCAAATGCGGGAAATATACTTGCCAACCTAATCAGCGATGACCCCAATCTGGCAGTAGTAATGAATGCGCAGGCAAAGTGGACAGACAAATACCCTTCTCTTTTAATGAATTTAAACATCGATAGTGTTAATCTGAAAAACTTAAATTTAACACAGGATGATATTCGTTATCACGGACAGCTGGAAGCTGATCTGGTCACGGCTGATCCTGACTATCTGAATGGGGATATCAACGTTGTTAATTCCAGGCTTTTGTATAAGGGGGAACAATATTCACTGGATACCATTCAGCTTGTTTCTGAAGCTACAGATTCTCTAAAAAGTATCAATCTGAATTCAGAGTTCCTGAATGCCGCTATTTTTGGGAAATATAGACTAACACAATTAGCCACGGCGATTCAGGATGTAGTGGAAGCATATTATAATCCAACCAACAAGGTTGACACAACTAGCTACGACCCGCAAGTTTTTGATTTTAATGCTGAACTAATACGTTCACCTTTTATCATACGTGTTGTCCCCGAGCTAACTGAAATGGACCCCGTTACCTTATTTGGAAATTTCAACAGTGATCAAAAAGCGATTAATGCCCGGATTGGTGCTTCGCATATTCTTTATGACAGCACCTTGGTTGACGATGTGAGCTTTGACATTAATACTGCAGACAGCACGTTATTTTATGCTGGTAATATTGGAGAAATCAATGTATCAAGCATTGAACTGATCAATACCCTGATAAGTGGAAATGTAAAAGACAGTAAAATAGAAACCGGCTTATGGATTAAAGACTCGATCGGAAAAGAACAGTATCATATAGGAGCGCAAATGATGGCTGAGAATGGCGACTTTATTTTTAATCTCAAACCTGATGGTTTAATCCTGAACTATGACCAATGGAGCATTAATCCTCAAAACAGCATTCTCTTTGGCGAGCAGGGAATCTTAGCGCAAAATTTTATATTGCAATACGACGATCAACAGTTAAGTGTTACATCCCAGGATTCAGTTATGAACGCGCCTTTGGATGTTTTATTTTCTAACTTCCGGATTGAAACCTTCACAAAATTCATTGAAAGTAATACACTTAAATTAGGGGGTGGTATTAATGGAAAAGCTACTGTTGACCGTCTGGAAAGTTCACCTGTCTTCGTTTCTGACATCACGGTTAATGATTTTTACTTTGCGAATGATACCATTGGGGATATTAACGTGAAAGTTGATAACCTGCAGGAAAACACCTTCGCGGCAGACGTTACGATAAGTGGGTTTGGAAATGATATCAATTTAAAAGGGCAATACATTTCTCCACCTGAACAGAAATCGTCGATGGATCTCGTATTAAATATGAATAGACTTAATATGAGTACGCTTGAGGCCTTTTCTTTCGGTTCCATTAGACGAACAAAAGGCTTTATAAATGGTCAGTTAGCCATTACCGGTTCCCCTGATGCGCCCAATGTAAGAGGGAAACTACTCTTTAATGATGCCGAAATGAACATTTCAATGTTGAACGCACAATTTGCTTTAGACAATGACGCAATCCTATTCGATGATGCAGGTATCCGCTTTTCAAATTTCTCAATTACCGATAGTGTAGGTAATCAGGCAGTTTTAACAGGTTCAATCCGGACAAAAACTTATACCGACTTTAATTTCAATCTGGGTTTAAAAGCTGATAACTTCCAGGTATTGAATTCCACCAGCGAGGATAATGAACTGTTTTATGGTACCCTTTTCTTGAATAGTGACTTACGTATTACCGGAACGATGGATAGTCCGAAAGTTAACGGAACTCTTAAAGTAAACGATAATACAAAAATGACAATCGTTGTACCGGATGAAAATCCGGGAAAGACCGAACGTGAAGGTATTGTGGAATTTGTAAACAGACGGGATACGACAAACAAAGATCTGTTTGCTAAACGAGATACCATCCCGACAGAAACAGTAAAAGGAATGGATATCTCTTTAAATATTGATGTTGATCCGGATGCAGAATTTAATGTAATCATTGATCCGGGAACTGGCGACGCCTTGTTTATCAAAGGTACAGCCCAGTTGAATGCAGGTATTGATCCGGGAGGAAATATTTCTCTGGCAGGAACCTATGAAGTTTCGGAAGGAAGCTATGATCTGTCTTTCAATATGTTAAAACGTAAATTCCTTTTCAAGAAAGGAAGTACAATTGTCTGGAATGGAGAGATCATGTCAGCAGACCTTAATATCACTGCGGCCTATGATATTAATGCCGCTCCAATCGATTTATTAGAAAATCAGCTTGGCGGAAGAAATTCAAATTACTACAAGCAGAAAATACCATTTGAGGTTAATCTAATTCTGACTGGTGAAATGTTAAAACCAAACATTGCTTTCGATATTAATTTACAGGAAGATAATGCAGCTGTTTCACAGGATGTAACAAGTCTCGTGAATACAAGACTTGCACAAGTAAGAGAAGATGAATCAGAACTCAACAAGCAGGTTTTTGCATTGATAGTATTAGGAAGGTTTGTAGCTGAAAATCCTTTCTCGAGTGCAGCAGGTGGCAGTACGGAATCGATGGTAAGAAACTCAGTTAGTGAGTTACTGAGTGCTCAGCTAAACAACCTGGCAGGCGATCTTATCGCAGGTGTTGAACTAAACTTTGATCTGCAATCGACCGATGATTACAGTACGGGTAACTTAGAAAATCGTACCGATTTAAATGTCGGGGTTTCAAAACGTCTTCTTAATGACCGCTTAAAAGTTACTGTAGGATCTAATTTTGAACTTGAGGGCGCTGGCCAGCCGGGAAGAAAAGCGAGCAATATCGCCGGTGACATTGCTGTTGAATATCAATTATCAAGGGATGGCAGATACTTCTTGCGTGCCTTTAGAAAGAACGAATACGAAGTTACACTGCAGGGTCAGGTCGTTGAAACCGGTCTTGGTTTTAATATCAATATGGATTATAACAAATTCAAGGAAATTTTTATGAGTGCAAAAAAACTTCAGGAATACAACAAAGAAGTTGAAGAGAAAAAACGCAAAGAGCTATTAAAATCAATACCTCAATCCCGAAGCTTTGAACGAAGAGACAGATCAGAAGCTATAGAATTCAGAAAGAGAGGAGAAGGTCATGAATAGAAACACATCAACTTTAATACTTTCTTTAATTTGTTTCTCAGCTCTGTTTAGTGCCTGCAGCAATATTAAGTATTTAAAAGAAGGAGAAAATCTATACGTAAAAGGGAAAGTAGAATTGCAACCCGACACCTCCTTTCCAAAAAAATATATAAAACCTTTGCAGGAAAATCTGGAAGGCTATTTAAGACCACAACCCAATTCAAGCATTTTAGGCCTCCGTCCGAAATTATGGTTTTACAATATAGCTGGAAATACGACAAGCGAAAAAGGCATAAAAGGCTGGTTAAAATATAAACTTGGCGAACCACCTGTTTTATTAAGCGATGTGAACAGACCGTATAACGAAGATTTACTTCGAAATCGTCTTGAAAATATTGGATTTTTTAATGCTGAAGTTAATTCTGATACGACCATAAAAAACAGAAAAGCCACGGTAACCTATTTCGCAAAGCCTCATACGAATTATAAAATAAATGAGGTGACTTTTGAACTGGACAGTACTGATTTTGGTAAAATCATTGCAGACTCTCGGGACAAATCGTTACTGAAACCGGGACATCCCTATAACCTGGATGTCATTATTAATGAGCGGAAGAGAATCGATAATGAGTTAAAAGAACAAGGATATTATTACTTTAACCCGGATCACCTATTGGTTGAAGTGGATAGTACAATTGGGAATCATCAGGTCAATTTATATGTAACGGTAAAACCGGAAGCTCCCGATCAGGCACTTCATCCCTTTCATATTAACAATATTTTTATATTTCCTGATTACAGCATACAGCAGGGAGATTATCAGGTTGGAATTCCTTCCGACAGTACTTTTTATGGTGGCTATTACATCATAGACCCAGGTCATACCTATAGAAAACGAGCCATTATCCGTCCGATGTCCTTTAACAAAGGAGACCTTTATAGCAGAGAATCACATACCCGATCAATTTCTCAACTTGTAGGTATGGGAACCTTTAAGTTTGTAAAGAACAATTTTGTACCGGTTGATTCTGCAAAAAGTAATTTGCTGGATGTATACTATTATTTAACACCGCAACCTGAAAAATCTCTCCACTTTGAAATTCTTGGAAAAACTGCATCGGTATATAATGGTTCTGATGCGAGCATTAGCTGGATTCACAAGAATGCTTTTAAAGGAGCCGAGCAGCTTAAGCTTTCGGTATTCGGGGGTTACGAATACCAGACAGGTGGCAATGTAAATCTAAATTCAACTTTTTACCGCTATGGAGCAGAAGCAAGTTTAGTGTTTCCAAAAATAGTATCACCGTTTAACTGGAGTCCAACCAAACGATACGTTCCTCATACAACCATCAAAACCAGATTTGAGGTCTTAAATCGTACAAATGCATACAACCTCAATTCCATGTCCCTGAATTATGGATATACATGGCGGGAAAATGTAAAAAAAGAACATTCACTCGATTTACTTGAAGCTGCGTATGTACGGTCAGGCAATATCTCGGAAGATTATGAATTGGAGCTTCAACAAAATCCTAACTTAAGACATGCCATCGAAAAACAATTTATTATTGGTCCTAACTACACATTTACTTTTACCAACACGATGGAGCAGCAACGCAAAAACACCATGTATCTTCGGGCAGGCGTTGATCTATCGGGCAATATTATCGGATTGATAAAAGGAGCCAACTATAAAAAAGGAGATGTTTATAACTTTCTGAACGCACCGATTGCCCAATATATCAGAACAGAGGCCGACTTCCGGAATTACACTAAAATTGGATTGAAATCCGAGATTGCTGCCAGAGCAATGGTTGGATTTGGCTACGCTTATGGAAACTCCCGGGCAATGCCTTATATCAAGCAATTCTATGTAGGTGGGCCAAATAGCCTCCGGGCATTCAGAGCACGTACGTTGGGACCTGGCTCTTATGAACCAGAACAAATAGGCGCAGGAAATTTTGTTCCGGATATGACAGGTGATATCAAGATTGAGTTAAATGCCGAATATAGAAGGAACTTAGTGAGCATTGTAAATGCAGCAGCTTTTATTGACGCGGGAAATATCTGGCTCTTAAACGAAGACGAAAATAAGCCGGGGGGAAAGTTTAGCAGCAACTTTTTAAAAGAAATGGCTGTTGGTGCCGGTGTTGGATTGCGTTTTGACTTAAGCTTCCTTGTTTTGAGAACAGACCTGGCAATACCTCTCCGCATTCCTTATTTACCGGAAGGAGAAAGATGGGTGATTGATAAGATTGATTTCGGAAGCAAGGAATGGAGAAAGGATAACTTAGTATTTAATTTAGCAATCGGCTATCCCTTTTAATTTCTGTTGACAATCCCTTGTTTTATTTTTATATTGCCTGAATAATCAGATATGAGGTTATAAAACAAAACTAATCAGATGAAGCTATCATGATAGCTTCATTGCCACTTTTAAACAATATTCAAATGAAAATAACCGTAGTAGGTGCCGGCGCTGTTGGCGCAACCACCGCAGACAATATCATTAGAAGAGAATTAGCAGAAGAAGTAGTTCTACTTGATATTAAAGAAGGGTTTGCGGAAGGTAAAGCTCAGGACATCTCACAAACAGCCGCTCTCCTGGGTTTTGACACACGCATTACCGGTGTCACAAACGATTATAGTAAAACCGCCGGCTCAACAGTCGCTGTTATCACCTCAGGGATTCCCCGTAAGCCAGGAATGACTCGTGAGGAGCTAATTGGCACAAATGCAACTATTGTTAAGACCGTTGCTGAAAATTTATTAAAATATTCACCCGATATTATTCTGGTCATTGTATCAAATCCGATGGATACAATGACGTATTTAGCGTTAAAATCAACTGGTATTTCCAAAAATCGGATTATCGGTATGGGCGGAACATTAGATTCAGCGCGCTTTCGCTATCAATTAAGTCAAAAACTATCTGCGTCTCCGGCTGATTTAAATGCAATTGTAATTGGAGGCCATGGTGACACAACAATGATCCCACTGATTAAGCATGCTACCTGGAACAGTCTTCCGGTTACTGATTTCCTTAGTCAGGAGGAGCAAGATACAATCGTCAATGCAACAATGGTCGGCGGGGCAACTCTAACCAAATTAATAGGGACATCTGCCTGGTATGCACCAGGTGCTGCAAGTGCTGCAGTTGTGGAAAGCATCGTTCGTGATCAAAAGAAATTATTCACTGCATCGGTATACCTGGAAGGTGAATACGGTCAACAGGATATAAACATCGGTGTACCGGCAATTATCGGAAAAAATGGAGTAGAAAAAATCTTACCGCTTACTTTAGATTCTGAGGAAAAGGCTGCCTTTGAGAAAAGCGCAGAAGCGGTAAGAACAATGAATAATATATTAAAAGATACAGGTATTATTTAACAATGTCAGAAATTCCGTTAGTTTTATTAAACTTACAAGACGATGGCTTCCATTTATTAGTGGAAGTCATCGTTTTTAATCAGCATTTTAAAGCTGTTTTAGATACAGGGGCATCCAAAACTGTTTTCGACAAAACAACAATGGAAAAACATATAGATCCCGATCTATTGAAACCTTCAGATCAATTATCGACCGGATTAGGGACAAATACAATGGCCAGTTATATTCTGACTATCCCCGATTTACAGATGGGCAGTTTGCATCTTAAAGACTATGAAGTAGCCGTTTTAGATCTTTCTACCATTAATATCGCATATGAGGTACTGGAACTGGAACCCGTAATTGGTGTTATAGGAGGAGATTTATTATATAAGTATCAGGCAATTATTGATTATAAAAATAATACGCTTACTTTAAACTTAAGTTAGCCTATTGGATACGCTTCATTGTTATTGCTTTTGTATGCGCCACAACCAAAGGGACACGTTCTACGGTTACAAAGCTTGAATCCAAACCAAAGCCTTTCTCATCTGAAAGGCTTAACCTCTTCAGGACATTATAAATATCGATTATTATTCGTTGGATGAAATTTAAATCATGCGACCGTGTAATGACTTTTTCCAGGACTACAAATCTGAAGTCGCCAACCAGTCCGTATTTTTTCAACGTTGGGTACCGGCTGGTAATGTCAACTTCTTTGTTTTTAACCAGATCTTCGATCACTTTCCGCAGCAACAAACTGATCTGCTGTTCTACCCGGAAGCCAAGCCTAAAGTCGATTCTTATTAATTTTCCATCTATCAGCTTGGTTACTTTATATTCATTGGTAAAAGGCTCATCTGTAACATCAACATGGGCCAGCCAATATACGTCAGCGCGTTTTGGTTTCTTCTGCAAGATGGAGTACATGATCTTTGATTCAATCTCAGAACTAAAATTTGCGGACGTTAGATACACAAGTTGAGATGCAAAGCGCGGTACCGAATCATCATCACTCAGGTCTTTGAGTACCGGATAATAGCTTTCTATATCCACAAAGCGAACAAACTTATTCTTAATCTTTCTGGCCCACCACCAACTTATCATAACCGTAAACAACACGACGCTCAAAATAATGGTTAACCAACCACCATGTACAATCTTTACCCCATTACTAACAAGTAATACCAATTCCATACTTAAAAAAACTCCAAAAAAGAGAGCCACTATATATTTCGGAAAATGCTTTTTAGATAAATAATAGGTCATTAAAATGGTCGTCATCAAAAATGTAATATTGATAGCCAGACCATAAGCAGCCTCCATATTCCGTGATTCTTTGAATATTAAAATAACGATCATACACCCAATCCAAAGAATAAAATTTATAGAGGGTACATACAATTGACCTTTTTGATTACTCGGATAGTTAATCTTTACTTTAGGCCATAAGTTAAGACGAACTGCTTCTGATATTAATGTGAAAGAGCCTGATATCATCGCCTGGCTTGCAATGATGGCGGCTACCGTTGCTATGCCAATTCCGAACATTAGAAACCAGTCGGGCATAATCAGAAAAAAAGGATTCTGATAATTCAACTTCAGACCCTGATGTTGTAAAAGCCATACGCCTTGTCCGAAATAATTTAACAATAAACAGGATTTAACGAATATCCAACTTACACGGATATTGGAACGGCCGCAATGACCAAGATCTGAATATAAGGCCTCCGCACCGGTTGTACATAGGAAAACAGCTCCTAAGATCAGCCAGGCATTGGGATAGTTCACAAGAATATTGTACGCGTAGTAAGGATTAATAGCCTTAAATACCTCCGGAAAATCTAATACGTAGCCCAATCCAAGAATTCCCATTGTACTAAACCATACTAACATAAGGGGACCAAAAATCCGACCTACGATAGACGTTCCAAAACGTTGTATCAGAAAAAGGGAGGATATAATTATAATCACAATGGGAACTGTGGGCAAATTGGGGAAGTAAATATTTAACCCTTCAATTGCAGAAGAAACCGTTATCGGCGGGGTAATCATCCCGTCCGCTAAAAGAGAAGCACCGCCGATCATGGCCGGAAATATCAGCCATTTTGCTCTTCGCTTGACTAAGGTGTACAATGAAAAGATTCCACCTTCTCCCTTATTGTCGGCCCGCAAAACAATTAAAACATACTTAACGGTTGTTTGAAGTGTTAAAATCCAAAAAACGCAGGAAAGGCCACCAAGGACTAAATCAGCTGAAATAATATCATCACCAACAATCGCTTTAAAAACATAGAGAGGTGAAGTCCCAATGTCGCCAAATATGATTCCCAAACTTATTAATAATCCGGCTGAACTAAGCTTATGCAAACTTTTACTCTTCTCCAAAGTATCTATTTTTTTATTGCACAAATGTAGTTAATCCTGAAACATTTTCAAGCTATATTAATGGCTGCGGAACGGCCAAGCGGAAGAAGCAACGATAATAGTTGTTAAAAATTGTTAAATGATATATTTTTTAACAAAAACATAGTAAAATCAAAAAATAATGTTATACTTTTGTATAGATAATATATGAAAAACAACTACACTTATATCTTTCTTTTGGCAATTTTAAGTATCAGCACAATGCTGAGTGCTTCAAATAATGCTTTTGGGTGGATTCCGGAGAATAGGGTGGATACGCTAAAGACAAAAGAAGTAACAAAACTTGTAGATACTCGTGTAAGTCAACCAAAGGAAAATCGGTTAATTGTATTTAAACCATTTGCGCCCTATACCCCATCCCTTAGAGCAAATAGTAAAGAAAGCAATAAGACGTTAAGCAACGTTAAGATTTATCCGAATCCTGTATCTGACCAACTCAATTTAACATTTAAATTAAATAAAGATATTTCCGTATCCATAAAAATCATGGATGCCTTGGGTAATGAAATCCGTACGCTGTTATCACAACGTTTGGAAGAAGGAGACCAGGTCCAAAATTTCACGCTGAACAGCAACCTCAGCAGTGGGTTTTACTTTATCAGAATTATGGCAGGTACTGAAACGGTTGTAAAAAGAATTCAAATTCTATAATACGAATTAAAAAAAAGAGCATTTTCCAACTGGAAGATGCTCTTTTTTTATACCTTAGAATTTCATTAGAAACAATTCATACAGATAAAATTACATGCGTAGCAAACAAACTGACATAAATAGAATCAGGCTGCACATTAATAACTTCTTTACCTCTTTAAAACAATTCAAATGAAAATTATTGCTGTTGGCCGCAATTATATTGAACATGCAAATGAGCTTAACAATCCGGTACCTACCGCTCCTGTGATTTTTTTAAAACCGGATACTGCTCTTTTAAAAGATAACCGTGACTTTTATTATCCCGAATTTTCTAAAGAAATTCATTACGAAGTTGAAGTTGTTTTACGCATATGCAAAGAAGGAAAACATGTTTCAGAAAAATTTGCTTCAAATTATTTTGATCAGATTGGCCTGGGAATTGATTTCACAGCCAGGGACATACAACAACAACATAAGGAAAAGGGTTTGCCATGGGAGCTTGCAAAAGCTTTTGATCATTCAGCCCCTATTTCGGAATTGATTCCAAAAGAAAAATTCGCTGATCTGTATCAGATAGATTTCCGATTAGACAAAAATCAGCAAGGTGTTCAAAAAGGGAATACAAAAGACTTAATCTTCTCTTTTGAAAGAATAATTACATTCGTTTCTCAATACATTACAGTAAGAAAGGGTGATTTGATTTATACTGGAACGCCCGCTGGCGTAGGGCCTGTTCAAATCGGCGATCATCTGGAAGGATATTTGCAGGATCGTAAATTATTGGATTTCCATATCAAATAATAGTACAGGCTTATATTACAATCCGGATTTAACTGGCTTGGCTTAAACATTGTATGAAACATCAAAAATGAAGCATTTAAAAATACTTTTTACATTTATCACGTTCTTCTTAATCAGTTCCACCTTTGCTCAGAGCATAGAAAGGGATTATCCACAAAACTATTTTCGTCCGCCTCTTGATTTAGCTCCCCAGGCATCCGGCAGTTTCGGGGAATTACGCGCTAACCATTTTCATTCAGGCACTGATTACCGCACAAACCAACGGGAAGGATATCCGGTATATGCAGTTGCAGACGGTTTTATTTCAAGAGCCCGGGTACAAATTGGAGGCGGAGGTAATGCCCTTTACATTGATCATCCTAACGGATACACAAGTGTTTATATGCACTTACAAAAATACAATGAAACCATTGCCAATACCGTAAAGGCCAAACAGTATGATTTACAAAGATTTGATGTTGATTTCCCATTAGATAGAAAGGTCATTCCGGTTAAGAAAGGTGACATTATAGCTTATTCCGGCAATACGGGAGGTTCGGGCGGCCCACACCTTCACTTTGAGCTACGGGATACCAAAACAGAAGAAACTTTAAACCCTCAACTCTTTGGTTTAACGATACCCGACTCCCGGCCTCCAACCATTACAGGTTTTACGATATTTCGCTTAGGGGATGCTCCTTTCTCTGAAAATACACCGCGGGAACATTTACAGCTTGTTGGAAGCAATGGAAACTACCGGCTCTCTCCGGAAAACATTATCCCGATAAATGGAAAAACAGGTTTCGGTATCGGTGCTTTTGATCAGAATTCAGCATCGGCAAACCAAAATGGCATTTATTCGATGGAACTTTTGCTCGATGGAAAGACAATCTTTACCTCTGCTTTTTCAGGTCTTTTCTTTAATCATAACAGAGCATTAAATTCATATATTGATTATCCGACTTATATCTTTAAAGGGCGAAGGATCCAAAAGAGTTTTGTTGAACCCGGCAATCCGCTCACGATTTATAAAAACTTAGTTAACAGCGGACTTATAGATATAAGGGACGATCAAGTTCACGAAATGCTTTATCGGGTCAAGGATGTAAAAGGGAATACAAGTACAATTTCCTTCAAGGTGCGCTACTCCCCTACCTTGAAAATTGACCAAAGTTTAAAAGCAGGAACCTATCTTTTGCCTTTTAATCAGGTCAATATTTTTAAAAGAGAAGACATCCTGATCGACATTCCTGCAAATTCATTGTATAGCAATTTAAATTTCCTTTATTCAAAATCAGCTAAACGCACAGGGGGTTATTCCGAAGTTCACAATGTACATAACAGAATGATTCCCCTTCATAATGCCTATTCCCTGAGCATAAAAGCGAATGCGGAACTACCAGCTCATCTTCAAAGCAAAGCGCTGTTAATTGATACGCGTGGACGTTCACATGGCGGTGCATATGAAAATGGCTTTGTTAAAGGAAACGTCCGGGAATTCGGAAGTTTCTATGTTGGAGTCGATACGCAAGCCCCCGTCATTCGCCCGTTAAACATTAGTGAAAACCAATCGATGGCCGGAATATCGCGTATTAATTTAAAGATATCTGATAATTTATCTGGAATAAAATCTTTTAACGGTTATATTGATGATAAATGGGTTTTAATGGAATATGATTCTAAGACAGCTTCATTATGGCACGTTTTTGAGGCCGATTTAGCAAAAGGAAAACATGTATTTAAATTAGTCGTAAGTGATGAAAAGGATAATGAGAAAATTTATCAAGTAAATTTCATTAAATAATTAATAAAAAATGGAAAAATTAAAAGTTGGCGATAAGGCTCCTGATTTTAAAGCAAAGAATCAACAAGGTGAAACGGTCTCGCTTTCAGATTTTGCTGGTAAAAAACTGATATTATATTTCTATCCAAAGGATAATACCCCGGGATGTACAACTGAATCATGCAATTTCAGAGATAACTACCAAAGTTTATTAGGAAAAGGTTTTGAAGTTGTTGGCGTTAGTGTAGATAACGAAGCCTCTCATCAACGGTTTACCAAAAAGCATGACCTGCCTTTTAATTTATTAGTAGATGATGAGAAAAAAATGGTTGAAGATTACCAAGTATGGAAAGAGAAAAATCTGTATGGACTTAAATATATGGGAACTGTTCGCACAACCTTTGTAATTGATGAAAAGGGTATTATTGAACATATTATTTCGAAAGTAAAAAACAAAGAAGCGAGTCAGCAAATCCTTGATTTATACGATTCTGTTTAATCTTTGCTAATCCGTTCACAATCCTTAACTTTGCCGCCACAAACAGAATAACCAAACATAATGAGTGTAGATATTAAAAAACTAGAAAATATAGCATCCCAGATTAGAAGAGATGTTGTACGAATGGTACATGGATGCAGTTCAGGCCATCCGGGAGGCTCTTTAGGCTGTACCGATTATTTCACAGCCTTATATTTTCATGTCCTCAAACATGATACATCCTTTAACATGGACGGCAAAGACGAAGACTTGTTCTTCCTCTCACAAGGCCATATATCACCTGTATTTTACAGTGCTTTGGCTCATTCGGGTTATTTTGAAGTTTCAGAATTAAAAACCTTCAGAAAAATAAATTCACGGTTACAAGGACACCCCACACCGCACGACGGTTTGCCGGGAATACGCATTGCATCCGGCTCATTAGGCCAGGGCTTATCTGTGGCATTAGGGGCAGCACAAACTAAAAAGCTTAATGAGGACAAGCAACTGGTTTATGTTTTAATGGGTGATGGTGAACTACAGGAAGGCCAGGTATGGGAAGCTGCGATGTATGCTGCTCACCATAAGGTGGATAATCTGATTGCCACCATCGATGTGAACGGTCAGCAAATTGATGGCCCTACTGATACGGTGATGTCACTGGGTAATTTAAAAGCGAAATGGGAAGCATTTGGCTGGGATGTTATCGAAATGAACGGTAACGACATGACTGACGTTATCCGCGGATTGGAATTGGCAAAAAATAAAACCAATAAAAGCAAACCCGTAATGATCTTAATGGAAACCGATATGGGCTTTGGAGTAGATTATATGATGGGAACCCATAAATGGCATGGAGTAGCCCCTAATGATGAACAATTGGAATTGGCTTTGGCACAATTGGAAGAAACATTGGGAGATTACTAAACAAGCAATAATTAAGATCAAAAAACAATGAAAAAATATACATTCACAGAAAAAAAGGATACGCGATCAGGTTTTGGTGATGGTTTGGCAGAAGCTGGCAAGAGAAATGAAAATGTAGTCGCTTTATGTGCAGATCTGATCGGATCACTTAAAATGGATGCTTTTAAAAATGAATTCCCGGATCGTTTCTATCAGGTTGGCATAGCAGAGGCCAATATGATCGGACTTGCAGCAGGAATGACAATTGGTGGTAAAATACCTTTTACAGGAACGTTTGCAAACTTCTCTACTGGTCGTGTATACGATCAGATCCGTCAATCGGTTGCTTATTCGGGTAAAAATGTTAAGATCTGTGCTTCTCATGCCGGTTTGACATTAGGTGAAGATGGTGCGACTCACCAAATTCTGGAAGATCTTGGTCTGATGAAAATGCTTCCGGGGATGACTGTTATCAATCCCTGTGATTATAATCAGACGAAAGCCGCAACCATTGCAATAGCTGAATACGAAGGACCCGTATATTTACGTTTTGGCCGCCCGGTCGTTCCTATTTTTACTGACCCTGACCAAAAATTTGAAATTGGAAAAGCCTGGATGGTCAATGAAGGCAAAGATGTAAGTATCATTGCTACCGGACATTTGGTATGGGAGGCTATTCAAGCTGGAGAAAAGCTGGCTGAACTGGGTATTGATGCAGAAATCATCAACATACATACCATTAAGCCATTGGATGAAGAAGCCATCTTAAAATCGGTTCAAAAAACAGGTTGTGTAGTAACTGCAGAAGAACATAATCGCCTAGGAGGATTAGGAGATAGTGTTGCTCAGGTACTTGCAAAGAACTTTCCTGCACCACAAGAGTATATCGCAGTTGATGACAGCTTTGGAGAAAGTGGAAAACCAGCTGACCTGATGGTTAAATACGGCTTATCTGCCGACGATATTGTAAAAGCGGTACAAAAAGTTATAAAACGCAAATAAACTAAAAAGGGCAGATATTACAATAATATCTGCCCTTACTATTATGGAAGATGCATTAATTCTAGAGAAGTTTGCGGATACAAAAACACGCGATGAGGCTTTTGGAATACTTTTAGAAAAGTATCAGCAGAAGATTTATTGGCATGTTCGTCGCTTTGTGTTGGATCATGAAGATGCCAATGATTTAGTGCAGGATATCTTTATCAAAGTTTGGAAAAATCTAGATAAATTCAGAGCGGACGCACAATTATACACGTGGATATATCGCATTGCAACCAACGAGTGCATCACCTTTCTTAATAGAAAAAAACAGAATCTGAGTATTTCCTTAGATGACGAAAATTCTACTTTTTTGGCAGACTCCCTTAGGGAAACATCGTATTTTAACGGGAACCAAGCTCAATTAAAGCTTCAGAAGGCCTTGCTTACATTACCAGATAAACAAAGGCTGGTATTTAATATGAAATATTTTGATGACCTGAAATATGATGATATATCAGCTATTCTTGGCACGAGTGTAGGCGCCTTAAAGGCGTCCTATCATTTAGCAGTTAAAAAAATTGAAAAGTTTTTATCAGAAACAGATTAAACCTTTTTGATCAGAAAGCATCAAAGCTAATACTATGAGAAATTTAGGTACAGACGAAAACAAAAAAAATGAGGACGGACTATCTCCGGAACTTCGCAAAAACCCTTTTTCAGTACCAGATGATTATTTTTATACACTAAAAAATAATATACTTCTCAATACATCAATTCACACACTCTCCGACTCTGTATTTTCAACACCCGCTGATTACCAAACACAGCTCACAAATAGCATTATAGAGAGAATTGAAGAAGAAAAATTAAAAGCTCGCATCAGCGAAGATGGCTTCACTGTACCAACCGGGTATTTTGATAATCTTCAAAAAGAAATTATTAGCCAAACGGTTTCTGAGCCAAAGGTCATCCCGATAAAAAAATCAAAAACCGCATGGATGTCTTATGCTGCTGCAGCATGCATCGCTATCCTGATTTCGTTATTTGCTTTGTTTCCACAAACTCAGTCAAATGAAAACAGCGTCGCCAACATGTCCACAAGTATAGATGCCCTTCCGACAGAAGAAATAATTGATTATTTGGCATTCTATTCAGAGACTGGAGATTTAACAGCATTGAGTGATCAATTGTCAGAAGAGCCTACAAATTTTACAAATTCTTTTTCTTCTGACGAAATAGAATCGTACCTTGAGAATAGTATTTAGATAAAAAAAATGAAGCAATTATTTATTACATGTTGTTTTATAGCTTTTTTGTGTTATCCAGGTTTTGCACAAAAAAATTCGGAACAGTTTCAAAAAATAGAAGTTGCAAAAATCGCCTATATTACGAAACGCTTAGAACTTTCACCGCAAGAGGCTCAAAAGTTCTTTCCCCTTTATAATCAATACCGTCAGGAAATGCGGACTATTGTTCAGGAGAAGCGTTCGGATAATAATAAAAGACGTTCCGCAAATGAGCTAGAATTTGATTCAGAAGTACTTTCATGTAAGAAGAAATATAGGGAATTATTTAAGAATGCAGTTTCCAGTTCGAAAGCATCCCGCTTTTTCGAGGTTGAACGTGAGTTCCGGGAACAGCTATTCAAAGAACTTCAGAGCAGGAAGCAAAAATAATCCTATTAAAACACTCTTATTAAAAATGCTTAGTAACCGACAGTTATTCTTATTAAATACAGCCCAAACATCTAATAGTCCACGTCTGACTGAGATTGTCTCAGCAGAAGGCGTATATCTATACGGGCCAGCTGGTGAAAAATACATTGATCTTGTTTCAGGCTTTGCTGTAAATAACATAGGTTATCGGAATCCAAAAGTCGTAGAAGCTATTAAAGATCAACTCGATCGGCATATGCATGTGACTGTATTTGGTGAATTTGTACAAGTACCCCAAGTAAGATTAGCGGAGAGATTAGTTTCTTTGCTTCCTAAGCAGTTAAACTCGGTATATTTTGTAAATTCAGGTACCGAAGCAACAGAAGGCGCTATGAAAATAGCCAAACGATATACCGGCAGGACTGAAATCATAGCAGCAAAAAAAGCCTATCATGGCAGCACACAGGGTGCATTGAGTCTTATTGGAAATGAGGAATACCGCGAAGCTTATGGTCCTTTATTACCCGATATCTCTTTTATTGGCTTTAATGATTCAGAAGACGTTAATAAAATAACGAATAAAACAGCCGCTGTAATTATAGAAACTGTTCAGGGAGAAGCGGGAATTCGCGTTCCTCATCTTAAGTGGATTCAAGCCCTAAGGAAACGTTGTGATGAAACTGGAACGTTATTGATTTTAGATGAGATACAAACAGGCTTTGGAAGAACAGGCAAATTATTTGCATTTGAGCACTTCGGTATAGTTCCGGATATCATCTTATTAGCTAAAGCATTGGGTGGAGGTATGCCTATGGGCGCTTTTGTTGCAGATAAAAAAATAATGGATGTGATTACTGATAATCCGATGCTCGGCCATATCACTACTTTTGGTGGCCATCCTATTTGTTGTGCGGCTGCTTTAGCGTCTATCGAAGTGATATTAGATGACCACCTATTGGATTCGATCCCTGAAAAAGAGAAATTATTCAGAAAACTTCTTAATCATCCGGCAATCAAAGAAATCCGCGGAATTGGATTTATGATGTGCATCCAACTTGATAGTTTTTATCAAGTTGAAAACATTAGTAAATATTGCGCTGATAAAGGCGTAATGATCGATTGGTTTTTACATTGTGAAACTGCATTGCGCCTGGCCCCCCCCCTCATTATAAGCGAAGAAGAAATTAAAATAGCATGTCAGATTATCTTAGAAGGCATTGACCTTTATTCCTAACCCGTTCAATATCCTTTGGAAGTGACGTGAATTACTGATATGACCCTTGTACTGTTTCTATAGCTGTTTCCCGAGGAGTCCCATGAATATTATCTTGTCAGTAAGTCAAAAATTAGCCCCTGGTTTCTGCTATAAAACAAATTTTTACAACAAAAACACTCATTTTTTGGGTGCAGGGTCATCACTTACACAACGAAAGCCTAAATTATTGCTTCCACTACTCACTTCTCCTTTGCCCCTGCTACCAGCAATATAGCGTTCGCAATATTGATCGTTACAAAGAAAAGATCCTCCACGTTGCACACGTTTCATTGTTCCAGGTTCTATAAATGGTTGAGTTTGGTTTTTGCTGACATTGGAGATATACTGCTCTGCTTTGTCTATAAAAATCATCCGAAGGCTTCTTTATTTTTTAAACTTTTAGACACATAAGCTGTGATAAAAAAGCTGAAGATATATTTCTTATCCATGATAATTAAACCCGTTTCTTAAGTTCTTTTATAGCTATTGCTTCAACCTGGGCATTTCATTCCACCATTTTGTTAATTTACCCTTAAGTTCTTCTGTTATTTCCGGATGCGTTTTGGCCATATTAACACGTTCATATTTATCGTTAACGATATCATACAATTGTATATCAGTACCATCACTATTCATTAATAATTTCCATTGATCTGATCGAACAGCCATATTTGGACTTTTATCTGCTCCTTTAGGGTATCTAAAGGCTTTGTCGTTACGTCCATATTCCCAAAACATATCTTTATTCCGGGATGAGGGTTTTCCCAAAAATACAGCGCTTCTATCTAAGCCATCTCCGGCATAATCTTTTGGCAGCGAAACGTTTGCCATTTTTGTTAATGTTGGCAATAAATCTACAGCATTAATTTCTGAATTCTTTTCTATAACGCCGGCAGGAATATTTCCCGGCCAACTAATCAGGAAGGGCATGCGTGTTCCACCCTCATACAAAGATAATTTTGAACCCCTTAAGCCAGCTGACCGGCTACCTCTAAAGCTAGGAAGCGGACCATTATCACTTGTGAAAATAACAATTGTATTTTTATCCAGACCTAATGATTTTAATCCATCTAACAATCTTCCGATTTGAATATCATATTCCTTTAAGACCAATTTAAAGGCTTCTTCTTCTTCAGGATTTGCCGGGAATTTCTCAGCACTTCCTTTTTCTTTTCTGGGCACCCAAGGGGTATGAACATCGTCTGGCCAAAGATTAACAAAACATGGCTTTCCTTTATTTTCTTGCATAAACGCTAACGTTTTATCAACAAAATACTTTGTTCTGTCCCATCTCTTGATGCTGTCTTTATCTGACCAAATCCAATTTGTTGCAGTGATTAACGGATCAGGATCAGGACTTTCATACGTACTTGCATGCTCATCATAGCCATAATTTTCAAAGCCGGGAGCATTTTTCACATCCCTGCCTCCTCCCATATGCCATTTACCAAAATGGCCGGTCACATAACCTGCATCCTTAAAAATTCTGGCTATTGACGGGGCACTAGGGTTTAAAAAGTCTGCTTGTTCTGCTTTTCTATTGTGTTCTTTCTCTGCTAGAAAGGTAGAAAAATTCCATCTAGCAGGATGCATCCCCGTTAAAAGGCCTACTCGGGAGGGAGAGCATATAGGGGCTGCACTATAATACTGATTGAGCATCATTCCTGCTTTAGCAATTCGCTCTATGTTAGGAGTAGCCACAAATTCACCTCCATAACAATTTAAATCGCTAAACCCCATATCATCTGTAAGAATAATTATGACATTCGGTTTTGAAACAGCCTTATTCTTACTAGTTTGAGCGCTTAACAATGCACAATTAAAAAAAAGCAACCCTAATGTGGCAGCAAAAACAAGTTGTTGTGTAAAAGAAAATCTGTGCTTTTTAGTTGTAATCATATTGGTATATTGATTTTAATACTATTCTATTCGGCAGAATACACCCTTGAATCAATGAATCATATCTCAATTTGCCGCCTTCGCTCTATTATTTGAACCAAATGGCTTATCCATATCGGCTCCCGTATCACCCTGCTCTTTCATCCATCGGTTTAAATTTAATTTAAATGTTTCAATCTTTTCCTTATCGGTAGGATTATTTGCTAAATTGGCTAATTCCTACGGATCATTTCGCAGATCATAAAGCTCAATTCCAGGATGTGTTGTTATACAGTCTACTAGCTTTTAGCACTGGGATCGGTTTTTGATGCTTTTACCCAGGAAGTCCATGCCAGCTTTTCATTATCGGTATTCATAGAATATTTGATATAGTATTTCTATCAGGTGTTAAGTTTTTAATCCATTTTATAACAACCGTCTGTAATGCTTCTTATTGGGAAAGCCGGACCTTCAGGAATGTTATTATGAATTCCCTAAGCAAAATCGCGGTGAGTTGATGATTTACCTTGGATTGCCCCTTCTCATCGGTCACCGTGCCAGTAACATGCGTTTGTGCAAAACCCAGGTTATGGACAGCAGCACAATGCACATCATCAGGGTAACCCCGTATAAAATTCTTCTCATAAGGAATTAATTTAGTGTTTTTATTTGGCCGGACGGTTTCTCGTCCAGTGATCTTTCAGAATCAAATTAAGTTAATAAAAAGATTATATTCCGGTCATCTTCTCTTGGAATCGTCTCATTTTATTTTCACTAAAGTTGCCCAGTATTTCTTTAGGAAATTCTTCTACCATGAGTTATTGATAGAAAACCACTTACTGCTATGAATAGCATTCTGTCAGTGATTCAACAATGATTACCTAATTTAAAGATATTCATACATTTTTCTGTTTATGCCAATTATAAAAATATAATTAAAGAAAAATCATGGAGTACGCGATAACTCATTCATTGTAAACCTGAGATCTATGATATGACCTTTAAAAGTTTGCAATTCATTTGGCAATTCCTCCCCCTGTGTCTTTCCGTTGGTTACATATCCACCTTTAATTTTTGTAAGATCTTTGTCAAGTTTTGTTGACATCACCGACTCGCGATCAAATTCAATATTTAATTCGCCATTTTCATTTAACTTAAAGACTAGCTGTCCATCATTTTTTGGAAGTACAGAACTCTCTATAAGAGTTCCATCTTTAAGTTTTAAACCAATTTTATTATGGTAAGCAAAAAGCCTAAAATTGTTAAAATAATCACAAATTATTCCACCTTTGTCAGTTCCTTTTAAATATGCCGTGATAATCAATTTTTCAGGATGCCAAAGCTTCTTGTTAAAAGAAAGGTCTGCTGCACTACTATTTTGTTTAATGGAAAAACTTTGATCGAAGAATTTTGGTAGTGAGCCTTCTAGTATACTTTCCTCTGTTTCGCCTTGTCGATCTAACTCTCTATTTAGCAATATTCTCAATTTTTTGCTCTTATCGTAGTATGCCGGATTATTTATCAGGTTATTAAATTCTGGTCTGTCATTATTGAGATTGTATAATTCTTCAGGAGGACGATAACTGTACCTATCTAACAAAAACTTTGTTTTAGGGTCAGTCAAAGATTTCTCAATCCATGAATCAAAGTAAAATTCATTCTGTTCTACTTTATCAATATGTGTTACAAAGAGGAATCCCGGATGATAATTTTTGATGTAGTGATAGCCGTCGGAAGTAATCACCGTTCTTGATGGAACATAATTGTACCAGAAATGTGGTTCTACAGATGTTTCAGCAAAAATATAATCATGATGTTCTTTCTTTTTGCCAATTAAAACATCTTTAAAAGAATTACCGTCTAAATCATCAATAGCTTTACCTCCGGCCATATCAACCAATGTTGGAGTCAAGTCTACCAATGAAATAAGGGCATTAGAAACAGAACCTTCGGCTACTTTTCCTGGCCAGCGAACAATAAAAGGAACCCTTAAGCCCTGATCATATACTGTCCACTTTGCGGACGGAAACTGTGCTCCCTGGTCTGAGGTGAGCATAACAGCAGTACTGTTTTTTTGTCCTGCTTTATCTAAAGCTTGCAAAACCTCACCTAGCAATTTATCCGCTTCGCCGATACTTTGGTAATAGGCAGCTAAAGCCTTTCTGGTTGCTTTAGTATCTGCAAGATACTCCGGAAGTTTTAATTTATCAGCATCAAAATCTCTATTTGGAAACCATGGCACATGCGGCACCCATGGCGCAACAATTAAACATATCGGTTGCTCCGGATGCATTTTAAAGTGGTCTTCAATCATATGAACGGTCTCCTTTTTACGGTCCAATCTGTTTTCTATGGGAGCGTATGCTCCAAATTCTTTCCCAATATGTTCAAAAGGGAAATTATGAAATGGAGAAATATCAGTTTTACCCGAAATGACCACCCGATAACCCAGTTTCTGCAAAAATTGAGGAAGATTACGTGTATTGGCTCTAACTGTGAAATGATTCATTTGGGATCCATTTCTAAATGGATATAAACCGGTAAACATGACGCTTCTGGAAGGAGAACACATAGGTGACGCTGCATAGGCCTTGGAAAAACGCATCCCTTCAGCAGCCAGCTGATTCATATTGGGCGTTTTTACATCCACATTCCCATAGCAGCCTATATCCTGCTGATTATGGTCGTCAGTAATAAAAATAATTATATTAGGTTTTTGCTGTGCAAATGCTGTCGCGGAAAGAAGAGACATCACAAAAATGATGTTAGATAAAAACAATAAAGCTTTAGCTATAAGATTACGTTGCAACACCAAGTATAAATCACCCATAGTATATGAAAATTAGAATTATGTTAATTGCCTAACACAAATTAATACTATAATAAGGAAAACATCTCTTCAATTTATAGTCATTTTGTATCATTTTCTAATTTCTATATTTAAATATCAGGATTTTTATTTTTTGTTGTTATCAAATAACCTGGTTATTATGATTTAGCATTTTCGTAACAGTTGGTTTATTCCTAACCTGTTCAATATCCGTTGGAAGTAATATTTCTTATTTAAATCTTATCTGCCCCGTTGATTTGGTATTTTTGTTTTATCCTATAAAAAACAAAGCCGAATGAATAAGAGTCTGTCAACAATCGATATTTCAGTTTTAGATTTAGCAATGGTAGTAGAAGGTAAAACTCCTGCTGATACATTTAAAACCAGTCTTGATCTCGCCCAGCACACAGAAAAGTGGAAGTACAACCGTTATTGGCTGGCAGAACACCACAATATGGAAGGCATCGCCAGTTCGGCAACTTCGATTCTAATCGGACATGTGGCATCCGGCACTTCTACCATACGGGTTGGGTCGGGCGGTATTATGTTGCCAAATCATGCTCCGCTGATTATCGCTGAGCAATTTGGAACACTTGCAACGCTATTTCCCAATCGTATCGATTTAGGCTTAGGACGTGCGCCTGGCACCGATCAGTTTACAGCAATGGCTCTTCGCCGCGATCAGCGTGCGGCTATGGAATTCCCAAAGAATGTTCAGGAACTTCAAACTTATCTTTCAGCAGCCAATAAAAATGGTCGTGTTCGTGCTATTCCCGGAGAAGGACTCGATATACCAATCTGGATTTTGGGTTCAAGCACCGATAGTGCACACCTCGCTGCGGCATTAGGGTTACCTTATGCTTTTGCAAGTCATTTCGCTCCTGCTCAGTTGCATGCGGCTCTGGCAATTTACCATCAAAATTTCAGGCCTTCAGTTCATCTAAAGGAACCATTTACAATGGCTTGTGTTAATGTAATTGCCGCAGATACAGATTTAGAAGCGGAAACCTTGGCAACTTCATTTAAAAAGCTCTTTTTAGGAATCATTACCGGAAAACGGGAGTTATTAAAAGCACCGCTAAACCCAGAGGAAGATTTTATGGATCCAATGGAAGAAGCTGCTTTGCAACAGATGATTGCTTATTCCTTTATTGGAGGCCCGGCGAAAGTAGCAAACGATATTCAACAATTTCTGGATAAAACACAAGTTGATGAATTGATGATCACCTCTGCTATTTTTGACCATTCAGCACGCCTACATTCTTACGAAATCGTCAGTAATTTAAAAATGATGTAGCTCGTTAGATCGATTCGTGGTTCTCAGAGTTTGCTTTATCCTGAATCAGGATGGTCTTTGTTAAAGATTGTTAAAATCAATCGAATCAGCAATGAAAGTTTTTACTTTCGTTTTCATAATTTTCCATTCATTAATAAGAATTAAAGGAATTATGAGGATAACCTAATAAGTTGATGAATGAAGTACTGCATTCTCCCTTTCTTTTTATTTGCGTGTTTTGCGACTTGGGCTCAAGAACCAATATTATCTGGTATTGTCTTAGATCAAAATAGCAATAAGCCGATTATCGGTGCCAGGGTGTCCTTTGGCCCTTTTGCTGTTGAAACGGATTTTCAGGGACGCTTTAAAATTCACTGCAAAGTATTCCAGAGGGATACTATCAAACTGGAAGCCCCTGGTTATCGGTCCCACGAGCAACTTATAAGCCCCGAAAGAAATTACAGTCAACTTCAATTGAAAATGATACCAAATGCTATTATGTTGGATAATGTATCCATCAATGCAGTGCAAAAAAGGTCAGCTTCAGAGAAATACAATGAAAATAAAACAAACTATCGATCTATTTATCTAAAGGGAGATAAAAGCAAGATCGTACAAGCAGTACCCTTAGGAATAGGTATTAGCATAAATAAATTATTCAGCGCCTTTAGTAAGGAAGGAAAAGATGCAAGAAGGTTACAAAAACACATAGAGAACGATTACAAACTCGATTTAGCAGAAGTGCGCTTTAATAAAGAGTTAGTTTCAAATATAACCGGTCTTGTTGATAAGGATTTAGACGATTTTATTGAAGAGAACCATCCATCATACGTTTGGCTTATGAAGGCAAGCGATTATGATATTATCACCTATATCAAAGAAAAATATAAAACCTACAACAAAACGAGATAATTATTAGTTATATTTGAAAAATAATAGTCTGTTTAAAACCAGGTGCTGTTACCGATATAATCCACCATTAAACAATTTTATTTCTACTTAATTTTATATCAATCAATAATTAAACACAAATAAAATGATGCAACGAAGAAAGTTTATTAAAAACGCAATAGGAACCACAGTAGTTAGTGGAGTACTGGGTTCCTCAATCTCAAATGTTATGGCCTCATCTCAACAACAACAAGAAGAAGTAATCGTACATTATGTACTTTTCTGGTTAAAGGAAGATCTTTCTCAGCAGGAAATTAAGGATTTTTCAGGGTTTTTCGAAGAATTAAGAAAAGTACCAACCATTAAATCATTGCAATACGGTCCCCCTGCAAACACTCACAAGCGTGATGTCGTAGATAATAGCTTTTCTTATAATCTTCTAGTGCACTTTAAAAACATGGATGATCTGAATGTTTATGAGACACATCCTATCCATTTAGCTGCAATAGAAAAATACAGTAAAAACTGGACTAAGGTAGTTGTGCATGACTCGGTTCTAAAGGTTGTATAATCTTTTCCCTTATACCAATTTGAAATACCGCTGTTTCCTGATCACGGGAGGCTAATACAATTTCAACGTCGTTAGCAAATTCCTGAAATATGCTTTGAGCTGTTATCGGGCAGTTATTATTTTTAGAAAGATGTGATAATAATAAATGACTCATATAGGATGGCCTATGGGATTTAAACAATTCCAGGGCCTGTCTATTTGATAAATGTCCCAACCCTCCGCGAATACGTTTCTTTAAAAAAAAGGGATAGCTTCCATTTTCAAGAAGGTCTTCGTCATAGTTAGTTTCCAGAAACGCAGCATGACATTGTTGGAAATGGCGAATCACATGTTCACATATATCACCTATATCCGTAAAAACACCCACATTGATTCCATTATAGGAGATCATAAAACTATGTGGATCGATTGCATCATGGAATTTCGGGAAAGCAGAAATACTCAGGTCTCCGATTGAAATACATTGATATGGCAAAAAACTTCTTACCAAATGATCTGCTATCGAAATTCGGCTATAGGCTAAAGTCTTTGATGTAATATAAACTGGTAATTGGTATTTTTTTGCTAATACTGCGATTCCACGAATATGATCCGAGTGTTCATGACTAATAAAAATAGCTTTTACTTTCTGCATGGATAGCCCCAGTCTACACATCCGTTTCTCTGTCTCCCTACACGAAATACCAGCATCGACAAGAATTGCTTCTTTCTCATTTCCTATATAATAGCAATTACCGTTACTTCCGGAATTTAATGATGTGATGAACAAGGACATTCAACAAAGTTAATAACTAATTGCAAAGAGAAAGAATCATCTTTTCTAATTAAAGTTTACCAGTATGAAATCTACCCGTTTGTTTTAAACGCTCCTAAAATTCCTTCTTCCAATCCCCGCAGTTCGGCAAGCCCCTTTAAACGCCCGATCGCAGAATAGCCCGGGTTTGTTATTTTGGATAGATCATCCAGTAATTGATGGCCGTGATCAGGTCTGAATGGGATGGGGATATTTCTTTTACTGTTTTCTACGAGCAACCTTTTCATTACTTCATACATGTCTACATCACCTGCTAAATGGTCGGCTTCGTAAAAGTTCCCTTCCTTGTCTTTCAATACGCTTCTTAAATGGGCAAAATAGATGCGCTCTTTTACAACATCAAAGATTTCAAGTATCTCGTCATTCCTGCTTGCGCTGAGCGATCCGGTACAGAAGCAAAACCCATTAAACGGCTTATCAACATGTTGGTATATATATTGAAAGTCTTCCTTGGTGCTTACAATCCGTGGTAACCCTAAAATGGGATAAGGAGGGTCATCGGGATGGATTGTCATAAAAACCCCTTCCTGCTCACATGTATCCGCAATGGAAGACAGGAAATAGACCAAATTCTCCCGCAATCCTGTATGTCCTACCTCCTCGTAGGTTTTAATGCTTTTACGTAAGGCTTCTACACCGATCGCCTCTTCATGCGGAATGCCCATAAGAATTACATTGGCAAGCTTGTCCCGCTCAACTGTTGTAAGCTTTTTGAACCGATCCCCAGCTTGTTTTATTACCTCTTCCGAATAACCCGTTTCAGCACCGTTCCGTTGAAGAATGAACATATCAAACAAGGCCAGATCCACCCAATTGAAATACAAAGTTTTAGCACCATTTGGCAGCGTATAATCCAATTGGGTCCTTGTCCAGTCAAGCACCGGCATAAAATTATAGCATACCGTCCGGATATCACAGGCGGCTAAATTACGCAGGGTCTCTTTATAGTTCTCAATGTAGCTACCGGCCTCTTTTTGTTTTGTTTTAATGGCTTCATGCACCGGCACGCTTTCCACAACGGACCATTGCAATCCGGCTTTTTCGATTATAGCCTTTCTTTTCTTTATTTCATCAATAGGCCATACTTCTCCATGCGGAATGTGGTGCAAAGCTGTAACAACCCCTTTGGCACCTGCCTGTTTTATATCCATCAAGCTAACGGGATCATCCGGGCCATACCATCGCCAGGTTTGAGAAAGACGCTTATTTATAGAAATATTGTTCATCAGAATAGATTTAATGATTTGTTTGTTCTTAATGGCATCAAT
>Ga0160444_100204_pt1 | contig 53086 bp, 53 predicted proteins | sample HID1972K_E1MG_FD_108232 | JGI IMG/M metagenome (GOLD analysis project Ga0160444, IMG submission 108232) | Enriched pill bug-associated microbial communities from UW Madison campus, WI, USA - HID1972K_E1 MG | ecosystem: Host-associated > Arthropoda: Insects > Digestive system > Unclassified ... | reverse complement strand
GCTTCGCCGTGCTGCTTCAGCGCTTCGATGGCGCCGTGCGAGAGCAGCGGGAAGTTGCCCCAGGCCAGGTTGGCGGCGTTGATCATTTCGTTGAGCGGCACGCCGAGGGTATGCGGCAGGCCCTGGCCGCCCACGTCCGGCGCGGCGGTCAGGCCGGTCCAGCCACCTGCGACGAACTGCTGGTAGGCCTGCTTGAAGCCGGGCGGGGTGGTGACCTCGCCACTGTCCTGGTCGAGCACGCAGCCGACTTCGTCGCCTACGCTGTTCAGGGGGGCCAGCACGCTGGCGCTGAAACGCCCGGCTTCTTCCAGCACGGCATCGATCACGTCGGCGGTGGCATCGCTGAAGCCGAGGCGGGCGAACAGATGCTCGACCTTCAACACGTCATGCAGGGCGAAACGGAGATCGGAAATCGGGGCGGTATAGCGACTCATCGTGATGCGTCTCGATCAGGGGGACGGGAGGCGGCACGCGGCCGCGGCGTTGCATGCGATCCGGGTCAGCGCAGCACGCCGGGAAGGCCCGGCGCCGGGTTCAGCGAGCTGCGGTTCCTGATCTGGAAGGTGCGCTGCCGTTGTTCCTCGGGCGTCGCTGCCACGCTGCCTTCCAGGCTGTAGGCGATGACACGGTTGCCGGCCAGCGCATCAGCGACCAGCAGGCGCGCCTGCGCTGCCGGCTGCAGCCGTGCTTCAACGACGTCGGCCGAAGCGCCGCCGATGGACACGGCCGGGGTGAGCGTCAGCGTGCCGGCCTCGGCATCGCCGACGGTCAGCGTCAGCGCGACAGTGTCGAAGCGCATCGGCATGGAGCTGAAATTCTGCAGGCGCACGGCCACGGTCCAACTGCCGTCCGCCGCGACGGTGAGCTGCTGCAGGCTGGTGGCAGGTTCGGAGACGCGCTTGACGACGCCGCTGTTGCAACCGGCGAGGGCGAGCATGGCCAGGAAAAGGGAAACGATACGGAAGCGGCGGAGCATGGGCGCATTTCCTCGCGGGCAGGTGCGTGGGATAAAGATACTACGGCGTATGGTGGGTGCGATAGCACCGGTGGCACGCTCACTCGAGCGGTGCCATCACCTTCAGGGCGGCCAGATCGTAGCCCATGGCCTCGGCATGCGCCTTGAGCGCGGCGAACTGGTCGCGATCCATGCGTGGCGAGCGCGAGAGGATCCACAGGTACCGGCGGTCCGGCTCGCCGACCACCGCCCACTGGTATTCGGGGTCCAGGGCGATCACCCAGTAATCGGCCCAGACCAGGGGCAGCCACGACAGCCAGTCCGGTGCGAAGCGGACCTGCAGCTTGCCGGGCTCACCTTCGACCGCGCGCGCCACGCCCTCGGCCTGGACCTGGCCGCCGTCTTCGGTGCGGCACGCATTGCGCACGCTGATGCGACCGTCGCTGCGCAGGCTGTAGACGGCGGTGATGTCGGCGATGCAGTGTTTCTGGAACGACACCGGCAGGTGCGCGATCTCGTGCCACTGGCCGGCATAACGGTCGATGTCGAGTGCATCGACGGCGCGCACGGGCCCGGCGGCGCGTGCCGGCGGCACGGCGAGCAGCAGGACGGCCAGGGTGCTGATCAGCAGGGCGGGGCGGATGGACATGGCGCGGCCTCCTCGATCGGGAGTACGAGCTTATGCGGCCCGGGCGGGCAGGGAGTGAACAGGCATGGTGCCGGTTGGCGCCTGCCCTTGCTGCGATCGAAGAACAAAAAAAAGACCTGCATTCCTGCAGGTCTTCGAAAATGGTGGCCGAGGACGGAATCGAACCGCCGACACGGGGATTTTCAATCCCCTGCTCTACCAACTGAGCTACTCGGCCACTTGTTTCGTAGCAGCGATGTCGCTGCCGAGGACGCGCATATTACGGGCGTTGCCGTACTTCGGCAAGTGTTTCCGGAAAATAATTTCACATTCGTTGCTGGGCAGCTTGCACGTGGCCGCAGGTCATCGCACGCGCTGCTCCGACGCGTGGCGGGCCGCCTGCTGCGGTCGCAATCATCGACGTGGGACCGCGCCTGGCGCGGTCGTGATCCGCGCGTCACGATGCTGCCGCTAGCGTGGTTGCATGCGGCGGCATCGTGTCGCCGCGATGAACCACGGACAATGAGCATGGCTGAGAACAAGCAGAACCACGACGATCGCGCCGGCGTGCAGGAAAGCCACCAGGACAAGCGCCAGGACGACGTCGCCAAGCAGCGGCAGGGCCAGCAGGACCAGAAGCTCCGCGATGCACACACCCGGAAGCCGGAACGCAAGGATGGCACCGACGAACCTGCCTGAGCGGGAGCGAGCCAAACCGAGCCAAACAAAAAGGGCCTGGTCCGCAGGGATGCTCCCTTTGAAACCAGACCCTCTCCGGCGTTCGCGGACTGCTGCGAACTATGTAGTGGTGGGCCAGGGTCTCCAGAATAATACCCGTAACCCACTGTAATGCAAGGGGTTGTAGAATTCTCGCTTTGGCTGTTACCGCCATAGTTACCGCCAACATCAGGCGGCTAGGCTATGTCCAGCATCGCGCGCGGTGACTGCTGCGCTCATCCATGCCGCCACTTCAGTGGACACCCAGGCAGCGATGTTGCCACCGGGGAATTGTACTGGCTTCGGGAACTTGCCCGAAGCTGCCCAAGCATAGAGCGTGGACTTGCTCACGCCGACCGTCGCGATGACCTCGGGCAAGCGCATGAAGTGATAAGGCAGCGTTGTCTGGGGTTGAGTCGTCATGGGTTCCTTGAAATGAGAAAGGCCCGCTGCACAGGTGCGCAGCGAGCCTTGGGTGGATGACGCCTATCGCCGGGCCACCTCATTGGATGGAGGGGCACGGGGGCGATGGGGCCTTTAGTTGTTGGAGTGAGGGCCGCGCAATTGCGCAGCAAAATCTGGTTCGTCTTCCCGCCGGCGAGGCGGCCTAGCGCAGTCCCGGCTGTCAGATGTCCAGATGAGCTAGTTGCGCTGGGACAGCGGGTGGGTCAATTGGGACAGGGCAGGCATGGTGAAGGACTGAAACGAGCGAGCAGTTCCACCGACGCAAGTTGGTCGGTGGCATCCACCTCGTCGTTTGCCAGCATCTCAAGCGCTCTGGCGCGTACGGCTGGGGATGAGCCATCCACCAGCTTGACGATATTGCGCGCGACCCTCTCCGCATCCCGGTCTAGCTGTTGCTGGTCAGAGCTGGGCAAGCTTGTCTGCCATGGGCTGTTGGCCTCCCGCACGTATCGCCACCTCGGCCAGCCAGTGCCAGGATCAATTGCCAGTGAATGGAATTCCGTAGGCACCACTCGGGGCAGATAAGTCAGCATGCTGCTGACCGTGTTCTTGCTGATGCCGAATCGGCCTGCGACCGAGCGAAACGACTCGCCCTTTGGAAGCTCGTTGGCGCCTCGGTTTGTCAGGATCGCAAGGTACTGCCAAGCTGCATCGCGGCACTGCTCTTTGTGGAGGGCGAGCGATCTGCCAGTGCAGTTCACCAGCTTCGAGACGGCGACGGCCGCATGCCAGTCCATCGGCAAGATGCTCGCGGGAATTGCGTCTCGACCAGCCTGTCTATAGGCAGTCAGGCGATGGTGTCCGTCTACGAGGTACAAGCCGGGAGCTACAGATTCTGCGTGCCCGATGTCCGCTATCCACACCGGGTCAAGTTGTGTCTGTTCCGATGCTTCTAGCGCTAATCGAAGGGTGGCGATGTGCTGCTCGCGGCCCTGCTCGATCCGGCCCTTGTCCCGAATCGGAACTATGCGGGCCACTCTGGGCTGCAATGCGTCAGCTAGCCGAACATCGCCGGTGGGCAGAAGCTGTTGAGGATTGCGCCTGAAATGTTCAAGCGCGGCGTCATAGTTCATTGCTGGTCTCCAAATTGAGTCATGGGAGACGCGCATAGCTCGACTCGGCATCGTGCCGCGGAGTCAGCTTCATGTGCCTAAGGCAAGCGCGCCAAGAGGAGCGTTTCTCCTCCTGGTATGTGTACTGAAACGCGCTTTCTATATAAATCAAGTAGTTAGAAAGGCTGGGCCGCGGCTGTCATGCAGGCTTTTTTTCGGAGGGGGGCTCTAGCAGGGAGGTTGGAGGTACTTCCAACGCATCAGCAAGGCGGTAGATGTTCAGGAGCGCGATGTTGCGTTGCCCGCGCTCGACGCCGCCCAGATAGCTGCGCGCAATCCCGCTCTCCAGCGCGAGGCGCTCTTGGGAGAGTCCTCGGGCTCGTCTGAGCTCGGCTAGTCGCAGTCCGAACAGGACGCGCGGATCTGTGGGCATCGCTTCCTCCTGCATAGGGAAACGATGAAGGCGCACCCTCTATCGGGCCACGCCCTATGAGTTCACCCTCTATGAGTGACATTGGGGTCGTAGTCGCCTTATCATCCGATACGAGCGAGTCAGCGCTCGCCTGCGCAATAAATCCTGGACAAGGGGACCGACAATATCATCCGATACGAGCGAGTCAGCGCTCGCCTGCGCAATAAATCCTGGACAAGGGGACCGACAATGAAGTTGAAGCTTTGCAGCGTGGCCGGGGCCGCGCTTCTTCTTAGTGCGTGCGCCACTCATGCGGATTGGCTTGTTACCAAGGCCAGCCGCGCCGACGGCGTGGTCGCACTTTCGTATGAGCGCAACGAGTTCCAGCGCCCCGACATTAGCGAGCAGCAGGCAATCCAGCTTGCCGAGCAGAAGTGCAAGAACTGGGGCTACAGAGGAGCGGAGCCTTTCGGATCGCAAAACACCGAGTGCCTGTCGCGTCGGGGCTTCGGAAACTGCGGCTCAAGGCGCGTGACGGTTGAGTTCCAGTGCACCGGCTCGCCCGGTCAGCAATAGTCGCCAAACGATACAGATGCCGTTGACGCAGGAGGCTCAATGCTTGAGTTCATAGGAACGGTCGCAGTATGCGCAGCGGGCCTTTGGCTTGCGCGCTACCTCTGGAGCTTCTGGAGGTTCCGCCAAAGTATCAATGCCGTGGAAGCACTTGCTTCGGCGGTGAAGGCAAAAGCGGATTTTGTCGCGGCGAAAGCGGGAGCTGATGCCGCAGAGAAGACCTTTTTCATGGCAATCTGCCTCAAGAGCCTCGCAGACTCCCTCAGTTACGGCAAGGTAGCAAACCCACTAATTGCGGGGACGCAGCTTGAGGTGCTGGAAGGCATGATCGGATCGCCTGACGATGTGGCGTTCTACATGGATAAGCCCGTGGACTCCATCACGGAGATAAGGCTGGGGCTCGTGCGGGCCCGCGAGTCGTTTGTCTTGCTGCACCGGGGAATGGGCAGTAGGCCAGTTATTTGAATTGTGGGAGCTAAATGCGAACTCCGACTCGATTCAGTGTCAATGTCGGCACCCACGTGCAGTCCGCAGGCGCCTCATGGCCAAAAGCATACATCCAGTAGGTATGGATTCGGAACACCTGTAAGCACGCGACGTGACGATTCAGCTCAAGTAAATAATTGAGTTTTACGTGCAACCTGCCTTGCTACTCGCTAACCCGCTCAAAGCGCCGCAGGGTGCTAGAGTTTTCCACTTCATTGCGAAAAGTCTCAATGAGAGCTAGAACGCTATCATGAAGCTCTAAATACTCACTCAGGCTTAGCGACAGTGCCTCGCCATGTGCGATGTGATTGCGAGGGCTGACCAAACTGCTATCAATAAATTTAATGCGAGTTTCAAACTGTGCCTGGTCAAGCCCGAGTGCGGCAAGAATATCTTGCAGAACCTTCGAAGAAAGATTCGACTTCGTGTCAACCATGTTCTTGTAAGGGACGCGAGACTGTGCGTCAAGCGATGTGCAAAAGAATTCAGCTAGTGCATTCGCACTCGAAACCTTCTGGCTTGCGCCCAGCTCATGAAACTTAGAGCGCAGAGAAAGGGCCACGAAGTTTGGAGCCAAACGTCGATAAGGAATTCGATGTGAAGCTACATACTCTAGGTAGTGAGATGCAACGGCTTTAACAAATCCCTCCCAGTGTGCGTATAAGAGCGCAACGCCAGCCCGGATAACGACGCGCTCCCTTAGTTGCCCAGTGGACTCTTGGACAAGTGCGCGAATGTCGGTAAGTTCTCGCCGTCGCCAAACCAATTCTTCAGCGATACGGTCAAGCAGGTCGTCTAATGTTCGAATCATGCCAGTCTTGTCAGCGGGCAAAGAGCTTGCGGCCAAATGGGATTAGACGAGGAAGTCGGCGACTCGCATTGACGCCTGAAGTGGCCCATTCGGTAAAGGACTTTTCGCTCCAAACGGAGCGGGCCCGCTTTGCTATCTCAGTCTTGGCGCAAAGGGTTCCTTCGGCAAGATTATATGCAACACCAAGGGCAACTACCTCAAAGAGAGATAATAGGAATCCGCCCTCATGCTTCTTTTTCTTTGTGCTATACCGTTTGAACGCATGATCATCAAGAACTTCCTCCAAGACAGTGAATGTCTCCTCGAAAAGTCTCTTAAGTTCGGCGCGACGGAACTTTCTGTCTTGAGCGGCTTCGGAGACTCGGTCAGTTAAAAATGCTCCAACATCTCCGATTGCCTTAATATCTTCCTCCGGAATTCTTGCCAGCAAGACAAAACGAAGTGCAAGCTCCATATCGTACGCCTCCTCAAGAGGACGATCACTAAGCGCAGTCGTATGCACGAAAGAATTAAACTTTGGCAAGTCTTTCAGCCACTCGAAGAAAGACTTATTGATCATCACGAGGAGACAGTTTCTGACTTCCTGAGGACTAAGCTCGGAACCTCCAGTGTTTAAGCGCTGGAAGAGATCATACTTAGCTGTCTCGTCGCTTTCCTTAAGCACAATACTCGCGGATATCTTGGATCCCTTGACAACTAGCTGTAAATCCTTTGGGAGCGATTTCTTTGGGTTGCCTGCGTCCTCCCATCGAATCCCCTTCAGCGAAGGTAGGTACTTCGTTCCCTGCAACGTGAGTGGTTCAATAAGCTTTCCTGTCTCATCACGCAGAATACCCATGAACTGAAAGATGGTTGACAGACGCTGGAGGCCATCGACAACATCCCATACTCCATCTGCACGTTGACTGACGAAGATTGGGGGCAGCGGAATTCCAAGTAGAATGGATTCTATGAGGCCAGCTTTTTGGCTGTCTGACCAACGATAGAAACGCTGAAATTCAGGATGTATATCAAGCTCGTCCCGTTCATACATGCTTACCCATTCTCTAATGGACATGGGGTAGCCGTCTGTCTTGATCTCGCGGCGCTTCTTGCTGATCTGTTCTGTAAGAGACATATCGAGTTCGCGTAATGTTATGTGCAATGGATAATGCTTGATGTTGCAGGCTGTAAAGTCTACGAAGCCCTAATCTAATGGCATGCCAGAATACAATGGATCGACCAGTGTTTGGGGGGAAGAGAGCGTCCGCTCCAGATCGACAGTAATCGTCGAGTGGGCGTTTGAGGGCTGATGCTTGAAGGGCGCGGCCTTGCCAGCACTATCAGCTTTCAGTGTATCGAGATAGTCTGCCCAAGACTGCATCATCTTCCTGCGTTCCTCTAGGTATTGTGCTTGGTTGTACACGCCACGTACGCCGGGCATCTTGTGGGTCAGTGCTGATTCGATTGCATCAGGGTTCCAGCCGCCCATTTCATTGAGCAGTGTGCTTGCCATGTGCCGGAAGCCGTGGATGGTGCTCTCATCTTTCTCGATGCCACAGCGTCGTGCGGCTACCAGAATGGCATTGCCGGACATGGGCTTGCGCGGGTCACGCCCGCCAGGAAAAACGAATTCTCCGCGCCCGGTAAGGGGATGCAGGTCGCGCAAGATTTCCGCCGCTTGCGAGGAAAGGGCGGCGATGTGGGTGCGCTTGGTCTTGGTTACGAAGTAGCGCCACTGGCCCGCATCCAAGTCCAACTCGGCCCACCTCATGCGGACAAGTTCGCCGGGGCGGGCGAAGAGCAATGGGGCTAGGCGTAGCGCGCTCCGAACGATCGGCCTGCTGGTACTGCTGTCGATCTTTCTAAGTAGGGCGGTCGCCGCTACCGGAGTTGTCGCGGCGGCGAATGGCATCGGGCGCCAGGGCGTCAGCGCGCCCTTTAGGGCTCCGGTAGGATCGCCGTCGGCTCGTCCAGTCCTCACGGCATAACGAAAGACCGCTCCACAGGTCTGTAGAGCGCGGTGGGCGGTCTCGATGGCTCCTCGCTGCTCGATCCGCTCCAGATGCTTCAGTAGCTCGGGTGCTGTGATCGCCCCGACCGGGCGGCTACCGATCCACGGGAAGATGTCGCTCTCCAGGCGGCGGATGATCTTGTCCGCGTATTGGGTACTCCATTCTTTCTGTTGCTTGGCGAACCATTCGCGGGCGACGACCTCGAAGCTGTTGGCGGCTGCGGCCTCGCCAGCGGCCTTGACGGCTTTCCGCTGCTCGCTGGGGTCGATCTTGGCTGCAAGCTGGCGGCGCGCTTCTGCAAGCCTCTCGCGAGCATCTGCGAGGCTCACCTCCGGGTAGGTGCCGAATGAGAGCGTGTTGCGCTTGCTGGTGATGGGGCGGCGGTAGTCATAGCGCCACCAGCGCGCGCCATCCGGTTGCAAGAGTAGGTATAGGCCATTGCCGTCTCGCAGCTTCTGCGGCTTGTCGGCAGGCTTCGCTTTGCGGATGGCGGTATCGGTGAGAGGCATCAGGCAGCTCCTTGACGGTAACAGGCTAAGGGAGTGCCCTGGCTACCGCCAAATCTACCGCCACCTACCGCCGGATTCGGCTGGTCTAGGTCGGACTGCGCTGGATACGAAAAAGGCCGGAAAGCCTGTATTTTCAGGTCTTTCCAGCCTTGGTCGCACCGTCTAGGACGGGAATATGGTGGAGCCAGGGAGGATCGAACTCCCGACCTCGTCATTGCGAACGACGCGCTCTCCCAGCTGAGCTATGGCCCCACGGCAGGCGCGTAGTGTAGCCAAGGGCCCGGAGCTTGCCAAGCCTGTCGGGTGGCGGAAGTCGGTGACGACCAACGGTCGTCACCCACCAGGACGCATCACCACCCACCGGGGCGCGTTACCAACCACCGGGACGTTTACGGCAGCAATGGCTGCAGCCGCGGCTCCAGCTGTTCGCGCCGCCAGCCGGCCAGCGCCGGTGGCCATTGCCGGCTCGCCAGGTAGCTTTCCAGGTGCTTGCGCGAAGCCAGTACGCCGTCGGGCAGCTCCAGTTCACGGCTGCGTTGGGCGACGGCGTCCTGCAGCTTCTTCAGCGCCTGCTTGTTGGCGTCGGTGGCTGGCAGGACCTGCGGGGTGTCGGCTTCATCGGCCAGCGCCGTGGTCAGTGCCTGCCAGACCGCGGACGACAGCTTGCGCGGTGCCTTGGGGAACAGCTCGAAGACTTTCGCCAGTGCGGCCTCGTCGGCTGGCGGGGTGCGCGCCAGCGTCGCGGCCAGTTCATTGTCAAGGATCCAGCTGCGCGGACGATCGCTGGCGCGGGCCTGCACGTCGCGCCAGCGCAGCAGGCGCAGCAGGCGTACCTGCGCGGGCACATCGAGGAACTGCGCCGAGCGCATGCCCAGGTGCGGCCAGCGTTCCTCATCATTGGCGACGCTGGCCAGCAGGCGTTCGCCGTCGTCGGCCAGCCATTGCATCCGGTCCTGTGCCTGCAGCCGGGCGCTGATCGCATCGTGCAGCGCGAACAGGTGCTCGACGTCGTCGGCGGCATACTGCAGCTGGGATTCGGAGAGCGGCCGGCGCATCCAGTCCGAACGCGTTTCGCCCTTGGCCAGCGCCACGCCGGTGATCTCCTGCACCAGCTTCTGGTAGCCCATGCCGCCCCCGATGCCGGCCAGCGCTGCGCCGATCTGGGTGTCGAACAGCGGCCGTGGCAGTTCGCCGCAGGTGTGCTTGAATGCCACCAGGTCTTCGCTGGCGCTGTGCATCACCTTGGTGATCGAGGTATCGGCCAGCCAGGGGGCCAGCGCGTCGGCCATGCCGGGCGCCAGCGGATCGATCAGCAGGATCTCCTCGCCGACGGCCATCTGCACCAGCGCCAGCTGCGGCCAGAAGGTGCGTTCGCGGATGAACTCGGTATCCAGGCCGATGCGGGTCGGGCGCTGCTGGTAGCGCGCCTGCAGTTCTGCGGGGGTGTTGATCCAGGTTGCCACGGGGCGTTCGACTTCTCGCGTTTGCTCAGGCAGGTGAGAATAGCCTAACGTCGGCCCGCACCCCGGCTTGAAGGAGATGGTTTTGCGCCTGCCGCGCCTGTACCTGCTGTTGCCCGCCCTGTGGATGCTGGGGGCAGGCGGCTGCGGGGCACCTGCCGATCCACCGGCGAAGGCGCCCGCCGCGGCGGCCGAAACGCCCGCCCCTGCGCCAGCGGCGGGCGAGGCCGGGCAGGGCACGGTGACCATCGGCGGCGAGGATGCGGCCGAGACGGTGCAGCGCTGGACGCCGCCGAGGGTGGTGATCGATCCGGCGCAGCGGGCGAAGGCGCGACGCGACGCCGAACAGGCGCTGCGCGAAGGACGCCTGTATCTCACTGCCGAGGACGCGATCCCGATCTGGCTTGCCCTGCAGCAGCAGGATCCGGACGATCGTCGCATCCGCGACGGCCTGCTGCGTGCGCGGCGTGCGTTGCTGGCACAGGCGCGCGAACTGCTCGAACGGCCGCTGCAGCAGCGCCAGGCATTGGCCGAGGCGACCCGGATCGGGCTGGTGCTGCTGACGCTGGCGCCGCAGGATGAACAGGTGCGCGGGCTGCAGCGGCAGATCGAGATCGCCCAGCGCGTGGTGGCGTTCAACCGCGCTGGCGAGGATGACCTGCGTGCCGGGCGCATCGGCGAGGACGGCGACGGGGCGATCGTCAATTTCCGCGAAGCGCTGGCACTGGACAAGGACAATCCACGTGCACGCCAGGGCCTGGCTGCAGCGGAAAGCGGTCTGATCGGCCGCGCCGAAGAGGCCGCGAAGGTGGGCGACTTCGCTGCGGCCGGGCGCTGGCTCGCCGAAGCCAGCAAGGTGCGCGATGCCTCGCCCACCATCGCCGATGCGTTCGAGCGCATCGAAGCGATACGTACCGCCACCCTGGCCGGCCTGCGCGACAGCGGCCTGCACGACCTGGCGACGCCGCAGGGGCTCAAGCCGGCGCGGCAGAAGCTGGAGCGGGCGATGCGCATCGCCTTGCCTGGCGATGCCGCGGTCGCCCTGCTGCGCGAGCGCATCGACCTGGCGACCCATTACGGCAGCTTCCGTCCCGGCCAGGTGTTCAGCGATGCACTGCGCGATGGTGGCCGTGGGCCGCAGATGATCGTGGTGCCGCATGGCGGTTTCCAGATGGGCGCGGGCCCCAGCGAGCCGGGTGCCAGCGATGCCGAACGGCCCTCGCATTACGTGCGTTTCGAGCGCGGCTTCTCGATGTCGATCACCGAGGTGACGGTGGCCGATTTCGCGCGCTTCGTCGAATCGGCGAATGCGCGCCCGCGTGCCACCCGCCGTGGGCATTCGGTGGTCTACGACGAACGCAGCGGCAATTTCATCCGCCGCAGCGGCGTCGATTGGCGTTCGGATTACGATGGCGGGCGGGCGCTGGGCAACCATCCGGTCATGCATGTCAGCGTGCGCGATGCCGAAGCCTATGCGAACTGGCTGTCCGCGCAGACCGGGCGTTCCTACCGGCTGCCCAGCGAGGCGGAATTCGAGTACGCGCTGCGCGCGGGTTCCTCCGGGCGTTATCCGTGGGGGGATGCAGGACGCCCACCGGACGATTCCGGCAATTACACCGGCGGCAAGGACGTATCGCCCTCCGGGCGGCACTGGGCCAACGCGTTCGTCGGTTACGGCGATGGGTACTGGGGTGCGGCGCCGGTGGGCAGCTTCAGGCCCAACGCCTGGGGACTGCACGACATGGCCGGCAACCTCAGCGAGTGGGTGGCCGATTGCTGGCACGCCAGTTACCGCCGTGCGCCTGCCGATGGCGCGGCATGGTTCAACCCCGGTTGCCGTGCGCGGATGATCCGGGGCGGCAACTGGGCCAACGCCCCGGAACAGACCCGCGCGGCATGGCGGCAATCGCAGGATTCGGATACCACCAGCGCACGCATCGGTTTCCGCCTGGTGCGCGGCATCTGAGCTAGGATGGCGCCGAGCCTGTCGGTCCGGCAGGCCTGGCCTGGATGCATCCCGATGCGCAACGATCCCTCGTCCGGTTCCCCGCGGCAGCGTGCACGTCGCGGCCCGTTCGGCAACATCCGCTGGTGGGTGTTGCTGGCCTTCGCCGGTTACGCGGCGTACTACTGGTTTTCCAACCGCGCGGTGGATCCGTATACCGGGCAGTCGGTGCTGATCGACCATGGCCTGGACGCGACCCAGGAAAAGGCGCTGGGGTTGCAGGCCTACCAGCAGATCCTTGCCCAGGAGCGCCCGCTGCCGGCCGATGCGCCGGTCTCGCGCGACGTGCGCGACATCGCCCAGCGGCTGATCGCCAAGGTCGATGTGGTGGAGACCGCGCTGGCGCAGGAACACGGGCAGCAGCCGACGCATTTCTCGCGCGGGTTCGATTGGGAAGTGAACGTGATCGAGTCCGAACAGGCCAATGCGTTCTGCCTGCCAGGCGGCAAGATGGCCGTGTATACGGGCCTGGTGCCGGTGGCGCGCACGCGCGATGCGATGGCGGTGGTGATGGGCCATGAAATCGCGCACGCGCTGCTGCGCCATGGTGCGCAGCGGATGGCGCAGCAGAAGCTCACCCGGATCGGCCAGATGGCCGGTGCCGCCAGCGGCATGGACGCGCAGCAACAGCAGATGGTGATGGCGGCGATGGGCTATGGCTACCTGCTGCCCTATGCACGCGGCCATGAAACCCAGGCCGACGAGGTCGGCCTGATGCTCGCGGCGGCGGCGTGCTTCGACCCGCGCGAGGCGGTGCCGCTGTGGGAACGCATGGGCCAGGCCGGTGGCGGGGCCGGGCAGCCGGAGTTCGCGTCGACCCATCCCAATCCGGGCACCCGTATCCAGAACCTGCAGGCGTTGATGCCGAAAGCGATGGAGTACCGGCAGGAATTCTGCGAACAGGCGCGGTAACCGGCCAGCGCCCGGCCGTCGGGCTAGCCGCTTACCTTCACCGGGATGACACCATCGCCGACGCGCGCCTGCAGCGCATCGCCCGGCTGCACCTGCGCGACTTCACGCACCAGTTCGCCATCATCGGCACGGGTGAGGATGCTGTAGCCGCGCGCCACTGTCGCCAGCGGGCTGACCGCTTCCATCGAACGCGCCAGCCCGCGCAGGCGCAGCGCGTCGCGCTGCAGCTGGCGCTGCATTGCCGCCTCGGGACGACCGCGAAGGGCCAGCAGCCGGCGCTGCAGGCCATCGAGCTGGCGCTGCGGATGGCAGCCGCGCAGCACCGCCGCGGCATGGCGCAGGCGCGCGCTGCGCTGCTGGTGCTGCTGCTGCCACAGCGCGTGCAGGCGTCGACCGAGTTCGCCGTGGCGGCGTTGCAGCAGCTGCAGGCGTGCCTGCGGGCTGCAGGCGTTCAGTCGCAGCAGCAGCCGGTCCGCGCGCTGCATGGCCTGGCCGAGTGCATGCCGGTGCAGTTGCTGCAGGCGCGCGGCATCGCGGCGCAGGCGGCGCGCCAGGTCCTGCTGGTCGGGGACCAGCAGCTCGGCGGCCACCGATGGGGTCGGTGCGCGCAGGTCGGCGGCGAAATCGGACAGGCTGAAGTCGGTCTCATGGCCGACCGCCGATACCACCGGTGTGGCGCTGGCGGCGATCGCACGCGCCAGCGCTTCATCGTTGAACGCCCACAGGTCTTCCAGCGACCCGCCACCGCGGGTGAGCAGGATGACGTCGTAACGGCCACTGGCATCGGCGGCCTTCAGCAGGCGGGTGATCTGCGCCGCGGCTGCGTCGCCCTGCACCAGGGTCGGCAGCAGTTCCACCTCCAGCATCGGGAAGCGGCGTGCGAGCACGCTGAGCACGTCGCGCACCGCAGCGCCGGTTGGTGAGGTGATCACCGCCAGGCGGCTGACATGCGCCGGCAGCGGCCGCTTGCGTTCGGGCGCGAACAGGCCTTCGCCTTCAAGCCGCGCCTTGAGCTCCTCGAACGCACGCCGCAGCGCGCCTTCGCCGGCTTCTTCCATGTGGTCGAGCACCATCTGGTATTCGCCGCGTGCGTCGTACAGCGTCACCCGGCCGCGCACCAGCACGCGCATGCCTTCGCGCGGCACGAAGCGCAGCGCCGAGGCCTTCATCCGGAACATCGCCGCTCGCAGCTGCGCGCGCGCGTCCTTCAGGGTGAAGTACAGGTGCCCGGATGCCGGCCGCGCCACGCTGCCCAGCTCGGCCTCGACCCAGATCGCCGGGAAACTGCCTTCCAGCAGGTCGCGGGCGAGGGTGTTGAGCTGGCTGGGGGTGAGCACATCGATGGTGCGCTGCTGCATGCGGAGCGGGCCGGAGTGGGTGGGACCAGGCCGGCATGGTCGCACGTCCGTCCGCCGCGATCATCCCGCGGCGTGCTGGCCCAGCGCCCATTGCACGTGTTCGCGGACCATGCCGGAAGGGTGGCCCTCGCGGCTGCGCAGGGCATCGACCACGATGTCCGAGGTCGGCGCATTGCCGAGCGCCACGGCGATGTTGCGCAACCAGCGCTCGTGTCCACTGCGGCGGATCGGGCTGCCCTCGGTGCGGCGCATGAACTCGTCTTCTTCCCACGCGAACAGTTCGTCCAGCCGCGCGGTGTCCAGGTGGTTGCGGGCGCGGAAATCGGCTTCGTCGGTGCGCCTGGCGAACTTGTTCCACGGGCAGACCAGCTGGCAGTCGTCGCAGCCGTAGATGCGGTTGCCGATCAGCGGCCGCATGTCTTCGGGGATGGCGCCGTCATGTTCGATGGTCAGGTAGGAGATGCAGCGCCGCGCATCCAGCCGCTGCGGCGCGATGATCGCCTGGGTCGGGCACACCTCGATGCAGCGCGTGCAGGTGCCGCAGTGCGCGGTGGCCGGTGCGTCGATCGGCAGCGGCAGGTCGATGTAGATCTCGCCGAGGAAGAACCACGAACCGCCGTTGCGGTCGATCAGGCAGGTGTGCTTGCCGATCCAGCCCAGGCCGGCGTTGCGGCCGAGCGCGCGCTCGAGCACCGGTGCCGAATCGACGAACACGCGGAAGCCGAGCGGCGCCACTTCTTCGCGGATGCGGGTGGCCAGCTTCTGCATGCGGTTGCGCATCAGCTTGTGGTAATCGCGGCCCAGCGCATAGCGCGCGACATAGGCGCGCCCGGGATCGGCGAGGGTGGCCCAGGCTTCGGTATCGTCCTTGTGGCTGTAGTCCATGCCCAGCGAGATCACCCGTACGGTGCCGGGCAGCAGCTCGGCCGGCCGCGCGCGCACCGTGCCGTGGCGCGCCATCCAGTCCATCGTGCCGTACAGGCCCTGTCCCAGCCAGTCGGCCAGGTGGGCTTCGTCCTCGCCCAGTTCGATGCCGGCGATGCCACAGCGCTGGAAACCATGCGCGCGGGCAAGCGCGCGGATCCGCTGCACGGCCAGTGTCGGGTCGATGGAGGCGGTGGCGTCGGCGGGCATGGACGCAAGTATAGAATCCCCTGCATGCATGAGCCCCTCGAGCTGTTCGATCCTGTCGCCGCCCGTTCATTGGACGCGCGTGCTTCGGCGCTGGCCGGCGATGGTGGCTGGTCGCTGATGTGCGCCGCCGGCGAGGCCGCGTGGCAGTGCCTGCTGCAGCGGTGGCCCCAGGCACGCGCGCTGTGCGTGGTGGTCGGCGCCGGCAACAACGGCGGCGATGGGATGCTGCTGGCGGCCCATGCGCTGCAGGCGGGGCGCGATGTGCAGGTGGTGGCGTTGCCGGGAACGGGTCCCTCCACGCCGCTGGCGGTCCGCGCGCTGGCGGTGCTGGAAGCCGCGGGGGGACGCTGCCTGGCCTTCGCGGGCGAGCTGCCCCAGGCTGATGTGATGGTCGATGCGCTGTTCGGGCTGGGCCTGCACGGCGCACCGCGCGCGGACGCGCAGGCGCTGATCGAAGCCATCAACGCGCGGCAGGCGCCGGTGCTGGCGCTGGATGTACCCAGTGGCGTCGATGCCGGGCGTGGCAGCGTGCCGGGCGTGGCGGTGCGCGCGACGGCAACCCTGCAGTTCATCGTCGCCCATCGCGGCCTGCATACCGGCGACGGCCTGGAGCATGCCGGCGAACGCCTGCTGGCGCCGTTGCCGCTGCCCGTCGCGGCGTGGGACGGCATCGAGCCGGCGGCCGAACGCTGGCAGCGCGATCGCCTGCCGGCGTTGTTGCCATCGCGGCGGGTCAATGCGCACAAAGGATCTTCCGGCCACGTGCTGTGCGTGGGTGGCAACCATGGCAGCGGAGGGGCATTGCTGTTGAGCGCGCACGCCGCATTGCGCAGCGGCGCGGGGCTGGCCAGCCTGGCCACCCGCACCGTCCATGTGGCGGCCGCGCTGGCGCGCCTGCCCGAGGCGATGTGCCATGCGGTGGAGGACGCGCAGGCGCTGCGCCCGCTGCTGCAGCGGGCCAGCGTGGTCGCCATCGGCCCCGGCCTGGGCCAGGACGACTGGGGGCGCCTGCTGTGGCGGCAGGTGCGCGACGCCGGGCGTCCGCTGGTGGTCGATGCCGATGCGTTGAACCTGCTCGCTGGCGAGCCGCAGGCGCTGCCCGATGCGGTGCTGACGCCGCATCCCGGCGAGGCCGCGCGCCTGCTGGGGACGAGCACCGCCGACATCCAGCAGGATCGTTTTTCCGCCGCCACGGCACTGGCCGGGCGCTTCCAGTGTGTGGTGGTGCTGAAGGGGGCGGGCAGCCTCGTCGCCGCGCCAGGCCGCCGACCGAGGCTGATCGCCGCCGGTAATCCGGGAATGGCGGTCGGCGGCATGGGCGACCTGCTCACCGGCATCATCGCCGCCCTGCGCGCGCAGGGACTGGATGCCTTCGATGCCGCGGCGGCCGGTGTGCTGCTGCACGGCCTGGCCGGCGATGCCGCCGCTGGCGACGGTGCGCGCGGCCTGCTTCCCACCGACCTGCTGGCGCCATTGCGCCGGCTCTGCAATCCGGAACCGTCCCATGCTTGAGCTGTACCTTCCCACCCCGGACCACACCGATCTGCTCGGCCGCGTCCTGGCGCGAACCCGTCCGCGTCCGGCGCTGCTGGCGCTGGAAGGCGACCTGGGTGCCGGCAAATCGACCACCGCGCGCGCGCTCCTGCGTGCGCTGGGCGTGACCGGTGCGATCCGCAGCCCGACCTACACCCTGGTGGAGCGCTATCCGCTCGACGACGGCAGCGAAGCGTGGCACCTGGACCTGTACCGCATCGGCGGTGCCGGGGAGCTGGATTTCCTCGGCCTGGACGAAGGAAGCGCCTCGTTGTGGCTGGTCGAATGGCCCGAGCGCGGCGCCGGCGCGCTGCCGCCGATCGACCTGCGGCTGGAACTGGCGATCCAGGGCGAAGGGCGCCAGGCGCGTCTCATTCCGCTGAGCGACGCAGGGCATGAATGGGCGGTCCGGCTGCATTCGGAGGGCGAGTTGCAGCCTCTTCGTGCCTATCGACCGTAACTAAATGATGAAAGTTACGGATTATTAAGGAAAAAGGTTTGCATTTCATTCAGCGCAGTGATTGAATCCTGAGCCATGCGCCTGGGCTCCCGAATTTCTGCCGTCTGTATCGCCGCCAGCTTCGCCCTGGCGGGTGCGGCGGCGTGGGCCGGTGAAATCCAGCAGGTCCGCGTCGAGGCCGGTGCCACCGGCACGCGCGCGGAGATTTCGCTGGTCGGCAGTGGCGGTTACAAGACCATTTCGCTGACCGCGCCGAACCGGCTGGTGGTGGATTTCCCCGATTCCAGCGCGGTACGCAGCCTGAAGCTGCCGCCGGCGCAGGGCGTGGTGACGGCGGTTCGCACCGGGCAGCCGGTGCCGGGCACCTTCCGCGTGGTGTTCGACCTGGCCGACCAGGTCGCTCCGTTCCAGCCGCAGATGCAGCGCCAGGGCAACGAATCCCGGCTGGTGATCGAATGGCCGGGCGATGCACCGTCCTCGAACATGGCCACGGCCACCACCGGACAGCCGGCTTCGGCGCCGCCGCCTCCCACGCCTGCGGCGGTGTCCGCGGAACAGTCGCGCAGCGATGCCGCCCGCGCCACCGCATTGTTGACCGCACAGGTGCAGCAGCAGGCCAGCGCAGGTGCGGCCGTGTCCGCCTCGCCGTCGGCCGACCCGTCCACGACCACCGCCAATGTCGCGGCCGCCGCGACCACCGCCGGCAGCGGCCCGGCGGCACCGTCGCCAGCGGCGATCCTTGCCGGGCAGGCCACCACGCCACCGGTGAAGACCACCATCGCCGGTACCCTGCCGACCCGCACCGGCGATGCCGCGGGCGCCAGCACGCCGGTCGCGCAGGCGCCGCAGGATCTCCCGCCGCCGCCGCGTCCGACCATGCCCAGCGATGCTTCACGGGTGCGCATGAAAGCGGGCATGCGCCCGCTGGTGGTGGCGATCGATCCCGGCCACGGTGGCCAGGATCCAGGTGCGGTCGGTCCCAGCGGCAAGCGCGAGAAGGACATCACCCTGGCGGTCGGGCGTGAGCTTGCACGCCAGGTCAATGCCACGCCGGGCCTGAAGGCCTACCTGACCCGCGACAGCGATGTCTTCATCCCGCTGCCGATGCGTGCGCAGAAGGCACGCGCGGCCAGGGCCGACATCTTCATCTCCATCCATGCCGACGCGGCGGAGAACCGTGCCGCGCGCGGATCCTCGGTCTACGTGCTGTCGACCAAGGGCGCTTCCTCGCAGCGCGCGCGCTGGCTGGCGGACAAGGAAAACGCCGCCGATCTCATCGGTGGGGTCAGCCTGCAGCGCACCGAGGGTACCCTGGCCAACGTGCTGCTGGACCTGGCCCAGAGCGGGTACATGAAGGCTTCCGAGGATGCGGCCGGACACGTGCTGGGTGGCCTCAAGCGCATCGGCAACAACCACAAGCCGAACATCGAACGCGCCAACTTCGCGGTGCTGCGCACCTCGGACATGCCGGCGATGCTGGTCGAGACCGCCTTCATCTCCAACCCGGATGAAGAGCGCCGGCTGATGGATCCGGCGTACCAGCGCAGGATCGCCGCGGCGGTGCTCGATGGCGTGGATGTGTTCTTCACCCGCCAGCCGCCGCCGGGGACGTTGTACGCGGCGCGCGCGCAGGCGGAAATGGAAGCGGCCAGCACGGTCGCCGGCGGCAGCAAGTAACCCCCGCATCGTCATTGTGGTGGCTGCAGCCGGCAGAACCCCGGCGCTGCCTGGCCCGCACGCCTGATCCACCGTCATCCGGATATCCCGCCCCGACGCGCTGTTATCATCCGGCAGATGACGTTCTACCTCTGCCCGTACGGGGCCTGCGCATGAGCGCTTCCATCCAGCAGCTCCCCGATATCCTGGTCAACCAGATCGCCGCCGGCGAGGTGGTCGAGCGCCCGGCCTCGGTGGTGAAGGAGCTGGTCGAGAACGCGATCGATGCCGGCGCGACCCGCGTGGACATCGATCTCGAAGAAGGCGGCGTGCGCCTGATCCGCATCCGCGACAACGGCAGCGGCATCGCGCCGGAACAGCTGCCGCTGGCGGTATCGCGCCACGCCACCAGCAAGATCGCCAGCCTCGATGATCTCGAGTCCGTGGCGACGCTGGGCTTCCGTGGCGAAGCCCTGCCGTCGATCGCATCGGTCAGCCGGTTCACCCTGGCATCGCGGCGGGCCGACGATGCGCACGGGGCGGCGCTGCAGATCGAGGGCGGCCGGCTCGGCGAAGTGATGCCGCGCGCGCATGCGCCGGGCACCACGGTGGAAGTACGCGAGCTGTTCTACAACGTGCCGGCGCGGCGCAAGTTCCTGCGTGCCGAACGCACCGAGCTGGGCCACATCGAGGAATGGCTGCGCTCGCTGGCCCTGGCACGGCCGGACGTGGAACTGCGGGTTTCGCACAACGGCAAGGCGTCGCGCCGCTACAAGCCGGGCGACCTGTATTCGGATGCGCGCATCGGCGAGACCCTCGGCGAGGATTTCGCCCGCCAGGCGGTACGCGTGGATCACACCGGGGCCGGCCTGCGCCTGCATGGATGGATCGCGCAGCCGCATTACTCGCGCGCCAGCGCCGACCAGCAGTACCTGTATGTCAATGGCCGCTCGGTGCGCGATCGCAGCGTCGCCCACGCGGTGAAGATGGCGTATGGCGACGTGCTGTTCCACGGCCGCCAGCCGGCCTATGTGCTGTTCCTGGAACTCGACCCGACGCGGGTGGACGTGAACGTGCATCCGGCCAAGCACGAGGTGCGTTTCCGTGATGCGCGGCTGGTGCACGATTTCGTCTACCGCACCCTGAAGGACGCACTCGCCGCCACCCGGGCAGGCGTTTCCGCGCAGGAGATCGGTGCCGGTGCAGCGTCCATCGGCGCATCGGCAGGCGGTGCGGAGGGTGCGGAGGGTGTGCAGGCATGGCAGCTGGCTCGCGGCGGAGCGCCCGGCCATTTGACGGCCGGCGGGATTGGTGGCGGACGAGCGCAGCAATCGCCGCTCGGCCTGCAGGTTGCCGATGCACCGGCCGCCTACGCGGCGCTGTATGCCGCGCCGGCGAACGGGCTGCCCGGGGACGACGCGGCGATGGCTGCCCGTGGTGGCCTGCCGGAAACCCGCGCCGATGCCGGCGTACCACCGCTCGGGTACGCCATCGCGCAGCTGCACGGCATCTACATCCTGGCCGAGAACGCTGAAGGCCTGATCGTGGTGGACATGCATGCGGCGCACGAGCGCATCGGTTACGAACGCCTGAAGAACGCACACGATGGCATCGGCCTGCACGCGCAGCCGCTGCTGGTGCCGATCACCCTGGCGGTCGGCGAACGCGATGCCGACACCGCCGAACGCGAGGCCGAAACGCTGGTCGCGCTGGGCTTCGACGTCACCCGTGCGAGCCCGGGCGCGCTGCACGTGCGCAGCATTCCCGCGCTGCTGGCACACGCCGAGCCGGAAGGACTGCTGCGCGACGTGCTGACCGACCTGCGCGAGCATGGGCAGTCGCGGCGCATCGCCAGCGCCCGCGACGAACTGCTTTCGACGATGGCCTGCCACGGCGCGGTGCGCGCCAACCGCCGTTTGACCGTGCCGGAAATGAACGCGCTGCTGCGCGACATGGAGGTCACCGAACGCTCGGGGCAGTGCAACCATGGGCGCCCGACCTGGGCACGTTTTTCGCTGGCGGAGATCGACCGCTGGTTCCTGCGCGGACGTTGAGGGGATGAGGATGGGGAAAGGGATGCGAGGCGTCGTGTTGCTGCTGGCAGCGGCGGCGTTGGCAGGTTGCGGCAAGGCACCGCCGCAGGCCGAGGCGACAGTGCAGGAAGATCCTGCCTTCAACACGCAGCAACAGCAGTGGCGCATGCAGCGTCATGCCGAGCTGACCGCAGCCGATGGCTGGACCACGCTGGTCGGCCTGCACTGGCTGGAACACAAGGCGCATTACATCGGGCACGGGCCGGGCAGCGGCATCCGGCTGGCGGTCGGCCCGGAAAAACTCGGCCTGCTCAGCCGACAGGGCGACCGCTGGTGGTTCACGCCCGAAAGCGGTGCCGCGGTGAGCGTGGACGGCGTCGCGCTGCGTGGCCGCGTGGCCTTCGACAGCGACCGCGATCCGCAGCCGACCCGCATCGAGTTCGACGACGGCAAGGGCCAGCTCAGCCTGATCGCGCGCGGCACGCGTTTCGCGTTGCGGGTGAAGCATGCCGATGCCCCAACGCGCCGCGACTTCGCCGGCATCGATTACTGGCCCGGTGGCAGTGCGTGGCGGGTGCATGCGCGGTTCCTGCCGCATCCGGCGGGACGCACGCTGCCGATCGTCGACATCACCGGCCTGACCACGCACATGCCCAATGCCGGCGTGGTCGAGTTCGAGCGTGACGGCCAGCCATACCGGCTCCAGGCCATCGCCGAACCCGGTAAACCGTTGTTCCTGATCTTCGCCGACCGTACCAGCGGCCACGGCAGCTATCCTGCCGGGCGTTACCTGGATACCGATGCGCCCACGGCTGATGGCCATGTATGGGTGGATTTCAACCGCGCCTACAATCCGCCCTGTGCGTTCACGCCGTTCGCGACCTGTCCGTTGGCACCGCCGGAAAACCGCCTGGACCTGCGCGTCGAGGCGGGCGAGCGCGCCTACCATGCCCCCGAGGAGAATGCGGGATGAGCAACACTGGAACGGTCCGCTTAGGGCTGGCGCGCTGGATGGCATGCACCTCGCTGCTGCTGGTGTCGTTGTGCTTCGTCGTCGCCGCGCAGGCCGCACCGTCCAAGGCGCCTGCCTCCACATCCAGCGCCGCGCCGCCGGTGCCGCTGCTGTGGAAGGTGAGCGGCGCCGGCGACGCGCAGCTCTACCTGCTGGGCTCGTTCCACCTGCTGCGCGCGGATGATTACCCGTTGTCCGCCGAAACCGGCAAGGCCTTCGATGCGGCGCGCCGGGTGGTGTTCGAACTGTCGGCCGAAGACATGGAGTCGCCGGAACTCGCCAGCAGGATGGTGCAGGCGGCGGTGCGCACCGATGGCAGCGAGCTGCGCCGCGACCTGGGCGATGCGACCTGGGCCCGGCTGCAGGATTACGCCGCGAACAACCCGCTGCCGCTGGCACAGATGCAGGGACTGAAGCCGTGGTTCGTCGGCCTCAGCCTCAGCATCGCGCAGATGCAGAAGCTCGGCCTGGATCCGGCGCTTGGCCTGGACAAGCATTTCATGGAGCGCGCGGCCAGGGCCGGCAAGCCGGTGCTGGGACTGGAGAGCATCGATACCCAGATCGCGGTGCTCTCCGGCATGAGCATGGCCGAGCAGCGGCAGATGGTCGAAGAGGCACTGGACCAGGCCGGCAAGGGCGATGCCGAGATCCGCGCGCTGCACGATGCCTGGCGCCGTGGCGACGATACGCTGATGTGGAACCGCATGGCGGTGGACATGAAGGCCGAGTATCCGCAGCTGTACCGGCGGATCAACAGCGAGCGCAACGATGCGTGGCTGCCGAAGCTGGAACCATGGCTGCAGGCGGGGCAGGGCAGCACCCTGGTGGTGGTCGGTACGCTGCACCTGCTGGGCAGCGATGGCGTGGTCGAAAAGCTGCGCGCCAGGGGCTACAGGGTGGAGCGCTTGCGCTAGCGCAGCGCCGCGGCCTGTCCGGCTGTCCCCGCTTTAGCCGGGCAGGACCCGGCTCCATATGCGGCAATGGCCGGGCGAGGCCCGGCGCCGTGCGGCTCAGCGGCTGCCGCGGCCTTTGCTGCCGCCCGGCGTTGCCGGATCGGTGGGCTTGCGCGGACCTGCGCCTGCCGCGGCGCCCGGACCGGTGCCGGTGCCGGTGCCGCCCGGGCGGGCGGTGAAGCCGGCGCCCATGTTGCGCTGGAACTCCTGCCACAACTCCAGGTTGCGCTCGGTCAGCTGGTTCATCATCGCCCACGGAGTCTGTCCGAGCAGGTTGCCCATCTGCTGGCGGAACTGCTGCTGCTGGTCGAGGAACACCTGCATGCTGCGCTCCAGGTAGTTGCTCATGAGGCCATGCCGGGCATCGCCGTAGAACCGGATCAGCTGGCTCAGCAGCTGGGTGGACACCATCGGCTCACCGTCCTGTTCCTGGTCGGCGATGATCTGCAGCAGGACGGAACGGGTCAGGTCGTCGCCGCTCTTGGCGTCGCGGACTTCGAAATCCTCGCCGTCCAGGATCAGCTGGCGGACGTCTTCGATGGTGATGTAGCTGGAGATCTCGGTGTCGTACAGACGGCGGTTGGGATACTTCTTGATGATGCGTGTAGCAGCCATGAAGCAAGCACTCGTCACAGTAGACGCGCAGCATGGCGCAGCGCAGCAGCAGTTGCAACGGCCGAAAGCCCATCTGGCGGGCCCCGCGCGGGATTTCATGTTGCGCAGCAAGGGTTTCCGTGCTGCGCAGCATGGGCCCGGCGCGGACTACCAGCCCATGTGGTGGCCGCCGTTGATGTCCAGGTTGCTGCCGGTGATCCAGGCGGCTTCCTCGGCCACCAGGAAGGACACCCCGTAGGCGATCTCCTCGGGCTTGCCCAGGCGCCCGGTGGGGATGTCGGCGATGATCTTCGCGCGCACTTCCTCCGGCACCGCCATGACCATGTCGGTGGCCACGTAGCCGGGTGAAATGGTGTTGACCGTGATCCCGAAGCCGGCGTTCTCGCGTGCCAGGGAGATGGTGAAACCGTGCATGCCGGCCTTGGCCGCCGCATAGTTGGCCTGGCCGTACTGGCCCTTCAGGCCGTTGATCGAGCTGATCTGGATCACCCGCCCCCAGCCGCGGCGGCGCATGCCCTCGATGACCGGGCGGGTGACGTTGAACACCGAGTTGAGGTTGGTGTTGATCACCTCGTGCCACTGTTCGGCGCGCATGCGGTGGAAGGTGGTGTCGCGGGTGATGCCGGCGTTGTTGACCAGGATCTCGATCGGGCCGAGCGCGGCTTCGGCCGCGTGCACCATGGCCTCGGCGCTGTCGGGGCTGCCGACGTCGCCCGGGAACAACGCGACCTCGCAGCCGCGGGTGGCCATGGCCTGCTGCCAGGCGAGGGCCCGGGCGTGGTCACGGTAATTGGTGGCGACACGATGGCCCTGTTCGGCCAGACGCTGGCAGATGGCGGTACCGATGCCGCCGGTGCCACCGGTTACCAGTGCGACGCGTGAAGTCATGCTGCGGTTCCGAGATCAGGTGGGGAAGGGGGATTCTGCAACATCGGCGCGCCGCGTGCGCTTCATGGCAGGGAAATGTCCTGGCGCGGGACGTTGCCGGGCTCGAACGCGTCCGCCGCGTGCAGCAGCAGCTGCGGCACCGTGGTCGCGCCGGCAAGGGCGCCGGCCGGCTGGCCGAGCAGCCGCCATGCACGGCGCAGGGTGGCGAGCGGATCGCCGGCATCGGCCGGCAGCGCCGCCAGCGACTTGGAGAGCTTGTTCCCGGCCGCATCCAGCAGCAGCGGCAGGTGCGCATAGGTCGGGGTCGCCAGGCCGAGCGCGCGCTGCAGCAGGATCTGGCGTGGCGTGGAGTCGAGCAGGTCGGCGCCACGCACCACGTCGGTGACGCCCTGGGCGGCATCATCGACCACCACCGCCAACTGGTATGCCCAACAGCCGTCGGCGCGACGCAGCACGAAATCGCCGACCTGCGCGTGCACGTCCTGGTGCTGCCGGCCGCGCAGGCGGTCGTCGAATGCGATGACGCTGCCGGGTGGCACGCGCAGCCGCACGGCCGGGTCCGGGCGCATGCGGCGCGCCACGCAATGGTGGTGGATGCCGCCACGGGCTGCGAGATCGCTGCGGCTGCAGTGGCAGGCAAAGGCGCGGCCTTCGTCGAGCAGCCGGTCCAGCGCCTGCTGGTAGGCGGCACCCCGGGTGCCCTGCCACATCACCGCGGCATCGCTGCGCAGGCCAAGGGCATCGAGCAGCTGCAGCTGCGAGGTGGCGGCGCCCGGCACCGTGCGCGGTGGATCGACATCCTCCACACGGACCAGCCAGCGGCCTGCCTGGTGGCGGGCGAACAGCCAGCTGCCGAAGGCGGCGAGCAGGGAGCCGGAATGCAGTGGACCGGTCGGCGAGGGGGCGAAGCGACCGCAGGGAAGAGGAGACGTCATGCTGGCTGAATCGTCGGTCAGGTTGCCGCTTGAATTCAAGCTGAAGTCACCGCAGATTGAGCATCGATCCCCAGCAACGAGCCCGGTTTCCCATGTTCAACCGCATCGCCCTGTTCCTCCTGACCAACCTCGCGGTGCTTGTCCTTGCCGGCATCGTCATGTCGGTGCTGGGCGTCAATCCCGGCCAGATGAGTGGCCTGCTGGTCATGGCCGCGATCTTCGGTTTCGGTGGCTCCTTCATTTCGCTGCTGCTGTCCAAGTGGATGGCCAAGCGCTCGACCGGCGCGGTGGTGATCACCCAGCCGCGCAACGACACCGAGCGCTGGCTGCTGCGGACCGTGCAGCGCCAGGCGCAGGCGGCCGGCATCGGCATGCCCGAAGTGGCGGTGTACGACGGGCCGGAAGTCAATGCGTTCGCCACCGGTGCCAACCGCAACAACGCGTTGGTCGCGGTGTCCACCGGACTGCTGCAGAACATGTCCGAGGACGAGGCCGAAGCGGTCCTGGGCCATGAGATCGCGCACGTGGCCAACGGCGACATGGTCACCATGGCGCTGTTGCAGGGCGTGCTGAACACCTTCGTGATCGTGCTGGCGCGGGTGGTCGGCGGGGTGATCGACAGCGCGATGTCCGGCAACCGCGAGGGCGGCGGTCGTGGTTTTGCCTACTACATCATCGTGTTCGTGCTGGAGATGGTGTTCGGCATCTTCGCCACCATGATCGCGATGTGGTTCTCCCGCCACCGCGAGTTCCGTGCCGATGCCGGTGGTGCACGGCTGGCCGGTCGCCAGAAGATGATCGCGGCGCTGGAGCGCCTGAAGGTCAACCATGGGCAGAGCACGCTGCCGACCCAGATCGCGGCATTCGGCATCGCCGGCTCGACCGCGCGCAAGCTGTTCATGAGCCATCCGCCGCTGGACGAGCGCATCGCCGCCCTGCGCGCTTCCACCGTGGTGTGACCACGGCGGCGGGTTGGCCTGACAGGCGGTAGAGCCGACCCATGGTCGGCTGCGTTCTTCCATTCCAAGGTTCATTCAACGCAGCCGACCATGGGTCGGCTCTACCCCCCCCCGGCGCGCAACCTGGCGGAGAAAAGCAGAACGGCGCCCGCAGGCGCCGTCCGATCGGTTCCAGTGCGACGAAAAATCAGAACTTCGCGTCGAACTCCGCCGCATAGCCGGTGTTGACCAGCACCTTCTGCAGCGACTCGGCGACCTTGATGTTGCCGGCCACCACCTGGTGGGTCTGCGGGCCGCGGCTGTCCATGCGGCCCAGGGTCGCGCCCTTGAAATCGCAGATCTTGCCGCCCGCTTCGCGTACCAGCAGCACGCCGGCGGCGATGTCCCAGGCCTTCACGCCGGCCTCGAAATACGCATCGGCACGACCGCAGGCCACGTAGGCCAGGTCCAGTGCCGCCGAACCGGTGCGGCGCACGTCTTCGGCCTGCACCAGCAGCGTATCGACGGCCTTCAGCTGGGCGCTGGTGCGCGCACGCTCGCGCGGCGCGAAACCGGTGTGCAGCATCGTGCCTTCCAGGTCCTTGCGGTCGGCCACGCGGATGCGGCGGTCGTTCAGCACCGCGCCGGCACCGCGGCTGGCGGTGAACAGCTCGTTGCGCAGCGGATCGAAGATCACCGCATCGGTCGGCTCGCCGTTCTCCACCAGCGCGATGGACACGCAGTAGTGCGGGAAGCCGCGCAGGTAGTTGCTGGTGCCGTCCAGCGGGTCGATGACCCACATGTGGCGGTTGGCGCCCTGGACACCGCCTTCCTCGCCGATCACCCCGTATTCCGGATAGGCGCGCTTGAGCTCCTTGACGATGACCTTCTCCGCGTCCGCGTCCACCTCGCTGGCGTAATCCATGCGGCCCTTCTGCACCACGTTGAGCGCCTCGAGCTTGTTGATGTTTCGCAACAGCACGTTGCCGGCGAGGCGGGCGGCCTTGACCATGACGGTGACGGCGGGTTTCTGCATGGTGTGAGCTCCCGTAAGGGCAGAAGGGGGGGACTGGCGGGGAAAAGAGCAGCTCCGGCGCAGTGGCCGGCCGCACAGTTTACCATTGCAGGCCGTCCAGCTCGACTATTGCGTTCATGTCCGATCCATCCGCCGCACTCCGCATCCGTTTCGTCCTGGTCGGGACCCAGCATCCCGGCAACATGGGCGCCGCCGCCCGCGCGCTGAAGACCATGGGCCTGGCCCGGCTGGTGCTGGTGGCGCCGGAGAAACCGCTCGACGAGGAGGCCTTCCGGCGCTCGGCCGGTGCCGAGGACGTGCTCGGCGACGCGCCGGTGGTGGCCAGCCTGGCCGAGGCCGTGGCCGACTGCCGGCTGGTGCTGGGCTGCACCGCCCGTGCCCGCCGCGTGCAGCTGGAGGAACTGCTCCCGGCCGATGCCGCCGCGCGCGTGGCCGGCAAGGCCGGTGAAGGCGCCGAGGTGGCGGTGGTGTTCGGCCGCGAACGCACCGGCCTGACCAACGAGGAACTGCAGCTGTGCCACGCGGCCGTACACATCCCGTCCGATCCGGCCTTCAGTTCGCTGAATCTTGCCGCCGCGGTGCAGGTGCTGGCCTACGAGGTGCGCATGCGCCTGCTCGGCGACAGCGTCGCCACGGCGGCCACCACCGCCGGCGAAGCGGCACCGCGCGAACAGCCGGCCAGCCACGAGCAGATGGAAGGCTTCTTTGCCCAGCTTGGGGAGACCCTGGACGAGATCGACTTCCACAAGGGGCGCGCGCCCGAATCGGCCATGCGCAAGCTGCGTCGCCTGTTCCTGCGCAGCGAGCCCAGCGAGCAGGAAGTGCGCCTGCTGCGCGGCATTCTCGCCGACACGCAGCGCATGGCGCGCATCGCACGGGAACGCTGAGCGCGGCCTGACGCAGTTCTCATTTTTTCGGTTAGTCTTGCCCCAGCACAGGGGGAGCATGGATCTTGATCGGTTGGCTGGAGCGGATGCAGGGGGGACTGCCGGGCCTGGCGTGCCCACTGCCTGCACGTTCGGCGGCGGAACGGGAATGAAGCGCCTGGGATCCGGGATGCAGGTGCGTTTCCTGCTCGCGATGGGCGGGGCGATGCTGGTCGTGATCGCGATCCTGGCGGTGTTGCTGGGACGCCAGGCCGTCGCCCAGCGCGAGCTGGTCCGGCTGAGCGGCACGGTGATCCATGAACTGTTCGACCGCGGCACGCGCAGCCGCGGCGAGGCGCTGTCGCACGTGCTGGCCGACTCGCTCGCCAACCCGATGTACTACAGCGACATGGAGCAGATCGGCGGGCTGGTGCGCAATGCAACGAAGCAGCGCGCGGTGGGGTATGTGCTGGTGTTCGACGACCGCGGACGGCTGCTGCACGACGGTTCGCCGACAGTACCGGGCCGCGGGCGGGCGATGGACGACCCGCTGGCTGCTGCTGCGGTGGCGGCCAACGGCCCGCTGGTGCAGGAATCGGCCACGGTGCTGGAGCACAGCATGCCGATCATGGCCGGCAACCAGCATCTTGGCGGCGTGCGCGTGGGCATCTCGCTGGAGGACGTGCACGCGCGCCAGGCGCGGGCCAGCGAAAACCTGGCGCAACGCCTGCAGCAGGTCGGCACGCGCCACCTCGGCTGGCTGCTGCTGATGCTGGGGCTGCTGGTGGCCATCGGCGTGGCGGTGATCGTCTACGTGCAGCGCACGCTGGTGGCGCCGATCCGCGATCTTGCCGTCGCCGCACGCCGGATCGAAGCGGGCGACTACGAGGTGTCGCTGCGTGAGAACCGGCGCGATGATGAAGTCGGCGACCTGGTGCGTGCGTTCGCCCGGATGCGCGATGCGATCGCGCGGCATGACCGCGAAGTGCGGCACATGGCCTATACCGATGCGCTGACCGGACTGACCAACCGGCTGGCGTTCCGCGAAGCGCTCGACCACCGGCTGATGGCTGCACGCGCTTCGCAGCAGCAGTTGGCGTTGCTGTTCATCGACCTGGACGATTTCAAGCGGGTCAACGACACGCTCGGGCATGAGGCCGGCGACGACACATTGCTGCAGTTCGTGCAGCGCATCGGCGCGGCGGTCGCCCGGGCCGGCGGCGACGATGCCCTGCTGGCCCGTTTCGGGGGCGACGAGTTCGTGATCCTGCTCGGCGATGGCGAAGTCGCTGCGCGCGCCCGCGCGCTGGCCGAGGTGCTGGTGCATGAACTGGGCAAGCCGCTGGACGTGCAGGGCAAGGAGTTGTTCCTTGGCGCCTCGATCGGCGTAACGCTGTTCCCGGACGATGCCGCCGACGCCACCACGCTGCTGAAGAACGGCGACGTCGCCATGTACCAGGCGAAGATGGCGGGCAAGAACTGCCATCGCTACTACAGCCGGGCGATGGATCATGCGGTGGAGCGCCGGGTGCATATGGAGCAGGAACTGCGCGGCGCGTGGGAGCGCGGCGAGCTGCGGCTGGCGTACCAGCCGATCTTCCGTACCCGCGACCGGCGCATGGTCGGCGTCGAGGTGCTGCTGCGCTGGCAGCATCCTTCGCTCGGCGCGATTCCGCCGTCGGTATTCATCGAAGTGGCCGAGCAGAGCGGGCTGATCGAGGTGATCGGTCCCAAGGTGCTGCGCGCAGCCTGCATGGAAGCCATGCAGTGGCCGCGCAACGCCGATGGCGAAGGCCTGTTCGTGTCGGTCAACGTGTCGCCGCGGCAGCTGCGCGGCGGCGAACTGCCTGCGCAGGTTGCGCAGTGCCTGCAGGAATCCGGGCTGCCGGCCTCGCGGTTGCACCTGGAGCTGACCGAGACCGCGGTGATCGGTGACGAGATGCTGGCCGCGCAGCTGCTGGACAAGCTGCACCGCACCGGAGTGAAGGTGTGGCTCGACGATTTCGGTACCGGTTTCTCCGGCCTGAGCCACCTGCGCCAGGTGCCGGTGGACGGCGTGAAGATCGACAAGAGCTTCGTCGCCGACATGCAGCGCGATCCCGACGACCTGGCGTTGACCACCGCGATCATCGCCATGGCCCACGCGCTGGGCATCACCGTGGTGGCCGAGGGCATCGAACAGGAAGCGCAGTTCGACCTGCTGGCCCAGCGCGGCTGCGATCTCGGCCAGGGCTACTGGCTGAGCCGCCCGGTCACCGCCACCGCCGTCGTGCAGCTGATCCAGTCCGGCGCCTGACCCCAAAAAAGGGGACGGAGGGGATTAAGTCGTTTCTGGCCGGAATGAACAGGCCGATTGCGACTTAATCCCCTCCGTCCCCTTTTTTACAGGGGGCGTTTGCTGGGGTCGCCGGGCAGTTCGCGGACCAGCTTCGGCACCAGGTAGCCGGACAGGCGGGCGGTCAGGGCGGAGACCAGGGCCCTGGCGCGGTCGTCATCGACCTCGAAGTGCGCCACGCCTTCCACGCGGTCCAGCTGGTGCAGGTAATAGGGCAGCACACCGGCGGCGAAGCTGCGTTCGCTCAGTGCCTGCAGGGCATCCACGCTGTCGTTGACGCCACGCAGCAGCACGGCCTGGTTCAACAGCTGCGCGCCGGTGCCACGCAGGCGCGCCATCGCCGCATCCACGCCGGCATCGAATTCATTGGCATGGTTGGCGTGCACGACCACCGCCAGCGGCCACGGCAGGCCGGCCAGCCAGCCAGCCAGCTCGTCGTCCACGCGCTCGGGCAGCACCACCGGCAGGCGGGTGTGGATGCGCAACCGGCGCAGGTGCGCGATCCCGCGCAGCGCATCGGTGAGTTCGGCGAGCTTGTGGGTGGCCAGCGACAGCGGGTCGCCGCCGGACAGGATCACCTCGTCGATGCCGGGATCCTCGGCGATCGCGCGTACCGCCGCTTCCCAGCCTCCCCTGGCGGCATTCTCCGCGGCGTAGTCGAAATGCCGGCGGAAGCAGTAACGGCAGTTGATCGCGCAGCTGCCGGTGGCGACCAGCAGCGCACGGCCACGGTATTTCTGGATCACGCCGGTGGCTTTCCTTGCCGCGCTGTCGCCGACCGCATCGAAGCTGAATCCCTCGACCTGGCGCATCTCGTCGTCGATCGGCAGCACCTGGCGCAGCAGAGGATCGTGCGGGTCGCCATGGCGCATGCGGGCCACGAAACCCTCCGGAACGCGAAGCGCGAACTGGGCGATGGCCGCCTCCGAAACCCCCAGTGCGTCCGGTTGCAGGCCCAGCCGCGCCAGCAGCTCGCCGGGATCACGGATCGCCTGCCGCCACGCCTGCTGCCAGCGCGCGGCGACGGGCAGGGCGGAAACGGGCCGGGAAGAGGCGGAGAGCTGCATGGACAGGGGGCCTGCGGTTATCATGAGGGCAGAAAAAACAGTCGCCCACCGGTATCCGGTGGGTTTTCCATTCTATCCGGCTCGCCGCATCTGCGGCGTTCTCGTCATTTCAGGAGTTGCACATGGCCTCTGCGGGCATGAACGATGTCAAGAACGGGATGAAGATCCTGGTCAACAATGAACCTGCGGTCATCTCCGAGACCGAGTTCATCAAGCCGGGCAAGGGCCAGGCCTTCACGCGCGTGCGCTACCGCTTCATCAAGTCGGGGCGGACGGTCGAGATGACCATGAAGGCCACCGACGACGTGGAAGTGGCGGATGTCGTCGACACCAACATGAACTACATGTACAGCGATGGCGAGTACTGGCACTTCATGGACCCGGAAACCTTCGAGCAGGTGCAGGCCGACAAGGCCGGCATGGGCGGCGCGGAGAAGTGGCTGAAGGGCGAAGAGTCCTGCATCGTCACCCTGTGGAACGGCGCTCCGATCTGGGTGCAGCCGCCGAACTTCGTCGAGCTGAAGATCACCGAGACCGATCCGGGCGTGCGCGGCGATACCTCCGGCGGCGGCGGCAAGCCGGCCACGCTGGAAACCGGCGCGGTGGTCCGCGTGCCGCTGTTCGTCAACCAGGACGAAGTCATCAAGGTCGATACCCGCTCGGGCGAATATTCCGCGCGCGTGAAGTAAATCCGGCGAAGCCGGGTCATGGTGGAGCCGAGCCATGCTCGGCTTTCCGGCCGAAGCCGTCCCCCAGCCAGTGAGTCCGCATGAGCGATAACCCGCACCTCCCCGAAGCCTGCGACCTGTTGATCGAAGCCGGTTACGTGGTCCCGATCGAACCGCATGCGGTGGTGCTGGAAGACCATGCGGTGGCCGTGCGCGATGGCGTGATCGTCGGGATCCTGCCGCGTGCCGGGGCACGCCAGCGCTTTGCCGCGCGCGAGGTGGTCAGCCGCCCCGATGCCGCGCTGATGCCCGGGCTGGTCAACGCCCATACCCACAACCCGATGACGCTGCTGCGCGGCGTGGCCGACGACCTGCCGCTGATGGTGTGGCTGCAGCAGCACATCTGGCCGGTGGAGGCCGCGGTGATCGGCCCGGAGTTCGTCGCCGACGGTACCACCCTGGCGATCGCCGAGATGCTGCGCGGTGGCACCACCTGCGCCAACGAGAATTACTTCTTCGCCGACGTCCAGGCCGCCGTCTACAAGCAGCATGGCTTCCGTGCGCTGGTCGGTGCGGTGATCATCGACTTCCCCACCGCCTGGGCGAAGAGCGACGACGAATACTTCGCCAAGGCCGGTGAACTCCATGACCAGTGGCGCAACGATCCGCTGGTCGGTACCGCGTTCGCGCCGCACGCACCGTACACGGTCAGCGACGCCAGCTTCGAACGCGTGCGCATGCTGTCCGACCAGCTGGACATGCAGGTGCACCTGCACACGCACGAGACCGCGCAGGAGATCGGCGATTCGCTCAAGCTGCATGGCCAGCGTCCGCTGGCGCGGCTGGACCGGCTGGGGCTGGTCAACGATCGCCTGATCGCGGTGCACATGACCCAGCTGACCGAGGCGGAAATCCACCTGTGCGCCGAGCGTGGCGTCAGTGTGGTGCACTGCCCGGAATCCAACCTCAAGCTGGCATCGGGGTTCTGTCCGGCCTGCGCTCTGCAGCGTGCGGGCGTGAACCTGGCGATCGGCACCGATGGCTGCGCGAGCAACAACGACCTGGACATGTTCAGCGAGAACCGCACCGCGGCGATCCTGGCCAAGGCGGTGGCCAACGACGCCACCGCGCTGGATGCGGCGACCACGCTGCGCGCCGCCACGCTGGGTGGCGCACGCGCGCTGGGCTTCGGCGAACGCATCGGTTCGATCGAAGTCGGCAAGCAGGCCGACCTGGCCTGCGTCGACCTGTCCGCGCTGGAAACCCAGCCACTGCACAACGTGCTCTCGCAGCTGGTCTACGCCACCGGCCGCCAGCAGGTCAGCGATGTGTGGATCGCCGGCAGGCCGAAGCTGGTGCAGCGCGAACTGATCGGCATGGACCTGCCGGGCATCGTCGCCAATGCGCGGCAGTGGCGTGAACGCATCCGCCACGTCCGCGCCTGACCCCCCTACCGAAATCCGCCGCGTGCGCCTGGCGCCGCAAGGAACCATGACATGAACGCCCCGCATGCTTCTTCCAATTTCGACCAGGCCGAGCTGGACAAGTTCGCCGCGCTGGCCACCCGCTGGTGGGATGCCGATGGCCCGCAGAAGCCGCTGCATGCACTGAATCCGGTGCGCCTGCGCTACGTCGGCGACCGCGCGTCGCTGCGTGGTGCGCGCGTGCTCGACATCGGCTGCGGTGGCGGCCTGCTCAGCGAAGCGTTGGCCCGGGAAGGAGCGGATGTCACCGCGATCGACCTGGCCCCGGAGCTGGTCAAGGTCGCGCGACTGCACGCGCTGGAAAGCGGCGTGCAGGTCGATTACCGGGTGCAGGCGGCCGAGGACCTGGCCAGCGAACAGCCGGAGAGCTTCGATGTGGTCACCTGCATGGAGATGCTGGAGCACGTACCGGATCCGGCGGCGATCATCGAAGCCTGCCGGCGCCTGCTCAGGCCGGGCGGACAGCTGTTCCTGTCCACCATCAACCGTACCCCGGCGGCGTTCGCGGTGGCCATCGTCGGCGCGGAATACGTGGCCCGGCTGCTGCCCCGGGGAACCCACCATTACCAGGAATTCATCCGCCCGGCCGAGCTGTCGCGCTGGCTGCGCGATGCCGGCCTGCAACTGCGCGACGTCAGTGGCATGGCCTACGAACCGTGGCGCAACCGCGCGCGCCTGGGTCGCCGCACCGACATCAACTACCTGGCCCACGCGGCCAAGGCGCCGTGACCGCGGCGCGGTTTCCGCGCGCGGTGCTGTTCGACCTGGACGGCACGCTGCTGGACAGCGCACCGGATTTCGTGGCGACCTGCGATGCGATGCTGGCCGAGCGCGGGCGTGGGCCGATCGACCCGGCACGGCTGCGCCCGGTGGTCTCCAAGGGCGCGCGTGCGATGCTGTCGGTCGCGTTCCCGGAACAGGCGGACAGCGGGCGCGACGCGCTGGTGCCGGAATTCCTCCAGCGTTATGAGGCGCTGATCGGCCGGCACGCGCTGCTGTTCGATGGGGTCGCCGGGATGCTCGCGACGCTGGAAGCCGAAGGCACGCGCTGGGGCATCGTCACCAACAAACCCGAGTACCTGGCACGGTTGATCCTGCCGCAGCAGGGCTGGCAGCAGCGCTGCGCGGTGCTGGTCGGCGGCGATACGCTGGCCGAACGCAAGCCGCACCCGCTGCCGTTGCTGCATGCGGCGCAGGCGATCGCGGTGCCTGCGCGGGACTGCGTGTATGTCGGCGATGACGAGCGCGACATCCTCGCCGCGCGCGCGGCGGGCATGCCGTCGGTGGCGGCACTATGGGGCTATCGGCTGGAGGCGGACGATCCGCTCAGCTGGCAGGCCGACGCGCTGGTCGAAGATCCGTTCCAGCTGCAACAGGCCACATGCTGGCCGGATTCCACTTTGAAGGACATGCCGTGAACAGCAGTGCGTTGGACAGTTTCCTCGACAAGTGGCGTGCGCGCTGGCCGGAATGGTCGGTGGCCGAGCGTTTCGTGGCGGAGCAGGAGCGCACGCGCGCGGTGGCGTGGTTCACGCTGCTGCAGGAATTCGACGACATGCTCAATGCCAGCGGCGAAACCCTGCCGGCCGATGCAAAGCTGGCATGGTGGGGCGAAGAACTGCGCAGCTGGGCGGGACAGCGTTCGCGCCATCCGCTCGGCCGCGTGCTGGAGCCGTTGAAGGCGCCGTGGACGCAGCTGGCCGACGCCTTGCCGGCGCTGGCCGATGCGCGCGCGGTGGCCATCGATGCGGCAGCGGCCGAGCGTGTGCTGGCAGGCTATGCGGAGGCGGTGGCGGCGGTCGAAGCAGCATTGTTCGCGGATCGCGTGCGCAAGGGTGCCGCACGCGCGGTCCTGCTGCAGACCCTTGCCCAGCGGTTGCAGGATGCCGGGGTTGCCGGCGTGCCGCGCTCGTTGCTCGGGCAGGAGGGCGACGCGTCGCAGCGATGGGCGCAGCACCTGCTGGATGGCTGGAGCGCGCGCGTGGACGGGCCGCGCCCGCGCCGGATCTGGGCGTCGCTGGCGCGCGCGCGCATCGCGGCACTGGCCGGTGGCACGCCGATCGAGGCGACCCCGGTGCGCACGCTACTGCGCGCGTGGTGGGCCGCGCGGGGATGAAGCATGTGCAGCCGGGCAGGGCCGGTTGCCACGCATCCGCCGGGCAGAAGTCCGACTCCCCGGCTCAGCGGCGCTCAAGCACCAGCAGCGGATCGATGCGGGTATCGAACCAGTTCATGCCCCAGTGCAGGTGCGGGCCGGTCGCGCGCCCGGTGGCACCGACCGCGGCGATCACCTGGCCCTGTTCGACGCGATCACCGACCTTCACGTCGATGCGCGACAGGTGCAGGAAATTCGAGCTGACCCCGAAACCGTGGTCGACCAGCAGCGTGCCACCGGTCAGGTACAGGTCCGGTGCGGCGAAGGTCACCACGCCGGCGGCCGGGGCTTTCACCGGCGTACCGGTGGGCACGGCGATGTCCATGCCGGAATGTCCGGCGCCGGGCTGCCCGTTGTAGACGCGCGCATTGCCGAAACGTCCGCTGATACGGCCCTGCACTGGCCAGATGAAGGCGCGGGCGAAATCGGTGCGGTCGTCGTCGCGCGAACGCGCGGCGGTGACCTGGGCCTGTTCGCGCTTGATCCGTTCGGCGATCGCCGGCGGTGGATTCACCGTCTTCGGCGGCACGCCGTTGACGCGCTCCAGCGGCCAGTCGCGCGCGCTCACTGCGATGCGCACGGTCTCGCTGCTGCCGTCCGGGCGTTGCACCTGCAGCTGCAACGGTCCCTTCTCGTCGCGACCGATGCCCAGTACCACGCTGCCGTAGCCGCTGACCCGCAATGCGCGACCGGCGTAGCGCACCTGGCTGCCGGGCGGCACCTTGCCGATCACCAGCGCACCCTGCGATGCGCTGGCCGGGAACACGATGCGTGCGTCGCTGGCCTGTGCCGCCGCCGGTGGCACGGCCGTCGCGTACAGGACGGGCACGGCAGCCCCCAGCGCCGCCGCGATCAGCACGCGACGCATCAGCGATCGAACGCCAGGCGCTGGCCGTTGGGCGCACCGATAATCGCGCTGCCATCCCAGGCGAGCTCGCCATTGATCCAGGTCGAGGCGATGCGCGAACGGAAGGTCGTGCCTTCGAACGGCGACCAGCCGCACTTGGACAGGATGTCCTCACGCTTGACGGTGAACGGCGTGTCCTCCACCAGCACCAGGTCGGCGAAGTATCCCTCGCGCAGGAAACCGCGCTCGGCCACGTCGAACAGCTGCGCCGGCGCATGCGCGAACTTCTGCACCACGCGGGCGATGTCGAGCTTGCCTTCGTGCACCAGTTCCAGCGCCGCGGTCAGTGCGTACTGCACCAGCGGCAGCCCGGACGGCGCCTGCGCGTAGGGCTTCTGCTTCTCTTCCCAGGTGTGCGGCGCGTGGTCGGTGGCGAGCACGTCGATGATGTCCTCCACCAGCGCGGCGGTCAGCGCCTCGCGGTCGGCCACGTCCTTGATCGCCGGGTTGCACTTGATCAGGTTGCCCAGCCGCGCGTAGTCGGTGCGGTCGAAGCGCAGGAAATGGATGCAGGTCTCGGCGGTGATGCGCTTGCGGCTGCCGTCGGCGCGGATCATCGGCCCGCGCTCGAACAGCGCCAGCTCGTCGGCGGTGGAGATGTGCAGCACGTGCAGGCGGGTATCGTGCTTCTTCGCCAGCGATACCGCCAGCCGTGAGGACTTCAGGCAGGCCTCGCGCGAGCGGATGTCCGGATGCTGTTCGGCGCTGAGCGCATCGCCGTACCGTTCCTGGTACTGCTTCATCAGCGCGTCGATCATCGGCGTGTCTTCGCAGTGGGTGATGATCGGCGTCGGCGCGTCGCGGAAGATCGCGTCCAGCGTGTCCGGGTTGTCGACCAGCATGTTGCCGGTGGATGCGCCCATGAACACCTTGATGCCCGGCGCGGTTTTCGGGTCCAGGCGCTGGATGTGCTCCAGGTTGTCGTTGCTGGCGCCCATGTAGAAGCCGTAGTTCGCACGCGCCCGCCCGGCGGCGGCATCATACTTGGCCTGCAGCGCCTCGGCGTTGAGCGTGGGCGGATTGGTGTTGGGCATGTCCATGAAGGTGGTCAGGCCACCGGCCACGGCGGCCGCCGATTCGGTGGCGATGTCGCCCTTCTGGGTCAGCCCGGGTTCGCGGAAATGCACCTGGTCGTCGATCATTCCCGGCAGCAACCAGCGCCCGGCGGCATCGACCACCCGCTCGCCATCGCGCGCGGCCAGGCCGCTTTCGATGCGGGCGATGCGGCCATCCTCGATGCGCAGGTCGGCGTCGAAGACGCGCCCTTCGTTGACCAGGCGGGCATTGGTGATCAGGGTGGAAGACATGTCAGTGGGATCCTTTGCAGCGGCAGGCGGACGCGTCGGCGCGCTCGGGCACCGGATCGACTCCGCCGGGGTGGAAGGGATGGCAGCGCCCCAGCCTGCGCAGGGCAAGCCAGCTGCCACGCACGGCACCGTGCCCGGCGATGGCCTGCATCGCATATTCCGAGCAACTGGGGACGAAGCGGCAACGCGGCCCCAGCAGCGGGCTGATGAAGCGCTTGTAGAAGCGCAGCGCAGTGATGAGCAGGTCGGAAATCACGCCTGCATGGTAGAACGTGCGCCGTGTTTTGGGGTGAACCGCGAGCGCCCCGCATGGGGACCGCCGGCATCAATGGTCCGGCCGGACCCGCATTCATCGGCGATGGAAGGGCGGACATGGTTGGCAGCGGCCCGCATTTGTCGCAGGATGGGCCGTTGGCTGCCGTGCGCGTGCTGCGCGGCGGCCATGCCGGCGGCGTGATCCGCTGGCCAGGTTCCGTGCCGCGCAGGTGGCGGTGCGTGCCTGGTATCCCATCCAGCCCGGCATTCGTGGGCTGCCGGGGCATCCAGTCACGCGGTTGCTGCTGTCGGTCGGGTAGGCTATAAAGGCCCGCTTTCCCGGGCCCCGGGGAATCCAAGGAAGAGCGTTTCGTGGCTGCTAAAAAAACTGCAAAGAAGGCCGTCAAGGCCGCCAAGAAAACCGCCAGCCCTGTTGCGAAGAAGACGGCGGCCACCTCTGTTGCGAAGCGGCCGGCCAAGCCGGTGGCGAAGAAGGCAGCGGGCAAGCAATCGGCGGCCAGGACGGCCCCGGCAAAGAAGACACCTGCGAAAAAGGCAGCGGTGAAGAAGGTCGCTGCGAAGAAGGCCGTGGCGAAGAAGGTCGCTGCGAAGAAGGCGCCGGTGAAGAAGGCCGTGGCGAAGAAGGCCGTGGCGAAGAAGGTGCCGCTGAAGAAGACGGCCGCGAAGAAGGTGGCTGGCAGCAAGGCCCCGGCGAAGGTGGTGAAGACCGCCACCCGGCCCGCCAGGGCGAACGCAAAGCCGACCACGGCAAGCAGGACCGTCGCGAAGACCGCGCCGGTGAAAAAGGTTTCCAAGGTCGCGAAGGCGACCGGGGCCGCCACGCCGAAATCCGGCAAGGCGTCCGCGAGCAAGCCGCAGGTCGTTCCTGCGGTGAAGAAGTCCGTCCCCGCCACGCCGGCATCCAAGGCGGGCAGCAGGACGGCCGGCAAGCCGGCGACGGCGCCCGTAGTGAAGTCCGTACCGAAGCCGGCGACGCCGGCTCCGGCCAAGTCTGTCCTGGCCAGCGAAGCGACCCCCCCGGCACCTGCGAAGGCAGCCAGGGCGGGCAGCAAGCCGGCCCCGCAAATCAAGAATCCCGTGCCTGTTTCGAAATCGTCAGCGAAAAATCCAGTGAAACCCGATGCCGCCCCCAAGACCGCGACCCGCCCGGTGGGCAAGGTCGCCGTAGCGGTCACCGCGCGCTCGACCGCTCCGGCGCCGCGCAGCAAGTACAAGGTGGTCGAGTACAAGACCGACGAAGCCACCGGCCGCCCGATCCTGCCGGCAGGCTACAAGCCCAGCGGGGATGAGGAGTACATGAGCCCGCTGCAGCAGGAGTACTTCCGCCAGCGCCTGCAGGACTGGCGTGCCGAACTGGTCGAGGAATCCAAGCAGACCATCGAGAACCTGCGCGAGGAAGTGCGTGATATCGGCGATGAGGCCGAGCGCGCGACCCGCGAGACCGAGAACTCGCTGGAGCTGCGTACCCGCGACCGCTACCGCAAGCTGATCGGCAAGATCGACAGCACGCTCAAGCGCCTGGAAGCCGGCGATTACGGCTACTGCGTCGATACCGGCGAAGAGATCGGCCTGGAGCGCCTGGAAGCGCGCCTGACCGCCGAGCGCACCATCGATGCGCAGGAGCGCTGGGAGCACCTGCAGAAGCAGCAGGGCGACTGATCGCCTGCCACGCCACGCCTGCCACACATGCGAAACCCGGCTCCGGCCGGGTTTTTCATGCCTGCGGCAGCCCCGCCCTGCGATGGACGGCACGGTCGGTGCGTCAGCGCAGCCGCAGCTCCAGCATGCCGTCGTGCGGCAGCTCGACCGGCACCGCCGGGCTCTGCAGGTCACCGTCTCCAGCGCCTGCGGTGCCGCTCCGCGACAACCGCGCCAGGACTTCCACGCTGGCGTGCGCGGACAAGGGCCGGGTCGGCATCGGGCTGTCGGCGTCGCCGAGCGTCATCGTCGCCGGCAGCGCGGCCAGCGGATAGCGCCGCACCGCGACCGGCATCGGTGTTCCTGGCACCCGTGCCAGCACGAACACCGCCGCGCCCTGCGGCCACGCCGATGCATCGAAACCGTCGGGCATCACCACCCGCAACTGCAGCGGTGCCGCGCCGCGCCCCGTGGCCGCCGCATCGCCACCGGGTTGTGCATCGCCCGCCGCCGCTGCCGCACGCGCGATGGCGATCTGTTCGCGCAGCGCGGCCGCGGCGCCCGGTTGCAGGCGTGGCAGCAACCGCGACCAGACCTGCACCGCCTGCGCATCGTCGCCGCGCTGGCGCAGCGCGATGCCCAGCAGCCAGGCCGCGCGCTCGGCGTCGGGCTGATGGGCGAGGGTGTGCTGCAGCCAGAGCAGCGCGGTATCGTCGAAGCGCTTGCCGGGGTCCGCCTGGGCGCGCGCCTGCGCCGCTTCCACCAGGATCCCGGCGTCATCCGGCGCCAGCGCGGCGGCGCGCGCGAATGCCTCGGCAGCGGCCGGCGCCTGGCCCAGTTCCGCGCGTGAGCGACCCAGCAGCACCCAGCCGTCGGCGCGCTGCGGTTCGCGTTGCAGCGAGTGTTCCAGTGCCTGCACGCCATCGCGCAGATCGGCCACGTTGGGTGCGGCCGGTGCCTGCGCCGCGCGCGGATCGCCGACCAGCAGGTACAGGCTGGCGGCAGCCACGCCCATGCTCAGGCAGCCGATGATGAAGCCGGTGCGCCCGCGCACGCGCAGCGGCCACAGCACGTAAAGCGCGACCAGTGCACCGGCGACGCCGGCGATGACGGTCAACCAGGCGCTCACCAGCCATCTCCGTTGCCGGCGTCGACCACCGTGCGGCCCTGCCGGCGCACCAGCCGCCACAGCAGCAGGCCGCCGCCGAGCAGGAACAGCGCCGGACCGCCCCACAGCAGCCAGGTGCCTGGCTGCAGCGGCGGCTGGTACAGCACGAACTCGCCATACCGTTGCACCAGGAACTGCTTGATCGCCGCGTCATCGTGGCCCTGCTGGATCAGCTCGAGTACCTCGCGGCGGAGGTCCTGGGCGATCTGCGCATTGGAATCGGCCAGCGACTGGTTCTGGCACTGCACGCAGCGCAGCTGCGCGGCCAGCGAATGGAAGCGCGCTTCTTCGGCGGCGTCGGTGAACTGCAGCGGGCGTGGATCGTGCAGCGGTTGCTGTGCCTGTGCCAGCAGGCACGCGCAGGCCAGCAGCGCCACCAGCAGCAGACCCGGCCAGCGTCGCGGCGCGAACCGCGCCGCCCGTGGTTCAGGGCGCGGCGTGCAGCGCACTGCCGGCACCGGCCTGGGCCTGTTCGATGCGTTCCAGCGCCGGCAGCAGTTGCTGCTCGACCACTGCCTGGGTCATCGCTCCGCTGTACTTCCAGCGCACCACGCCGTTGCCGTCGACGAGGAAGGTTTCCGGTGCGGCGGTCACGCCCCAGTCGATCGCGGTGCGTCCCTGGACATCGCTGAGCACCACCATGAACGGATTGCCCAGCTTTTCCAGCCAGTGCAGCGCGTCGCCGGGTTCGTCCTTCCAGTTGTAGCCGACCACGCGCACCCGCTTGCTTTCGGCGAACCGGGTCAGTACCGGATGTTCCTCGCGGCAGGCCGCGCACCAGCTGCCCCACACGTTGAGCAGGTACGGTGCGCCACGCAGGTCCTCGCTGCGCACGGTCATGCCGGGGTCGTGCAGCACCGGCAGCTCGAAAGCGGGCGCCGGCTTGCCGATCAGCGCCGAAGGCAGCACATCGCGCTGCGGGTCGCCGCTCTTCATCACCCCGTACACCATCAGCCCGAGCAGGCCGAAGAAGAACAGTACGCCGATCACGATGGCCACCGGCGGCAGCGGACGGGAGGGGCGGGGCGCGGGCGACTCGGACATCGGTGGACTACTCCCTGGAACGACGGAAACGGCGGTCGGCGGCGGCGACCAGCCCGCCCAGCGCCATCAGCAGTGCACCGAGCCAGATCCAGCGCACGAACGGCTTGATGTGCACGCGCACCGCCCATGCATTGTTGCCCAGCGGCTCGCCCATTGCTACGTAGACATCGCCGGAAAGGCGCGCGTCGATGCCGGCTTCGGTCATCACCTGGCCACCGCTGGCGTACTGGCGTTTTTCAGGATGCAGCAGCGCCCGTTCGCTGCCATCGCGGAACACCCGCAGGTGGCCGCGGTCGGCGCTGAAGTTCGCGCCTTCGCGATGGTCCACGCCCTCGAAGCGGATCTCGTGGCCGGCCACGGTGACGCTCTGGCCCGGCGACAGCGCCACCTCGCGCTGGACGTTCAGCGCTTCCACCAGCAGCGCGCCGACCAGGAATACCGCCACGCCGGCATGGCCCAGCAGCATGCCGGCCATCTCCGCGGTGAAGCGGCCGTTGCCGCGCAGCCGCTGCCAGGCGAACCGTGCAGTGCCCAGCGCCACCCACGCCGCCGCGGCGATCCCGAGACCGGCCTTCCAGCCGTTCTGCGGTGCGCGCCACCACGCCAGGGCGCCCAGCAGCAGTGCCAACGCCAGCCACGGCGCCAGCGTCGCCATCGCGCGCGAGGGCTGGTCGCGCTGCCACTTCACCAGCGGGCCGAACGGCAGCAGCAGCACCAGCGGCGCCATCAGCACCAGGAACAGGCTGCCGAAGTAGGGCGGCCCGACCGAAATCTTGCCCAGCCCCAGCGCATCGGCCAGCAACGGGTACAGCGTGCCCAGCAGCACCATCGCGCAGGCGCTGGCCAGCAGCAGGTTGTTGGCCAGCAGCAGGGTCTCGCGCGAGGTGGCGGTGAAGCCGCGGCGCGGATCCGCGCTGTCCACGCCGAGTCGCCCCGCACGCAGCGCGTACAGCAGCAGCGCACCACCGACCAGCACCGCGAGGAACAGCAGGATGAACATGCCGCGTGCCGGATCGGCGGCGAACGAATGCACGCTGGTCAACACGCCTGATCGCACCAGGAAGGTGCCGAGCAGCGACAAGGCGAATGCGGCGATCGCCAGCAGCAGCGTCCAGCTGGCGAACGTGCCGCGTTTTTCGGTCACCGCCTGCGAATGGATCAGCGCCGCGCCGGCCAGCCATGGCATGAAGCTGGCGTTCTCCACCGGATCCCAGAACCACCACCCGCCCCAGCCGAGCTCGTAGTACGCCCACCAGCTGCCGAGCGCGATGCCCAGGGTCAGGAACGCCCACGCCACGTTGGTCCAGGGCCGCGTCCAGCGCACCCAGCGCGTGTCCACGCGGCCATCGAGCAGCGCGGCGACCGCGAAGGCGAACGGTACCGAGAACCCGACATAGCCCAGGTACAGCATCGGCGGGTGGATGATCAGGCCGGGATCCTGCAGCAGCGGATTGAGATCGCGGCCTTCCAGCGGTGCCGGCAGCAGCCGGGTGAACGGATTGGAGGTGAAGATCAGGAACGCGAGGAAGCCGATGCTGACCAGGCCCATCACCGCCAGCACGCGCGCCTGCACGGCCTCGGGAAGCCGTCGCGAACCCAGCGCCACCGCGCCGGTCCATGCCGCCAGCACCAGCGCCCACAGCAGCAGCGAGCCTTCGTGCGCGCCCCACACCGCCGACCAGCGGTAGATCATCGGCAGCAGGGTGTTGGAATTCTCGGCCACGTAGCGCACCGAAAAGTCCTGCTGCACGAACGCGGCGGTGAGCACGCCGAACGCCGCCGCGACCAGCAGCAGCTGGGCCAGCGCCGCCGGACGCGCCACCTGCATCCAGCTGGCGATGCCACGCTGCGCTCCCAGCAACGGCAGGCTGGCCTGCAGCAGCGCGGCCAGCAGGGCGGTCAGCAGCAGGATCTGTCCCAGCTCGGGCAGCACTCAGCGCGCCTCCGGCGCCGGCACCGGCACATCGTGCTTGACGTGCGCCTTGCCCATCTTGTCGGCCACCTCGCGTGGCATGTAGGTCTCATCGTGCTTGGCGAGTACCTCCTCGGCGATGAAACGATCGCCGTCCAGGCGCCCGGTGACCACGACCGCCTGGCCTTCGCGGAACAGGTCCGGCAGGATCTGTTCACTGCGCACCACCAGCTCGGCATCGCCATCGGTGACGGTGAAGTGCGCGACCAGCGAGCCGGGCTCGCGGCGCAGGGAATCCCTGGCGACCATTCCGCCAAGGCGGAACCGCGCGGCATGGCCGGCATCGCCGCGCAGCACTTCGGCCGGGGTATACAGATAGGCCACGTTACGCTGCAGGGCCATCGCCACCAGCGCGGTAGCCAGCCCGGAAGCGGCCACCAGCAGCACCACCCACAGCAGGCGTCGGCGTCGCTGCGGGTTCATCGTTCCAGCTCCGCCAGCGCGGGCGCGGCTGCCGTGGCCCGGCGCGAGGCCTGGCGCTGCCGGCGCTGGCGCACCGCGCGCACCGCACGGCGCAGGCGCAGGCGCGAGCCGAGCGCATCCAGGCCCAGCACCAGCACGAACACCGCGTACGCCGCCAGCACGTAACCGAAATAGCTCATGCGTCCTCCTGCAGTTGCCGCTGCACCCAGTCCTTGCCGGCTTCGCGCTGCAGGTTGTCGGCGCGCGCCTTGGCCAGCAGGGAGCCGACGAACCACAGCTTGGTGGCGATCACCATCAGCCACAACGGCAGCTGCATGCTCGCATCCAGCGTGCTCGGGCCGAACAGGCGGATGGTCTGGCCCTGGTGCAGGCTGCCCCACCAGTCCACCGAATAGCGGATCACCGGCAGCAGCGCGACGCCGACGATGGCCAGCAGCCCGGCCGCGCGCGCGGCGTTGCGGCGATCCTCGATGGCCATGTACAGCCCGATCACGCCGACATACAGGAACAGCAGGATCAGCTCGGTGGTCAGCCGCGGATCCCAGTCCCACCACGTACCCCACATCGGCCGGCCCCAGATGCTGCCGGTGAGCAGGGTGATGACGGTGAAGCCGGCGCCGATCGGCGCACAGGCCATGGCCAGGATTTCGCAGATCTTGATCTTCCACACCAGCGCGATGGCCGCGTACAGCGCCATCAGCGCGAATACGAACAGGCTCATCCACGCGCTGGGCACGTGCACGAACAGGATGCGGAAGCTGTCGCCCTGCTGGTAATCGGCCGGCACCACGAACAGCGCCTGCCACAGGCCCCATGCCAGCACCGGCAGCGCGGCGAGGTGGAACAGCGTGGACCAGCGGCGCGCGAAGCGATCGAAGACGGGGGGCGAGCCGAGTTGGTGGAACCAGCGGACGATCGGTTGCATGCGGTGGCGGCTATCCCGTGGTTCGGTGTGGCTCAGCTCAATGAGATGCGGATCGCCGCGGCAGTCGCCAGTGGCGCCAGCACCAGCGCGACCACCAGGCCGGCAGCGAGCATCAGCAGCGCCCCGTACGGATCCTGGCCGCGCGCGGCGGCGGCGACGCTGCCTGCACCGAACACCAGCACCGGTACATACAGCGGCAACGACAGCAGCGCGACGAGGATACCAGAGCGACGGATGCCGACCGTCAGCGCGGCCACCACGCCGCCGATCAGGCTCAGCAGCGGTGTTCCCAGCAGCAACGATGCCAGCATCATCGGCAGTTGGTCATGCGGCAGATGCAGCATTTCCGCCAGCAGGGGGCTGACCACGATCAGCGGCACGGCGGTGGTCAGCCAGTGCATCGCCATCCGCACCAGGACCAGCCACGCCAACGGCACCGGCGCCAGCAGCCATTGTTCCAGCGAGCCATCCTCGGCATCGGAACGGAACAACGCATCCAGCGCCAGCTGCCCGGCGAGCAGCACCGCCAGCCACAGCACGGCGATCGCGTCGGCGGCCAGGCGCTGCGGATCGCGGCCCAGCGCCAGCGCGAACAGCACCACCACCAGCAGCGCGAACAGGACCGGCTGCAGCGCATCGCCACGCTGCCGCCAGGCCAGGCGCAGATCGCGCGCGGCCATCGCGCCTGCGGTGCGCCACAGGCCCGGCTCGCTGCCCGGCGCGATCATGCCGCCACCTGCAGTTGCAGCTGCCGCGTGCGTACCGGCGGGGCGGCGTAGGCGCCATGGGTCGTGACCAGCGCCGCGCCACCGCTGCGCAGGTGGGCGGAAATCATCCGGTTCACCAGCGTGATGCCCTCCAGGTCCAGGTTCGCGTAGGGCTCGTCGAGCAGCCACACCGGTGCCGGCGACAGCCAGATGCGGGCCAGTGCCAGCCGCCGCTTCTGGCCGGCCGACAGGTGCCGCACCAGGGTGTCTTCGTACCCGGAAAGGCCGACCACCGCCAACGCGTTGCCGGGCATCTGGCGTGCGCGGCGCCCGTGAAGGCCGCACAGGAAATGCAGGTTCTCCAGCGTTTCCAGGTCCGGTTTCAAGGCGGGCAGGTGGCCCAGGTAAGCGACGAAGCGTGCGCGCTCGGCCGTGCCGGCGGCGCGTCCGTCCAGTTCCACGCTGCCGCCGGCGGGGCGCAGCAGTCCGGCCAGCACGCGCAGCAGGGTGGTCTTGCCGGCGCCATTGTCGCCCTGGACCAGCAATGCTTCGCCCGCATCGACGTGGAAGTCGAGCGGACCGAACACGGTGTCGCCATCACGGGAGAAACGCAGGCCACGTGCGGCCAGCAACGCAGGGGTGTCCAAGGGGCAGTGATCATCGCGCCAGGAATGCTGGGGCAATTGTAGCGGCACGGCGGGCGCCGGCGGGATGGCCGTGGCGGGGCGCTACCGGGGCGGCCCTGCCATTGCGTACACTCCCGGATCCCCGTCCCGATGCCCAGGCCGATGCAACCCGACACCAAGCTGCCCAAGGTGGGCACCACCATCTTCACCGTGATGTCGCAGCTTGCGGCCGAGCACGGCGCGGTCAACCTCGGCCAGGGCTTCCCCGATTTCAGCGCACCGCAGCGGCTGCTCGACGCCACCGCCCGGGCGATGGCCGACGGGCTCAACCAGTATCCGCCGATGACCGGCGTGGCGCCGCTGCGCGAGGCCATCGCACGCAAGTCGCTGGACCTGTACGGCGCGCAGGTCGATGCGGATACCGAGATCACCGTGACCAGCGGTGCCACCGAGGCGATCTTCAACGCCATCCACGCCGTGGTGCGTGCCGGCGAGGAAGTGATCGTGCTCGACCCGGCGTACGACTGCTACGAGCCGGCGATCGAACTGGCCGGCGCGCGGGCCGTGCACGTGCCGCTGGATCCGCGGACGTTCGCCGTGGACTGGGACCGCGTGCGCGCGGCGATCACCCCGCGTACCCGCCTGCTGATGGTCAACACGCCGCACAATCCGTCCGGCGCGATGCTCGACGAGGCGGACATGCAGGCGCTGGCCGACGTGCTGCGCGGCACCGGTATCTACCTCATCTCCGATGAGGTCTACGAACACATCATCTACGACGGCCGTCGCCACGAATCGGCGCTGCGCCACCCGGAGCTGCGCGAACGTGCGTTCGTGATCTCCAGCTTCGGCAAGACCTACCACTGCACCGGCTGGAAGATCGGTTACGCGATCGCGCCGCCGGCGCTGAGCGCGGAGTTCCGCAAGGTCCATCAGTACAACACCTTCACCAGCTTCGGACCCGCCCAGCATGGCTTTGCCGCGATGATCCGCGACGAGCCGGAGCACCATCTGCAGCTGGGCGCGTTCTACCAGGCCAAGCGCGATCGTTTCCGCGAGCAGCTGGCACAGACCCGGCTGAAGCCGCTGGCGGTGCCGGGCGGTTATTTCCAGCTGGTCGATTATTCGGATGTCAGCGATCTGCCCGACCATGAGTTCGTGAAGTGGCTGACCATCGAGAAGGGCGTGGCGGCGATTCCGCTGTCGCCGTTCTACGAAACCCCGCCGGAAGGGCAGCGCATCGTCCGCCTGTGCTTCGCCAAGAACGAAGCGACGCTGGATGCGGCGATCGAACGGCTGCGCGCGCTGTGAACACGACGGCCGCCATGCCCGATCTGCGCGTCAGCCTGGTCCAGGGTGATACCCGCTGGCACGATCCGGCCGGCAACCGCGAGCATTACGCGGCGCTGCTGGCCCCCCTGGCCGGCGCCACCGACCTGGTGGTGCTGCCGGAGACTTTCACCAGCGGATTCTCCAACGATGCCATCGGCCAGGCCGAGGACATGCACGGCGCGACCGTGGCGTGGATCCGCCAGCAGGCGGCGACGCTGGGTGCAGCGGTGACCGGCAGCGTGCAGCTGCGGGTGGGCGAGGGCGTGCATAACCGCCTGCTGTTCGCCACCCCGGACGGCGGCCTGCAGCATTACGACAAGCGCCACCTGTTCCGCTATGGCGGCGAACACGAGCGCTATGCCGCCGGCAGCACGCGGTTGAGCGTGGAATGGAAGGGCTGGCGGATCAATCCGCAGGTCTGCTATGACCTGCGTTTCCCGGTGTTCTGCCGCAACCGCTTCGACGTCGAACGGGCAGGGCAGCTGGATTTCGACCTGCAGCTGTTCGTGGCCAACTGGCCCTCGGCGCGTGCGCATGCCTGGAAGACCCTGCTGCGCGCACGTGCGATCGAGAACCTGTGTTTCGTGGCGGCGGTCAACCGGGTCGGCGTCGACGGCAACGGGCTGCATTATGCCGGCGACAGCGCGGTGATCGATTTCCTCGGCCAGCCGCAGGTGGAGGTCCGCGAGCAGGAGCACGTGGTCACCAGCACCCTGTCGGCCGAAGCGCTGGCCGCGCACCGCGCGCGTTTTCCGGCGATGCTGGATGCGGACCGGTTCCAGCTGGAATCCCCGTGATGAGGAGCAGCATGATGATGTACAGGACCCTGACCCTGGCGGCCACCCTTGCCGCTTCGGCGCTGCTGGCCCCGGCCGCGCACGCCGCCGGCAATATCGACTGCAGGCTGCGCTATGACCTTGCGGGCTGGTCGCTGTTCTACAAGACCGCTTCGGGCACCGGCACCATCACCTGTGACAACGGTGCGCGGCTGGCGGTGAAGATCAAGGTCCGCGGTGGCGGACTGACGGTCGGCAAGTCGAAGATCGTCGGCGGCGAAGGGCGCTTCAGCGGTGCCTATGCGCTGGACGACCTGTTCGGTAAATATGCGGCGGTCAGCGCGCATGCCGGTGCCAGCAAGTCCAGTGGCGCAGCGGTGATGACCAAGGGCGATGTTTCGCTGGCCCTTGCAGGCACCGGCGAGGGCTGGGACCTGGGTATCGACGGCACCGCGTTCACCATCGAGCGCCGCTGAGGAAAGCAGCGCGGGGTGGTGGTGGTGGGTGTGCCTGTGCCTATGCCTGTGGATGCAGGTGTGGGAGTGGGTGGGTGACGACCGTTGGTCGTCACCCACCAGACCAGGGTTGTGTCAGCTGCCGCGCGGACCGCTGCGGCGCGGGCCACCCGGACCGCGGTTGCCACCGGGGCCGCCGGGGCCACGGTTGCCACCCGGGCCACCCGGACCACGATTGCCGCCGGGCCCGCGATTGCCGCCGGGGCCACCTGCCGGACGGTTGCCGCCCGGTCCACGGTTGCCTGCCGGCCGCGCACTGCCGTAGGGGCTGAAGCCCGGATTGGCATGGTCGGACGGGAAGCTCGGCGCGTTGCCCGGATGTCCGTACGGATGCTTGTTGCCCTGGCCGCCGCGGTTGCCACCGCCACCGGCACCCGGCGACTTCGGTTTGGCATAACCGCGTGCGCCGGCGCCCTGGCCTTCGCCCTGCCCACACGCACCGGGACCGCGCGCGCCCGGGCCACGGGCACCCGGACCACGTGCGCCGGGTCCGCGTGCACCCGGACCGGCATTGCGGTGTCCGCTCGGGCCGGTGCTGACGCCCTCGGGCACATACCAGCTGCGGAACGCCGCCGGATTGCCTTCCGGCAGGGAGCGATCGTTCTTCGGCGCGCGCTGCTTGAACGGCTTCTGCGACTGCTTGGCCGCGGCTTCGCCGCTGACCGTCAGGCCACCCTTGAAACCGCCGCCCTTGCCGCCACGGCCACGGCCGCGGTCTTCGCGCACGTTGTCGAAGCGACGCAGTTCGCGGCCTTCATCGGCGGTGTTGTGGCCGTTGACGTAGGCCGTGCCACGGCCGCCTTCGCGGCCGACGCGCACGGTGGTCCTGGCCGCACGACGCTGGCCGATCACCGGCTGCAGGGTCAGCGCGGACGGCGCACCTTCTTCCAGCTTCAGCTGCGCGCGCAGCGCTTCGACCTGGGCGGTCGGCAGCTCCATCGACTGGCCGCGGTTGAGTTCGCGCGGCAGGCTCACCGTGCCGTAGCGGGTGCGCTTGAGGCGGCTCACCTGGCAGCCCTGGGATTCCCACAGGCGGCGCACTTCGCGGTTGCGTCCTTCCTTGACCACCACGCGGAACCAGTCATGGGAATCCGTGCCGCCGATGCGCTCGATCTCGTCGAACTTCGCCGGGCCGTCTTCCAGCGCGACGCCGCGCGACAGGCGCAGGACGGTATCGTCGTCGACCTTGTCCTGGCCTTCCGGGGCGCGGACGCGCACCACGTACTCGCGCTCGACCTCGAACGACGGATGCATCATGGCGTTGGCCAGTTCGCCGTCGGTGGTCGCCAGCAGCAGGCCGGTGGTATTGATGTCCAGCCGGCCGACCGCGATCCAGCGCGCGCCCTTCAGCGCCGGCAGCGACTCGAACACGGTCGGGCGGCCTTCGGGATCTTCGCGGGTGGTCACTTCGCCTTCCGGCTTGTTGTAGACCAGCACACGCGACGGCTCGGCCAGCGCGGTGGCGACGAAGCCACGGCCATCGAGTTCGATGCGGTCGCCGCTGCGGACCGACATGCCGGTCTGCGCGACTTCGCCATTGACCTTGACCAGGCCTTCGGCGATGCGCTGTTCCAGCGCACGGCGCGAGCCGAGGCCAGCCTGCGCCAGCACCTTGTGCAGGCGCTCTTCAAGCTTGAACTGTTCGGAGGTGGCTTCGCGCTTGAGCGAGAGCTTGTTCAACGACAGCTTACGGGGGGTGTCACTCATCAACTTTGGCTCCGGCCGGCGTTTGGTCGTCGGCCTCTGGTTCGGAATCGGCTCGGTCAACAGCCACGGTCGTCATCGCGACGGCGTTGTCTTCGCTCTCGTTCACTGGCGCCGCGCGCGTGCCCGGCGCGGTTTCGGGGTGCCCGTCATCGGTGGGCGAAGGTGCTTGCTCATCAGGGCCGGTCGCCGTGGCGACAACCGGGGAATCAGGTCCGGCATCGGCGCCGTCGGCGGCCATGCCTTCTTCGTGGGTATTGCCATCATCGCCGGACACGGCTCCCGCCGCGCCGTCGGCAGCGGCCTCGTCGCCGGCTGCATCCGGGCTCGCGGCAGCGGCCGGAAGCGGGGCATCCGGCTGGCCGTCGGCGCCGAGCGGCAGCTGCGGTTCCAGTTCGGCCATGTCCTTCAGCTCGGACAGCGGCGGCAGTTCATCCAGCCGCTTCAATCCAAAATAATCCAGGAAGCCGCGGGTGGTGCCGAACAGCGCCGGCCGTCCAGGCACGTCGCGGTGGCCGACCACGCGGATCCATTCGCGCTCTTCCAGCGCCTGGATGATGTTGCTGCTGACCGCCACGCCGCGCACCTGCTCGATCTCGCCGCGGGTGATCGGCTGCCGGTAGGCGATCAGTGCCAGGGTTTCCAGGGTGGCACGGGTATAGCGGGTCTTGCGTTCGGTCCACAACCGGCTGATCCAGCCATGCACTTCGCCGGTGACCTGGTAGCGGAAGCCCGAGGCCACTTCGACCAGCTCCACGCCGCGCCCGGTGCAGGCCTCGCGCAGCTGTTCCAGCGCGCGTTCGATGCTGCCCGGCGGTGCCGGCTCGTCTTCCGGGAACAGCTCCCGGAGCTGCACCAGCGTCAGCGGCTGCGGCGACGCCAGCAGGGCGCCTTCGACGATTCGGTTGATCAGCGGTTGATCCATCGGCACTTCGCGTTTACCCGGCCTGGTTGGCGTCGTCGTTGTCGTTGTCGTTGTCGTCGAACTCGCTGCTGAAGGACAGCGGTTCGTTGGTGTTCCCCGCCGCCAGCGACTTCACGTAGATCGGCGCCAGCGGGGCTTCCTGCACGATATCCAGCAATTGTTCCTTGGCCAGTTCCAGCGTCGCCAGGAAGGTGACCAGCACGCCGAGCTTGCCTTCCTCGGCACTGAACAGCGACTCGAAGCGGTAGAACACCCCTTCTTCCATCCTGCCCAGCAGGTCGCCCATCCGCTGGCGCACGCTCAGCGCCTCGCGCTTGATCGCATGGCCACTGAACAGCTCGGCGCGCTTGAGCACATCATGCAGCGCCATCAGCATTTCCTTCAGCTCCACCGGCGGCGGCAGCTTGATCGCCGCGCGGTCGGGGACGAAGGCATGCACCACGGTGGTGTCGCGGTCCTGCCGGGGCAGGGCGTCGATGTCCTCGGCGGCCTGCTTGAAACGTTCGTACTCCTGCAGCCGGCGTACCAGTTCCGCACGCGGATCGGCTTCGTCGCCGTCCTCGCTGACCGGTCGCGGCAGCAGCATCCGCGACTTCACTTCGGCCAGGATCGCGGCCATCACCAGGTACTCGGCGGCGAGCTCGAAGCGCAGCTCGCGCATCACGGTGATGTACTCCACGTACTGCCGGGTGATCTCGGCCACGGGGATGTCCAGCACGTCCAGGTTCTGCCGGCG
>Ga0160444_100203_pt1 | contig 53369 bp, 50 predicted proteins | sample HID1972K_E1MG_FD_108232 | JGI IMG/M metagenome (GOLD analysis project Ga0160444, IMG submission 108232) | Enriched pill bug-associated microbial communities from UW Madison campus, WI, USA - HID1972K_E1 MG | ecosystem: Host-associated > Arthropoda: Insects > Digestive system > Unclassified ... | reverse complement strand
CATCCTCTCCGACCTGGTGGCCGGCCTGGTGGGCGGGCTGGGCATGGCGCCCGGCGCCAACGTCGGCCAGGACGCGGCCATCTTCGAGGCCGTGCACGGCTCCGCCCCCGACATTGCCGGCAAAGGCGTCGCCAACCCCACGGCCCTGCTGCTGGCGGCGGCCATGATGCTGGAGCACGTGCGCCGGCCCGAGCTGGCGCGCCGGCTGCGCACGGCCATCGACGAGACGCTCAACATCGACCGGGTGCGCACCGGCGACCTGGGCGGCCAGGCGAGCACGGCCGCCTTCACCCAGGCGCTGGTCGGCCGCATCAAGGGGGGCGCATGAGTCTTGGCGAGGCCATGGCGCCTTCGGCTGCCGCGCCGCCGGTGCTCTCGGCGGTCCAGGCGCGCGTGCTCGGCGTGCTGATCGAGAAGCAGCGCACGGTGCCCGACACCTACCCGCTCACCCTCAACGCCCTGCTGGCCGGCTGCAACCAGAAGACCAGCCGCCATCCGGTGATGGAGTTGGCCGAATCGCGGGTGCAGGAGGCGCTGGACGACCTGCGCCGGCTCAGCCTGGTCACCGAAAGTGCCGGCGGCCGCGCCATGCGCTACGGGCACAACGCCGACCGGGTGCTGCGCGTGCCTTCGCAGTCGCTGGCACTGCTGACGGTGCTGCTGCTGCGCGGGCCGCAGACCCCCGGCGAGCTGCGCATCGCCAGCGACCGCATGCACAACTTCGCCGACATCTCCTCGGTCGAGGCCTTCCTGGAGGAGCTGGCCGAGCGCCCGGCCGGCGCGCTGGTGGCCAGGCTGCCGCGCCTGCCCGGCGCACGCGAGAGCCGGTGGATGCATCTGCTGGGCGGGCCGGTGCAGGCCGATGCGCTGGCGGCGCCCGCGCCTGCGAGGGACGAGACGGGCCATGCCGAGGCCGGCGGGCTGCAGGCGCGCGTGGCGCGGCTGGAGGCCGAGGTGGCGGCGCTGCGCGCCGTGCTCGACCGGCTGCGCGCCGAGCTGGGCATCGCGCCGGAGTGACCCATGACGCACGAGGAGACACGCCGATGAGCACACCCCCCGCCCTGAGCGCCTGGCACCGGCTGGTGCAGACCCGCGACGCCGCCGGGCTCGACGCCCTGCTGGCCGAGGACGCCGTCTTCCACTCGCCGGTGGTGCATACGCCCCAGGCGGGGCGGGCGCTGACCGCCCAGTACCTGCGCGCGGCCTTCGCCGTCTTCTTCAACGACAGCTTCCGCTACGTGCGCGAGACCGTCGCGGCGGACCATGCCGTGCTGGAGTTCCAGCTTGAGCTCGAGGGCATCACCATCAATGGGGTCGACATCCTGAGCTGGAACGAGGCGGGCGAGATCACCGAGTTCAAGGTGATGCTGCGGCCACTCAAGGCGATCCAGCTCATTCATCAGAAGATGGCCGCGATGCTGCAGGCGCAGGCGGCGCGGGGCTGAAGAACTCAGTCTTCGTCGTCGGGCAGCGCGGCGTCGGCGGCGGCCCCCACCGCCTTGCCGGCGATGCGCGCAGTGCCGATGGCCGCGTCGGCGGCCAGCCCCACGGCGCCGGCACCCACGCTCACCGCGGTGCCCGCCACGCTGGCGGCCGCGCCGGCCACCGCGACCACCGCGCAGCCCGCCAGGGCCGGCAGCGACAGCGCCAGCACGGCCAGGCGCAGGTGGCGGAGCAGGGCGGCGGCCATGCGGAAACTACCGCACCCGCATGCCGGGCGTCGCACCCGGCCAGGGCTCGAGCACGTGGATGCCCGGCTGCGCCTTCTCGTCGGCGTGGCTGGCGGCCAGCACCATGCCTTCGGAGACGCCGAACTTCATCTTGCGCGGCGCCAGGTTGGCGACCAGCACGGTGAGCTTGCCCACCAGCTGCTCGGGCTGGTAGACGCTCGCGATGCCGCTGAACACGTTGCGCGGCTTCTCCTCGCCGACGTCCAGCGTCAGACGCAGCAGCTTGGTCGAGCCCTCGACCTTCTCGCAGGCGACGATCTTCGCGATGCGCAGGTCGATCTTCGCGAAGTCGTCGATGCCGATCGTCGGCGCGATGGGCTCGCCGCCGGGCGCCGGGGCATCGGCGACGGCATCGGCCACGGGCGCGTCGGCCTCGAACAGCTTGTCGAGCAGCTTGGGGTCCACGCGCTGCATCAGGTGCTTGTACTCGCCGATCGTGTGGCCGTCGCCCAGCAGCTGGCCGGTGGCGGCGAAATCCAGCGGCGCGATGCGCAGGAAGTCCTCCACCTGCGCGGCCAGCGCCGGCAGCACCGGCTTGAGGTAGAGCGTGAGCAGGCGGAAGGCCTCGATGCAGGTGCTGCACACGTCGTGCAGCCGCGCCTCCATGCCTTCCTTCTTGGCCAGCTCCCAGGGCTTGTTCTGGTCGACGTACTCGTTGACCTTGTCGGCCAGCGCCATCACCTCGCGCAGTGCGCGCGCGTAGTCGCGGCCGTCGTACAGGGCGCGCAGCGTACCTGCGGCCTCCTGCAGCGCCGCGAGCAGGGCGGCGCCGTCCTCGCTGACCGGGCCGAGCCGGCCGCCGAAGCGCTTGGCGATGAAGCCCGCCGCGCGGCTGGCGATGTTGATGTACTTGCCGACCAGGTCGGCGTTCACCCGCGCGACGAAGTCCTCGGGGTTGAAGTCGATGTCCTCGTTGCGGCCGTTGAGCTTGGCCGCCAGGTAGTAGCGCAGCCACTCGGGGTCGAGCCCCACCGACAGGTACTTCAGCGGGTCGATGCCGGTGCCGCGGCTCTTGCTCATCTTCTCGTTGTTCACGGTCAGGTGGCCGTGCACGTAGATGGCGTCCGGCGCCTTGCGGCCGCTGAAGTGCAGCATCGCCGGCCAGAACAGCGTGTGGAAGGTGATGATGTCCTTGCCGATGAAGTGCACCTGCTCCAGCTCGGGCTGGGCCATGTACCGCGCGTAGGTCTGCGCGGCGGGATGGGGCGTGTCGTCGTCGATGTCGACCTCGATGCACGCCTTGTCCAGCAGGTTCTTCAGCGAGGCCAGGTAGCCCACCGGCGCGTCCAGCCAGACGTAGAAGTACTTGCCCGGCGCATCGGGGATCTCGATGCCGAAGTAGGGCGCGTCGCGGCTGATGTCCCAGTCGCCCAGGCCGCCGCTGCCGTCCTCCTTCTTCACCAGCCACTCGCGGATCTTGTTCTGCACCTCGGGCTGCACGTGGCCCGGCGCGGTGGTCCATTCCCTCAGGAAGGCCTCGCAGCGCGGGTCGGACAGCCTGAAGAAGAAGTGGTCGGAGCTGCGCAGCTCGGGCTTGGCGCCGGAGAGCGCGGAGTAGGGCTCGATCAGCTCGGTCGGTGCGTACACCGCGCCGCAGACCTCGCAGTTGTCGCCGAACTGGTCTTTGGCGTGGCAGCGCGGGCATTCGCCCTTGATGAAGCGGTCGGCCAGGAACATCCCCTTCTCGGGGTCGTAGAACTGCTCCACGGCGCGCGTCTCGATCAGGCCGGCCTTCTTCAGGTCCAGGTAGATCTGCTGCGCCAGCTCGTGGTTCTCCGGCGCGTCGGTGGAGTGCCAGTTGTCGAAGGCGACGTGGAAGCCGTCCAGGTACGGCTTGCGGCCGGCCGCGATCTCGGCCACGAACTGCTGCGGCGTCACGCCCGCCTTGTCGGCGGCGATGGTGATCGCCGCGCCGTGCGCGTCGTCGGCGCAGACGAAGTTGACCTCGGCCCCGTTCATTCGCTGGAACCGCACCCAGATGTCGGCCTGGATGTATTCCATGATGTGGCCGATGTGGAACTTGCCGTTGGCGTACGGCAGGGCGGTGGTGACGAAGAGCTTGCGCGGGGCGGACATCGAAAGGCGCTTTCAGGGGGGAGAGGACTGTGCGGCGCGGCCGGCAGAGCCGTTGCCGCGGCGGGAGGGGCATTTTAGGTGGGATGGCGTGGGCGCATCGCGCTCCGTCCAATGGCCGTGGGCGGATAACATCGCGCCGCGGTGCCTGCTGCGCAGGCCACCGCCAAGGATTCGCCAAAATTTCAAAGGGGGCGCAGGATGGCGGAACGGCGCCGCCTGTTGCCCCAAGGTTCGTCAAATGGTCTTGAAACGCGCGCTCCTGAACGGTTGGCTGGCCATGGTCGCGCTCGGTATCGGTACTGCGGATGCCACCACGCTCCTGACACGGGACTGGCCCGTGGCGCGCGAGTGCGGTGGCTGCTTGCGGCTCCAGTTCAGGCGCCTCGAACTGCTGCTTCCTTCCACGGAAGTCAGCAAGGTATTCACCACCGGCAGCGGCGGCCCTGCATTGGACCTGGTCCCGGCCTCGGGAGACCTGAGAGACAGCGTCTCCATCTTCGACCGGACGCAGGGCCGCCTGCGCGATCTCTTCAAGAGGACCGATTTCCTGGACGCCCATGGAATCAGGACACCCCGCGACTACTGGGATGCACTCGGCAAGGAGCCGGCGGCGGACGACAAGTATCTGGCGATGGCCCGCAAGGCCGAGCGCATCGATCGGGCCCACCGCTACACGCGGCTGTCCAGGGGCGTCCTGACGGCGTATATCGTCGATGCTGCGGAACCCGAGGACCGGCGCATCTATTTCGTCATCGACGGGGACGAGACCTATTACATGCTGGTCGGCCCCATGTCGGCGTCGTTCGTGGAGGCCGTGCTTTCCAACGCCCGGGCCGTCGAGATGCCATAGGCGCCGGCAATCTGCGCTGCGTGTCAGCCTGTCCAGCCGAAGAAGCGCAGCACCTCCTCGCGCTGGCGCATCGCGTCCGCATGCCCCAGCGCCATCAGCTCGTGGATGAAGCCGGGCTCGAACAGCAGGTAGCTGGCCAGCGCCGCGCTCTTGGCGCCGGCCTTGGGCTCGCCCGCCACGGTGCCGCTGGCCAGCAGGCGGCGCACCGCGCGCGGCAGCGCCTCGGTGTGACGGGCGGCGATCTCGTCGATGCGTTGCGAGGGCGCGACCACCAGCAGTTCCACCGGCCGCAGCCGGGTGCCGGGCCGCGCCTGCGGCGGGATCAGCGCCAGGGTCTGGTTGATGCGGCGCAGCCGCTCCACGTCCACCGCCAGCGCGTCCAGGAAGATGCCCGACAGCGCATGGCCGGCGATCTGGGCCAGCGTGGGCTCGCCGCCGTAGGTGTTGGGCGCGGTGCCGTCCACCGGCTCGACCATGCGGCCGGCGCCCACCGCCAGGATCCGCTGCGCGCCCAGGTGGATCGCCGGCGCCAGCGGAGCGGTCTGGCGGATCGAGCCGTCGCCGAAGTACTCGGTGTGCCCGGCGATCGTCAGCCCGGTGGCCGGAAAGACGAAGGGGATGGCCGAGGAGGCCAGCAGGTGCGCGTGGGTGAGTCGGTCGGCCACCGCGGTGCGCTGCGAGCGCACCCAGGGCGCCATCGGCACGCGCGACTCGAAGAAAGTGATGTGCGCGCCGGAGCTGTAGCTGGACGCCGAGATCGCCAGCGCCTGCAGGTGGCCCTCGGCCAGCAGCTGCGGCACACGCTCCAGCGGCACCATGCGCGCGAGCAGCTCGGCCAGCGGCGCGTTGTCCAGCAGCGAGCGCGGCTTGAGCCGCAGCCAGCGCGCCACCAGTTGGCCGATGCCCAGGATCAGCCGCCAGCGCGCCGCCGCGTCGAGCATGGCGAAGCTGTCGGTGCGGTAGATCTGGTCGACCCGCAGCGCGCGCCACAGGCCGGCGACGTGGGCCACCACGCGGTCGAAGTCGTCTGCGCCGCAGGCCAGCGCGGCGGCGTTGATCGCGCCGGCCGAGGTGCCGGTGATGACCGGGAAAGGGTTGCCCGACGCGCCGGCCGCGCGGCGCAGCTCGGCGATCGCCTCCAGCACGCCGACCTGGTAGGCGGCCCGCGCGCCGCCGCCGGTGAGCAGCAGGCCGGTGAGGGGGTGGTCGGCGGTCGGCGGTGCGGGCATAGACAGCGTGGACGCAGGGTTCATGGACAGCACCGTAGACTACCCGTCATTCAGGAGCAAACAATGGCAGTCACCCCAGAGGCCGTCCTCGCCGCGCTGCAGGCCGTCCAGGACCCGAACACCGGCAAGGATTTCGTCAGCAGCAAGGCGGTCAAGAACCTGCACGTCGACGGCGGCGACGTGTCCTTCGACGTCGAGCTGGGCTACCCCGCCCGCAGCCAGCACCCGGCGCTGCGCCAGGCGCTGATCCAGGCCGCGCGCACGGTGCCCGGCGTGGGCAACGTGTCGGCCAATCTCACGCTCAACGTGATCAGCCACGCGGTGCAGCGCGGTGTGCAGCTGATGCCCAACATCAAGAACATCGTCGCCGTGGCCTCGGGCAAGGGCGGCGTGGGCAAGAGCACCACCGCCGCCAACCTGGCGCTCGCGCTGGCGGCCGAGGGCGCGCGCGTGGGCCTGCTGGACGCCGACATCTACGGCCCCAGCCAGCCGATGATGCTGGGCATCGACCGGCGCCCCGAGAGCGAAGACGGCAAGACCATGGAGCCGCTGGAAAACCACGGCGTGCAGGTCATGTCGATCGGCTTCCTGGTCGATGTCGACGAGGCCATGATCTGGCGCGGCCCCATGGCCACGCAGGCGCTGGAGCAGCTGCTGCGCCAGACCAACTGGAAAGACCTGGACTACCTGATCGTCGACCTGCCGCCGGGCACCGGCGACATCCAGCTCACCCTGAGCCAGCGCGTGCCGATGACCGGCGCGGTGATCGTGACCACGCCGCAGGACATCGCGCTGCTCGACGCCCGCAAGGCCATCAAGATGTTCGAGAAGGTGGGCGTGCCGATCCAGGGCATCGTCGAGAACATGGCGGTGCACGTGTGCTCGAACTGCGGCCATGTGGAGCACATCTTCGGCGCGGAGGGCGGCAGGAAGATGGCGGAGCAATACGGCGCGCCCTACCTCGGCGCGCTCCCGCTGGACATCCGCATCCGCCAGCAGGCCGACAGCGGCAAGCCCACCGTGGTGGCCGACCCCGATGGCGAGGTGGCCGGACTCTACAAGGCGATCGCGCGCCAGGTGGCCGTGGGCATCGCGCAGAAGGCCAAGGACTTCTCGGCCCGGTTCCCGACCATCACTGTCAGCAAGAACACCTAGAAGAAGGCGCGAACGGACTCGCCATGCCCGCTCATCCCGCCCAGGCATGCCCGCCCGGCACGGCAATGGCTCGCCGTAGCGCGAGCCGCGGCCGTGCTCGGCGCCCTGGCTGCACGCGCCCGGGCGGTCTGTCCGGACACCTCGGACCCATTCACGCCTTCTGCCCATGAACCTGCTCGCCTCGATGCGCTATCTCGTCGCGCTGAGCGAGCATCGTCATTTCGGCCGGGCGGCCCAGGCCAGCCACATCACGCAGCCGGCGCTGTCCAATGCGCTGAAGGCGCTGGAAGAGGAATTCGGCGTGGTCATCGTCAAGCGTGGCCGCGCCTATGGCGGACTCACGCACGAAGGCGAGCGCGTGCTGGCCACGGCCCAGCGCATGCTGCGCGAAAGCGAGGTGCTGCAGCAGGAACTGCGCAGCGAGGCCGGCCGCCCGCGCGGGCGTCTGCGCATGGCGGCGGTGCCGACGGCGATCCCGGTGCTCTCGCGCTTCGCTGCCATGCTGCAGGCGCAGCACCCCGGCATCGTGCCTGCCGTGCTCTCGATGAGCTCGCAGGAACTCGAGACTGGCCTGGAAAGCCTGTCGCTGGACCTCGCGCTGGGCTACACCGAGCGGATGGCGCTGCCCGGCGTCAAGCTCACGGCCTGGCCGCAGAGCATCGAGCACTACTTCCTGCTGCGGCGCGCCAGCCGGCCCTCGGCCGACCAGTTGAGAATCGGCCGGCCGATGCCCTGGGTCGATGCCGCCCGGCTGCCGCTGTGCCTGCTCACGCCCGACATGCACAATCGCACCATCATCGACCAGGCGTTGCGCGCGGCCGGCGCCTCGGTGGCGCCCGCGATCGAGACCAACTCCGTGCTCGGCCTGGCGCTGGCGGTGGCCGCCGGCAATGTCTGCAGCGTGCTGCCCGGCGCCATGGTGGCCGCCGTGCGCAGCCACCGCGAACTCGAGGCGCTGCCGCTGGTGGCGCCGGAAGTCCGGACCCCGATCGGCTTCATGACGCAGACCGGCGTGCGCCCATCGCGCGCGCTGGAGGCCGCGCTGGCGCTGCTGCAGACGCCGCAGTGGCGCGCGCAGGTCGAGCAGCACAGCGGCGCGCTGAAAGCCCAGGCCTGAGCGCTACTGCTTGGCGGCGTTCGGAAAGAACAGCTGCTCGCCGTCGATCTTGTAGCTGGCGATGGTGGACTGCCCCGCCGGCGAGATCACCCAGTCGACGAACTTCTGCGCCCCGGCGCTGTTGAGCTGCGGAAACTTCGCCGGGCTCACGACCATCACGCCGTACTGGTTGAACAGGCGCGTGTCGCCCTCGACCAGCACCGCCAGGTCGGCGCGGTTCTTGAAGCTCAGCCAGGTACCGCGGTCGGCCAGCACGTAGCCGCCGCTGGAGGCGGCGATGTTGAGCGCCGGCCCCATGCCGCAGCCGCATTCCTTGTAGCCCGTGCCCTTCTTGTCGTTGGGCACTTGCTGGCCCGCCTCGGCGATGCCGGTCTGCGCCCACAGGCGCCGCTCGGCCGCGTCGGTGCCGCTCTTGTCGCCGCGCGAGACGAAGGGCGCATTGGCCTGCGCGACCTTCTTCAGCGCTGCGGCGATGTCCCTGCCCTTCGTGCCCACCGGGTCGGCCTTGGGACCGACCAGCACGAAGTCGTTGTACATGACCGGGTGGCGCCTGTCGGCGAAGCCGTCGGCGACGAACTTCTCCTCGGCCCGTGTGTCGTGAACGAACAGCACGTCGGCATCGCCGCGCTTGGCCATGTCGATCGCCTGGCCGGTGCCCACGGCCACCACCTTCACATCGATGCCGGTCGCGCCCTTGAACGCGGGCAGCAGGTGCGAGAACAGCCCCGACTGCTCGGTGGAGGTGGTCGAGGCCATGGTGATTGTTTCGGCGCGCGCGGCGGTCGCGCCGAAGGCCAGCGCGACGACGGCGGGCAGGGCGAAGGCCAATGCCTTCGCACGCAGAGGGGTGCAGTGCTGGATGCGGTTCATGCCATTTCTCCTTTGACGAACAAGCGGGCTTCCTCGGGCAGCGGCCCGTGGAAGAAATCGTGGACCGGCAAGTCGGCGTGCACGCGCCCGCCTTCGAGGTAGACGACGCGGCTGGCGAGCCGGTGGACCTGGCCCAAGTTGTGGCTCGAGAAGACGAGCGTGCGGCCGTCGGCGGCCTCAGCGATCAGGGTTTCGACCTCGCGCTTGGCGGTGGGGTCCAGGCTGGCGGTCGGCTCGTCGAGCAGCAGCACGGCCGGATGCAGCGCCCAGGCGCGCGCCAGCGCGAGCCGCTGCTGCTGTCCGCCGGAGAGCGTGCGCGCATTGCGCTCGGCCACCATCTCCAGGCCCACGCGCGCAAGCGCCGGCACGGCGGCCTGACGCGCCTCGCGCCAGCGCATGCCGCCGCGCAGCCACAGCGCGAGCGCGAGGTTGTGGCGCACGCTGGCGCGCAGCATGTGCGGGCGCTGGAACAGCATCGCCTGCTGCGCATGCGGCGCGCGACACACGACAGCGCCCGCCGCGTGCGGCACCAGGCCGTGCAGCAGGCGCAACAGCGTGCTCTTGCCGCTGCCATTGGCGCCGACCAGCGCCACGCGCTCGCCGGGCCGGATCGCCAGCGAGATCTGCCGCAGCGCGCGCACGCGGCCGAAGCGCACGTCCACGGTATCGAGCGAGAACAGCGCGTCGCGCGTCATGCCATGCCTCGCTGCAGGGGCGTGGCATCCACGGCCCCGCCGTCGACCCGCTCGCGCCAGCCGCGCAGCAGCGCGATCACGCAGTTCAGCACCAGCACCACCAGCAGCAGGACCATGCCCAGCGCCAGCGCCAGTGGCAGGTCGCCCTTGCTGGTTTCCAGCGCGATGGCGGTGGTCATGACGCGCGTGAAGCCGTCGATGTTGCCCCCCACCACCATCACCGCACCGACCTCCGACACCGCACGGCCGAAGGCGGTGATCAGCACCGTCATGAGGGCATAGCGCTCGTCCCACACCAGCAGCAGCGCGCGCAGCAACGAGCCGGCGCCCAGCGAGCGCAGCTGCTCGCCGTGCGCGCGGTCGGCGTCCTCGATGGCCTGGCGGGTCAGCGCAGTGACCACCGGCAGCACCAGCACCGTTTGCGCCAGCACCATCGCCTTGAAGGAGAACAGCCAGCCCAGGAAGCCCAGCGGCCCCGAGCGCGACAGCAGCAGGTAGATGACCAGGCCGACCACCACCGAGGGCAGCGCCAGCAGCGTATTGAGCAGCGTCAGCACCAGGCCGCGTCCGGGGAAGCGTGTCACCGCCAGCCAGGCGCCGAGCAGCAGTCCGAGGCCGCAGGCCAGCAGGCAGGCGGTGGCGCTCACGGCCAGCGAGCGGCCGACGATGGCCAGCAGCACCGGATCGGCGGAAACCAGCAGCGCCAACGCGGCGGCTGCACTGTCGGCGAATGTGTTCATGGGGCGCGTCGCAGTATGGAGGCCTTGCATGGAATACCTATGTTTTTGATTTCATAGGTTGCTGCGGATAATCGACGGCATCGTGCAGCACATCGAACTTTCCTACGTGATCGCGCCCCGCCGCACCGGGCGGGCGATGATCCGCAACCCGCTCATGGCGCTGCTGCAGGCGGTGCGCGACCACGGCTCGATCTCGGCGGCGGCGCGCGCACTGGGCCTGTCGTACCGCCACGTGTGGGGCGAGCTCAGACGCTGGGAGACGGTGCTGGGCCATCCGCTGGTGGCCGGAGAGCAGGGCCTGCGCGCGCACCTGTCCGAGTTCGGCGACAAGCTGCTGTGGGCCGAGCGCCAGGCGCAGGCGCGGCTGGCGCCGCAGATCGAGGCGCTGCAGGCGGAACTCGAGCGCGCCTTTGCCCTGGCCTTCGACGACCGCACGCATGTGCTGAGCCTGCAGGCCAGCCACGACGACGCCCTGGCGCTGCTGCGCGGGCATGCGGCGGCCAGCGCGCAACTGCAGCTGGACATCCATTTCAGCGGCAGCGTCGATGCGATCCACGCGCTCAACCAGGGGCGCTGCGTGATGGCGGGCTTCCACACCTTCGAGCGGCCGCCCGCGGGCTCGCTGGCGCAGCGCACCTACCAGCCGCTGCTGCGCCCCGGGCTGCACAAGCTGGTCGGCTTCGCGCGGCGCACGCAGGGGTTGATCGTGGCGGCCGGCAATCCGCTGGGCCTGCGCACGCTCGCCGACGTCGCGGCGCGGCGTGCGCGCTACGTCAACCGCTCGCTGGGCACCGGCACGCGCCTGCTGCTGGACGAACTGCTGGGGCAGGCGAACCTGGCGCCCGACGCGATCGAGGGCTATGCGCGCAGCGAGCCGTCGCATGCGGCGGTGGCGCAGGCGATCGCCTCGGGGCAGGCCGATGCCGGACTGGGCCTGGCCTCCACCGCCCATGCGGCCGGCCTGGGCTTCGTGCCGCTGGTGCGCGAGCGCTATCACCTCGCCTGCCTGAAGGCCGCGTTGGACCAGCCGGCCACGCAGGCCCTGCTGACGGTGCTGCGCAGCGCGGCGTGGCAGCACCAGTTGAGCACGCTGAGCGGCTACGAGAGCATCGCCAGCGGCGAGGTGCAATCGCTCAGCGCACTGCTGCCGTGGTGGACCTTCAAGGCCCGCAAGTCTGCGAAGGGCGGCTGACGCGTCATTCATCTTCCGAATGGGGGCATGTCCCGAACTGATTTGACGGCTCCCGCACGGGCCACGGACACTCGCACGCAGGCGCCGCGCCCGCGACGCGACGAAAGAGACAAGGCCAAGGCAGTGAACCACGACCCAGGCACCATCGAACGGGAAAGAGCGGCGGCGGTTGCCATCGCCACGCCCGACGAACTGCGCGAGCGCATCCGCCGCAAGAGCAAGCTCAAGGGCCGCCAGCCCGAGGCGCAGGCGCTGCAGGAGGTGCGCGTGCTCATCGGCGAACGGCCCGCGGACGGCCATCGGCGCGACCTGCTGATCGAGCACCTGCATCGGCTCAACGACGCCTTCGGTGGTCTGCACGGCCGGCACCTGGTGGCGCTGGCGCGCGAGATGAGCCTGTCGATGGCCGAGGTCTACGAGGTCGCGAGCTTCTACCACCACTTCGAGATCCTGCGCGACGGGCAGGCCGCGCCCGGCCTCACGGTGCGCGTGTGCGACGGGCTGGCCTGCGAACTGGCCGGCGCACACGACCTGCGCGAGCGGCTGCCGGCGCTGCTGGGTCTGCCTGCCGCCGAAGTGCGCGTGATCGCCGCGCCGTGCATCGGTCGCTGCGAGCAGGCGCCGGCGGCGCTGGTGCAGCAGGAGGCGGTGCCGCACGCCACGCCCGAGGCGCTGCGCCAGGCCGTGGCCCGGCAGCGCGAGGCCAGCGTGCCGGCGCCGTACCGCGTGGCGCACTTCGCGCCAGCCGACCATGCACCGGGCAGCCTCCCTTGCGTGAGGGAAGCCCGGCCCGCCTTCGCCGACTACGCGATCTACCGGGCCCACGGCGGCTACGCGCTGGCCGCGGCCGTGGCCAGGGGCGAACGCGATGTCGAGGCGCTGATCGGTGCGTTGGAGGCCTCGGGCCTGCGCGGCCTGGGCGGCGCGGGTTTTCCGGCAGGGCGCAAGTGGCGCATCGTGCGCGAGCAGCCGGTGCCGCGGCTGATGGCGGTGAACATCGACGAGGGCGAGCCCGGCACCTTCAAGGATCGCACCTATCTCGAACGCGATCCGCACCGCTTCCTCGAAGGCATGCTGATCGCCGCGCAAGTGGTCGGCGTGCAGGCCTGCTACATCTATCTGCGCGACGAGTACCACGACGCGCGTGAACTGCTGCAGCAGGAACTGGCGGCGCTGCAGGCCGACCCGCCTTGCGCACTGCCGCACATCGAGCTGCGCCGCGGCGCCGGCGCCTACATCTGCGGCGAGGAGTCCGCGATGATCGAGAGCCTCGAAGGCAAGCGCGGCGAACCGCGCATGCGCCCGCCGTACATCGCGCAGGTCGGCCTGTTCGGGCGGCCGACGCTCGAGCACAACTTCGAGACGCTGTACTGGGTGCGCGACATCCTCGAGCGCGGCCCGCAGTGGTTCTGCGGCTTCGGCCGCCACGGGCGCACGGGGCTGCGCAGCTTCAGCGTCAGCGGCCGCGTGAAGCAGCCGGGCGTCAAGCTGGCGCCGGCCGGCATCACGCTGCGCGAGCTGGTCGACGAATATTGCGGCGGCATGTCCGAGGGCCATGCGCTGTACGCCTACCTGCCCGGGGGGGCCTCCGGCGGCATCCTGCCGGCGCGGCTGGCCGACATTCCGCTGGACTTCGACACGCTGCAGCCGCATGGCTGCTTCATCGGCTCGGCCGCCGTCATCGTGCTCGGCCAGCACGACCGGGCGCGCGACGCCGCGTTGAACGTGATGCGTTTCTTCGCGCACGAAAGCTGCGGCCAATGCACGCCCTGCCGCGTCGGCACCGCCAAGGCCGCGGCGCTGATGGCCGCGCCGCTGTGGGACCGCGACACGCTGGACGACCTGGCGCAGGTCATGGGCGACGCCTCGATCTGCGGGCTCGGTCAGGCGGCGCCCAATCCCATCCGCAGCGTCTGCACGCACTTTGCGCAGGAGGTGGCATGAACGCGCCCACCAGGGCCGCCGAGCTCGCGCCCTGCATGGTGGATTTCACGCTCGATGCCCAGCCGCTGCGGGCCTTCGAGGGCGAAACCATCCACGCGGCCGCCAAGCGCCATGGCATCGCCATCCCGCACCTGTGCCACAAGGAAGGCTATCGCGCCGACGGCAACTGCCGCGCCTGCGTGGTGGAAGTGAAGGGCGAGCGCACCCTCGCGCCGAGCTGCTGCCGCAGCGTCACGCCCGGCATGGAGGTGCAGGCGCGCAGCGCCCGCGCACGCAAGAGCCAGCAGATGGTGGTCGAGATGCTGCTGTCGGACATGCCTGCGCAGGGCTACAAGTGGGTGGACGACGATGCGGCCCAGCCGCACGGCGAACTCAGCGCATGGGCCCGCGCGCTCGGGGTGGATGTGCGCCCGGCGCTGCAGGCCCTGCGCCGCGGGGCGCCCGCGCCCGATCTCAGCCACCCGGCCATGGCGGTGAATCTCGATGCCTGCATCCAGTGCAACCGCTGCGTGCGCGCCTGCCGGGAGGAGCAGGTCAACGACGTCATCGGCTATGCGCTGCGCGGCGAGCACAGCAAGATCGTGTTCGACCTGGACGATGCGATGGGCGAGAGCAGCTGCGTGGCCTGCGGCGAATGCGTGCAGGCCTGCCCGACGGGCGCGCTGATGCCCAAGACACAGATCGGCTCGCAGCGGGTCGATCGCAAGGTCGACTCGGTGTGCCCCTTCTGCGGCGTCGGCTGCCTGATCACGTACAACGTGAAGGACGAACGCATCGTCAGCGTCGACGGCCGCGACGGCCCGGCCAATCATGGCCGTCTGTGCGTCAAGGGCCGTTTCGGCTTCGACTACGCGCACCACCCGCAGCGCCTGACCGTGCCGCTGATCCGAAGGCACGGCGTGCCCAAGGAGGTCGGGGACGCGCCGCGGCCCGGCGACTGGCGCGCAGTCTTCCGCGAGGCGAGCTGGGAGGAAGCCCTCGCGCTGGCCGCCGGCGGCCTGCAGCGGCTGCGCGACACACACGGCGCCAAGGCGCTCGCCGGTTTTGGGTCGGCCAAGGGCAGCAACGAGGAGGCCTACCTGTTCCAGAAGCTGGTGCGCACGGGCTTTCGCAGCAACAACGTCGACCACTGCACGCGCCTGTGCCACGCTTCCAGCGTGGCCGCGCTGCTCGAGGGCGTCGGTTCGGCCGCGGTGAGCAACCAGGTCAACGACGTGGCGCAGTCCGACCTGATCTTCGTGATCGGCTCCAACCCCACCGCCAACCATCCGGTGGCTGCGACCTGGATGAAGAACGCCGCGCAGCGCGGCGCGAAGATCGTGCTGGCCGATCCGCGCGTGACCGACATCGGCCGGCATGCCTGGCGCACGCTGCAGTTCAAGGCCGACACCGACGTCGCGATGCTCAACGCCCTGATCCACGCGGTGATCGACGAAGGCCTGGCCGATGCCGACTTCATCGCCCGGCGCGCCAGCAACTTCGAGGCGCTGCGCGAGAACGTGAAGGGCTACAGCCCGGAGGCGATGGCGCCGATCTGCGGCATTCCCGCCGAGGCGTTGCGCGAAGTCGCGCGTGCCTTCGCCACCGCGCGCGGCGCGATGATCCTGTGGGGCATGGGCATCAGCCAGCACGTGCACGGCACCGACAACGCCCGCTGCCTGATCGCGCTGGCGAGCGTCACCGGCCAGATCGGCAAGCCCGGTTCCGGCCTGCACCCGCTGCGCGGGCAGAACAACGTGCAGGGCGCGAGCGACGCGGGCCTGATCCCCATGATGTTTCCCAACTACCAGCGCGTGGACAACGCCGGCGCGCACGCCTGGTTCGAGAATTTCTGGGGCGTGCCGCTGGACGCCAGCCCCGGCTACACCGTGGTCGAGATCATGCACAAGGCGCTGGCGCCCGAAAGCGATCCGCACAAGGTGCGCGGCATGTACATCATGGGCGAGAACCCGGCCATGAGCGACCCCGACCTCAACCATGCCCGCCACGCGCTCGCCAGCCTCGAGCACCTGGTGGTGCAGGACATCTTCATGACCGAGACCGCCTGGCTGTCCGACGTGGTGCTGCCCGCCAGCGCCTGGCCCGAGAAGACCGGCACCGTGAGCAACACCGATCGCATGGTGCAGCTCGGCCGGCGCGCGCTCGATCCGCCGGGCGACGCGAAGCCCGACCTCTGGATCATCCAGCAGATCGCGCAGCGCATGGGCCTGGACTGGCGCTACGAGGGCGAGGAGAGCGGCGTCGCCGCGGTGTACGAGGAGATGCGCCAGGCCATGCACGGCGCCATCGCCGGCATCCGCTGGGAGCGGCTGCAGCGCGAATCGAGCGTGACCTATCCCTGCCTGAGCGACGAGGACCCTGGCCAGGCCACCGTGTTCGTCGACAGCTTCCCCACGCCCGACGGCCGCGTGAAGCTGGTGCCCGCCGACATCATTCCCGCCGACGAGCGGCCCGACGCGGACTATCCCCACGTGCTCATCACCGGTCGCCAGCTCGAGCACTGGCACACCGGCAGCATGACGCGCCGCGCCAGCGTGCTCGACGCGCTGGAGCCGATGGCCACCGCCTCGATGTGCCAGGCCGACCTGCAGACGCTGGGCCTGGCGCCGGGCGACGTGGTCACCATCCAGTCGCGCCGCGGCGAGGTGGCGATCCACGTGCGTCGCGATGACGGCACCCCGCCGGGGGCCGTGTTCGTGCCCTTCGCCTACTACGAGGCCGCGGCCAACCTGATGACCAACGCGGCGCTCGACCCGTTCGGCAAGATCCCCGAGTTCAAGTACTGCGCGGTGCGCATCCGGCGCGGGGGCGAGCCGGTGGCGGCCGCGGGCTACGGCACGGGCGCCTCATTCGCGGCCTGAATCGGCACATACGCCGATCCAATTGGACGCGCGCCGCGTGCGCGGCAACACTGCCGGCATGAGCCAACAGAAGATCGAGGTCTACAGGGGCCCCGCCGGCGGCTGGGGCGCGCTGCGCAGCGTGACGCAGGCGCTGCTGCGCCAGGACATCCCGGTCAAGGGCGCGCGTACGCTGCTTGCGGCCAACCAGCCCGACGGCTTCGACTGCCCGGGTTGCGCATGGCCCGACCGCAACCATGCCTCCAGCTTCGAGTTCTGCGAGAACGGCGTCAAGGCGGTGGCCGCCGAGGCCACCGCGCGGCGCGCCGGGCCGGCGCTGTTCGCGAAGCACACCGTTGCCGAACTCGCGCAGCACAGCGACTTCTGGCTGGAGGACCAGGGCCGGCTCACGCATCCGATGGTCTACGATCGCGGCAGCGACAGATACCTCCCGATCGAATGGGACGACGCCTTCGCGCTGGTCGCGCGGCACCTGAACGCACTGCCCGATCCCGACCAGGCGATCTTCTACACCTCGGGCCGCGCGAGCAACGAGGCGGCCTTCCTGTACCAGCTGTGCGTGCGCGAGTACGGCACCAACAACTTTCCCGACTGCTCGAACATGTGCCACGAGCCCAGCGGCAACGCGATGCGGCCGCAGATCGGCGTCGGCAAGGGGACGGTGACGCTGGAGGATTTCGAGAAGGCGGACGCGATCTTCATCTTCGGCCAGAACCCGGGCACGAACCATCCGCGCATGCTCGGCGAGCTGCGCGCGGCCCATCGGCGCGGCGCGCGCATCGTGAGCTTCAATCCGCTGCGCGAGCGGGGGCTGGAACGCTTCGCCGACCCGCAGGACAAGCTGGAGATGGCCACGCTGGGCTCCACGCCGATCAGTACCCACTACTTCCAGCTGCGGGTGGGCGGAGATCTCGCCGCAGTCAAGGGCATGATGAAGCACGTCATCGAGTGCGCGGATGCCGGTGCACCGGTGCTCGACCGGGTCTTCATCGACGTGCACACCACCGGTTTCGACGCGCTGGCCGACGACCTGCGCGCCGAGTCCTGGACGCTGCTCGAGGAGGAGTCGGGGCTCACGCAGGCGCAGTTGCGCGCGGCGGCGGACGTCTACCTGGGGGCAGGGAAGGTCATCGCCTGCTGGGGCATGGGCATCACGCAGCACCAGCATTCCGTGGCGACGATCCAGATGATCGTCAACTGGCTCATGCTCGGCGGCCACATGGGCCGCGAAGGTGCCGGTGCCTGTCCCGTACGCGGCCACAGCAACGTGCAGGGCGACCGCACGATGGGGATCTGGGAAAAGCCGCCGCCGGCGCTGCTCGACCGTCTGCAGCAGGTCTTCGGCTTCGAGCCGCCGCGCACAGACGGGGTCGACACGGTCGAGGCCATCCGGCGGATGCGGGACGGCCGGGCCAAGGTCTTCTTCGCGCTCGGCGGCAACTTCGCCGCCGCAGCGCCGGACACCTGCGAGACCTGGAAGGCGCTGCGCCGGTGCGACCTGACGGTGCACGTTGCGACCAAGCTCAACCGCAGCCACGTGGTGCACGGCCGCGAGGCGCTGATCCTGCCCTGCCTGGGCCGCACCGAGATCGACGTGCAGGCCGCTGGGCCGCAAGGCGTGACGGTGGAGGACTCGATGAGCATGGTCCACATCTCCATGGGCATCAATCCGCCGGCCTCGCCGCATCTGCTGTCCGAGACCGCCATCGTCGCCCGGCTCGCGGCGGCCACGTTGGGCGCGCGCAGCCGCACGCCCTGGCTGTGGCTGGCCGAGGACTACGCGCGCATCCGCGACCGGATCGAGGCTGTGTTCGACGACTTCAAGGATTTCAACCGGCGCATCGCGACGCCCGGCGGCTTTCGCCTGCGCAACACCGCCAGCGAGCGCAACTGGGACACGCCCTCGGGCAAAGCGGCGTTCTTCACCCATGCGCTGCCGCGCGACACGGCGATGCACCGCGCACGCCGGCAGCAGCGCGACCGGATCGTCTTCACCCTGCTGACCACGCGCTCGCACGACCAGTACAACACCACCATCTACGGCATGAACGACCGCTACCGCGGCGTGTTCGGCCAGCGCCGCGTGGTGTTCATCCACGCCGAGGACATCCGTGCGCTGGGCCTGAAGGATGGCGACTGGGTCGACATCCGCACGGTCTGGAGCGACGGCCTGGAGCGCCGCGCGGACCGTTTCAAGCTGGTGGCCTACGACATCCCGCGCGGCAACCTCGCGGCCTACTACCCCGAGACCAACCCGCTGGTGCCGTTGTCCTCGGTGGCCGAACATGCGGGTACCCCGACCTCCAAGTCGATACCCGTCGTGCTGGTGCCGCACGAAGGCCCGGGACGCGACGAGGCCGGCGCCGAACCGGAGGCCGCCCATGCCTGAGGCGCTCGCCTGCGCGCTGCAACAGGCGCCGGCCGGCCTCGACGCGCTGCAGCCGCATCGCGTGGAGGTCTTCGGCGAGCCGGATGTGCCGGCCGCCGGCGAGGCGCGCGAGGACATGCTGGCCGCCGAGGTGCCGGTGGCCCTGGTGTTCAACGGCATTTCCCACGCGGTCATGATGGCCACGCCGCAGGACCTGGAGGCCTTCGCGCTGGGCTTCGCGATCAGCGAGGGCATCCTGGCGTCGGCGGTCGATTGCCGCGGCATCGAGCTGCGGCAGGGCCAGGCCTCGCACGGCCTGCCGGCGGTCGAGGTGCACCTGGAGATCTCCGCGCGCTGCTTTGCGCAGCTCAAGTGGCGCCGCCGCAGCCTGGCGGGGCGCACCGGCTGCGGCGTGTGCGGCATCGAGAGCCTGGCAGCGCTGGAGCTCGTGCCGCCCGCGCTGCCGGCCGCGCCCTGGCTGGCGCGCGTCGATGCGCCGGCCGTGCTGCATGCCCTCAGCGGCCTGCCGGCCTGGCAGAAGCTCAATGCGCAAGCGGGCGCCATCCACGCTGCCGGCTGGGCCGGCCTCGACGGCGCGCTCACCGACGTGATGGAGGACGTAGGCCGCCACAACGCGCTGGACAAGCTGCTGGGCACGCTGGCGCGCGTCGGCCGCCTGCGCGCGCCGGGCTTCGTCGTCATGTCGAGCCGCGCGAGCCACGAACTGGTGGCCAAGTGTGCACGCGCCGGCGTCTCGGCGCTGGCGACCATCTCGGCGCCCACTGCGCTGGGCGTGCGTGCGGCCGAGCTGGCCGGCCTGCGGCTGTGGGGCCTGTGCCGCGCGCCGCGCGCCGTGCGCTACACACGCTGATTCCGCCGCGGCGCTACGATGGCGTCATGCATCCCCCGATCGACGTCGCCGTCGTGATGCGCCGCGAGCGCATCCACAACCGCTGGCAGTCCTGGCGCTGGATCCTGGACAGCGTGGTGCCCGACCAGCCTGGCTTCGGCGACGAACCGCGCCTGCTGCACCGCGACGAACATGGCGAGCGCTGGCTGCACGGCGGCTTCAAGACCGAGCTGTTCCGCGACGATGCCGAGGGCTACCACCTCAACGCGACCACGCCGGCACCCTGCTGGTTCGTGCTGTGGCGCATGGACGAAGCCGCGAGCGTGGCCGCGCACCCGCTGGCCCGGCCTGTCGTCGTGAGCCTGAGCTACAACGAGGCCGGTCGCTGGCTCGACGCGCAGGAGACCGTGGAACAGGTGCCGGCGCCGCCCGAAGTGGTCGAGTGGATGCGCGCCTTCGTCGCCGAGCACTACGTGGCCGAGCCCAAGCGCCGCAAGCGGCCCGAGAGCTTCCGGCCGCTCACCGACCGCTTCGGCAATGCGGCCAGCGTGAGCACGCAGAAGAAGCGCGGTGCCGGCGATGTCTGAGGGCTTCCTGGACCGTTGGTCGCGGCGCAAGCAGCTCGCCCGCGAAGGCGAGCCGTTGCCGCCGGAGCCGCCGCCGCCGGCCCTGCAGGCGCCGCCGCCCACCGAGCCGGAGCGCCCCCCCGATCCTCCCCCGCCCACGCTCGAGGATGCCGAGGCCCTCACGCCGGAATCCGACTTCAAGCCCTTCGTTGCGCGCAACGTCGCGCCCGAGGTGCGCAATACAGCCCTCAAGAAGCTTTTCGCCGATCCGCACTTCAATGCGATGGACGGCCTGGACGTCTACATCGACGACTACTCCAAGCCATCGCCGCTGCCGCCGGAGATGCTGCGCCGCATGGCCAGTGCACAGTTCCTCAAGCTTTTCGATGACGAGCAGGCAGAGGGGGCGAAGGAAAGCCCGCATCCCGCCCCGGCGCAGGACGTGGCACAGTGTTCACCTTCCGGGGATTCCGGGGATCTTCCCAGCCCGCCGGCTGCCTACACAGCGCAGCCCGCCAGCCAAGAGACCGATGACCACCACGCTGATCTGCGACTGCAACAAGACGATGCCGCTCGATCCGGAGACGATCGGGGCGGCCCTGGCTGAAGGGAAGGCGCTCCCGCTGCACAGCACACTCTGCCGGCGCGAGGCGCCGGCCTTCCAGCAGGCGGTGCGCGGCGACGGCGAAGTGGTCGTGGCCTGCACGCAGGAGCGTGCGCTGTTCACCGAACTGGCCGCGCAGACCGAAGGCGCCACGACGCCGATTCGCTTCGTCAACATCCGCGAAACCGGCGGCTGGAGCCGCGACGCGCGGCAGGCCATGCCCAAGATCGCCGCGCTGCTGGCTGCCGCGGCGCTACCGCATCCCGAGCCGGTGGCCACGGTGCCCTACGCGAGCCAGGGGCGGCTGCTCATCGTCGGCCCGCTGGAGGTGGCCGAGCAGGCCGCGGCGTTGCTGGCCGACACGCTCGACGTGACGATCTTCTCGACCGGCGGTGTCGGCCAGCAGGCACGGCGCTGGCCGGTGATGGCCGGGCGCGCCGGCTCGCTGGCCGGCTGGCTCGGAGCCTTCACCTTCGCCTGGACGCGCGACAACCCGATCGACCTCGACCTGTGCACGCGCTGCAACGCCTGCCTCGCGGCCTGCCCGGAGCAGGCGATCGGGCTGGACTACCAGATCGACCTTGCGCGCTGCACCGCGCACCGCGACTGCGAGAAGGTGTGCACGGCCGCTGGCGCGATCGACTTCCAGCGCCCCCCCGAGACGCTGGAGGCGCGCTTCGACCTCGTGCTCGACCTGGGTGCGCGGCCGCTGATCGACTGGCATGCGCCGCCGCAGGGCTACTTTCATCTGCCGGACGGTCTCGCCGCCGGCGCACAGGCATCGCAGGCGCTGATGCACCTGCGCGAGATGGTCGGCGAGTTCGAGAAGCCCAAGTTCTTCGACTACCGGCAAGCGCTCTGCGCCCACAGCCGCAACGAGGTGGTGGGCTGCAACGCCTGCGTCGAGGTCTGCTCGGCGCACGCCATCAGCAGCGACCCTGCGCGCCAGCGCATCGTGGTCGAGCCGCACCTGTGCGTCGGCTGCGGCGCCTGTACCACCGTCTGCCCGACGGGCGCGCTCGGCTACACCTACCCGCGCGCGCCTGAGCAGGGGCGCATGCTGCGCACCCTGCTGGGCCGCTACACGGCCGCCGGCGGCCGCGATGCGGCGATCCTGCTGCACAGCAAGTCGCAGGGCCAGGCGCTCGTCGAGCGGCTGGGCCGCGAGGCGCAGCTCGGCCGGGCACAGGGCGTGCCCGCCCGGGTGATCCCGGTGGCGCTGTGGCATGCCGCGAGCACCGGCCTCGACCTGTGGCTGTCCGCGATCGCCTTCGGCGCTTCGCAGGTGGCGGTGCTGACCACCGGCGAGGAGGCGCCCGCGTACCTCGACGCGCTGCGCCGGCAGATGGCCATCGCCCAGGACCTGCTGCGCGGCCTGGGCTACGGCGGCACGCACTTCCGGCTGGTCGAGGCGAACACCCCGCAGGCGCTGGATGCCGGCCTGGCCACCCTGAGCGGCACACGGCAAACCCTGCCCGCCGAGCAGGCGCGCTTTGCCGTCGGCACGGACAAGCGCAGCACGCTCGAGCTGGCGCTCGACCACCTGATGGCGCACGCGCCCGCGTTGCGCCAGGCGCCGGACGGCCGCCTGGCGATCGGCTTGCCGGCCGGCGCCCCCTTCGGCGCGATCGAGGTCGACAAGGAAGCCTGCACGCTGTGCCTGGCCTGCGTGAGCGCGTGCCCCGCAGGCGCCTTGCAGGACAACCCCAGCGCGCCGCAACTGCGCTTCATCGAAAAGAACTGCGTGCAGTGCGGCCTGTGCGAAAGCACCTGCCCCGAGGATGCGATCGCCCTCGTGCCGCGGCTGCTGGCCGCTGCGCAGCGCCGGCAGGCCGTGGTGCTCAACGAGGCCAAGCCGTGGGCCTGCATCCGCTGCGGCAAGCCCTTTGGCACGCACAAGGCCATCGAGGCGATGCTCGGCAGGCTGGCCGGCCATGCGATGTTCGAGGGCGACGCGCTGGAGCGCCTGAAGATGTGCAGCGACTGCCGCGTGATCGACATGTTCACCGCGCAGGGCGAAATGAAGATCACCGACCGATGACTTTGCCGATGTCAGCCGCCACGTCCTCTGCGCTCGACGAGGAGATCGCCCGCGCCGAACTCTACGGACTGCTGGCGCGCCTGTGGTATGCGCCGCCCGATGCCGCCTTGCTGGCCTCGCTGCGCGAGGCGCCGGGACCGGAGCCCGGCAGTTTCCTGGAATCGCCCTGGCAAGGGCTGGTCGCGCAGGCGCGCGAACACGACGCGCAGGCGCTGCGCGACGAGTACGACGCGCTGTTCGGCGGCGTCGGCAAGCCTGAGATCCACCTCTACGGCTCGTACTACCTGAGCGGCTTCCTCAACGACAAGCCGCTGGCCGCGCTGCGCGCCGATCTCGCGCGCCTGGGGCTGGCGCGCGCCGAGGCCATGTCCGAAACCGAGGACCACATCGCCTGCCTGTGCGAGGTGATGCGCTACCTCATCGCGGGCGAGAATGCGGCAGTGGCCAACCTGGCCCGGCAACAGGCCTTCTTCGCCGCCCATCTGCAGCCCTGGCTGCCGGCACTGTGCCAGACGGTGTCGCAGCACCCGAAGGCGCGCTTCCATGCGGCGCTGGCGGAGTTCACCGGCGCCTTCGCGCAGGTCGAGGCGCAGGGCTTCGACATGCTGGACTGACCTGCCTTTACCCATCCTGCCGCTGCGCATCCCGCGAAAACCCGACCCGGTTGCTGGGGCCTAGGGTCTGAACTAGTATTCAGGCCTATGTAAATCAGTTCATATCTGGTTTTCGATCAGCCACTCCTGGAGTTGCCATGCAGGACAGCCAATCGGCCGGCGCCAAGGCGCAGGCCACGCGCCGAGGTCTTTTCCTGGGGGCTGCCGCGGCAGGTGCCGCGGCCACCGCCGCCACGGTGCTTCCCGGCGTCGCCCCGACCCCCGCCGCCGCATCGGCCTCGCGCAAGAGCCTGCCGGCCAGGGGCGGCGGCTATTCGTTGAGCGAACATGTCAAGCGCTACTACCGCAGCGCTTCGGCGTAGAGAGGCGGGCCCACGATGCTGCTGACCCGCAAGACCGGCGCCTCATCCGCCGTTTCATCCGCCTCCTTCGTCCACAGCCTGCGGCGCGGCCTGTCGCAGGCCCTGCCGACCATGGATCGCCGCGCCTTCCTGCGCCGCTCCGGGCTGGGCGCAGGCGCCGGACTCGCTGCCGGCCAGCTCGCGCTGATCCGCAAGGCCGACGCGGCCAGCGACCGGCCCGTGGCCATCGGCGAGGGCAAGATCGAGGTGCGCCGCACCGTGTGCTCGCACTGCTCGGTCGGCTGCGCCTCCGATGCCGTCGTCGAGAACGGCGTCTGGGTGCGGCAGGAGCCGGTGTTCGACTCGCCGATCAACCTCGGCGCGCACTGCGCCAAGGGGGCCGCGCTGCGCGAGCATGGCCATGGCGAGTTCCGCCTGCGCTATCCGATGAAGCTGGTCGACGGCAAGTACCAGCGCATCAGCTGGGACACCGCGCTCGACGAGATCACCGCGCGCCTGAAGGAACTGAGCCAGGCCAGCGGCCCGGATTCCGTGTACTGGATCGGCTCGTCCAAGCACAGCAACGAGCAGGCGTACCTGATGCGCAAGTTCGTGAGCTTCTTCGGCAGCAACAACTGCGACCACCAGGCGCGCATCTGCCACTCGACCACCGTTGCCGGCGTGGCCAACACATGGGGCTACGGCGCCATGACGAACTCGTACAACGACATGCGCGGCTCGAAGGTGGCGCTGTACATCGGCTCGAATGCGGCCGAGGCGCACCCGGTGAGCATGCTGCACATGCTGCATGCCAAGGAAACCGGCTGCAAGATGATCGTGGTCGATCCGCGCTTCACCCGCACCGCCGCCAAGGCCGACGAGTACGTGCGCATCCGCTCGGGCTCCGACATCCCCTTCCTCTTCGGCCTGCTGTATCACATCTTCAGCAACGGCTGGGAAGACAAGCAGTACATCAACGACCGCGTCTTCGGCATGGACAAGGTGCGCGAGGACGTGCTGGCCAAGTGGACGCCCGACAAGGTGGAGGAGGCCTGCGGCGTGCCCGAGGCGCAGATGCGCAAGGTGGCCACCTGGCTGCATGAGAACCGCCCGGGCACCATCGTGTGGTGCATGGGCCAGACGCAGCACACCATCGGCAATGCGATGGTGCGTGCCTCGTGCATCCTGCAGCTGGCACTGGGCAACGTCGGCAAGTCGGGCGGCGGCGCCAACATCTTCCGCGGCCACGACAACGTGCAGGGCGCCACCGACGTCGGCCCCAATCCCGACTCGCTGCCGGGCTACTACGGCATCGCCGAAGGCTCCTGGAAGCACTTCGCCGCCGCCTGGGACGTCGACTTCGAATGGATCAAGGGCCGCTTTTCCTCGCCCGCGATGATGACCAAGCCGGGCATCACCGTCTCGCGCTGGATCGACGGCGTGCTCGAGAAGAACGAGATGATCGACCAGGACGCCAACCTGCGCGGCGTCTTCTACTGGGGCCACGCGCCCAACTCGCAGACCCGCGGGCTGGAGATGAAGCGCGCGATGGACAAGCTCGACCTGCTGGTCGTCGTCGACCCCTACCCCTCGGCCACTGCCGCCATGGCCGCGATGCCGGGCCGTCCGGAAGACCAGAACCCCAACCGCGCGGTCTACCTGCTGCCGGCCTGCACGCAGTTCGAGACCAGCGGCTCGTGCACCGCCTCCAACCGCTCGCTGCAATGGCGCGAGAAGGTCATCGATCCGCTGTGGGAAAGCCGCAGCGACCACATGATCATGTACCAGCTGGCGCAGAAACTCGGCTTCGGCGACGAGCTGGTGAAGAACTACAAGATGCAGAAGATCAAGGGCCTGGACGAGCCGCTGCCCGACGACATCCTGCGCGAGATCAACCGCTGCGTCTGGACCATCGGCTACACCGGCCAGAGCCCCGAGCGCCTGCAGGCGCACATGCGCAACATGGGCGCGTTCGACGTGCGCACGCTCAAGGCCAAGGGGGCGGTGAAGGACGCGATCAACGGCTACGACATGTCGGGCGACTACTTCGGCCTGCCCTGGCCCTGCTGGGGCACGCCGGAGCTCAAACACCCCGGCTCGTCCAACCTGTACGACACCTCCAAGCACGTGATGGACGGCGGCGGCAACTTCCGCGCCAACTTCGGCGTGGAGCGCGACGGCCAGAATCTGCTGGCCGAGGACGGCTCGTACTCGCTGGGCGCCGACATCACCACCGGCTACCCGGAGCTGGACCACGTGCTGCTCAAGAAGCTCGGTTGGTGGGACGAACTCACCGACGCCGAGAAGAAGCAGGCCGAGGGCAAGAACTGGAAGACCGACAGCTCGGGAGGCATGATCCGCGTGTTCATGAAGAACCACGGCTGCCATCCCTTCGGCAACGCCAAGGCGCGGGCCGTGGTCTGGAACTTCCCCGACCCGATCCCGCAGCATCGCGAGCCGCTGTACGGCAACCGGCCCGACCTGATGGCCAAGTACCCGACGCACGACGACAAGATGGCCTTCTGGCGTCTGCCCACGCTCTACAAGAGCATCCAGGAGCGCAACATCGCGGACAAGGTGGCCGAGAAGTTCCCCTACGTCATGACCTCGGGTCGCCTGGTCGAGTACGAGGGCGGCGGCGAGGAGACGAGATCGAACCCCTGGCTGGCCGAACTGCAACAGGAGATGTTCATCGAGATCCATCCCAAGGTCGCGTCCGAGAAGGGCATCCGCAACGGCGGGCGGGCCTGGGTGCACACGCCCACCGGCGCCAAGCTCAACGTCCAGGCGCTGGTGACCGAGCGCGTCGGCCCCGACACGGTGTTCCTGCCCTTCCACTTCTCCGGCCACTGGCAGGGCGCCGACATGCTGGCCTACTACCCCAAGGGCGCGGCGCCGGTGGTGCGCGGCGAGGCGATCAACACCGCGACCACCTATGGCTACGACAGCGTGACGATGATGCAGGAGACCAAGACGACGATCTGCAACGTCGAACGGGCGTAAAGGAAGCACCACGATGGCAAGAATGAAATTCGTCTGCGATGCCGAGCGCTGCATCGAATGCAATGGCTGCGTCACCGCCTGCAAGAACGAGAACGAGGTGCCCTGGGGCGTGAACCGCCGTCGCGTGGTCACGCTCAACGACGGGGTACCGGGCGAGAAATCGATCTCGGTGGCCTGCATGCACTGCTCCGACGCGCCCTGCATGGCGGTATGTCCGGTGCAGTGCTTCTACCGCACCGAGGAAGGCCTGGTGTTGCACGACAAGGACGTGTGCATCGGCTGCGGCTACTGCTCCTACGCCTGCCCCTTCGGCGCGCCGCAGTTCCCGTCGCAGGGCACTTTCGGCATGCGCGGCAAGATGGACAAGTGCACCTTCTGCGCCGGCGGTCCCGAGGACAACGGCTCGAAGGCGGAATTCGAGAAGTACGGCCGCAACCGCCTGGCCGAGGGCAAGCTGCCGGCCTGCGCCGAGATGTGCTCGACCAAGGCGCTGCTGGCCGGCGACGGCGACGTGGTGGCCGACATCTTCCGCACCCGCGTGCTGCACCGCGGCAAGGGCGCCGAGGTCTGGGGCTGGGGCACCGCCTACGGTTCGCAGCAGGCCGGCAATCCGCCTGCCGGGGGCACGCGGTGAAAGCGGCGCTGGCCGCGGCGGTGGTGCTGGCGCTGGCCGGCTGCACCGAGAAGCCGCAGACCAACGCACAGGGCGTCAAGCACGATGCCGCGCCGTGGAGCGGCACCGGCACGCAGGCCAACAGCGGCACGCCCTTCACGGCCGCAGGCTGGCAGCCCGGCGACAAGACGACCTGGGAGCAGCAACTCAAGGCCCGGACGCAGACCGGACAGAACGAGTACAACAAGGAAAACTGAGAAGCGAGGCCGCATGAGGAATGTGCTGAACGCCCTTCTGGCCGCCGTGGCGCTGGCGAGCGGCGCAGCCTTCGCACAGGCCGCGCCGGAACCTGCCCCGGCCGCGCAGCCGGCCGCCGCCCCGGCGGGCATCCGCAGCCAGAACATCTTCGACGTCAAGCCCGAGGCGAGCGCCGATCCGAACTACCTGAACCAGAGCAATGCCGAACGCGCGCAGGTGCAGCCCGGCAACAACGCGCCGATGTGGCGCCAGGTGGGGCAGGGCGTCACCGGCTACAGCAGCCTGCCGGCGAGCCAGGCGCCCGAGGCGGGCAACCTGATCCAGCCCTTCGTGAAGTACCCGGGCTCGCGCTACACCAACGCCGGCGAAGCCTGGCGGCAGGTGCGCAATCAGTGGATCATCCCCTACGGCGCGGCGCTGCTGTTCGTCACGCTGCTGGCGCTGGCCATCTTCTATTTCACGCGTGGGCGCATCGCGCTGCACGGCCAGGAGACCGGCCGCAAGATCGAGCGTTTCACCCCCTTCGAACGCGCCACGCACTGGTCGAACGCGATCGCCTTCGTCACCTTGGCGGTGTCGGGGCTGGTGATGGCCTACGGCCAGTTCTTTCTGCGGCCCATACTCGGCGGCGCGCTGTTCGGCTGGCTGGCCTATGCGCTCAAGAACGTGCACAACTTCGTCGGGCCGCTGTTCGTGGTCACCACGGCGTTCATGATCGTCACGTTCGTGCGCGACAACCTGCCGCGGGCGATGGACCTGAAATGGCTGCTGCGCTTCGGCGGCCTGTTCGGCGGCAAGGAAGTGCCTTCGCACCGCTTCAACGCGGGCGAGAAGGTGGTGTTCTGGGGTGGCGTGCTGCTGCTGGGCAGCATCGTCATCGGTTCGGGCCTGTTCCTGGACAAGCTGCTGCCGGGCTTCGTCTACACGCGCGGCGAGATGCAGGTGGCGCACATGATCCACGCAGTCGCGACGCTGCTGATGATCGCCATGATCCTGGGCCACATCTACATCGGCACGCTGGGCATGAGCGGCGCCTACAAGGCGATGCGCACCGGCTATGTCGACGAAACCTGGGCCAAGGAGCATCATGAGCTCTGGTACGACGACATCGTCGCCGGCAAGATTCCCGTGCAGCGCAGCAGCGAGCCGCTGCCGGGCGCACCGGTGCGCCCCGTGCCGCCCGAAGGAGCCCCGTCATGAAGAGAGTGCCGCCGCTGATTCTTCTGTCCGCGCTGTGGCTGGCCCTGCCTGCCGCGCTTGCCAAGCTGCCCGAACTCGCGCCCGAGGCGAAGGCCAAGGCGGCCGAGGCCGCAGCCCGCACCGCCTGGAGCAACAAGGTCGACGCCTACAAGCTGTGCCAGGCCCAGGACCGGGTGGTCGCCTACTACCGCAACGGCGCGGCGGCTGCGGGCAGGGCGGTGGCTGCGGCGCCGGAGATGCCGGCCTGCGCCGACCCCGGCCCCTTCGCCTATGCGCCGCAGGAGGCCAAGCCGATCGAGGCGGCCGGCGCGCATTCGCCGTCTGAAACCGCCGCCTCTCCGCCCAGTTCGACGCAGCCCGCGGCGGCGACCCAGCAGGCGCCCAAGGGCCAGTGACCCTGCCTCGCCTGACCGCCGCCCGCGCGGCCCTGACGCGCGAGGTCGAGATCGTCGACGAGCACGGCGAGCGCGGCACCGTCGCCATTCCCGCCGAGCGCGACCTCACGGTGTACGTGGACCGGCGCGAGCTGGTGACGCTCATGACGTTGGGCGCCCGGCCCGAACTGCTGGTGCTCGGCTACCTGCTGAACCAGCGGCTGATCGAATCGGCGGGCGACGTGGAATCGATCACCGTCGACTGGGAGGTCGGTGCCGCCGCCGTGCGCACCCACGCCGGCATCGACCGGGTGGAGGAACGCACGGCGAAGAAGGTCGTGACCACCGGCTGCGGCCAGGGCAGCGTGTTCGGAGAGCTGATGGCCGGCATCGAGCGTCTGAGCCTGCCGCCCACGCGCATGGCGCAGGCGCAGCTCTACGCGCTGGTGGACACGATCCGGCGCCAGGAGAGCACCTACAAGTCGGCCGGTTCGGTGCACGGCTGCGCGCTGTTCACCCTGGAGCCCGACGAGACGGTGCGCATGCACTGCTTCGTCGAGGACGTCGGCCGCCACAACGCCATCGATACCATCGCCGGCTGGATCGCCATGCAGCCGGCCGGCACGCTGGTGGAGGACCGGGTGTTCTACACCACCGGCCGGCTGACCAGCGAGATGATCATCAAGTCGGCCCAGATGGGCGTGCCGATCGTGGTCTCGCGCAGCGGCATGACGCAGATGGGGCATGACGTCGCCACCCGCGTCGGCCTGTGCGCCATCGGCCGGGCGCTGAACCGGCGCTTCGTCTGCTATGCCGGCGCCGAGCGGCTGATGCTGCAGCCGGAACTTGCGGCCGCCACGGCAGCCTAATCCCTTCCTAATCCGCGGTGGCGGCGCGTCCGCTATCGTCTCGCCCATGACCGAATCCCTCCGCCTTGGCTGGCGCACGCTCTGGCGCGACCTGCGCGCGGGCGAGTTGCGCCTTCTCATCGTCGCCGTGCTGCTCGCCGTGGCGGCGCTCACGGCCGTCGGCTTTTTCGCCGACCGGCTGCAGGGCGGCCTGCAGCGCGACGCGCGCCAGCTGCTGGGCGGCGACGCGGTGCTGGCCAGCGACAACCCGACGCCGCCGGCCTTCGTCGACAAGGCGCGCGAGCTCGGCCTGGAGGGCGCGGGCACCTACGGCTTTCCCACCATGGCGCGCGCCGGCGACGCGCAGGGCGGCGCCAGCCGGCTGGTGGCGCTGAAGGCGGTGGCGCCGGGCTACCCGCTGCGCGGCAGCCTGCAGGTGGCCGACGAGCCCGGCGCGCCGGGCCGCGTCACGCGCGAGGTGCCGGCAGCGGGCGAGGTCTGGGTCGATGCGCCGCTGCTCGACGCCTTGGGGCTGCGCGTGGGCGACACGCTGCTGCTCGGCGATGCCGGCCTGCGCATCGCGCAGGTGATCGAGCTCGAGCCCGACCGCGGGGGCGGCTTCATGAGCTTCGCGCCGCGCGTCATGCTCAACCAGGCCGACGTGCCGGCCACCGGGCTGGTGCAGCCCGCCAGCCGCGTGAGCTACCGCTTCGCCGTGGCCGGCGAGGATCGCGCCGTGAAGGCCTTCAGCGACTGGACCGACGACGCGATCAAGAAGGGCGAGATCCGCGGCGCCCGGCTCGAATCCTTCGAGAGCGGGCGCCCCGAGATGCGCCAGACGCTGGACCGCGCCGAGAAATTCCTCAACCTGGTGGCGCTGCTGGCCGCGCTGCTGTCGGCGGTCGCCGTGGCGCTCGCGGCACGCGGCTTCGCCGCCGCCCATCTGGACGACTGCGCCATGCTGCGCGTGCTGGGGCAGAGCCAGCGCACCATCGCGCTCGCCTACGCCTTCGAGTTCGCCATGGTCGGGCTGGTTGCCAGCCTGCTGGGCGTGGCGATCGGCTTCGGCGTGCACTACGCCTTCGTGCTGCTGCTGGCCGGCCTGGTCGAGACCGCGCTGCCGGCACCCACGCTGTGGCCGGTGGCCTTCGGCATCGGCATGGGGCTCACGCTGCTGTTCGCCTTCGGCCTGCCGCCGGTGCTGCAGCTGGCCAAGGTGCCGCCCCTGCGCGTGATCCGGCGCGACGTTGGCGGGCTCAAGCCGGCCTCGCTGGCGGTGCTGGCCCTGGGCGTGGCGGGCTTCGCGGCGCTGCTGCTGGCGGCCAGCAGCGATCTCCAGCTCGGCCTGATCGCGGTCGGCGGCTTCGCGGGGGCGGTGGCGGTGTTCGCGGCGCTGAGCTGGCTGGCCGTGAAGGTGCTGCGGCGCAGCGTCAACGAGACCACCGCGCCGCGCTGGCTGGTGCTGGCCACGCGCCAGATCTCGGCGCGGCCGGCCTATGCGGTGGTGCAGGTCAGCGCGCTGGCCGTCGGCCTGCTGGCGCTGATGCTGCTGGTGCTGCTGCGCACCGACCTGATCTCGAGCTGGCGCCAGGCGACCCCGCCCGATGCGCCCAACCGCTTCGTGATCAACGTCATGCCCGACCAGAGCGAGGCCTTCCAGAAGGCGCTGCGCGACGACGGGGTGGCCAGGTTCGACTGGTACCCGATGATCCGCGGCCGCCTGGTGGCGGTCAACGACAAGCCCGTCACCCCCGACGACTACGAGGACGACCGCGCCAAGCGCCTGGTCGACCGCGAGTTCAACCTCAGCAACGCCGCCGAGCGGCCGCCGCACAACGAGGTGGTGCGCGGCGCCTGGCAGCCGGGCGAGCCCGAGGCGGTGAGCGTGGAAGAGGGCCTGATGGAAACGCTGGGCCTGAAGCTCGGTGACCGGCTGCGCTTCGACATCGGCGGCATCCAGAGCGAGGCGCGCATCACCTCCACGCGCAAGGTCGACTGGGGCTCGATGCATGCCAACTTCTTCGTGATGTACACCGTCGATTCGCTCGGCCCCGACATCCCCGTGACCTACATGAGCGCTTTCCGCGCGCCGGAGGTGAAGGGCTTCGACAACGCACTGGTGCGCGCCTTCCCGAACGTGACCAACGTGGACATGAGCGCCACCATCGGCCAGGTGCAGCGGGTGCTCGACCAGGTGATCCGCGCGGTGGAGTTCCTTTTCGGCTTCACGCTGGCCGCCGGGCTGGTGGTGCTGTTCGCGGCCGTCACCGCCACGCGCGAGGAGCGCGCCAGGGAGTTCGCCGTGATGCGCGCCGTGGGCGCACGCGCCAGCCTGCTGCGCCAAGTGCAGCGCGCCGAGCTCGTCGGCGTGGGGCTGCTCGCGGGCGTGCTGGCCAGCGTGGTCGCGTCCGTCATCGGCTGGGGCCTGGCACGCTACGTGTTCGACTTCAGCTGGACCGCCTCGCCGCTGGTGCCGCTCGCGGGCGCGCTGGCCGGCGCGGTGCTGGCGCTGGCCGCGGGCTGGTGGGGGCTGCGCGAGGTGCTGCGCCGGCCGGTGGTGGCGACGCTGCGGCAGGCGGCGGAGTAGGGCTCAGAGCACTTCGTCGCGCAGCTGCGGGAACACCTTCGACACCTTGGCCAGCAGGTAGTCGCCGTAGCGGCCGTTGAAGGCGTGCACGTTGGCGCGGTCCCAGCGCTGCGCGCTGTCGTCCTGCGCGTGGGCGCCGGCCAGGCCCTCGATGCGCTGCACGCGGGCCTCGAAGTTCGGGTCGAAGAACAGCGGGAAGGACAGCCGGTCGCGCCCCGAGGTGTTGCGCAGTACCCGGTGCGGCGTGGACTTGTACAGCCCGCCGGTCATGCGGTCGAGCATGTCGCCGATGTTGCACACGAAGGACCCGGCGATCGGCGGCGCATCGATCCAGCCTTCGGGCGTGCGCACCGCCAGCCCGCCCACGTCGTCCTGGTGCAGGACGGTGAGCAGCCCGTAGTCGGTGTGCTCGCCCACGCCCCATTGCACGTCCAGCCCGTCGGGCACCGGCTGCGAGGGGTAGTTGAAGAGACGGAACAGGATCAGCGGGTCGGCCGTGTAGCGCGCGGCGAAGTAGTCGGCCGGCAGCCCCAGGCTCAGCGCGATGCCTTCCATCAGCCGGTGGCCCAGCCGCGTGACCGCCTCGATGTAGTCGAGGGTCGCCTCGCGCAGGCCCGGCACGTCGGGAAAGAGGTTGGCCCCATGCACCGGCGTGCCGGCGCGCACGCGCGGGTCGTGGGCCGGCAGCTCGGTGCCCAGGTACAGGCCTTCCTTCCAGTCGGGCCGGCCCGAGGTCAGTTCGCCGCCGAGCGGGAAGTAGCCGCGCCACGCGCGCCCGCCGAGCGCCATGCGCCACTGCATCTTGGTGGCCTCGGGCAGGTCGAAGAAGCGGTGGCTCAGCTCTTCGAGGCGCCGCACCAGCGCGGCGTCGACGCCGTGGCCGGTGGCGTAGAAGAAGCCGTGCGCGCGGCAGGCCGCGCCGATCTGCGCCGCGACGGCGTCGCGCGCGGGGGTTCCGGCGACCAGCGCCGAGACGTCGATGACGGGAAGGGAGGCGTTCATGGCGTGGTGAGCGAGGATCGCGCGAAGGGGGAGCGGATGTCCGACAGGAACTGCTGCGCGCGCGGGTGCTGCGGCCGGTCGAAGAAGTCGCCGGGCGTGGCGCGTTCGAGCACCCGGCCTTCGTCCATGAAGAGCACGCGGTCGGCGACCTCGCGCGCGAAGCCCATCTCGTGCGTGACGCAGACCATCGTCATGCCGTCGCGCGCCAGGTCGCGCATCACCAGCAGCACCTCGCCGACCATCTCGGGGTCGAGCGCGCTGGTGGGCTCGTCGAACAGCATCAGCGGCGGCTGCATCGCCAGCGCGCGGGCGATCGCCACGCGCTGCTGCTGGCCGCCCGAGAGTTCGGACGGCCAGGCCCGCGCCTTGTGCGCCAGGCCGACGCGGTCGAGCAGCGCCAGCGCGCGTTCGTCGGCCTGCGTGCGCGTGAGCCCGTGCAGCCGGATCGGCGCCAGCGTGCAGTTGTCCAGCACCGTCAGGTGCGGGAACAGGTTGAACTGCTGGAACACGAAGCCGATGCGCGAGCGCAGCGCGTTCACGTCCAGCCCGCTCGCGTGGATGTCCTGGCCGTCGACCAGGATGCGGCCGGACTGGATCGGCTCCAGCCGGTTGAAGGTGCGGATCAGCGTGGACTTGCCCGAGCCCGAGGGGCCGCAGACCACGACCACCTCGCCCCTGTGGATGGTCTCGGTCACGTCCACCAGGGCGTGGTAGCTGTCATACCACTTGTCGACGTGCTGCAGTTCGATCATGCGGATACCTCCCTGGCCGCCGCGGCGGACGCGCCGCGCCGCGCCAGCCGGCGCTCCAGCGCGTAGGCCAGGCGCGACAGGCCGAAGCACAGGATGAAGTAGGTCAGCCCCAGGATGCCGTAGACCTCGGCCGGGCGGGTGAAGACCTGCGTGTTGATCTGGGTGGCGATGAAGGACACCTCCGCCAGGCCGATGATGTAGCCCAGCGAGGTCTCCTTGATGGTGGAGACGAACTGGTTGACCAGCGAGGGCAGCATGCTGCGCAGCGCCTGCGGCAGCACCACCAGGCGCATCGCGCGGCCGTAGCTCAGCCCCAGCGAGCGCGCGCATTCCATCTGCCCCCTGGGCAGGCCGCGGATGCCGGCGCGCACGATCTCGGCCAGGTAGGCGGCGTCGAACACCACCAGCGCGATCAGCATGGTGGTGAACTGGTCGGTCTTGTGGCCGGTGACGCTGGGCAGGAAGAAGTAGGCCCAGAAGATCACCATCAGCAGCGGCACGCCGCGCACCACGAACACCAGCGCCGTGACCGGCCAGCGCAGCCAGCGCCAGGGGCTCACCCGCGCCAGCCCGAAGGCGATGCCCAGCGGCAGCGCCAGCACCAGGCCGAGCGCCGCCAGGATGACCGTGAGCGCCAGCCCGCCGAGCGGGCCGTTGGGGTACTGGCCGACGAGGAAGTACAGCCAGTAGGTGTCGATCAGCTCGATCATGCGGTGCGCACCGGATAGCGGTGGTGGTACCAGGCGGCCAGCCCGGTGATCGCCAGCGACACCGTGAGGTAGGCCGCGGTGGCGAAGGCGAAGGCCTCGGAGCTGCGGAAGCTCTCGCTCTCGACCCGGCCGGCCTGGTACATCAGCTCGGCCACGCCGATCACGGTGGCGATCGAGGTGTTCTTCCACAGGTTGAGCGTCTGCGAGATCAGCGGCGGCACCGTCACGCGCAGCGCCTGCGGCAGGATCACGCGGCGCATGGTGGCCAGGAAGCCGAAGCCCAGCGCGCGCCCGGCCTCCATCTGCACCGCCGGGATCGCGCGGATGCCCGAGCGCAGGTCCTCGGCCATGTAGGCGGCGGTGTACAGCGCCAGCGCGATGACGCCGCTGATCGCTTCCACCGGGCCGGCGTACAGGCGCTGCTTCAGCCCCTCGGGCAGCAGCTCGGGCGCGCCGAAGTACCAGAACAGCATGTGCGCCAGCAGCGGGATGTTGCGGATCGTCTCCACGTAGGCGAAGCCCAGCCAGCGCAGCGGCGCCAGGGGAGCCAGGCGCAGCAGCGCCACCACCAGCGCGATCGGCAGCGCCAGCAGCAGCGAGGCGGCCAGCAGCTGCAGCGACAGGGCCAGGCCCGCCACCAGCATGTCGTGGTAGCGGCCGGTCAGCAGCAGCGAGAAGTCGAAGGCGGGCATGGGATGGAAGGCGCCATCGTACGCAGCGCATCCGCGAAACGGCACGGGGCGGGCCGCGCCCGCGACCCGCCCCGTTCGCCCGGGTGCCGGCGCGTCAGTCGATCTTGTCGGTCTCCAGCTTGAAGTCGCGCGACTGGAAGCCCGAGGCCGTGTTCGGACCGTACCACTTGACGAAGATCTTCTCGGCCTCGCCCGAGGCTTCCAACTCGCGCAGCGTGTCGTCCACCGCGGCCTTCAGGCGGGTTTCGCCCTTCTTGATGCCGATGGCCAGCGCCTCGGTGCTGAGGTTCTGCTTGAGCACCACGTAGCTGGCCTTCTGCGGGCCGAGCTTGGCGTAGCTGCGCAGCAGCGCGGCCTCGTCGTCCACGTAGCCCACGCCCTTGCCCTGCTGCAGCGCCTGGAAGGCCTGCTGGCTGGTGTCGTAGGTCACGACCTCGACGTTGGGCACCGCCTTGCGGATGTTGGGCTCCTGCGTGCCGCCGCGGATGGTCAGCACGCGCTTGCCGGCCAGCTGCGGCACGTCGGTGATGCCGCTGTCCTTGCGCACGATGGCCTTCTGGCCGGTGACGAAGGTGGTCAGCGAGAAGTCGATCTGCGCCTCGCGCTCCTTGTTGTGCGTCAGGCCCGCGGCCACCAGGTCGACGTGGCCCTGCTGCAGCTCCGGAATGCGCGCGGCCACCGCGATCTGCTTGAGCACCGGCTTCACGCCGATCTTCCTGGCGATGGCTTCGACCAGGTCGACCTCGTAGCCGATGATCTTGCGCGTCTTCGGGTCGATGAAGGTCGCGGGCTCGTCCGTGCCGAGCACGCCGACCACCAGTTCGCCCTTCTTCCGGATGTCGTCGAGCTGGTCGGCCTGGGCGGCGGCGCCGGTGAACAGGGCTGCCGCCGTCAGGGCGGCGGCGAGGATGGAACGGCGCATGGGAGCTTCTCCTTTGGAAACGGCGAAGCGTAGCAATAGAACAGGATCGAATTAAATCAACGTTTCAAATATGAAAATACGAATGAAGTTATGTAGAGGCGGCAGGCGCGTACCGGCCCGCCACGCGATACTGCCGGCATGCCGCTCGATGAGAACCCGCCCTTCGATGCCCATCGAGCGGCCCGACTCGCCGAGGCGCTGCGCGGCCGGCTGGCGGCCGAAACGGGCGGGCCGGCCGAGCTGATCGAGACGCACATCTCGCGCATCCTGCTGGCGGGCGATGCGGCCTACAAGCTCAAGAAGCCGGTGCACCTGCCCTTCGCGGACTTCCGCGACCCGGTGGCGCGGCGCCGTTTCTGCGAGGAGGAACTGCGCCTGAACCGCCGGCTCGTGCCGGACCTGTACCTGGACGTGCGCCCGGTGTGCGGCACGCCCGAGGCGCCGCGCATCGGCACGGCCGACGAGGCGGCGCGCGCCATCGACTGGGTGCTGCGCATGCGGCGCTTCCCGCCCGGCCGCGAGCTGGACGCGCTGCTGCGGCGCGGCGAACTGCAGGACGCGGACATCGACCGCTTCGCCGCCCGGCTGGCCCGCTTCCACGCCGAGGCGCCGGTGGCCGGCCCAACGCAGGACTGGGGCACGCCCGAGCGCGTGGCCGCCACTCTGCGCGACGTGCTGGACCGCCTCGTCCCGCTGGCCGGCGGGGCGCGCCTGCAGGCCCTGCGCGGGGCCTTCGAGCGCGCCCAGCCCGCGCTGCGCCGCGCCTGGGCCGCGCGCCATGCCGGCGGCCACGTGCGCGAGGGCCATGGCGACCTGCACCTGGCCAACGTGGTGAAGCTGGGCGAGGAGGTCACCGCCTTCGACTGCATCGAGTTCGACCCCGCGCTGCGCTGGATCGACACCATGGCCGACATCGCCTTCTTCACCATGGACCTGAAGGCCCACGGCCGGCCCGGCCTGGCCTGGCGCTTCCTCGACCGCTACCTGGCACACACCGGCGACCACGAAGGCCTGCCGGTGCTGCGCCCCTACGAGGCGTACCGGGCGCTGGTGCGCGAACTGGCGGGCCGCCTGCGAGAGGCCGGCGGGGCGCCGCCCGCCCCGCGGCCCGACTACCTGGGGCTGGCCGAGGCGCTGGCCGCGCCGGCCGCGTGCACGCCGCGCCTGCTCATCACGCACGGCCTGTCCGGTTCCGGCAAGTCCACCGTCGCCGCGGCGCTGCTCGAAGCGGCCGGCGCGGTGCGCCTGCGCTCGGACGTGGAGCGCAAGCGGCTCTTCGGCCTCGGCGCCCTGCAGCGCTCCGCCGCGGCCGGGCTGGACATCTACACGGCCGAGGCCACGCAGCGCACCTTCGAGCGCCTGCGCCAGCTGGCCCGCACCGCGCTGCGCGCCGGCTACCCGGTCATCGTCGACGCCGCCTTCCTGCGCCGCGACGAGCGCGATGCCTTCCGCACGCTGGCCGACGCGCAGGGCGTGCCTTTCGCCGTGCTGCACTGCCATGCCGGCCTGCCGGCCCTGCGCGAGCGCGTCGCGCAGCGGCAGGCCGGCGGTGTCGATCCCTCCGAGGCCGACCTCGGCGTGCTCGCCCGCCAGCAGGCGCAGGGCGAGCCGCTGGCGGCCGAGGAGGCGCCCTTCGTCTTCGACCTGCCTACAGATGCACCCTGGGACGCGCAGGCGCTCGCCCTGCGCTGGGCGGCCGGCGGCCGCCGGCGACAATCGGCCCCATGAACATCGAGGAAAAGCCGCCCGTCGACACCCCCTTCGAATGGATCGGCGGCGAGCCCAAGGTCCAGGCGCTGGTGGACCGTTTCTACGACCTGATGGAACTCGAGCCGGCCTACGCGCAGCTGCGCGCGGTGCACGGCCCCAGCCTGGACAACGCGCGCCAGCGCCTGTTCTGGTTCCTGTGCGGCTGGCTGGGCGGACCGCAGCACTACACCGAGCGCTTCGGCCACCCGATGTTGCGTGCGCGCCACCTGCCGTTTGCGATCGGCATCCGCGAGCGCGACCAGTGGCTGGCCTGCATGGACCAGGCCATGGGCGAGACCGGCGTGCCCGAAAACCTGCGCGCGCGGCTGCGCAACTCCCTCTTCCAGACCGCGGACTGGATGCGCAACAAGGGCGGTTGAACACCCGGCGCAAAAGTATTTCCCCGCTGGAGCCCGTAGTAGACGACAATGCGGCGGCGAGCCCGCCCGTTGCGGCAGGTTTCGCCATCTGGTGATCGGTCGGTTTTGCGCCACAGCGCTTTCTTGTTTGTTGTGATTCTGGGCCTCCATCGCTGTTTTTTCTGGTTTGAACAGGAGTCCCTCCATGGGCAAGAAACTTTACGTGGGCAACCTCGCCTACTCCGTGCGTGACAACGACCTCGAGCAGGCCTTCGGCCAGTACGGCGCCGTCGCCAGCGCCAAGGTCATGATGGAACGCGACACCGATCGCTCCAAGGGCTTCGGCTTCGTCGAAATGAGCACCGACGCGGAAGCGCAGGCCGCCATCGACGGCCTGAACGGCCAGCCGCTCGGCGGCCGTGCCCTCACCGTGAACGAAGCGCGTCCGATGACGCCGCGTCCCGCCGGCGGCGGCTATGGCGGCGGCGGTGGCGGTGGTGGTTACGGCGGCGGTGGCGGCGGCTACGGCGGTGGCCGCAGCGGCGGCGGTCGCGGCGGTTACTGATCGCCTTCCGGCATCGGCACCAAAGGCTCCTTCGGGAGCCTTTTTTGCGGGGGCATGCCGGATGGCGACAATGTTGCGGCGCCGGGCATCCGGATCGCCCCTTCACCGAGACTGCGAGAGACTCCCTTCATGACCGAACCCATCGTGATCGTCGGCGGCGGCCATGCCGCCGCGCAACTGTGCGCCGGGCTGGCCGAAGCCGGGCAGGGCGCGCGCGTGCACCTGGTGTGCGGCGAACGCCATCTGCCCTACCACCGGCCGCCGCTGTCCAAGACCTTCCTCAAGAATGCGGACGAGGCGCCGCAGCCGCACCGCGCGCAGGGCTGGTACGAAGAGGCCGGCATCACGCTGCACCTGGGCGATGCGGCGGCCGCCATCGACCGTGCAGCGCGCACGGTGACGCTGCAGTCCGGCCGCGTGCTGCCCTGGGGCCGGCTGGTGCTCGCCACCGGCACCCGGGCGCGCACGCTGCCGCTGCTGGCCGAGCCGCTGGACAACGTGGCGGTGCTGCGCGCCGCCGACGAGGCGGCGCGGCTGCGCGAGCGGCTGGCGGCAGCGCAGCAGGTGGTCGTGCTCGGCGGCGGCTTCATCGGATTGGAAGTGGCTGCCACCGCCAAGGCCCTGGGCAAGGCCGTGACGGTGCTGGAGGCCGGCCCGCGCCTGCTGGGGCGCGCCGTGTCGCCGGCCCTGTCGGCGCATGTGCTGGAGGTGCACCGCGCGGCGGGCATCGACGTGCGGCTGGCCGTGCAGGCGAGCGCCTTCCATGTCGAGCAGGGCCGCGTGGTGCACGTCGCGCTGGGCGACGAGCGGCTGCCGGCCGACCTGCTGCTGCTGGGCATCGGGGCGACGCCCGAGACGGCGCTGGCCGAAACCGCGGGGCTGGAATGCGCGGACGGGATCGTGGTCGATGCCTTCATGCAGACCAGCGATCCGGCCGTGCTCGCGGTCGGCGACTGCACGCGCTTTCCGGAGCGGCGCGCGGGCTGCGCGCTGCGCCTGGAATCGGTGCAGAACGCCAACGACCAGGCGCGCACCGCGGTGGCCACGCTGACCGGCGCACCGCGCCCGCACGAGGCGCTGGCCTGGTTCTGGTCCGACCAGGGCAGCCTGCGCCTGCAGATGGCGGGGCTGGTGCCGGCCGAAGGCACGCCCGGCTTGCAGACGGTGCGCCGGCCCGGACCGAACGCTGCGGCCTTCTCACTGCTGCACTATGTCGACGGCCGGCTCGTGTGCGTGGAGTCGGTCAACGCGCCGATGGACCACATCATGAGCCGCAAGCTGCTGGAAGCCGGCCGCAGCCCGGCGCCCGAGGTGGCCGCCGACGCGGCCATGCCGCTGAAGAACCACCTGGCCGGCTGAACGCGCCTCAGCGCCCCGCGGGCGCCAGCAGCACCACCAGCGCGCCGGCGCCGCCTTCGGCGGGTGTAGCCTGCACGAAGGCCAGCACCTCCTTCTTCTGGATCAGCCAGCGCTGCGCCTTGGTCTTGAGCACCGGCTGGCGGCCCGGCGAGCCCAGGCCCTTGCCGTGCACCACGCGCACGCAGCGCAGGCCCTGCCGGTGGGCGCCGCGGATGAAGGCACCCAACGCCTCGCGCGCCTCGTCGCTGCGCATGCCGTGCATGTCGAGCTGGCCCTGGATCGTCCACTCGCCCGCGCGCAGCCGGCGCGTCACGTCGGTGCCGATGCCCGGGCGGCGAAAGCTCATCGCGTCGTCGGCGTCGAGCAGGGTGGTGACGTCGAACTCGTCGCTGAGCGATTCGCGCAGCACCTGCGCCTCGTCGCGCTGGTGCTGGCGCGCGATCGGGGCGGCCGGTGCCGGCGCCAGCGGCACCGCGGCGCGGTGGCGCAGCGGCTGCGTGGCGCCGACCGCGCGCGCGAACAGGTTCTGTTCGGCATGGCGCTTCTTCTCGGCGGCGGCACGCGCGGCCGCCTCCGCGTCTTCGCGCTCGCGCGCCTGCGCCAGGGTCTTCTGCACCGACTTCAAGTCGGCCAGGCTCTTGAGAGGAGGAGGGGTCTTGGAAGGCATCAGAAGCGTCTCAAATAACAACCGGCGAACGCAGCGAAGCCCGTTCGCGGGCCCCGCGGAACCGGCTTCGCCGGGCCGCAGGGGTGCGCCCCCTCGAGGGGGTGCAGAGCCACACGCAGTGGGCGAGGCTGGGGGTGGGTCTAGAGCAACCCGTGCTCGGCCATCGAGAAGGCGCGGCCGGGGGCCACGATCACATGGTCGAGCACCCGCACGTCCACCAGCGCCAGCGCGGCCTTGAGGGTCTGCGTCAGCGCCTCGTCGGCGCGCGAGGGCTCGACGCCGCCGCTGGGGTGATTGTGCGCCAGCACCACGGCCGCCGCGTGGTGGTGCAGGCAACGCAGCACCACTTCGCGCGGGTACACGCTGGTCTGGTTCAGCGTGCCGCGGAACAGCTCTTCCATGGCGATCAGGCGATGCTGCGTATCGAGCAGGAGGGCGGCGAACACCTCGTGGGGTCGGGACGCCAGATGCAGCTGGAGGTACTGCTTGACCGCGATCGGCGAATCGAAGGCTGCTCGCTCCTTCAGCCGCTCGGCCAGCGCGCGGCGCGCCAGCTCGAGCACCGCGACCAGCTCGGCGCGCTTGGCGGTGCCGCCCAGGCCCTTGATGCGCCGCAGGTCTTCGGCCGATGTGTTGAGCAGTCCCGCCAGGCCGCTGAAGCTTTCCAGCAGCTCCTGCGCCAGCAGCAGCACGTTCTTGCCCGCCACGCCGGTGCGCAGCAGCAGGGCCAGCAGTTCCGCATCGCTCAGCGAGGCCGCGCCGCGCGCGATCAGCTTCTCGCGCGGCCGGGCCTCGGCGGGCAGATCCTTGAAAGACATCACTCCTGCGGGCCGTGGCCCGCCCTCCCTAAAATAGCGGGTCCAGTGTACCGGGGCCTCCCGTCGTGTCCTTGCCTTCCACCGCCGCTGTCGTCACCGCCGGCTCCTTCCTCACCCTGCATTACCGGCTCGCCGGGCCGGCGGGCGACATCATCAACACCTTCGCCGACAAGCCCGCCACGCTGTCGCTGGGCACGGGCGAGTTGTCGCCCGCGGTCGAGCAGCGCCTGATGGGGCTGCCGGAGGGCACGCACACCACCTTCGAGCTGCCGGCCGGCGAGGCCTTCGGCGAGCGCAATCCCGAGATGCTGCAGTGGGTGGCGCGCTCGCTGCTGGCGCGCGTGGGCGATCCGGACGAGCAGTACGCCCTCGGCGACGTGGTGCAGTTCCCCACGCCGGACGGCACGGGCGGCTACGCCGGCGCCGTGATCGAGCTCGGCGAGTCGGCCGTGCGCTTCGACTTCAACCACCCGCTGGCCGGGCAGCCCGTGACCTTCGAAGTGCGGCTGATCGGGGTGCTGTGAGCATGACGGCCGTGCAGGAGATCGTTCTGGCCGAGCCGCGGGGCTTCTGCGCCGGCGTGGACCGCGCGATCGAGATCGTCGAGCGCGCGCTCGCCAAGTTCGGCGCGCCGATCTACGTGCGCCACGAGATCGTGCACAACACCTACGTCGTCAACGAGCTGAAATCCAAGGGCGCGATCTTCATCGAGGACCTGGCCGAGGTGCCGCCCGGTGCCACGCTGGTGTTCAGCGCGCACGGCGTGAGCAAGGCGGTGCAGGCCGAGGCGCGCGCGCGCGGCTTCGAGATCTTCGACGCCACCTGCCCGCTGGTGACCAAGGTGCACGTCGAGGTCGCCAAGCTGGCCAAGGAAGGCTACGAGTTCATCATGATCGGCCACAAGGGGCACCCGGAGGTCGAGGGCACGATGGGGCAACTGGCCAGCGGCATCCACCTGGTGGAGGACGTGGCCGACGTCGCCCGCGTGCAGCCCGCGCAGACCGACAAGCTCGCGGTGGTGACCCAGACCACGCTGAGCGTGGACGACGCGGCCGACATCGCCGCCGCGGTGCGCGCGCGCTTCCCGAAGGTGCGCGAGCCCAAGCAGCAGGACATCTGCTATGCCACGCAGAACCGGCAGGACGCGGTGAAGATCCTCAGCCCGCAGGTGGAGATCGTGATCGTGGTCGGCAGCCCGACCAGCTCCAACAGCAACCGGCTGCGCGAGCTGGCGCAGCGCCTGGGCACCGAGAGCTACATGGTCGATTCGGCCGCCGAGCTGCGGCCCGAGTGGTTCGAGGGCAAGTCGCGCGTCGGACTGACGGCCGGTGCCTCGGCGCCCGAGATCCTGGTGCGCGAGGTGATCGAGCGCATCAAGGCGCTGGGCGCGGTCTCGGTGCGCAAGATGGACGGCATCGAGGAGACCATCAAGTTCCCGCTGCCCAAGGGGCTCAAGCTGGCCGACGTGCCGCCGCCGGGGCACATCTCGTGAGCTGGCGCGCCGAGATCGAGGCCGCCGCCCAACGGCTGGCCGGCGCGCCCGGTGCCTTCCTGCGCGAAACGCCGCTGTGGAAGCTGCCCGCCGCCGCCTTCGGGCTGCAGGCCGAGGGCGCCGAAATCTGGCTCAAGCTGGAGCATCTGCAGGCCAGCGGCAGCTTCAAGGCGCGCGGCATGATGAACCGCCTGCTCGCCAATCCCATTCCCGACAGCGGCGTGGTCGTGGCCTCCGGCGGCAATGCCGGCATCGCCACCGCCGCGGCGGCGCGCGCCCTGGGCGTGCGCTGCGAGGTGTTCCTGCCCGGCGTGTCGCCGCAGGCCAAGCGCGACCGGCTGAGCGCGCTGGGCGCGGAAGTGGTCGTGGTCGGCGAGGTGTACGCCGACGCGCTCGCCGCCTGCCTGGAACGCCAGCAGCGCAGCGGTGCGCTGCTCACCCATGCCTACGACCAGCCCGAGGTGGTGGCCGGCGCCGGCACGCTGGGCCGCGAGATCGAGGCGCAGGGCGGCCTGCCCGACGCCGTGCTGGTGAGCGTGGGCGGCGGCGGCCTGATCGGCGGGCTGGCTGGCTGGTTCTCCGGCCGCAGCCGCGTGGTGGCGCTGGAGCCCGAGCGCGCGCCGACGCTGTTCCGTGCCCGCGAGGCCGGCGAGCCGGTCGACGTGGAGGTCGGCGGCGTGGCGGCCGATTCGCTCGGTGCCAGGCGCATCGGCGCCATCGCCTGGGAGATCGCGCAGCAGCACGTGCACGAGGCGCTGCTGCTGCCCGACGAGGCGATCCGCGCCGCGCAGCGCTGGCTGTGGAAGGAGATGAAGCTCGCCGTGGAACCCGCTGCCGCGCTCCCTCTGGCGGCCTTGCACACGGGGGCCTGCAAGCTGCGCGACGGCGAGACGCTGTGCCTGATCGTCTGCGGCGCCAACCTCGACCCGGCCTCGCTCGGCTGAAACCGGCTCAGGCTGGGGGCACGGCGTAGGCGCCGTTGTCCACGTTCACCATCCACGGCACGCCGAACTTGTCGATCAGCATGCCGAAGCCGGCGGCCCAGAAGGTGGGTTCGTAGGGCATCGTCACCTGGCCGCCCTCGCCCAGCGCCTTGAACAGCTTCTCGCCTTCCTGCACGTCGGCGCCCTGCACCGACAGCGTGAAACCCTTGTGGCCGTCGAAGGCCCAGCCCGGCGGCGCATCGGAGGCCATGAGTTGGTGGCCCCGCGCCTCCAGCGTGGCGTGCATGATCTTGTCCTTGTATTCGTCCGGCGTTTCGGCGCCCATCGGGCTGTCGCCGAAGGTCATGCTGAAGACGACCTTGCCATCGAGGCACTGGGCGTAGAAGGCGAGGGCTTGCGCGGCGTTGCCGTCGAAGGTCAGATACGCTTGCATGGCATCTCCTGCAGTGAGGGGGTCGAAAAACACCATGCTACGCCCCACCTAAAATCTGCGGATGCTCGATATCAACCTGTTACGCAAGGACCTGCCTTCGGTCGTTGCCCGCCTCGAAACGCGCAAGAAGAACCAGACCTTCCTGGACGTGGCCAGCTTCAGCGCCCTGGAGGCCGAACGCAAGACGCTGCAGACGCGCACCGAGGAGCTGCAGGCGCGCCGCAACGCGCTCAACAAGCAGATCGGCCCGCTCAAGGCCAAGGGCGAATCCGTCGACGCGCTGATGGCCGAGGTCAACGCGCTCAAGGCCGAGCAGGAATCCTCGGCCGTGCGGTTGGACGCCATCCAGCCCGAGCTGCAGGCGCTGCTGCTGGCCGTGCCCAACCTGCCGCACGCCAGCGTGCCGGTGGGCGAGGACGAGCACGCCAACGCCGAGGTGCGCCGCTGGAGCCCCCAGGGCGGCGCGGGCGCCGACGCGCCGGCGCCGGACTTCGCGCCGCGCGACCATGTCGACCTGGGCGCGCCGCTGGGCCTGGACTTCGAGACCGGCGTCAAGCTGGCCGGCTCGCGCTTTACCGTGATGAAGGGCCCCATCGCCCGCCTGCACCGCGCGCTCGCCCAGTTCATGCTGGACATCCAGACCCTGCAGCATGGCTACACCGAGTGCTACGTGCCCTACGTCGTCAACGCCGACACCCTGCGCGGCACCGGCCAACTGCCCAAGTTCGAGGGCGACCTGTTCGCCGCGAAGAAGGGCGGCCAGGAGGGCGAGCCGGCACCCGACCACAGCGCGCTCTACCTGATCCCGACCAGCGAGGTGCCGCTGACCAACTTCGTGCGCGGCGAGCTCGTCGCCGAGTCGCAGCTGCCCATCCGGCTGACGGCGCACACGCCCTGCTTCCGTTCCGAGGCCGGCAGCGCGGGGCGCGACACGCGCGGCATGATCCGCCAGCACCAGTTCGACAAGGTCGAGATGGTGCAGATCGTGCATCCCGAGAAGAGCTATGAAGCGCTGGAGGCCATGACGGCGCACGCCGAAGCCGTGCTGCAGGCGCTCGAGCTGCCGTACCGCGTGGTGCTGCTGTGCACCGGCGACATGGGCTTCGGCGCCAGCAAGACCTACGACCTGGAAGTGTGGCTGCCGGCGCAGAACACCTATCGCGAGATCAGCTCGGTCTCCAACTGCGAGGCCTTCCAGGCGCGGCGCCTGTCGGCGCGCTTCAAGAACGCGCAGGGCAAGAACGAGCTGGTGCACACCCTCAACGGCTCCGGCCTGGCCGTGGGCCGCGCGCTGGTGGCGGTGCTGGAGAACCACCAGCAGGCCGATGGCGCCATCCGGATCCCGCAGGCCTTGCGGCCGTATCTCGGCGGCCTGGAGGTGCTGCGCGCCTGAAAAAGGCGCGAGAAGCTCTGCTAGAATTGCAGGCTTCGACAAAAACGACGCATCCGGAGAGGTGGCAGAGTGGTCGAATGTACCTGACTCGAAATCAGGCGTACGTGCAAGCGTACCGTGGGTTCGAATCCCACCCTCTCCGCCAGAACACCCAGAGGGTTAGCAGTCACTAAGCTGCTAACCCTTTTTCGTTGGGCTTCCCTCTGAAAAGAGGGCTCGCCAGGGAAGGCGCTGCATCACGGTCCGTGTAACCTTACCGTGTGACAGAAGACGTGCCTCGATACCCTGGCGTGCATCGCCGACCCGATACCAGCATCTACCAATTCGGCCTTCGTGTACCGAAGGACTTGCGCCAGCATTTCTCCACGCCTTGGGCGGTTCGCTGTTCCCTGAAGACGGCCGATATCCGCGAGGCGAATGCCAAAGCCAAGGCACTCCATGCCAAATGGGAGGGGCATTTCCAAGGGCTGCGCAACGGGCAGGGCATGCCCAAGCCACAGATGCCAGAAGTGAATCTGCATGCCCTGCGCGTGGCATTGCTGGAACGCATCGAGCAAGGTCTTGTCGGCATCGACATGAGGACAGCGGGCATGACGGCGGAGGAGCGAGCCGAACGGATCGGGTCCGCGCAATGGTCGCTTGGAACGAGCAGAGACGCCGAGCGCGGGGGTTACGTCGACGATATAGGGGCAGAAGATTGGGTGCGAGAGTTGGCACCGAGCCGGCATCCTGCGGCGTTGGCCGAGGTGCAAGCGGCGCGAACGATGCTCTGGGAACTGTTCGTTGAGGCGCTTTCCGACACCTCCCGCACTTTCCCGTTGAGAGTTCAGCGGCTGAACGAAAGGCGAGCGCTACTTGCCCTGTCAGGCTCCGAGCACGGGCTAGCGAGGCAGAGGCTCCCGCATGAGGCCAAGGCGGTGTCCGCTGGGTCATCTGCGGGCCATCGGATCATGGATGCCTTTGCGATATGGGCGGCCATCGCAAGGCCGGCCAAGACAGTTTCCAAATTCAAGCGACATGCAGAGCAGTTCATGACGATGGCTGGCGATCCGGTGCTGGAAGGCTTCACCAAGCAAGCGGCCATCAAGTTCAGGAACGGTCTTCAAGAGTGGGCGACGATCGGGGGTAGAACGGCGGTGACAGCCCATAACGTCTTGGTGAGCGTGCGCGCCATCTTCACGGTTGCTCGGGATCAGGGATGGATTGAGTCCAACCCCTTTGCTGGGTTGGTCGTGAAGATCGGTGGCAAGGCTGGCGAGGGGCGCGAGCCCTGGACGCATGACGAACTGCGCATCCTGTTCGCCGATCCGATATGGACCGAGTACCGCTTGCCGGTGGCGAGGAAGGCAGGCCAGGACGCTGCCTACTGGATACCTCTGATCGCTTGCTACACCGGTGCCAGGGTGACCGAGATCGCGCAACTGTGGACGGATGACCTGACCTTGACGCCTGGGTCCGAGGTCATCGAGTTTCGCGCGCGGGAGGAGCGGGGGCAACGACTGAAGAACGAAGGCTCCTGGAGGGCGGTGCCGATGCATTCGGAGTTGATCCGGCTGGGGTTGGGTGACTACGCTACCAGCCTGCCGCAGGGTCCGCTGTTCCCCTTGCTTCCCACAGCGGGTGCTAACGGGGCTGGCGGTCAATACAGCAGTTGGTTCGGACAGTTCAAGAGAGCCAAGGGCTTCGAGTCGCCGGCCAAGACCCTGCATTCGTTCCGGTATCTTGTGGCGACGGAACTGCGGCTCAATGGTGCTTCCGAGGCGCAGGCCAATGCCATCACCGGTCATGCGGGGCAGGGGGTAGCAGGAAAAGTCTATGCGGCCACGATCCGGCAGCAAGCGAGCCGACTACGAGGCACCATTGAGCTGCTGAAGTTCCCGGAACTCAAACTGCATCGGGTCTATCCCCAGAAGGGCTGATCGGGTAGGGCGCCGAGGGCAAAGGGGGCAAGCCGCCGGGCGCATGCGCGAGTGGGGCGCGCTCGGCATCTTGCGTGGGGAGGCACATTGCCCCTTCCCAAGTTGTCAACGCTTTGGGCCGCCGCGAGTTGGCTTGATGCGGGCAGTTCCTACAGCTTCCTCAAGGGTGGTGATGGGGACTCTGATGAAGTGGTAGGTGTACTTCCCAGTCTTGCTGGGGGTGATCGAGAAGGCATGCCCATTGATAAACACGGCTTCTTCGGACACTGTGATGACTGCTCTGTAGGTTCGAGCGTGGTCGCCATGTTGGGCATACGCGAGCTTTGCCATCTCATGCAGTTCCCGCAACGTCACGCTCCGAGGTAGCGTGAGAGATCGAAAGGCCGGCTCAGATGTGGGCAGAAGGCTGGCTGCATACTTGCTGGCGTAGGCGGGAAGCGGACGCCCCCAGTGAACCGCCCCGGATTTCGCGGAGGCTCCCTCGTTTGAGAAGATGGAGCCATCATGAGGAAGTCAGTGAAGTTTTCACCGGAGGTGCGCGAGCGTGCGGTGCGCATGGTGTTCGAGCATCAAGGGGAGCACGCGTCGCAATGGGCGGCAGTCGTGTCGATCGCCGGCAAGATCGGCAGCACGCCGCAGACGCTGCTGAACTGGGTGCGCCAGCACGAGCGTGACTCGGGTCAGCGCGAAGGCGTGACCACCGCCGAGGCCAAGCGCGTCAAGGAGCTGGAGCGCGAAGTGCGCGAGCTTCGCCGTGCCAACGAGATCCTGAAGCTGGCCAGCGCGTTTTTCGCCCAGGCGGAGCTCGACCGCCGGCTGAAGTGATGTACGCCTTCGTGGACCGGCACCGCCCGCAGCATGGGGTCGAGCCGATCTGCAGGCTGCTGCAGATCGCCCCGTCAGCGTACCGGCGGCACGCCGCCCGGCAGCGCGATGCGGCCTTGCTCAGCGGTCGAGCCCAGCGAGACCACGAACTGATGCCCCACATCGAGCGGGTGTGGCGGGCCAACTTGCGGGTCTACGGGGTCGACAAGGTCTGGCGGCAACTGCGGCGCGAAGGCGTGAGCGTGGCGCGCTGCACCGTCGAGCGGCTGATGCGCCGCATGGGATTGCGTGGCGTTGTGCGCGGCAAGGTGGTGAGAACCACGCATCGGCGATGCGCGGGCACCATGTCCGCAGGACCTGGTCAACCGGCAGTTCAGCGCGCAGCGCCCGAACCAGCTGTGGGTGAGCGACTTCACGTACGTGTCCACCTGGCAGGGCTGGCTGTACGTGGCCTTCGTGATCGACGTGTTCTCGCGGCGCATCGTGGGCTGGCGGATGAGCACCAGCATGCGCACAGACTTCGTGCTCGACGCGCTGGAGCAGGCCCTGTACGCCCGCCAGCCCGGCCAGGAAGGCTCGCTCGTGTGTCACAGCGACCGCGGGTCGCAATACGTCAGCATTCGCTACACCGAGCGGCTGGCCGAAGCCGGCATCGAGCCCTCGGTGGGCAGCAAGGGCGACTCCTACGACAACGCCCTGGCCGAGACGATCAACGGGCTGTACAAGGCCGAACTGATCCATCGACGGGTGCCTTGGAAGACACGAGAGGCCGTCGAACTGGCGACCCTGGAATGGGTGTCATGGTTCAACAACCATCGGCTGATGGCCTCGCTGGGCTACGTGCCGCCCGCCGAGTTCGAGACCACCTACTATCGCAATCTTGAGCAGCAGGCCAGCACGGCCTGACTCAAGCCAACCGGCCTCCGCGAAAGCCGGGGCGGTTCAGGCCAGCGAGGCGGTCAATGGTCTCTTTGAGCGTCGCGGCGGGATCCAAGACATGCTCCCGCACATACGCTTGAGCAAGGATCGACGTTGGATGCGTGCCGGCATACACAAAACCGGCGGTATGAGTGAGCAGGTGCCTCAGGGTCAAGGGCCTCCGAGCTGCCTCCGTGTCGTCCACTGACGCAGCGTTGGGCAGGAGCACGCGCATGCGTGAAAAGGCGGGTAGGTAAGGCTCCAACGGATCATCGAGATTGCATTCGCCTTGTTCAAGGAGCAGCAGAAAGCCGCAGGTCGTGACCAGCTTTGTGTTGGAAAACACACGGTAGATTTGGTCGCGTTGCAATGGAATGCGCTCCTCTAGGTCTGCCCACCCGTAAAAGTCATCCTCAAGGACGCGATCTGCAGTCGCGATCGCGGTCGCTGCGCCAGGAAGGACCTGCGCATCGACGAAACGGCGTAGCGCTGCTCGTGCAATGGAGAAATCGGGCGCGTCGGATCGGATGCGTCGGAGGGTCACACCGAGAGTCCCCCGTCGATCACCAGCGTATGCCCATTCACGTAGCTGGCATCGTCAGACACCAGAAAGCGGACGACCTTCGCCACCTCGACTGCATCGCCAAAACGTCCACATGGGATCATCTGGTCGCGGATCTGTTCCAACTGCGAGTGCACAGCGGTATTGGCCCGCAAATGCTGAAGCATGTCCGTCTCGATGAAGCCCGGCGCCACCGCGTTGACCCGGATGTGGAATCGCCCGAGCTCTCGTGCCAGCGAACGCGTCATCGCCATCACGCCTGCCTTGGCCGCGCTGTAGTTGCTCTGCCCCGCATGGCCTCGGATGCCGCTGACCGAGGCTACGTTGACGATCACTCCCTGCTTTCGCGGGATCATGAAGCGCACCACTCCCCGCGTGCAATGGAAGACACCGCCCATATTGGTGCTGATTACCGACTCCCAAGCGGCGTCGGACATCAGCGGAAGCGGGCCGTCGCTGGTAATGCCGGCGTTGTTGACCAGCACCTGCACCCATAGGCCCATGAGCTTGATATCGCGTAGCATGGCGTCAACTTGTTCGGACACGGACACATCTGCGCGAAACCCCTCCGCGCGCGCACCTGCGCTGCGCAGCGCGTCGAGTGTCGCGCGCGCAGCGTCTTCATCCCGGGCGTAGTTCACCAGTACGGGGAGGCCGAGACTGGCGAGTTCGATGGCGATGGCACGGCCGATACCGCGGCTGCCGCCGGTAACCAGAACTGCAGGATCGCTCATGCTTTTCTCGCCTCAGGTACGCTTGATAGGCCAGGAACGATCGCGTGGAAGCCCGCGTCGACATATACGGTATTGCCAGTGATGCCACTGGCGCGAGGCGATAAAAGGAATGCTGCTGTATCGCCTACTTCCTCTAGAGTTACCTTTCTCCGCAGGGGCGCGTCACGTTCAACGATCTCCACACTTGCCGCGAAATTGGAGATGGCCAAGGAGGATGCGGTGCGTATCGGCCCCGCAGAGATTGCGTTTACTCGCACTTGACAGCGCCCCACGCTCGCGGCCAGATAGCGAACCGCAGATTCAAGTGACGCCTTTGCCAAGCCCATCATGTTGTAGAAAGGGACTGCTTGGTTGGCACCCAGGAAGCTGAGGGTCACGATCGAAGCGCCAGGCGTGAGCATCGGGAGTGCTTGCTTCGCTATTGCGACCAAACTGTAGGTCGAAATGTCGTGAGCGACGCGAAATGATTCGCGATCGGCGTTCTCGAGGAAGTCGCCCGCTAGGCAGGACAGGGGCGCGTACGCCAGGGCATGGACCACTCCGTCCAGTGCAGGCCAATTTTGTTTTAGGTACGCGAACACCTCGGCTACCTGTGCATCGTCGGCGACGTCGCAGCGCACCAGCAGTTCGGAGCCAAGTTCGGCCGCGATCACCGCAATCCGGTCGCGGACCGCATCTGTCTGGTATGAGAAGGCGAGTTCGGCGCCTTCTCGCCGACACGCCGCTGCGACGCCGTATGCGATGGAGCGCTTGTTGAGCATGCCCATGATCAAGATTCGTCGGCCATCCAGCGTCTTCATGTGTTGCTCCTGCGTTTATGCCGACGGCTCAGCCGCGAGAGGCCACTGCAGATAGTCGAGGAGATTCAAGGACTCCAGAACCTTCCCGACGCGCGGGCCGGCCAGACCGATGTTGCGTATCGCTGGGACCAAGCGCCGGAACAGGCTGCGACGCAGCGCATCGGCGACTGGGGACTTACGTACAAGGGTGGCGCATTCCTTCCGGCTGTGCCCAAGCGGCTCCCAGATGTCGTCGGCACACAAATGTTCATAGAGGACCACAATGCTTTCGCAGACAAATTCCTCGCGCACCCGCAGCTCCGCTGAGCTCAGTTCGGAGCTGTATAGCCGCGTCAAGGTAGTGCTGCCGACAGCGAAGTGACGGGCTTCGTCTTGCTGGATGCGCGTCAGAAGAGACTTTACGAACTCGTCCCGGCTGTAGCCTACGATTGTCTGGAACAGAGACAAAGCAATGCCCTCCACGAGGATCTGCATCCCCAGATTGGTGATATCCAATTCCGAACTGCAGACCGTGTCGCGGAGCAGCGCGTGCAGCGACCGAGACAAGGGGTAGGCAATGCCAACCTTGTCGTTGACGAGGCGCGCGCACGCCTCAATGTGACGTGCCTCGTCAAAAGCCTGCGCCGCGGCGCAAAGGCGCGCGCTGAGTTCATGCTCACCCTGCGCCAGCTTGGTTGCGCAAAGCAGCGCCCCCTGCTCCCCGTGAAGGATCTGCGACAGCGTCCAAGCCTGGAAGTGACATCGTGCCTCAGCACGCCGTTCGGTGGTGAGGCGATCCCAGAGGGCGCTGCCGTAGATGATCAGTGTTCGGTCCGGCAAGCGCAGGGGGTTGTCACGATCGAACTCATGGCTCCAGTCAAAATCGTCTACATCCCATTGTTGAGTCTTAGCCTTGCGGTATAGGGAGTCCAGGCCAGGGTCATTCTGGGCTGCTGCCGGTTTCGTTGACACCGACCTAAGCTTTTTGAGCTTGTTCGAACTGTACGGGACTGACGTAGCCGAGCGTCGAATGCCGGCGCGTTGGGTTG
>Ga0160444_100199_pt1 | contig 54015 bp, 50 predicted proteins | sample HID1972K_E1MG_FD_108232 | JGI IMG/M metagenome (GOLD analysis project Ga0160444, IMG submission 108232) | Enriched pill bug-associated microbial communities from UW Madison campus, WI, USA - HID1972K_E1 MG | ecosystem: Host-associated > Arthropoda: Insects > Digestive system > Unclassified ... | reverse complement strand
GGCGAGTTCCTGCTTGTCGAAGGGGTAGGGAAAGAGGTATTCCACCGCCTCGAAGCCGGCGCGCGCGGCGGCCTCGAAGCGCTGCATGAAGGGCAGCTCGGTGAAGAGCATGCTCAGGTTGGCGGCGAATTTGGGCATGGTGTGTTCTTTCCTCAGTCCAGCAAGGCGGCAACGGCGGTCGGCGCGTCCTCGGGGCTCTCGGCCAGTGCCTCGAACTCGTTGATGGCGTCGATCTCGGTGCCCATCGCGATGTTGGTCACGCGCTCGAGCATCACCTCGATCACCACCGGCACCTGGAACTCGGCCATCAGCCGCTCGGCTTCCTGGATGGCCGGCTTCATCTCCTCCTGCCGGTGCACGCGGATCGACTTGCAGCCCAGGCCCTCGACCACCTTGGCATGGTCCACGCCGTAGGCGCGGTCGACGCTGCCGTCCTCGGGCGTGTTGATGTTCTCGAAGGCCAGCTGCACGCAGTAGTCCATCTCGAAGCCGCGCTGCGCCTGGCGGATCAGGCCGAGGTAGCTGTTGTTGACCACGATGTGGATGTAGGGCAGCTTGAACTGCGCGCCCACGGCCAGCTCCTCGATCATGAACTGGAAGTCGTAGTCGCCCGACAGCGCGACGACCTTGCGGCCGGGGTCGGCCGCGCGCACGCCCAGCGCGGCGGGAATGGTCCAGCCCAGCGGGCCGGCCTGGCCGCAGTTGATCCAGTGGCGCGGGTTGTACACGTGCAGGAACTGCGCGGCGGCGATCTGGCTCAGGCCGATGGTGCTCACGTAGCAGGTGTCGCGCTCGAAGTTGTTGTTCATGCACTGGTACACGCGCTGCGGCTTCATCGGCACGTCGGCGAAGTTGGTCTTGCGCAGCAGCGTCTTCTTGCGCTCGCGGCATTCGCCGGCCCAGGCGCCGCGCTCGGGCAGCCGGCCCGCCGCCTTCATCGCCTCGGCCACCTCCACGAACAGCTCGAGCGCCGCCCTGGCGTCCGACACGATGCCGAAGTCGGGCGTGAACACGCGCCCGATCTGCGTCGGCTCGATGTCCACGTGCACGAAGGTGCGGCCCTTGGTGTAGACCTCGACCGAGCCGGTGTGGCGGTTGGCCCAGCGGTTGCCGATGCCCAGCACGAAGTCGCTGGCGAGCATCGTGGCGTTGCCGTAGCGGTGGCTGGTCTGCAGGCCGCACATGCCGGCCATCAGCGGGTGGTCGTCGGGGATCGTGCCCCAGCCCATCAGCGTGGGGATCACCGGCACGCCGGTCAGCTCGGCGAAGCGCACCAGCAGGTCGGACGCGTCGGCATTGATGACGCCGCCGCCGGCCACGATCAGCGGCCGCTCGGCGGCATTGAGCATGCCGATGGCCTTCTCGATCTGCGCGCGGCTGGCGGCCGGCTTGTAGGGCGTGAGCGGCTGGTAGGTGTCGATGTCGAACTCGATCGTGGCCATCTGCACGTCGAAGGGCAGATCGATCAGCACCGGGCCCGGGCGGCCCGAGCGCATCAGGTGGAAGGCCTGCTGGAACACCTGCGGCACCTGCCCCGGCTCGCGCACCGTGACCGACCACTTGGTGACCGGCTTGGAGATCGACTCGATGTCCACCGCCTGGAAGTCCTCCTTGTACAGCCGCGCGCGCGGCGCCTGGCCGGTGATGCACAGGATCGGGATCGAGTCGGCCCAGGCCGAGTACAGCCCGGTGATCATGTCGGTGCCCGCCGGGCCCGAGGTGCCGATGCACACGCCGATGTTGCCGGCCGCCGCGCGCGTGTAGCCCTCGGCCATGTGCGAGGCGCCCTCGACGTGGCGCGCCAGGATGTGGGCGATGCTGCCCTGCTTGCGCAGCGCGGCGTAGAAGGGGTTGATGGCGGCGCCGGGCACGCCGAAGGCCTGTGTCACGCCTTCCTTTTCCAGCACCAGCACGGCGGCCTGGGCTGCGGTCATCTTTGCCATGGGGATCTCCTTGGGTTCTTGTCGGGTTGGAGGTACTGTAGGCAGGAGGTGGCATCCGCAGAAGATGGCGCTGGGCCATAGAACCTATTCCATGGCGGAATAAATGACGGTGCCCAGGATGGATTTTTTCCCCGGTAGCGCCGAGAATTCATGGAAGCCATTCAGAGCGAATTTCGACCGTGGCGGCGATTCCAGTGTGCGGGCGTTGTCGTTTCATAGAACTCCATCGATCCAATGCCCTCCGAATTCACGAAACTGGAAGACATCCATCTGACCACCCAACAGCTTCGGGCTGTGCTGGCGGTCGCCAATTGCGGCAGCTTCGTTGCCGCCGCCCCGAGGCTGTCGATTTCCCAGTCTTCGCTGAGCCGCATCGTGCAGGGCACGGAAGAGGCATTGAACGTGGCCCTGTTTTCGCGAAGCACGCGAAAAGTCGAGCTGACCGCGGCGGGCCAGGAGTTCATCCAGGTCGCGCAGCGCATCCTGAACGATCTGGACATCGCGCTTGCCAACATGGCGGATATCGCCGCCTTGCGACGGGGGCGGGTGATCGTGTCAACGATCCAGTCCGTGGCCCTGGGCTATCTCACCGAGACCGTCACGCGATACTCGAAGGATTTCCAGGGCATCGAGATCCACATCCGGGAGGGCGTGCAGGAACTGGTGGAAATGGACGTCAGGAGCGGTGTCGCGGACCTCGGGATCTGCGCCATCGACGGCCTGGAGGAGGTGTTCTGGAAGAAGGAACTCCTGGTCGAACAGCTGCACGCGATTCTCCCCCCGGGGCATGCCTTGGCCGACAGGTCCAGCCTGGCTCTCTCCGAGATTGCCGACGAGCGCTTCGTCTCGCTGCCTCAAGGGGCCAAGACCCGAGAGCTGATCGATTTCGCCGCGAGTTCCAGGGGCCTGAAGCTCAAGCATCCGATCGTCTCATCCAGCCTTTCCACCATCGTCAGCCTCGTGGCGCGCGGGGCGGGTGTGGCGGTGGTTCCCAGCGGCGTGCTGCCGCTGGCGTGGCAGGCGCAGCTGAAGACCGCGTTGATCACCGACCAGCCCCTGAGCCGGCGCCTTGGCGTCATCCGCCTGATGGAGCGCGCGCTGCCGCCTGCCGTGTCCGGTTTCCTGGAGTACATCCAGCCGCGCGAGGCCTGATCGACCCTGGTTCAACCCTCGGGCAGGTGGCTCTTGAAGGATTCGATCCCGGCGAGGATCGTGTGCGCGAACTCGCAGGACTTTCGGCGGTCGATGTCCATGTGCACGGACTTCAACGTCGTGCGCGCCACGATCTTCTCTTCGTTCGATTTCCTCATTTCATGCAGGAATCGGATGCTCTTGCCGCTGGATTCGAGCAATTGGGTATGGATCGACACCGTGTCGCCCGGATGCAGTTCCTGCAGATAGGACACGTGCTGATCGACGGCGGCCATGCCGCGCCGCATTCTCGTGAAATAGAAGGAGGTCAGCCCGAGGCTGCTGAAGAAGCACCAGGTGGCTTCGTCGAACTTTCCGACGTACCACATCACGTTCATGTGGCCGATGTGGTCGCACTGCCATGGATAGACGGCGCCGCGATATGTGAGCATGGTGTTGTTCCCTTGGCGTGATGCGCTGCGCACCGGGGGTCAGTGGCGGCCTGATTTCGCGATCTGCCCTGCGTTCTTGTCGAAGTACGCGGTCTTGGATGCGTAGTACAGGCTCTGATTGAAGAGCCTTCTGCAGGTGTCTTCCTGCAGCTCCGGGTACTTCTCCTGCAGGACCGCTTGCAGCCGGGAGACATCCGGCCCTTCCTTCCCCTGCTTGGCGGCGTTGTGAACGAACTCGTGGCTGAATTGCATGATCTGACTGGCTCGCGCGTTGAAGCTGTCCAGGTCCTCATCGCCAAGCCCGGGATGCATCTTTTGGAGACGGGGTTGGATCGGGGCGAGCCAGCTCTCGCCCCAATCCATCGCCAGGTTGACGCTGTCGTCGAGAATCCGCGCCTGCGTCGCAGCGACGTCCTTCGGTTTCCTGAAAAGTGATCTGAGAAACGAAAACATGGTCGCTCCTGGCAGGCGTGGGTTTCGGGGGCTTCCGGCCTCAGTCGATGGCGTATCCGGATTTCCGGATCACCGACGACCAGACGGCCATTTCGCTTTTCAGATGCTGGCGCAGCGATTCCTGGCTGGCGCGCTCGAGAGAGACCGCTTCCGCGCCGACTTCCACCATACTCTGCTTGAACTTCTCGTCGGCAACAACTTCCCGCAAGGCATTGGCGTAGGCATTCACGATGTGCGTGGGGGTGTCCTTGGGGGCAAAGACACCATGCCACACTCGGATGCTGGTGTCGCGCATGCCCTGCTCGTGGAGGGTCGGGATGTCGGGAAAGGCCTTGATGCGCTGATCCTGCATTGCCGCGATGGGATGGATGGACTTTGCGATCAGATGGCCGGCCAGATTCGTCGTCTGATCGCATCCCAGTTGCGTGTGGCCCCCCACCAGATCCGTCAGCGCCGGCGCGGAACCCTTGAATGGGACCATCTGCACGTCGTTTCTCTTCAGCGCCGAGAAAAATATCAGACCGCACAGATGCGATGCGGAACCCGGACCCGCGTTTCCGAAGGAGGTCTGGGCGCCGCTCCTGTTCACATGGCTCACAAGCTGGTCCAGGGTGGTGATGCCCAGCGATTTGTTGGCGACCAGCACCATGGGGACATCCACCAGCTCCCCGATCGGGGAAAAGTCCAGCAGCGGATCGAAGCCCAGCTTGCGGTAGAGCGACGGTGCGGTGGCCATCGCCATGTTGTGGATCAGGATGGTGTAGCCGTCATTCCTGGCACGGGCGACTGCCTGGGCGCCGATGGTGCCCCCGGCCCCGGCGCGGTTCTCGACCACGACCTTGGCGCCAAGGCTGCGGCCCATGATGAGCGCGGCTTCCCGCGCCACCCGGTCGGTGGGGCCGCCGGCGGAAAAGGGAACGATCGCGACGATCGTGCGGGCGCTGTCGGGAAAGCTCGCGTTCTGCGCTGCGGCGGGCAGGTTCATCATCAGGCCGAGGCCCAGTGCCGCCATCCAGCGAGGAAAGAAGGCGCGCTGGTCAGGCCGCGTGCCTCCCCCCGTGCGCCTGATCGACAAGAGTGGGAATTTCATGGTCTGTCTCCGTTTTATTTTTCAGGGGCTCATGGCCGTGCCTCGCGTTCACGAAGGCCGCGAAACGCAGCGGATCGGCGGCTAGGCGGAAGCGGGCGGGCCGTTGGGGAGCATCTCCCGCTCGAAGGATTCGCGTCCCGATGCATCGAATCGGTTGCACAGCTCCTGCACCTCGTCCTTCAGCAGAACGATCTGCGAGAAGCCGACCAGCTCGCCCTTGACGTAGACGGGCGATACCGTCACCAGGATGGTGGTCTTGCCGTAGGGACGGGCCACGTAGCGCACAGGCTCCATGCGCCCGTCCTCGAACAGCTTGAGCATGGCGTCGAAGCGGGGATTGGTGATGTCGCGGCGATGGCGATTCCGCACATCGTCGTCGATGTACTCGGGCTTGCGGTCCAGATGATCCTTCGCCCACTGGTTGTAGTAGATGGCTCGGCCCTCCCTGTCCACGATGGTCACGCCGACGCCAGCGTATTCGAGCAGCCGGTCTGCCCACTCGCTCAGTTCCCAGCCATCCTTGATGCGTCGGTCGTGCACTTCGGGCAGCGCGTTGTCAATGAATTTCATCGTTGTTCCTTTGGAGTTTCGGTTTCGGTGGTGCTGCGTGATGCCGTGCAACTTCAGGGGTGAAGGGAGAACGTTGCGGCGATTTCCACGGGAACCCCGAACGGAAGGCTGGCCACGCCGATGGCAAAGCGGGCGTGCTTGCCCCGGTCGCCAAACACGTCGGCGAGCAGATCGGAAGCGCCGTTGGCCACCTTGGGGTGCTCGGTGAACTCCGGCGTGGCGCGCACGAAGACCTCGAGCTTCAGGCACTGATCGATGCGGTCCAGGTCGCCCAGCGCCTCCTTGGCGTGCGCCAGGACGAAGGTGGCGGTGGTGCGTGCGGCCTGCTGACCCTCCGCGACCGACAGATCGCGTCCCAGGATGCCTTCCCACAAGGGGCCGGCATCCCCGATGGGCATGGTTCCCGAAATCAGCAAGGTGTTGCCGACCCGCTTGGACGCCACGTAGTTGGCCGTGGGTGCTCGCACCGAGGGCAACTGCACATCCAGTTCGTTCAGTTTCTGCTCAAACTTTCCCATCATGTTTCTCCGTCAGACGCTCCCTTCGTCGCAGTCTGGGAGCATCAGAGGTCAGTGAATTAATGCGACAAATGAATGTTAAATCTTGATTATCCCTAATGTCAACATAATCGAGGCATGAGCCTCAGCGGGTGCGCGTCGGTGCAGGGGTCTGCCCGTCGCCAGGTGCGGCAAGACGCAGTCCCTTTGGGGGCTACGATCCGGAGATGGACCGTTTGCAGGCGATGGAAATGTTCGTGCGCGTGGTGGAGACCGGCAGCTTCTCCAAGGCGGCGCGCGAGTTCAACACCACCCAGCCCACGGTGACCAAGCAGGTCGCCGCCATCGAGGCGCGCCTGGCGGTGCGGCTGCTCAACCGCAACACGCGCGGCGTGAGCCTGACCGAGGCCGGCGCGCTGTATTACGAGAAGTGCAAGACCATCGTGCGCGAGGCCGAGGAGGCCGACAGCATCGTGCGGCTGCGCCAGACGCAGGCGCACGGCCTGCTGCGCGTGGGCACCTCGGTGGCCTTCGGGCGGCGCGTGCTGGTGCCGCTGGCGCTGGAGTTCATGCGCCGCCATCCGCAGCTGCAGCTCGACCTGAGCTTCGAGGACCGTTACGTCGACCTGGTCGCGCAGGGCATCGACGTCGCCATCCGCATGGGCAAGCTGGCCGATTCCTCGCTGGGCGCGCGCTACCTCGGCACCAATCCCTGGGCCATGGTGGCCGCGCCGGCCTACCTGCGCCGCCACGGCACGCCGCGCCGCGCGCAGGAGCTCAGCGGCCACACGGCGCTGATCTACAGCAGCGTGGTGGGCGACGACGTCTGGCGCATGCACACGCCCAAGGGCGAGGCGGTGACGGTGCCGGTGTCGGGGCGCTTCCGCTCCAACAATCTCTCGGCCGTGCTCGCCGCCGCGCGCGACGGGCTGGGCATCGCGCTCATGCCGCGCTACGTGGCGCACGAGTCGCTGGTCGCCGGGCGCGTGGTGGAGGTGCTGGCGGGCTATGCCCTGGCCGAGCAGGAGATCCACGCCGTGTTCCCCTCGCCCAAGCTGGTGCCGGGCAAGGTGTCGGGCTTCATCGCCTTCCTGCAGGGCAAGTTCGGCGAGCGCTGGTGGGAGGGTTAGTGCAAGGCCTGCATCTGACCGCCGACCTGCATTGCTGCGTCTGCCCGCCGGCGCTGATGGTGGACGCCGGCGCGATCGCCGATCTGTGCCGTCGGCACACCGTGGCCGCCGGCCTGGCCGTGGTGGGCGAGACATGGGTGGCCTTTCCGGGGGCCGGGGGCGTGACCGGCACGCTGCTGCTGGCGGAATCGCACCTGGCCATCCACACCTGGCCGGAGCAGGGCAGCGTCACGCTGGACGTGTATGTGTGCAATTTCTCCGGCGACAACTCGGCGCGGGCCGAGCGCCTGCTGAAGGAGCTGGTGGCCGCCTTCGAGCCCGGGCGCGTGCAGACCCACCGCCTGCTGCGCGGCGACCTCGCCGGCGGCTAGCGTTCGTGGCGCGGCGCTTATCATCCGCCGCCATGCCATCTCCCCGCGCCCTCGTCGATTTCGTGGAAGAAGAGGGCCGGCCGCCGCTGCGCCTGGCCTTCACCCGTTGTCGCGAGGTGCTGCAGGCCGACCGGCCGGCGCGGGTGCGCGGTGTGCTCGACGCCGTGCAGCAGCGTGCCGCGGCCGGCGCTTGGTGCGTGGGCTATGTGCGCTACGAGGCGGCGTCCGCCTTCGATCCGGCCTTCGCGGTGCATCCGGCCGACGGGCCGCTGGCCTGGTTCGGCGTGTTCGAGGCCGGCGAGGATTGGCCGCCGCCGCCCGCCGAGGGCCGGCAGCCGCCGCAGTGGCGAGAGGACCTGGACCGGGCGCGATTCGATGCGCGCATCGCCCACATCCACGAGGCGATCCGCCGCGGCGAGAGCTACCAGATCAACCTGACCGCGCGGCTGCGCAGCCCGGCCGGCGGCAGCGCCGAGGCGTGGTTTCGCGCCCTGCACCGTGCGCAGCCGGCCAGCTACGCGGCCTTCATCGACACCGGCGAGGCGCAGGTGCTGTCGGTCTCGCCCGAGCTGTTCTTCGACTGGCGCGACGGCCGCATCCTGCTGCGGCCCATGAAGGGCACCGCGGCGCGCGGCGCGACGCCGGCCGAGGATGCCGCGCAGGCCGGGCGCCTGGCCGCCGCCGAGAAGGAGCGCGCCGAGAACCTGATGATCGTGGACCTGGTACGCAACGACGTCTCGCGCATCGCCCGGCCGTTCTCGGTGCGCGTGCCGCGCCTGTTCGAGACGCAGGCCTGGCCCACGGTGTGGCAGATGACCTCCGACGTGGAAGCCCGCACGCGCGAGGGCTGCACGCTGGCGGACGTCTTCGGCGCCCTGTTCCCCTGCGGCTCGGTGACCGGCGTGCCGAAGGTGCGCGCGACCGAGATCATCCGCACGCTGGAGGACGGCCCGCGGGGTGTCTACTGCGGCGCGGTGGGCATGGTGCGCCCCGGTGGCGGCGCCACCTTCAACGTGCCGATCCGCACGGTGGAGATCCGCGGCGGGGAAGCGGTGTGCGGCATCGGCAGCGGCATCACCATCGATGCCCAGGCCGAGGACGAATGGCGCGAGTGGCGCAGCAAGCGCGGCTTTCTCGGCCTGGCCGAAGAGCGCTTCGAACTGCTGGAGACGCTTCGGCTGGACAGCGGCGCCTTCTTCCAGCGCGAGGGCCATGTGCAGCGCCTGTTGGCGAGCGCGCGCTACTTCGGCTTTGCGGCGGACGAGGGCGCGGTGCGGCAGGCACTGGACGCACTGGCCGCCGCGCATCCCCGCGCGGCCTGGCGCGTGCGCCTGCTGCTCGCGCACGACGGCGGCCTGCAGACTCAGGCCTTCGCGCTGCCGGCCACGCCGGCGCCGGTGGTCGTGCGGCTGGCCGAGGCGCCGATGGAGCGCGTGCACCCCGACTTCCTGCGCCATAAGACCACGCGGCGCGCGCACTACGAACGCTTCGCGCCCGCCGATCCGGCGGTCTTCGACACGCTGCTGTGGAACGTGGACGGCGACGTGACCGAGTTCACGCGCGGCAACGTGCTCGCCCGGCTCGACGGCCGGTGGATCACGCCGCCGCTGAGTGCCGGCGTGCTGCCCGGCGTGGCCCGCGCGGCGCTGCTGGCGGAAGGCGCGGTGCAGGAAGCGCCGCTGCGCAAGGACGACCTGCCGCACGTGCAGGCGCTGGAATTCGTCAACAGCCTGCGCGGGAGGCTGCCGGCGCTTCTGAAGGATTGACCGCGACGCTCAGGGCAGCGGCGGCGGGTCCTGCTCTTCCTCGTTCGATTCGATGAACAGGTCCCACACCGCCATGAACAGCGCCGCGATCACCGGCCCCACCACGAAGCCGTTGATGCCGAACAGCGCCATGCCGCCGATGGTGGAGATCAGCACGACGTAGTCGGGCATCTGCGTGTCCTTGCCGACCAGCAGCGGGCGCAGCAGGTTGTCGACCAGGCCGATCACGAACACGCCGATGGCGATCAGCACCAGCCCCTTGGCGATCGCGCCGGAGGCCAGGAAGTAGATCGCCACCGGCGCCCAGATCAGTGCCGCGCCCACGGCAGGCAACAGCGACAGGAAGGCCATCAGCACGCCCCACAGGAGCGCACCCTGCACACCCAGGAACGCGAAGGCGATGCCGCCGATGGTGCCCTGCACGGCGGCCACCACCACGTTGCCCTTGACGGTGGCGCGGATCACTGTGGTGAACTTGTTGAGCAACAGGTGCGTGTGCGGGCGCGCCATCGGCAGCGCCTGGCGGATCGTCTTGGACAGGTCCGAGCCGTCGCGCAGCAGGAAATACAGCAGGTACAGCATCACGAAGAAGCTCACCAGGAATTCGAAGGTGTTCTGCCCGATGCTCAGCGCCTGGCTGGCGACGAACTGGCTGGCCTGCGCGGCGCCGGCGGACAGCTTGTCCAGCAGGGCGTCGAGGTCGCCCAGGCCGAAGCGGTCGAGCAGGTTGATCAGCCAGCGCGGGACGGCGTCGACCACCTGCTGCACGTAGGCGCCGAAGTTCATCTCGCCCGAGCGCATCCGCTGCGCCACGAGGGCCACCTCCTGCACCAGCGACACCGTGATCAGGGTCAGCGGAATGATCACGATCACCAGGCAGATCGCCAGCGTGGCCAGCGCCGCCAGGTTGCGCCGCCTGGGCATTTTCTTGAGCAGCCGCTTGTACAGCGGCGTGAACAGAATGGCCAGGGCCACGCCCCACAGCACCGCGCCGGCGAAGGGCTGCAGGATCCATGCGAAGGCGATGGTGACCGCGGCGAGCAGCGCCAGGAACACGCCGCGCTGGAGTTCAGGTGAATTCATAGGCCAGCCGAATGTAGCCGAAGCCCGAACGCCGTCCATGAAGGACGGCGACTACACCGGCGGTACGCCGATCGGCGCTATGAATTCGATAGCATCTCGTCCGCCCGCCGGCGCGGCGGCAGGGCCACCGGCGCCAGCGTGGCGCGCAGCCGGTCGGCGGCTGCGGGGTCGACCGCCGCCTCGACTTCGAGCGCCTGCTCCACGTTGCCGATGTGCGCGAGCATGAGTTCGCGCGCGTGTGCCGTGTCGCCGGCCTCCAGCGCGGCGACGATCGCCGCGTGTTCGGCGCAGGACTGGCCGGCCTCGTGCTTGGACTGGTAGAGCGTGGCCGCCAGCGTGGTGCGGGCGGTGAGGTCGCGCAGCACGTCGCACAGCAGGCGGTGGCCCATCTGGTCGGCCAGGCAGACGTGGAAGTCGGCCAGCAGGAAGGCGCGGGTGGCCGGATCGGCCCCCTCGATGGCGCGCTGCTCCTCGTCGATGTGCTCGCGCAGCCGGCGGATCACCCGCGACAGCGGCCGCCCGGCCTCGGCCAGGATGCCGGACTCGACGATGCGGCGCGCGGCGAAGGCGTCGCGCGCCTCCTCGGCCGAGGGCTGCACCACGAACCAGCCGCGGCGCGACTGCACTTCGACGAAGCCGCGCGCCTGCAACTGCATCAGCGCCTCGCGCACCATGGTGCGGCTGACCGAGAAGTTCTCCGCCAGCGCCTGCTCGCCCAGCCGTTCGCCGGGCGCGAGCTTCTGGGCGAGGATGGCCTCGACCACGCGTTCGGCGATGGTGGTGGGCGTGACGTCGGGCATGGCGGTGCGGCGGATCGTGGCGGAGAGGAATCAGTGTTTGGCGGCGAGCGCGACCGGCGAGTCGGGCTCGGCCAGCGGTTCGTCATCCGGCGAGTATGTACCGTCCAGCACCGCGTGGGCGCGCTGGCGGTCGATATCCCCTTCCCAGGCCGCCACCGCCACCGTGGCGACGCAGTTGCCGATCAGGTTGCCCAGCGCGCGGGCGATGCCCATGAACCAGTCCACCGACAGCACCAGCACCAGGCCGATGGCGGGAATCGCGGGAATCGCCTGCAGCGTGGCGGCCAGCACCACGATCGCCGAGCCCGGCACGCCGTGCGCCCCCTTGGAGGTGACCAGCGCGATCGCCAGGATGGTCAGCAGGTCGGTCATCGTCACCGGCGTGTTGGTGGCCTGGGCGATGAACACCGCCGCCAGCGTGATGTAGATCGAGAAGGCGTCCAGGTTGAAGGAGTAGCCGGTGGGGATCACCAGGCCCACGGTCGAGTCGCGGATGCCCATGTGGCGCAGCTTGCCCATGATCTGCGGCAGCACGCTGTCGGAGGAGGTGGTGGCGAAGACGATCGCCAGCTCCTCGCGCAGGTAGCGCAGCAGCTTGACCAGGCTGAAGCCCGAGATGCGCATCACGATGCCCAGCACCACGAACACGAAGAAGATCACCGAGGCGTAGAACAGCACCACCAGCATGCCCAGCTGCTTGAGCGAGCCGATGCCGTACTTGCCCACCGTGAACGCGATCGCGCCGAGCACGCCCAGCGGGGCGAACTTGATGATGATGCCCATGATCTTGAACAGCACCAGCGACAGCGCGTCCACCACCACCGCCACCGGCCGGCCGTGCTCGCCCAGCAGCGCCAGCGCGCAGCCGAACAGCACCGCGAACAGCAGCACCTGCAGCACGTCCCCGGTGGCGAAGGCGTTCACCACCGTGGTGGGAATGAGCTTCATCAGGAACTCCACCGTGCCGCCGCTGGTGAGCTTGTCGGCATTGGAGGCGTAGGCGCTCATGGCCGAGGCGTCGAGCGCGTTCGGGTCCACGTTCATGCCCACGCCCGGCTTGAAGACGAAGGCCAGCACCAGCCCCAGCACCAGGGCGAGGGTGGTCAGCACTTCGAAGTAGATCAGCGCCTTGACGCCGACCCGGCCCACGCGCCGCAGGTCGCCCGCGCCGGCGATGCCGTGCACCACCACGCAGAACACCAGCACGGGGATGATCATCTTGATCAGCTTGATGAAGGCGTCGCCCAGCGGCTTGAGCTTGGCGGCGAACTCGGGGTGGAGCAGGCCGACCAGCACGCCCAGCACGAGCGCGATGACCACCTGTCCGAAGAGCGATTTGACGAATCGGGGCATGGGATATCTCCAGATCTTGATGCATGCAAGATGAGGAAAATCTTGCATGCAAGCAATGTAGGCAAGATTCGCGCAAATTCTGTGCGGGTATTCCCGGGGTTCGGTCCTGTTCGAGGGCCATCGGCGCCCGGCCGATACGATGGGGGCCGCTGGCCGCTCCGGCCGGCCCGAAAGGAAAGGCAATCCGATGCGAACGCTTCAACTTCCCGATGGCGGCACGATGCCCGTGCTCGGCCTGGGCACTTGGCGCATGGGCGAATCGGCCGGCCGCCGCCAGGCCGAAGTCGCTGCCGTGCGCGCCGCCCTTGAGATGGGCTACCGGCTCATCGATGCCGCCGAGATGTATGGCGAGGGCGGTGCCGAAACCGTGGTCGGCCAGGCCATCGCCGAGGCGCTGCGTGCGGGCGACGTGACGCGCGAGCAGCTCTTCATCGTCAGCAAGGTCTACCCGCACAACGCCAGCCGCCGCGGCACGCCGGCCGCCTGTGCCCGCAGCCTGAAGCGCCTCGCGCTGGACCGCATCGACCTGTACCTGCTGCACTGGCGCGGCAGCCATCCGCTGGCCGAAACCTGCGAGGCGATGCGCGAACTGGTGGACCAGGGCCGGATCGCGCGCTGGGGCGTGAGCAACTTCGACACCGACGACATGGAAGCGCTGACCGCCGTGTGCGGCGAGCGCTTCGACTGCGCGGCGAACCAGGTCTACTACTCGCTCGGCGAGCGCGGCCCGGCTTTCGAGCTGCTGCCCTGGCAGCGTGCGCGTGGCGTGCCGCTGATGGCCTACAGCCCGATCGACCAGGGCTCGCTGGCGCAGGAGGAGGCGCTGGCGCAGATCGCGCGGGACCTGGGCGCGACGCCGGCGCAGGTGGCGCTGGCCTGGCTGCTGGCCCAGCGAGGCGTGGCCGCCATCCCGAAGGCGGTGCGCGAGGACCACCTGCGCGAGAATCTGGCCGCTTCCGAACTGGTGCTGGACGCCGCGGCGCAGGCGCAGCTTGCACGCCTGTACCCGCCGCCTGCGCGCAAGACGCCGCTGGCCGTCATCTGACCTTCACCCGGGCAGCCGCCGCGAGCCGGTACGATGGCGTCGGTGAACCCAGCCAACGACTCTGCCTGTACGGCGCTGGCACGCGCCAGCCGCCATCCCCGACGCCCTCCGCGCGCCCCTTCGCCCTGCGTCCTCCCTGCGCCTCCTTCGCCCGGCCCGGCGTGCGGGCAGTCCGCATGAGCGGCTTGTCCATCTGGCTGGAGGCCGCGGTACTCGGGTTGGTGCAGGGGCTGACCGAGTTCCTGCCCGTGTCCTCCAGCGCGCACCTGCGCATCCTCGGCCCGCTGCTGCCCTCGGGCGGCGACCCGGGCGCGGCCTTCACCGCCATCACGCAGCTCGGCACCGAGGCGGCCGTGCTGCTGTACTTCCGCCGCGACATCCTGCGCATCGCGCGGGCCTGGCTGGCGTCGCTGCTGCTGCCTGGGCAGCGCATCCACCCCGACGCGCGGATGGGCTGGCTGATCATCATCGGCACCCTGCCGATCGCGGTGCTGGGCCTGCTGTTCAAGGATGCGATCGAAGGCGCGCTGCGCAACCTCTACATCACCGCAGCGATGCTGATCCTGTTCGCGCTCATCCTGGCCGCGGCCGACCGCTTCGGCCGCCGCCAGCGCAGCCTGGACATGCTGACCTGGCGGCACGGCCTGCTGTTCGGTTTCGCGCAGGCGTTGGCGCTGATCCCCGGCGTGTCGCGCTCGGGCGGCACCATCACGGCCGGCCTCCTGATGGGCTACACCCGCGAGGCGGCGGCGCGCTACTCCTTCCTGCTGGCCGTTCCCGCCGTGCTGGCGTCCGGCCTGTACCAGCTCGTGCGGAGCTGGGGGCAGGGTGGTACGCTGGCGGGCGGGCCGACCGTGCTGGCCACGCTGGTGGCCTTCGGTGTGGGCTACGGCGTCATCGTGGTGTTCCTGCGGCTGGTGTCCAGCCGCGGCTACATGCCCTTCGTCTACTACCGCATCGCGCTCGGCGCGGCGGTGCTGGCGCTGCTGGCCGGCGGCGTGCTCAGCCCGCTTTGACGACGAGCATGGCCGAGTCACGCAGCCGGTCAGCGATCTCGGCGTGATCGGACGCTCACGACCCGGCTTGATGGCACAAGGCCTCGCGACTCTGCGGCATGGAGCCGATGCTCGATGCGCCGTGCGTGGGCATTCAGAATGCGGACCAGGTCGGGAATGCGCCGCGGCGTCATCCGGTCGTCGATGGCGGCAAGACTCACAGCGGCCACCGCGCGCGATTCCTTGTCCGCAACGGTGACAGCCAGTCCCCTGACCCCTTTCAGCACGAAACCCTCGCTGAACGCATAGCCCCTGGCGCGAGCCTCGTTCACTGCCCTGCGAAGAGACTTGGCGTTGATGTTGGGATACGCGCTCAGCCGGGGCCCGGATTCCTCGATGAACTGGTCCGCGCGCTCTTCGTCGAGCGCGGCCAGCAGCGCGATACCGCCGGCACCGACCCCCAGCGGGCGCCGTGTCCCCACGTCGACTGTGAAAGCCTTCACGGGATAGGCCCCCGACTGCCTGTCGATGCACACCGCCTCGTTGCCGGAACGGATGGTGAGGAAGCTCGTATCTCCCGACCGGTTGGCCAGCGCCACCATCTCCTCCTCGCACAGGTCGCGCAGGTCGTGGACATCGCGTGCCGCCGACCATCCGATGACGGCCAACTCGTTGCCGAGGCGATAGCGTCGCGTCGACGAGGTCTGCTCGACGAAGCCATGCTTCTTGAACGTATCGAGGATGCGGTGGACGGTGGGTTTCGCCAGCCCGGAATGCAGCTGCAGGTCCACCAGGCGCAGCCCTTCCGCCCCGCTGCCTGCCAGAAGGTGCAGCAGGCCGATGGCGCGATCGAGTGTTTGCATGCTCATGACGATTGGCTGGGTTCCTGAGAAGGTCCAAATGGCGGACCTTCGTATCGGTTCTTTGACAGGGAATGTCTGGATTCTATAGATTCAACTCATATTCTGTTCCATATATAGGACCTTCGATCGAGCATGTTTCGGATTTTTGATCTTCTCAACGGTGCGCGGCTGACACCGGGCTATGCGCAGCAATCGCTGGCGCACGGCGTGGAAGCCATCCACATCACGCTCAACAATTTCCGTGGCATCAACCCGGTTCCGGACCTGCGGCATTCGCTCAACGAACTGGCGGCCTATCGGGCCCATCTGGCGACGATGGCAGATCTGGTCCACGTGGTCGAGCGCTTCGAGGACTTCGCCGAGGCGCGCCGCCGCGGCAAGCTGGCCATCGTGCTCGGCTATCAGAACGTGCCGGGCGTGGAGCGCGATCTCAAGCTGATGGAACTCTTCCATGGCCTGGGCGTGCGTGTCATCCAGATTGCACACAACATCCGCAATCTCTATGGGGACGGCTGCGCCGAGCCGGCCAACGCCGGCCTGTCATCGCTGGGGCGCGACCTCGTCGCGACGCTGGATGACCTGGGCATCGTGATCGATCTGTCTCACGTGGGTGACCAGAGCGGGCTCGACGCCGTGGCGGCGTCGCGCAATCCGGTATCGGCCACTCATGCCAACTGCTACAGCCTCTGTCCCAACGCGCGCAACAAGACAGATGCGCTGATGGACGCCATGGCCGCGCGGGGAGGTGTCCTCGGCATCACCTATCTGCCGCCGCTCGTGCTGATGCCCGGGCAAACACCCGGCCCCGACGACGTGCTGCGGCACATCGACTACGCGGTCGGGCGGATGGGGATCGAGCATGTGGGCATCGGCTCGGACTTCATCGCCGGCCAGCCGGCCGACCGCTACCAGGAATTCATGAAGAAGCCCGAGGTATACGGTACCTGGCCGTGGCGCTATCCGGTGAATTCGCTGGAGGATCAGCAGTTGCTCCTGAACAGGCTCGCAGGGGGCGGTATGACGGCCGAGGCCGTCCAGGCCATCGCAAGGGACAACTTCCTCCGATTGTTCGAGGCGGTGCTCCGGTGAGCGTCCCCGGCCTGTACGTGATGTTCGCAGAGGATGTCGACGACAGCGAGCCCCTGCGGGCACCCCTGCGCGAAGCGCATATCCGTCGGCGAGCCGAACTCGCCGCGCAGGGGCGTGTTGTCGTCTCGGGTCCGCTGTGGGCGCAGGACAGCGGCGCGGGCGACTACTGCGGGAGCCTGCTTGTCGCGCAGTTCGACTCGCTGGCCCAGGCGCAGGCCTGGGCGGACGACGACCCCTATGCCAGGGCCGGTGTCTACCGGCGCATGCGCGTGAGGCGCATCAACACCCATTTCATCAAAGCAGCGGAGACAGACTCATGATCAATCGACGCCACTTCGCGGCGGCGGGCTTGGCGGCACTCGCCAGCCCCGCATGGGCAGCCTACCCGGAACGACCCATCCGCATCCTCGTGGGGTTTGCGGCCGGCGGACCGGCGGACACTTGCGCGCGCCTCGCCGCCCGTCTGCTGTCGGACACCATCGGCCAGCAAGTCGTGGTCGAGAACCGCGCGGGTGCGGGCGGCACGCTGGCCACCAATGCGGTCCTCAAGGCGCCGCCGGACGGCCATACGCTGCTGCTGTGCGCCTTCGCCGATGTGCTCAATCCGATCATCAGACCCAGGGATGCGGCCTTCAGCCTGGCGGACGACTTCGAGCCCATCACACGCATCACGGGGGTGGGCAACATGCTGGTGGTGCATCCGTCAGTGCCTGTGGCGTCGGTTGCCGAGCTCATCGCCTACGCCCGCGCCAATCCGGGAAAGCTGAGCTACGGCTCGGCGGGTGTCGGCTCCGCGAGTCACCTGTCGGGTGAACTGCTGGCGGGCCTGGCGAAGCTCGAGATCACGCACGTCCCGTACAAGGGAACGGCGCAGGCGCAGGTCGACCTGCAGGCCGGCACGCTGCCCTTCATGTTCGACAGCGTGATCAGTGCGATGCCCAATGTCCGGACCGGGAAGCTCAACGCCCTCGCTGTGACCACGGCGTCGCGGTCGCCGGCCGCGCCGCAGGTGCCCACCATGCGCGAGGCGGGCGTCCCGGACTACGACCTGACCTCGTGGTTCGGCCTGGCGGCGCCTCGCGGCACACCGTCGTCCATCGCCACGCAATTGGCCACCGCCTTGCGACGGGAATTCCAACGCCAGGAGGCACGCGAGGCCCTGATGATGCTCGGCGGCCAGCCCGACGATATGTCGCCGCAGGACTTCGAGCGCTACGTGCGCAGCGAGAGTGCACGCTGGAGGCGGCTGTTCAGCGACGGAACGGTCCGTATCGACCAATGAACTTGACCAGGAGAATCAATTGAGCACCAAGAAACCCATCGGCAAGGTGCCGGTGGACAGCATCCTGCAGCTGGACATCGAGCGCTACCCGCAGGAGGTGATCGAAGGGTTCAGGGCGCTGAACGACCTGACCGGTACCGTTTCGGACGCCATGGACGAGATGGGGCTCGAGGGCGTCATCCCGGCATCGGTCCTCGCTCCGACTCTGCCGCAGTCGCGCATCGTCGGGCCAGCGCTGACGCTGCGCAACGTGGAACAGCGCGACAACGCCTACAAGGGCGCCCGCGAGCGGGTGTCGAAGATGGCCGAGATCGAGGCCCACAATCTCGCCGAGGCCGGTGACGTACTCGTGATCGAGGGGGTCTGCGGCGTCTCCAACATGGGCGGGCTCTCGGCCACCATCGGCAAGCGGCAGGGCGAAGTCGGCGCGATCGTGGATGGCGGCGTGCGCGATATCGAGCAACAGCGCGCCATCGGATTTCCCGTGTGGACGCGCGGGGTGAGTTCGGTCACGGGCAAGTGGCGTCTGCAGACCGTCGCCATCAACGGCACGGTCCGAGTCTGCGGCGTACAGGTGCGCCCTGGAGACCTTGTTGTCGCCGACGAAGGCGCGGTCTGCTTCGTTCCGCGCGAGTCGGTGGAGGCCGTGCTCAAGCGGGCCAGGGAGATTGCCGAAGGCGAAGCGCACCGATATGCCGATATCCAGGCCGGCACGCCCGTGCCGGAACTGGCCATGCGCACACACGTCTACAAGTTCGGCACCTAGGGGGGTGCCCCTTGATCGTCGAACAGCGCATCTACACGTTTCATCCGGGCAAGCTGCAGGAGTTCCTGGCAGTCTATGCGCAGGAAGGCCGGGTGGTTCAGTTCGAATACCTTCGCCGGCTCCTGGGCTACTACATCACCGAGACGGGAACGCTGAATCGGATCATCGCGCTGTGGGGCTACGCATCGATGGAGGAGCGAACGCAGCAACGCGCGGCCCTCTTCGCCGACCCGCGATGGATCGACTACTTGGCGCGGGTGCGGCCCCTGATGGCCATGCAGGAATCCGTGTTGCTGCAGCCCGCCCCCTTCTTTCGCGATGACCTGGCCACTTTGCTGGCCGACAAGGAGATCAGGAAATGAGGAACTTGCAGATCAACCGGCGCACACTGCTGGCCGGCGCTGCGGCCGTGGCCGGGACCACCCTGGCGACGCATGGCGCCTTCGCGCAGGATCGCTTCCCCGGCAAGGCGATCCGGCTGCTGGTTCCGTTCTCGGCAGGCGGCGGCATCGATCTGATGGCGCGCATCACGGCGCAGCAACTGGCTGAAGTTCTCGGGCAGCCCGTCGTGGTGGAGAACCAGGGCGGCGGTGGCGGTGTGATCGCGTCTCGCATGGTGGCCAAGGCGGCACCCGATGGCTACACCCTGGTCTTTCACTCGGTGTCGTCGGCCGTGATCAATGCGCAGGTCTACAGGGATCTGGGATACGACCCGATCGGCAGCTTCACGCCGGTCTCGCTCGTTGCCCAGTTTCCGCTGGTCCTGGTTGTCAACAATCGCGTTCCGGCCAGGGATCTGCGCGAATTCATTGCGCTGCTCAAGGCCAATCCCGGCAAATACAGCTATGGATCCTCGGGCGTTGGAACAGGCATCCATTTCGCCGGGGAACTGTTTCGCTCGCTGGCGGGCGTGGACATCCAGCACGTTCCCTACAAGGGCACGTCTGCTGCCTTCGCCGACCTGCTTGGCGGACGCATCGAGATGCTCATCGACGGCGTGCCTCCGCAGGTGCAGAACATAGGATCAGGCCGGGTTCGCGCACTGGGCGTGACCACCACGGCCAGGTCCTCCGTGCTGCCGGATGTGCCAACGCTCGCAGAGGGCGGCCTCGCCGGGTACGACCTGCCGTTCTGGGTAGGCATCTACGCACCCGCTGGAACGCCCAGGCCGGTGCTTGCCCAGTTGTCCTCCGCGGTTGCCAAGGCGGTGCGCGACCCCGCGGTGGCAACACGCTTCAAGGAAGCCGGTGCCGATGGCGTGGGATCGACTTCCGAGGAGCTGGAAGGATTCTGGAAGGAGCAGATTGCAGTCTACGCGCGCATTGCCAGAACATCCGGCATCCAGATGGAGCGATAGCTGCCGAGCCACGGGGAGCGCAAGGCCAGGCGAGCACCGGTCCTGGCGGCCTGTGGCGCCTGCCATTGCAGGCCGCAGACCAGTGCGCAGGACGCCGGAGGTCAATGCGCCTCGGCCTGCTTGGCCGCCGCGATGATCGCCGCCTCGTCCTGCCGGGTGCCGTTGAGGAACAGGTTCAGCAGCACCGCCGCGATGGCCGACAGCAGGATGCCCGACTCGATCAGCGAGTGGATCGAATGCGGCATCCACTGCTTGAAGTTCGGCGCGATCAGCGGAATCATGCCCACGCCGATCGACACCGCCACGATCATCGCGTTGTGGCGGTTGCCCTTGAAATCCACGCCCGAGAGGATGCGGATGCCGGTGGCGGCCACCATGCCGAACATCACCAGGCCCGCGCCGCCGAGCACCACCGTGGGCAGCGACTCCACCAGCGCCGCCATCTTGGGCAGCAGGCCCAGCACGACCAGGATCACGCCGCCGGCCACGCACACGTAGCGGCTCTTCACGCCGGTCACGGCCACCAGCCCGACGTTCTGCGAGAAGCTGGTGTAGGGGAAGGTGTTGAAGATGCCGCCGATGAGCGTGCCCAGGCCGTCGGTGCGCAGGCCCTTGGCCAGGTCCTTCTGGGTGATCTTGCGGTCGGTCATCTCGCCCAGGGCAAGGAACATGCCGGTCGACTCGATCATCACCACGATCATCACCAGCGTCATGGTCAGGATCAGGATCGGGTCGAAGTGCGGCATGCCGAAGTGGAAGGGCAGCACCACGTCGAACCAGGCGGCCTTGCCCACCTTCTCGTAGGTCATGAGACCCGTCGCCGTCGCCACGACGGCGCCGATGACGATGCCCAGCAGCACCGAGATGTTGGCGATGAAGCCCTTGGCGAACTTGACGATCAGCAGGATCGACACCAGCACCAGCGCCGCCACGCCCATGCCGGACAGGTCGGCGTACTTGGGGTTGGGCATGGTCGGCAGGATCGCGAAGCCCTGCGGCACCGGCGGCGTCGCGCTGCCGGGCGAGGTGACCTCGGCCAGCCACTTCGCGTACACCGGATCGACGACGGCCGGCGCCGTCGGTCCGACCGGGTTGCCGAAGATCCAGTTGATGCCCACGCGCATCAGGCTGATGCCGATCACCGCGATGATGGTGCCGGTGACCACCGGCGGAAAGAAGCGCAGCATGCGCGAGACCAGCGGCGCGATGAGGATCGAGATGATGCCCGCCCCGATGATGGCGCCGAACAGCAGCTGCGCGCCGCCCGCGCCGGGATTGGCGTTGGCGATCGCCACCATCGGCGCCACCGAGGCGAAGGTCACGCCCATCATCACCGGCAGGCGGATGCCGAACCATTGCGTGGCGCCCATCGCCTGGATCAGCGTGACGATGCCGCAGCAGAACAGGTCGGCCGAGATCAGCATCGCCACCTCGTCGGGGCTGAGCTTGAGGGCGCGGCCGACGATCAGCGGCACCGCCACGGCGCCGGCGTACATCACCAGCACGTGCTGCAGGCCCAGGGCGGTGAGCTTGCCGGTGGGCAGGCGCTGGTCCACGGGGTGGATGTCGGTGGAAGGGATTGAACTCATGATGTCTCCTTGGGCGCTTTCGTGGAAATGAGAGGCTTCGCGCTCCTGGGCGAAGAATAGGTCGTGGCGTCGAATCGGAAAAGACGCACAATCGGATAATTCAATCGTTTATGACGATCAAATCCTCCCTGCCTGAACTGCGCGTGTTCGTCATGCTCGCCGAGAGCGGGCATTTCACGCGCGCGGCCGAACGGCTGGGCATGTCGCAGTCCTCGCTCAGTGCGGCCCTGGGCAAGCTCGAGCGCGTGTTCGGCGCGCGGCTGTTCGACCGCCACACGCGCGCCTGCCGCCTCACCGACGCCGGCACCGCGCTGCTGCCCGCCGCGCGCCGCCTGGTGGCCGACTGGGACCAGTTGCTGGTCGACGCGCAGGACTTCGCCCGCTTCGCGCGCGGGCGCGTGGCGCTGGCCGCGCCCAATGCGCAGTGTGCGCTGCTGCTGCCCCCGGTGATCCGGCGCTTCCGCGAGAGCCACCCCGGCGTGCGCGTGGTGCTGCACGACGTGCCGGAGCACGAGGTGCATGCGCTGGTGCGCAGCGGCGCTGCCGACATGGGCATCGCCACCCAGACCGACGCGCGCAGCGACCTGGTGGCCACGCCGCTGTATGCCGACGAGTTCATCGTCGCGATGGCGCGGGAGCATTCGCTGGCCGCGCGCCGCACGCTCGAATGGGCGCAGGTGGCGCGCGAGCCGCTGATCGGCTATCTGCCCGGCAACCCGGTGCGCCGGATGCTGGAGGACAAGCTGGCCGAGCGCGGCATCCAGCTCTCGTACGCCTTCGAGATCGCGCTGCCCTGGACCATGATGGGCCTGGCGCGCGAGGGGCTGGGCGTGGCGGTGGTCACGATGGCGCTGCGCCCGCTCGCGCAGTGGCACGGGCTGGAGGTGCGCAGCGTCGGCCGGCCGCAGTTCGCGCGCACCATGACGCTGCTGCGCGCGCCCGGCGGCTCGCCGTCGCCGGCCGTGGCGGCCTTCCGCGACGAGCTGATGGCTGCGGCGGGCGTGGCCCCGGACTGAGGAAGCGCGCCGCGCGGCGGCCGGGCTCAGGCGAGCAGCGCTTTCACCAGGTCCAGTTGCCGGTCGGGGCGGTCGGGGTCGAACTCCAGCCGCGCCTCGATGCGGTCCAGGTGCTCGGTCATGCTGGCCACGGCGGCCGTCACGTCGCCGCTGCGGCAGATGCGCAGGAAATCCTCGTGCTCGTCGGAGGAACACTGCGGATCGTTGGAGGAGTGGTAGAGCATCGCGATCAGCGAGCTGCGCGCCACCAGCTCGCGCACCAGCTCGGCCAGCGTGCGGTTGCCGGCCGCCTCGGCCAGCGCCACGTGGAAATCGCCCAGCAGCTTCTCGCGCACCGAGCCGGTGGTGGTGGTTTCGCGCAGCGTGGTGCGCTCGAAGCGGATGTGCTGCGCCAGCGCGTCGTAGTCCTGCGGCTTCGCGCCGGCGATGAACAGGCGCACCACCTCGCTTTCCAGGATGCGGCGCACGGCGAACACCTCGCGCGCCTCCTGCACGCTGGGTCGGCACACGAAGGCACCCTTGTCGGGAATGATCTCGATCAGCTTGTCCTTGGACAGCATCAGCAGCGCCGCGCGCACCTTGGTGCGGCTCACGGCGTAGACACGGCCCAGGGCCTCCTCGCGCAGCCAGGTGCCGGGCGGCAGGCGCTTCTCGACGATGGCGGTGGCCAGGTCCTGCGCGATGCTCTCGGTGGAGCCGGCCTTGTCTGCAGCGGCCTGCGGCGATGTCTCGTTGGAAGAAGTCTTCTTGGCGCGGGGCATGCGGGCATTGTGGCGCAAGCACGCCGGCCTTCAGGCGGCGCGCTGCAGCCGCGGCGTCGCGTTGCCGAGTGTGAAGCTCTCGAGCGCGCCGCGCATCGGCTTGGGCAGCGGGTGCGCCAGCTCGCCGCGCTTGCTGGTGCGCAGGCCCAGCGCGACCAGCGATTCGACCAGCTGCGTGCCCGCGGCCACGCCGTCGATCACCGGCACGTCCAGCACCTGGCCGATGTGCGCGCACAGGTCGGCCATGCCGGCGCAGCCGAGCACGATGACGTCCGAGCCGTCCTCCTCGAGCGCGCGCCGGCATTCCTCGACGATGCGCTCGCGTGCCTGCGAGCCGGGCGCTTCCAGCTCCAGCACCGGCAGTTCGCAGGCGCGCACGTTGGCGCAGAAGCGCTGCATGCCGTAGGCCTCGGCCAGGTGCCAGGCCTGGCCGACGGTGCGCTGCAGCGTGGTGACCACGCTGAAGCGTGCGCCCACCATGCTGGCCAGGTGCATCGCCGCCTCGGCAATCCCCACCACCGGCCCGCGCGCCAGCTCGCGCGCGGCCTTCAGGCCCGGGTCGCCGAAGCAGGCGATCACGTAGCCGTCGAAGCCGTCGCGCTCGCCGGCCGCGATCTCCTGCAGCAGGCCGGGCACGGCCAGCGCCTCGTCGTAGTGGCTCTCGATGGACGCGGGGCCCATCGCCGGGCTGACGGCGACGATCTCGGTGCCCGCCCGCGCCGCGGCGCGGGCGCAGGCGCCGATCTTGTCGGTCATGCTCCAGGTGGTGTTGGGATTGACGATCTTGAGGCGCATGGCTTTCCTACTTCTTGCGCAGGTTCAGGAAGACGTAGATCACGAAGCCCAGGCCCATGCCGATGAACCACGCATAGTTGGCGGCGCCGCGCCAGGCGGGGATCAGCACGCACAGGATCGGGATCAGCGCCGAGGGGATCATGGTCCACACGGCCTTCATGTTGTACCCGTTGGTGTACCAGTAGGCGCCCTTCCTGCTCATGGAGTACAGCTCGTCGACCACCACGTGCTGGCGGCGCACGATGTAGTAGTCGGCGATCAGGATACCGAACAGCGGGCCGATGAAGGAGCCCAGCACGTCCAGCGTGTAGTGGATGACCTCGGGGTTGTTGTAAAGGTTCCACGGCGTCAGGAAGATCGAGCCCACCGCGGCGATCATGCCGCCGGTGCGCCAGCTGATGTGTTGCGGTGCGACGTTGGAGAAGTCGAAGGCCGGCGAGACGAAGTTGGCCACGATGTTGATGCCGATGGTGGCGATCATGAAGGTCAGCGCGCCCAGCACCACGGCGGTGGTGCTGTCGATCTTGCCCACGGTGTGCACCGGATCGGTGATCAGCTCGCCGAACACCGGCAGCGTGGCGGCGGTGGTGATCACGGTGAGCAGCGAGAAGAACACGAAGTTGACCGGCAGGCCCCAGAAGTTGCCCTTCTTCACCGCCTCGAAGCTCTTGCCGTAGCGCGAGAAGTCGCCGAAGTTGAGCATCGGGCCGCTGAAGTAGCTCACCACCAGCGCGATGGCCGACAGCATCACCGGCAGCGCCTCCCAGCCCTGGAACTTGATGCCGCCCAGGTTCAGGTCGATGTTGCGCCAGCCGGCCTTCCACACCAGCCAGCCGCACAGGATGGCCATCACCACGTACACGCCCGGGCCGGCCCAGTCGATGAACTTGCGGATCGACTCCATGCCGTGCCAGAACACGAAGGCCTGCAGCACCCACATCACCATGAAGGCGACCCAGCCCAGCGTGGACAGGCCGGCGAAGCCGTGCAGCCTGACGTCGGCATAGGGCGCGAGGTTGGGGAACAGATGCAGCGCCAGCACCATGAAGGCGGCCGAGGCCAGGTAGGTCTGGATGCCGTACCAGGCCACCGCGATCAGCCCGCGGATGATGGCCGGGATGTTGGCGCCCAGCACGCCGAAGGAGGCGCGGCAGATCACGGGGTAGGGCGCGCTGGTCACCTGGCTGGGCTTGGCGACGAGGTTGCAGAAGAACTGCACGATCAGGATGCCCACCAGCAGCGCCACCAGCACCTGCCAGCTCGACAGGCCCAGCGCGAACAGGCTGCCGGCGGTGATGTAGCCGCCGACGCTGTGCACGTCGGACATCCAGAAGGCAAAGATGTTGTACTGGCTCCAGGTCTGCTTCTTCAGCGGCGCCAGGTCCTCGTTGGTCAGGCGCGGGTGGTACTCCGGCTTGATCAGCGCATTGGCGCCGTGCGGCGTGTTGCTGGCTTCGGGCGCCCCGGGGGCGACCGGGGTGGCGACGGTACTCATGGGCGGTGTCTCCTCGTTCGAAACATGGACGGTGGATGCGATCTCATTTCGCATGCGTTATTTGTATACAAAAAAGGAGTGCAATCAAGCCCATTCACCCACCGAAAGATCCGGGATTACCCGCACAGGCAAGAAAAATGCCGGGCTCACGGCGTCGTGCGGCAGCGAAGCTGGAAAGGGTCAGCGCAGCAGGTCGGAAGCAGCCCGGACCGATGGCTTCTCGGCGGATCAGAGATCCACCAAGCCACGCTCAAAAGTCGAAGGCGGCTGAGAGCAAGAGCGTGCGCGGCGTGCCGAGATTGAACGCCGAGGAAGCCCAATAGCTCTTGTCGAACACGTTCTTCAGGTCAGCGCGGAGCGTGACCGGTGTTCTTCCCAAGGTGGCGGCATAGCGCATGCCGAGATCGAGCGTGGTCCAGGCCGGCAGTTGACGGCGCGGCAAGAGGGTGTCGATATACATGGAGCCTGTGTGAATGACACGTCCGTTCAGCGTCAGGCCGGGCAGGAAGGGTACATCCCATTCCGCGCCGAGCGTCGCCCTGACGGTCGGCACGCCCGCAGCCTTCTTGCCGTCGTTCGCTCCGCCTGGCGTCTTCGTCAGTCTGGCGTCGGTATAGGCCACGCCGCCCAGCACCCGGAGGCCTCGCGCCAGTTCGCCGAAGGCACTGAATTCCAGCCCGCGGTTGCGCTGCTCGCCATCGAGGCCGAGGACGTTGGTGGCCGGGTCTTCCATCGTGGAGGGCACGGCAATCTGGAAGGCGCTGAACGTGGCCGCCAGGCGGCCGAAGTCGTATTTCAGGCCGGCTTCATATTGCTTGGTCTTATACGGCGGGAAGACTTCCCCGGCATTGGCGTAGCGGTCGCCGACGACGGTTCCCTGCTGCAGGCCCTGGATGTAGTTGGCGTAGAGCGACAGGCGATCGGTGGGCTTGACGATCAGCCCCGCCGCCGGGCTCCAGGCGCTTTCCTCGTAGCCGGACGTCCGCGCGCCGGTCGTGGTGTCGAAGTTCGCCGAGGCAACCCGCTGCCGCCGCACGCCAACCGTGAGCTGGACGCGTTCGTCCAGGACGGAGAGCGTGTCGGCGATCGCGAAGCTGGAGTGCCGTACTCCATTGCTTCTGCGGATATCCCTATGTCCTGGCAGGGCAGACCAGTCGGGCCGGGGAAAGAATATGGGGTTGTAGAGATTGGAATCTGGAACCGGCGTGCTGGAACCAAACGAAAAACCGGACTCGCTCCGAAACGTCGTGTAGGCCAAGGCCAATTGGTGCTGCACGAAGCCGGTGGTCAAAGATGCTCGCAATCCCGCTTCCATGGTCGACGTGTCCTTGCGAGCCACGTGTGCATTTCTTCTGGTGCCGTCCAGCGTTCCCAGCGCGTCGACCATGGAGGGCTCCGCGACATCAATGGCGTAGTCGCGTCGTCCTTTTCCAAACGCCGCGTAAGCGGTCGCGTTGTCGGCAATGTCTACTTCGCCACGCAGCACGCCATACAACTGCTTGTTGTGAGTAAACATCCAGGGCTGCGACCAGTTGATGGTGCTGCGAGGCGCCCGCGGCACGGGGACACCGGTCGCGATACCGAAACTGCGTCGCAATCCACGGGTCTCGGCCTCTTGATGGCCGAGGTCGGCCGACAGGCGAACGCGTTCGCCCCGGAAGTCAAGCGCCAGGGCCGCCAGCTGCGCCTGTTCCGACTGCCGATCGATGGGGGTATCGCCATCACGGTAGACGCCGTTGAAGCGGATGCCGAATTGCTTGTCGTCGCCGAACCGGCGGCCCACGTCGAGATGTCCACCCAGTTGGGAATCCGTGGCATAGGACGGCGTGAACCGGGTCAGCGGTTCGTCTCCGGCCCGCTTGGGGACAAGGTTGATGGTTCCGCCCAGATTGCCGGCCGGATTGATGCCGTTGAGGAGCGCGCTTGGACCTTTGAGTATTTCGACGCGCTCGAAGGACTCCGTCAGCGCGAACCCATTGTCCGTCGGTGCAAGACCGTACAGGCCCCCAAAGGAGATGCCCTGGTTGTTGATGCCGAGCCCACGAATATTGAAGTTCTGGAAAACTCCTCCGCTTCCCTCCGGGCTGAACACCGATGGATCATTTGCGACAACATCGCCCAGTGAGCGTGCCTGCTGGTTCTCGATCAGCTCCGCCGTGAAGCTGGTCTGATTGAACGGCGTGTCCATGAAGTCCCTGTTGCCGAGCAGCCCCACCCGCCCACCGCGCGCGACCTGCCCGCCGGCATAGGGGGCTGGCAGATCTCCTGGTGCCCCGGCCCTGGCGGTCACCGTCACGGGCGCCAGCGTCGAGCTGTCTCCAGAAGATGCCGGCAGCGCCTCGCGGACGATGACTTCCGGCCCATTCACCTCTGCCACCAGGCCGCTGCCGGCCAGCAGCCGATCCAGCGCCTGCCGCACGGACAGGTTGCCCGAGACGGCCGGCGCCGTCTTGCCGGTCACCAGGGCAACCGGGAAGCTCAGTTGCAGGTTGGCCTGGCGCGCCAGTTCATTGAGGGCCTGCCCCAGCGGCTGAGCAGGAATGGCGACATTCACCGCCGCTGACGACGGCGCCTGCGCATGCGCGGCATTGCCAATGCTGACGGCCAGCGCGGCTGCCATGGCAAGAGGGGCGAGAAGGAAATGCGGCTTGCGCATGGGACGTGAACTCCGGTGGATGGAAACAGGGAAGGAAAAGGACTCCTACTTCCATAGACGCGCAGCCCTGGCGGCATCCTCACGTCCCGCGTTCAGCTTTTTTCCGGGTTGGCCGCCGTGCTGCTTTCCTACCTGCGGATGTCCACCACTTCGGTCTCGTCATCGCGGCGCTCCAGCCGCACCGGCAACTGCCGTGGCAGCGACGCCAGGAAAGCGTCGAAGCGCCGCCACTGGAAACTGCCGCCCACCGGCAGGGCGGCCACGGCCGGGTCGCGCACCACCACGCCGGTGGCGCCGTAGCGCTCGAACTCGGCCAGCGCCTGCGCCAGCGGCGTGTTGTCGAAGTTGACCCGGCCATCGCGCCAGGGGGCGGCGCTGCCGGACGGCACGGCTGCCACGATGCCCAGGCGGCCCTGGCCGTCCGCCACCATGCTCTCGCCAGCGGCCAAGGTCACGGCCTCGCCGTCCCCGAGCACCAGTGCGTCGGCGTCGGTGCCGATGTGACGCGCCACGCGGACGCGGCCTTCTTCGACCACGACGCGGGTTTCGTCGGCTGTCAGCCCTGTGTGTGTGTGGCGCACAGAGAACCGGGTGCCGATCACCGTCACCCTCACACCGCCAGCCAGCACGTGAAAAGGTCGCTGCGTGTTGAGAGCGACGCTGAAGAGGGCCTGGCCTTCGTGCAACTGCACCTCGCGTCGGTCACGGTACAGACGCACGTCGGCCCGTGTGGCGGTGTCGAGCACCACGTGGCTGCCATCGGGCAGTTCGACACGGAGTTGTTGGCCACGCACCGAGGCGTAGCTCTGCCCGAACGTGGGCAGGCTTCGCCAATGCGCCCAGCCCAGCCAGCCGGTGCCCGCGATGCCGAGTGCGGCACCCGCTGCGGCGGCCTGCGGCAGCAGGCGGCCCAGGCCGATCATCCAGGCACGCCGGCCCGGCGATGCGGGGCGCGGCGGGGCCTGCGGCCTTTGGGGATGCAGCGGGCCGGGGGGACGGATCTGCTGCGGGACAGGGCTGGGCGTGGTCGCTGGTGTGGCGGCCGACGTCTCGTCGGCCGCCAGGCCCGCTCTGATGGCGTCGACCTCGCCGGCCGGCATGTCCCGCAGCCGGCCGAAGGTGTCATCCATGTCATCGTAAGCGGCCTGGTGGCGCGAATCTTCATCGAGCCACGCCCGGAATTCGGCCTCGCCTTCGGCATCCAGGCCATCGCGCCGGCGCGCCACCCAGGTGGCAGCCTCTATGTCGAGTGGGTCCTGCCCCTGGGCGAACACTTCGTACTCGCGCGCGTCCGCCGCCTCTTTGTCGGCGGCCTGGGCACTGGTATCGGGTGCTGGGCGACCGGGGGCGCCGGTGGGCGGTGTTGGACTCATGGGTGGACGCGATGTGGGGCTCTTGTAGGTATAGACGCAGGACCCCGAAGGAATCCTCATCTACGGGGCAACGGGGGGTCTCACTCCAGCCTGCGCGCCGCATCCGCCAGTTGGCGCTCGCAGAGCTTGCAGGCCACCATGCCGCGCACGATGTGCTTTTCGACCATGCTGTAGGAGATGCTCATCGTCTCGGCAATCTGCGCATGGGGCAGTTCATCGAACACGTGCAGCACGAAGGCTTCGCGGCAGCGCGGGGGCAGCGCCTCGATGGCAGCTACATAGGCCCGGATGACCTGCAGGGAGGCCAGGGTCTCCTCGGGCTGGAGATGCCGGGGCGCCGCGGGCTGGCGGGCCTCGTCCAGCGCGTCGATGTCTTCGTGATCGCGCACGAGCGCGCGGCGGTGCAGGTCCACCATCAGGCGGCGCGCAATCTGGCGAAGCACGGCGCCGGGCTTTTGCGCCGCGCCTCCATTCGCCTGCTCCGCCGCAAGAAAACGCACATACGTCTCCTGCACGATGTCTCGTGCGGAGTCGGCGTCCCTGACGCTGTAGCTGCAGAAACGCAGCAAATCCTGGTAGTAGCGTGCAGCCACGATATGCCTCAACCCATGAGCGATGCCCGCCGTGATGGCAGAGATATGGCGGCGGCTGGATCTGTTGCTCGAAGACGACGAAAGCAGGTCGATTATAGATTTACAAATGCGAATTCATCGCAACTACCGCGGTGATGCGAAAAAGCCGTGGCCCCAGGAACCACGGCTTCGTGTGACAGCGAATGATTCGGGAACGCTCAGCGAAGCAGATCGGCCAGCGTGCGCGCCACCACCTTGGTCGCCCGGCGCAGGTCTTCCAGCACCACACGCTCGTCGCTGCGCTTGGCGTGCGACTCCAGCACGGTGCGCGGGCCGGCGCCGTAGATCACGCCGGGCACGCCGGCTTCGCCGTACAGGCGCACGTCGGTGTACAGCGGCGTGCCCATGGCGGGGATGGGTTCGCCGAAGACCTGGGCGCCGTGCTTCTGGATCGCCTCCACCAGCGGCTTGTTGCCGGGCAGCGGCTTCATCGAGTTCGCCAGCAGCATGCGGCGGATCTCCACCGTGATGCCGGGCAGCTGCACCGCGGCCTCCTCGATCACCTGGCGGATCGCGGCCTCGACCTCGGCCGGGTTTTCCTCGGGGATCATGCGGCGGTCGAGCTTGAACACCACCTTGCCGGGGATCACGTTGGTGTTGGTGCCGCCCTCGATCAGGCCGACGTTGAGATAGGGATGGTCGATGCCGGCCACCTGCGACTTGACCTGCCTGTACAGCGTGTTCTGCGCGTACAGCGCATTGAGCAGGTGCACCGCGCCCTGCAGCGCGTCCACGCCCGTGGCGGGGATGGCGGCATGCGCCATCTTGCCGTGCACCGTCACTTCCATCTGCAGGCAGCCGTTGTGCGCGGTGACCACCTCGTAGCTGAAGCCGGCGGCGATCATCAGGTCGGGCTGGGTGAGGCCGTTCTTCAGCAGCCAGCCCGGGCCCAGGATGCCGCCGAACTCCTCGTCGTAGGTGAAGTGCAGCTCGATGCCGCCCTTCGCGGGCTTGGCGACGGCTTCCAGCGCGCGCACTGCGTAGGTGAAGGTGGCGAAGTCGCTCTTGCTCACCGCGGCGGCGCGGCCGTAGAGGCGGCCGTCCTCGATCTCGCCGCCGTAGGGGTCGTGCGTCCAGCCCTCGCCGGGCGGCACCACGTCGCCATGCGCGTTGAGCGCCACCACGGGGCCTTCGGCGCCGTACTGGCGGCGCACGATCAGGTTGGTGATGGATTCCAGGCCGTAGTCCTGCACTTCCTGCGCCGGCACCGGGTGCTTCTCGGCGGCGAAGCCGAAGCCTTCCAGCAGCTCGGCGGTGCGCTCGGCGTGCGGTGCGTTGTTGCCCGGCGGCGTGTCGGTGGGCACGCGCACCAGTTGTTGCAGGAAGCGCACCTGCTCGTCGAAGTGCGCGTCGATCCAGGCGTCGAGTTGGGCGTAGTCGGTCATGGCGTGGGGGCCTGTTCGGTGGCGAGGTCGTCCAGCAGGCGTTGGAAGGCTTCCACCGCGAGCTGTATGTCGTTGTTGGTGCTCGATTCGAGCGGGTTGTGGCTGATGCCGGCGTTGATGCCGCGCACGAAGAGCATGGCCTGGGGCATCACCTCGTGCAGCTTCATCGCGTCGTGGCCGGCGCCGCTGGGCATGCGGTACAGCGGCACGCCGAGCGCATCGACGGCCTTCTCCCAGCGCTGCTGCCATTCCGGCGCGCTGGGCGCGGCGGCGGCGCGCATGGCCTCTTCCAGCGTATAGCGCACGCCGCGGCGCTCGGCGATCTCCTGCAGCGCGGCCAGCACGTCGCGCACCACGGCGTCGCGCTGCGGGTCGTTGGGCGCGCGGATGTCCAGGCTGAACTTGCAGCGTCCGGGCACCACGTTGATCGAGCCGCTGGGCACTTCCAGCATGCCGACGGTGGCGACCGAGTCGCCGTCCTTGGCGGCGCGCTGCTCGGCGAACAGGATCAGCTCGGCCACGGCGGCGGCCGCGTCGCGGCGCCGGTCCATCGGCGTGGTGCCGGCGTGGCTGGCCATGCCGAACACCTCGCCGACGTAGCGCACGCCGCCGTTGATGGAGGTGACGATGCCCAGCGGGATGTCCAGCTCGTTGAGCACCGGGCCCTGCTCGATGTGGACTTCGACGAAGCCGAGGTAGCGTGCCGGGTCGCGCTGGATCCCGGGGATGTCCTCGTCCTTCAGGCCCGCCTGCGCGCGCGCCTCGCGCATGGTGATGCCGTCGGCGTCCTTCTGGTCGAGCCAGTGGCGGTCGAAGTGCCCGATGAGCGCGCCGGAGCCCAGGAAGGTGGCCTTGTAGCGCTGGCCTTCCTCCTCGGCGAAGCCCACCACCTCGAAGGCGAAGGGCAGGCGCCGGCCCTGGCGCTTGAGTTCGCGCACGCAGGCGATCGGCACGAAGATGCCCAGGCGGCCGTCGTACTTGCCGCCGTTGCGCACCGTGTCGTAGTGCGAGCCGGTCAGCAGCGCCCTGGCGCCGGGCGCGGCGCCCTCGTAGCGGCCGACCACGTTGCCCACGGCGTCGATCTCCACCGTGTCGAAGCCGGCCTCGCGCATGTCCTGCGCGATCTGCGCGGCGCAGGCGCGGTGCGCGTCGGTGAGGTAGGTCACGGTGAGCTGGCCCTTCTCGGCGTAGCCCGGGTCGGTGTGCACTGCCAGGCGCTCGTGCCAGTCCCACACCTCGTTGCCCAGGCGGGGCTCCTGGCCGAACTTGTCGTCCAGACGGATCTCGGCGATGCGGTGGATGTTGCGCAGCGCCTCGTTGCGCTCGAAGCTCGGGTGGTTGTGCAGCCGGCGCTCGAAGGTCTCGATGATCTCCTTCTTCGCGAGGCCCGTGCCGCGCGGGCCGCGCACCGCCAGGATGAAGGGGAAGCCGAACTTGGCGTTGTAGTCCGCGTTGAGCTGCTGGATCTTTGCGAACTCTTCCGGCGTGCACTCGGTCAGGCCGGCCTTGCTCTGCTCGTTCGTCGATTCGGCGGTCAGCGTCTTGCTCACCATCGCCTTGCCGGCGAGCTCCGGGTGGGCGCGGATCAAGCCCAGCTTCTCGGTGTCGCTGGCGGCGGTGACGGCCTGGGCCAGCGCATGCTTGAGGTGCGCCAGCGAGCGGAACGGGCGCGCCGCCTGCGCGCGCTGTGCGATCCAGGGCGAGTGCTCGTACACGCCGTCCAGCAGGCGGGCGGCCTCGTCGGGCGAGGCGGCGTTGAGTTGGTCGAAGGTCAGGGGCATGTCAGTCTCCGTGTGTGGCGCCCGCGAAGGGGTGGACCTGCTTCCAGTGGCGCGCGATGTCCACGCGCCGGCAGACCCAGACGTGTTCGTGCTGCGCGATGTGGTCCAGGAAGCGCTGCAGCGCCGCGATGCGGCCCGGGCGGCCGAGCAGGCGGCAGTGCATGCCGATGCTCATCATCTTCGGGCGGTCCTCGCCGGCGGGGTCGCCCTCGGCGTAGAGTGCGTCGAAGCTGTCCTTCATGTACTGGAAGAAGGGGTCGGCATGCGAATAGCCCTGCGGCAGCGCGAAGCGCATGTCGTTGCAGTCCAGCGTGTAGGGCACGATGAGCTGAGGCACCACGCTGCCGTCGCTCTTTTGCACTTTCATCCAGAAGGGCAGGTCGTCGCCGTAGTAGTCGCTGTCATACTCGAAGCCGCCGTAGTCGGCCACCAGCCGGCGCGTGCGCGGGCTGTCGCGGCCGGTGTACCAGCCCACGGCGCGTTCGCCTGTGAGTTTTTCGATGGCCTCCATACCGAGACGCATATGTTCCCGCTCGGTCGCTTCGTCGATGCTCTGGTAATGAATCCAGCGCCAGCCGTGGCAGGCGATCTCGTGCCCCAGTTCCTTGAAGGCAGCCGTCAGCGCCGGGTGGCGCTGCAGCGCCATGCCCACGCCGAACACGGTCAGCGGCAGGCCGCGCTTGTCGAACTCGCGCAGCAGGCGCCACACGCCGGCGCGCGAGCCGTACTCGTAGATGCCTTCCATGCTGATGTGGCGCTCGGGGTAGCTGGCCGGATTGAACATCTCCGACAGGAACTGCTCCGAGCCCGCGTCGCCGTGCAGCACGCAGTTCTCGCCGCCTTCCTCGTAGTTGAGGACGAACTGCACCGCAATGCGCGCGCCGCCGGGCCAGCGGGCGTGGGGCAGGTCGCGGCCGTAGCCGATCAGGTCGCGCGGATAGGGCAGGGTGGCGTCGTAGACGGTCATGGGAGGTATCCGGGTTCAGGACAGGGCCAGCGAGATGTCGCTCGTGGGCACCTTGCGGTCGAAGGTGAGGTTGGCTTCCACGTGGAGCAGGTGCTCGGTCATCAGGCGCACGGCCAGCGCCTCGTCGCGCGCGGCCAGCGCCTTGACGATGTCGGCGTGCTCGTCGTTGGAGTGCGCGGCGGCGCTGCTGCTCTGGTACATGAGGGTGATCAGCGCGCAGCGCGACACCAGCTCGCTGAGCATCTGGGCCAGCACCTGGTTGCCCATCAGCTCGGCCATGCGCACGTGGAAATCGCCCAGCAGCTCGTTGCGGCCGGAGACGTCCTCGCCCGAGACGGCGGTCTTCTCCAGCGCGACGTGTTCCTTCAGCGCGCGGATCTTGGCCGGCGTGACGGTGCGCACGAACTCGCGCGCCATCTCGGCCTCCAGCATGCGGCGCACCGCGAACACCTGCCGCGCCTCGTCCACCGCCGGCGCGGCCACGAAGGCGCCGCGCGCCGGCTCCAGGCGGATCAGCCGGTTCTGCGAGAGCTGGAACAGCGCCTGGCGCACCAGCGTGCGCGAGACGCCGAAGTGGTCCGCCAGCTTCTGCTCGGCCAGCTTGGTGCCCGGCTGCAGGCGATGCTCGACGATGGCCTTGGTCAAGGCATCGACGATCGCGCGGGTGGTGGTCGACTCCATGTTTTTCATGATAGCCCCAAAGCCGATAACTGTATACACTTTTGTGGACCGTATTTTCCCGCCCCTGAACCAGAAGGAGAGAACCATGGGCCTGAGCACCCACGTACTGGACACGATGCATGGCGGCCCCGCCGCCGGCATGGAGGTCGCCCTCTACACCACCGACGGCGAGCAGGCCACGCTGGTCAAGCGATTCACGTTGAACGACGACGGGCGCAGCGACGGGCCGCTGTACGACAACGACAGCCTGAAGACAGGGACCTACCGCCTGGTGTTCGACGTCGCGGGCTACTTCAAGGCCCGGGGGGTGACGCTGCCGGAGCCGAACTTCCTGAACCGCGTGGCGCTGGATTTCGGCGTGGCGCACGCCGACCAGCACTACCACGTGCCGCTGCTGGTGAGTCCGTGGAGCTATTCCACGTACCGCGGGTCCTGAGCGCCGCTGGCGATCAGTCCTGCAATTGGCCTTCGGTCAGCGTGTCGAGCTGGAAATGACCGCCGCGGTCCCACAGCCAGGTGTCGGTCCAGGTGACCGTGCCCAGGCGCCTGGGCGCCGGGTAGGGCGAGGCCGCGAGCACGGTGCGCTCGATCTCGGCGATCACTTCCGGCGCGTGCCGCGGCGCGCGCAGCCAGTGGACCGAGCGCACCCGGCCGCCGGCGTCGAGGTTGACCTGCAGCGTGCCGACCGCGTACAGCATCGGCGGCAGCTGGCCGGCGTAGATGCGCGCGCGGTTGCCGTCGTAGATGTGGCGCGCGGCGTCGCGCCGGTAGCCGCGCGCGTCGGCGGCGTCGGAGGCGCGCGGCGCGCGCGCCGCGGCCTCGCCGGGGCCGGGCACGGCCTTCGACAACTGGCCCGGCACGGGCCGGGTGATCGGCGCCGACGGGTCGGTGCGGGGGGTGCCGCAGCCGGCGAGCCAGGCCGTGGCCAGGGACAGCGCGGCGAACGCCAGGCGCCGCGGCAGGGAAGACAGCTGAACATTCATCGGCGCGGTTATACCGTGTGCCGCCGGCGCGCAGGCAACGGAAGGTGTCGCGCATGAACGGCGCCCTCGACGAGCTGCTTCACCGCCTGCGCAGCGAGGCGGGCGTGCTGGTGCGCGTCGAATCCACGCAGGGTTCGGCGCCGCGCGAGGCCGGCACCTGGATGGCGGTGTGGGCCGACGGCCTGACGGCCACCATCGGCGGCGGCCAGCTCGAATACCAGGCCGTGCAGCAGGCGCGCGGCTGGCTCGCCGGCGGCGAGCCGATCGAGGGCGTGCAGCGCTACCCGCTCGGCCCCAGCCTGGGGCAGTGCTGCGGCGGGGTGGTGTTCCTGTCCTTCCGCCGCATCGCGCACGGCGATGCGCCCGCGCTGCGGCGCGAACTGGGCGAGCGGCTGGCGCCGGTCGCCCTGTTCGGCGGCGGCCACGTGGGCGCCGCGCTGGCGCGGCTGCTGGCCACGCTGCCCTTCGCGGTGCGCTGGATCGACAGCCGCGACGGCGTGTTCCCCGCTGCGCTGCCCGCGCAGGTGGAGTGCGAGCACTCCGAGCCGGTGCAAAGCGCCGTGGCGCAGCTCGCGCCGGGCTCGCGCGTGTTGATCATGAGCTTCAGCCACGCGGAAGACCTGGACATCGTGATCGCCTGCCTCAAGCGCCTGCGCACGCACGGCGACCTGCCCTACGTGGGCCTGATCGGCAGCAAGACCAAGTGGGCCACCTTCCGCCACCGGCTGCAGGCGCGCGGCTTCACCGAGGCGGAGTTGGCCCGCATCACCTGTCCGATCGGCGTGCCGGGCATCACCGGCAAGGAGCCGCCCGTCATCGCCGTGGCGGTGGCGGCACAGTTGTTGCAATCGATGGCGCCGGCGCTGCCGGATCAGGGTTAACCAGCACGGCGACGCCTCGAAAAAACGTCGATCCGGTTGCCGAAAGTGTATACACTTCAGTCCACAAGTCGCAGCGGAGCAGGATGCCCACCGGTGTCCTCGTTCGCGGCTCTTCTCTGCTTACAGTGCCCGCGGTGGTGAGCAGGCCAGAATCGAAAGACGGCGTCCTCACGCGCCGACAGGGTTGAGAGCATATGGAAAGCTACTACCTCGACTGGGCCAATCTGCTGCTGCGCTGGATCCACGTCATCACCGCCATCGCCTGGATCGGTGCCTCCTTCTACTTCGTGATGCTGGACAACAGCCTCGAGAAGCCCGAGGACCAGGCGTCCCAGGACAAGGGCGTGGGCGGCGAGCAGTGGGCGGTGCACGGCGGCGGCTTCTACAACATGCAGAAGTACGCGGTGGCGCCGAAGAAGATCCCGGACCACCTGCACTGGTCCTTCTGGGAAAGCTATTCGACGTGGATCAGCGGCTTCGCGCTGTTCACCATGTCGTACCTGTGGAACGCCAGCACCTACCTGATCGACAAGAGCAAGATGGACTGGCAGCCCGGCGCCGCCATCGGCGTGGCGCTGGCCTTCTTCGTCGTGTTCTGGATGGTGTACGACGGCATCTGCCAGGTCTTCGGCCGGCGCAAGAACGGCGACACCATCGTGGGCGTGCTGATCGCGATCTTCATCGTCTTCGCCACCTGGCTGGCCTGCCACTGGTTCGCCGGCCGCGCCGCCTTCCTGCTGGTGGGCGCGATGATGGCCACGACCATGAGCGCCAACGTGTTCTTCTGGATCATCCCCGGCCAGCGCAAGAGCGTGGCGGCGCTGCGCGAAGGCAAGCCGGTGGACCCGATCCACGGCCAGCGCGGCAAGCAGCGCAGCGTGCACAACACCTACTTCACGCTGCCGGTGCTGTTCGCGATGCTGAGCAACCACTACAGCTTCACCTACACGCACGAGCACAACTGGATCGTGCTGCTGCTGATCATGCTCGGCGGCGCGGCGATCCGGCAGTTCTTCGTGGTGCGCCACCGCTGGAAGCTGGGCAACGCACGCAACCCGCTGCCCTACGCGATGTTCGGCATCGCGGTGCTGGGCCTGACCATCGTGTGGATGCGCCCCGAGCCCGTGGCGCCGCCGGCCGCCGGCACGCCCGCGGCCGCGCCGGTGGCCTTCGCCGAGGTGCAGCAGGTGTTGGAGCAGCGCTGCGCCATGTGCCACAGCGCGGCCGTGCAGCAGAAGAACGTGCGCCTGGATTCGCCGGCCGAGGTCGCCAAGCACGCCCAGGGCGTCTACCAGCAGGTCAGCACCAAGCTCATGCCGCTGAACAACGCCACGCAGATGACCGACGCGGAGCGCGCGCTCATCGGCCGCTGGTTCCAGGCCGGGGCCAAGACGGAATAGCCGTAGCGCACAATCGGGCGCGGAGACAGACGACCCAGCCATGACAGCATCCCCCTCCCTGCCCGACCCCCACGCGCAGCCGCGCGCCTTCCTCGGAGCCCTGTACCGTGTCGCCGTCGAGCGCGCGCTGCCGCTGGCCAGCATGAAGCCCCACCTGCCTGCGCCGCCCAGGGGCCGCACGCTGGTGCTGGGCGCCGGCAAGGCGGGCGGCTCGATGGCGCAGGCGCTGGAAGCCCTGTGGCCGGCGGAGGCGCCGCTGTCGGGCCTGGTGGTCACGCGCTACGGCCACATCCCGCCGCGTCCCGCGGACCTGCCGCAGCGCATCGAACTGGTGGAGGCCGCGCACCCCGTGCCCGACGCGGCCGGGCTGCAGGCCGCCGAGCGCATCCTCGCGCTCACCGAAGGCCTCACGGCCGACGACCTGGTGCTGTGCCTGATCTCCGGCGGCGGCTCCGCGCTGCTGACCCTGCCGGCCGACGGGTTGACGCTGGAGGACAAGCAGCGCATCAACCGGCAACTGCTCGAATCGGGCGCGCACATCGGCGAGATGAACTGCGTGCGCAAGCATCTCTCGCGCATCAAGGGCGGCCGGCTGGCGGCCGCCTGCGCGCCGGCGCAGGTGGTCACGCTCACCATCAGCGACGTGCCGGGCGACGACCCGGCGGTGATCGCCAGCGGCCCCACGGTGCCGGACGCCAGCAGTTGCGCCGATGCGCTGGCGATCCTCGACCGCTACGGCATCGAGGTGCCGGCGCCGGTGCGTGCGCAACTCGAAAGCGGCGAACTCGAAACCCCCAAGCCCGGCGACGCCGTGTTCCGCGGCCATGCGACGCACGTGATCGCGGCGCCGCAGCAGTCGCTGGAGGCGGCCGCCGAAGCGGCGCGCGCCGCCGGCATCGCGGCCCACATCCTCAGCGACGAGATCGAGGGCGAATCGCGCGAGGTCGGCAAGGTGCACGGTGCGCTGGCCCGTGCGGTCGCGCAGCGCGGCCAGCCCTTCGCGCGGCCCTGCGTGATCCTGTCCGGCGGCGAGACCACGGTCACCGTGCGCCAGCGGCCGGCGGGCACACCCAAGGGCCGCGGCGGGCGTGCCGGCGAGTTCTGCATGGGCCTGGCCGGTGCGCTGATGGGGCAGGCCCAGGTGTGGGCGCTGGCGGCCGACACCGACGGCATCGACGGCGTGGAAGACAACGCCGGTGCCTTCGTCACGCCCGACACATTGGCGCGTGCGCAGGCGCAGGGCCACAAGCTGGCGGCCTTCCTCGACCGCAACGATGCCTACGGCTACTTCGACGCCATCGGCGACCTGCTCGTGACCGGCCCGACGAACACCAACGTCAACGACTTCCGCGCGCTGCTGGTGCTGTAGCGCGCGGCGCGCGCTAGGCGCCGAGCGCCGTCCATCCGACCGACAGGGCGAAGAAGCCGAGCACGACCGATGCGCAGCGCTGCGCGTGGATCGGATTGACCCAGCGCAGCCTGCCGCCGCCCAGCGCGGCGCCGAAGGCGATCCAGCCGAGGGCGATGGGGACCAGCAGGGCGATGAAGATGGCGATGGATTCGGCGTAGACGCCCAGGGTCGAAAACGCGGCCGCGGGAAAGATCGTGCCCGCGAACAGGATCGCCTTCGGGTTGAGCAGCGTCGCCACGAACAGCTCGCGCGGGCCGATCGCCTGCTGCCCCGGCACCGGCGGCGAGATGGCGACGCGCCACATGCGCACCGCGAGGTAGGCGATGTACAGACTGCTCGCGATGCGAACGAAGGTCGACAGGCGGGGAAAGCTCTGCTCGGCCTGCGCCAGGAAGCAGCCCCAGGCCGTGATCGCGATGAGATAGCCCGCCAGCTCGGCGGCCACGAGCCGGACCGAGCGGCGGAAACCCTGCCGCAGGCCGGCCGCTGCGAGCAGCGTGTTGGTGGGGCCGGGCACGATCAGCACGATCGCCGTGCCCAGCGCGAGTGCAATGGCTTGGGTGGTCGGGAGCATTGACGGGATGGCGCAGGAGGGACGGATTGGCCGGATTGTGCTTGCTTTTTTGGTACCGTCCGGATGTTGCGCCCTGAACCGCCCATCGTGATGACGCCATCCGTTCTCTTCGTCTGCACCGGCAACATCTGCCGTTCTCCCACGGCCCACGCGCTGCTGCTGCACAAGGCGCAGGCGATCGGCCTCACCCTGGCCGTGGACAGCGCCGCGATCTCCAACGAGGAATGTGGCAACCCTGCGGATCGGCGCGCGGTGGCCGAGGCGAAGCGCCGCGGCATTGCCATGCCCGAGCGTTGCGCACGCCAGGTGCAGTCCCAGGATTTCGAGCGCTTCGATTGGCTGGTCGGCATGACACGCGCGCACTGTGCCGCGCTGCGGCGTCTCGCGCCGGCGCATGCGGGCAAGGTGTGCATGCTCATGGCCTTCGCGGACGAGGGCGCCGAATTCGACGTGCCCGACCCGTGGTACGGCACGCAGGCCGACTTCGTCCGGGCCTTCGATCTGATCGAGCGTGGGGTGGACGGGTTGCTGGCGCAGTTGCAGTCCCGGGTCCACGCCCGCTAGCGGCGCCTCATTCGCACAACTGGCGGATCTGCACCGGCACCGGCAGTGCCTTCAGGCTGCCGTCCTCGCGCTTGCCGCCGAAGATGCGCACCTCCTCGCATTCCAGGATCAGGTCGTCGCCGCGCGTCACGCGGTAGGTCTGCACGAAGGTCTTCTCGCGCCACTCGGCGATGCGCACCGCGATCTGCAGCGTGTCGCCGTAGCTGGCCGATTTCACGAAGCGGGTGTGCGTGTCCACCAGCGGCGTGCCGATCACGCCCAGGGTCTGTGTCGTCTCCTCCCAGCGCGGCACGCCGCATTCGGCGAAGAAGTGCCGCGAGGCCGCATCGATCCAGCGGAAGAAGTTGGGAAACCAGACGATGCCCGCCGGGTCGCAGTCGCCGAATTCGACGCGCACGCTGTAGACGATCTCTTTGCTCAAGGACTCACTCCGCTTTGATGTTGCGTTCCTTGATGATCGCACCGAAGCGCACGGCGTCCGCCACCGCGCGATCGTGGAAGGCGGCGGGCGTGCCCGGCGCCGGCTCGCCGCCCAGCGCGGCGATGCGTTCCTTGGCGGCCGGCGTGGCCAGGATGCGGTTGATCTCCGTGTTCAGGCGGGCGATCACAGGCGCCGGCGTGCCGGCCGGCGCGTAGAAGCCGAACACCGTGTCGGCATCGAAATCCTTCAGGCCCGCCTCGTCCAGCGTCGGCACGTCGGGGAACAGCGGCGAGCGCTGCGGGCTGCCCACCGCCAGCAGCCGCAGCCGGCCGCCGCGCACGTGGTTCAGGCCGATGCCCGGGTCGAAGGTGTAGTCGATCTGGCCGGCCAGCAGGTCCTGCAGCGCGGGTGCCGCGCCGCGGTAGGGCACGTGCACCGCGAACGCGCCGGCCTGGCTCTTGAACATCTCGCCCGCCAGGTGCGGGGAACTGCCGGTGCCCGGCGAGCCGTAGGAGAGCTTTCCGGGGTTCGCCTTGACGTAAGCGATGAAGTCGCGCACGTTCTGCGGCGGCAGCGCGGGCTTGACCACGAGGAAGACCAGCACCCGCGCCGCCGCGGCCACCGGCACCAGATCCTTGGCGGGGTCGAAGCTCATCCTGGCGTACAGGTGCGGGTTGACCGAGACCATGCCGCCCGAGCTCATCAGCAGTGTGTAGCCGTCGGCCGGCGCGCGCGCCACCGCCTCGCCGCCGACGTTGCCGTTGGCGCCGCCGCGGTTTTCCACCACCACCGGCTGGCCCAGCGCCTCCTGCAGCGGCTGCGAGACCACGCGCGCGATCTGGTCGGCCGCGCCGCCGGGCGGGAAGTTGACGATGATCTTCACCGGCTTGGTGGGCCAGGCGGCGCTGCCCTGCGCAAGGGCGGCGGTCGGCAGCCCGAAGGTGGCGGCCAGCAGGGCGGCGGCCAGGGCCTGGCGACGCGAGGCGAGGGGGGCGGGGAAATGGCGTGTCATGGTGGTCTCCTTTTCTTGTGGGTCGTGGAATGGCTTGCGTCAGCGGGTTGCAGCGGCGCCGGCCGCAGGCGGCCGCTTCATCCACCGGATCGGCTGCGCCTTCACCGGCCGCGGCGGCGCGCCGTGCTGCACCAGCGTGGCGTCCAGCGCCTTGCCGGCTTCGTCGGCCAGGGCGGCGCTGCGCGCGGCGGCGATCGCCTCGGCGCGGGCGGCCGGCGGCATCGCGTCCTGCACGGCCAGGTGGTCGACCACGTGCAGCAGGTTGTCCTTGCCGCGCTCGTTGGTGCTGCCGTAGCCCTTGATGAGCCGGCCGCACAGCGCCAGCTCCTGGCCCAGCGCCCAGTGCGTGCGCGTGCCGGCCACCACGGCCGCGAGCCAGCGCTCGATCAGCGCCTGCTCCTCGGCGAAGCGGCTGCCGCGCTTGCGCAGCCACTTCAGCGAGGCCAGCAGCCGCAGCGCGGAAAGACCCAGTACCGAGTGGCTGCCGACCTTCAGCGGCATCGCCCAGGGGGCCTGGCCGCGCGCCTGCCGGCGGCGGTCCCAGGCCGTCACGCGGTGGGCGAGCGACGTGGGCAGCAGGGCGGCGAATTCGGGCATGCCGGGCTTGAAGTGGTCGTAGACCTTGACGATGTCGCCGTCGCCCGCCTTCACCTCGGCGTGCACGCGCCGCGCGCGGCTGGCGCGGCTCTTGAGCTCGGCCACGCGCACGATGTCGTCGAAGGCCATCCACAGCGCCAGCCAGCGCGCCATCTCGCGCGTGGTGGCGAAGCCGTGCGCGGCGGCGGGGTCGGCCGCGCGTTCGGCATCGAGCACCTGCTGCAGGCGCACGACGTAGCGCTGCGCGTAGGCCGCGTCCTGGTAGTCGCACAGGCGCGCGTGGCCGAGCGCCAGCATGTCGTGCACCGCGGCGGGAAAGCGCGCGGCCACCTCGGGCGGCAGGGCCGGCGCCGAGGCGGCGGCCGGCTCGCCGTCGGCCAGCAGGCCGGCGACGAAGGCAGCCTGCGCGCGCGGTGCGCGCACCGCCTCGAAGGCCGCGGCGAAGCCGCGCAGGCTGGCGGCGGCCATCTTGCCGAGCTTTTCCGGCGCGCGCGCATCGCCGCCGCGCACCACGTGCTCGTAGGCCTCGCGCGGGAAGGGCAGCAGGCCGCTGCCCGCGATCGCGCCCAGCATCACGGCGCTGACGATGGTGCCGGCCTCGCGTGCCGCCGCGTTCATGTCGAAGACGTGGTGCTCGAGGCTGAAGGCCTTGACCACGTCGATCAGCCGCTGGCTGTCGGCGCGGCCGTCGCCGAGCTGCATGCGCTCGGCCGTGGTGAGCGTGCGCGTCGAGGAGGTGATGACGCGGGTGCGCCGCGGGTCGCTCATGCCGTTGCCGATCTGGCGCGCCGTCTCCAGCAGTTCCGACGAGACGATCGCGTCGAGCGCGCCCGGCACCGGGCTGAGGCTGAACACCGGCCGCCGGCCGCCGAGCTGCGCCAGCGGCACCGGGAAGACCTCGATGTAGTAGGTGGTGGCGCCGGTGCGCTGCGCCACGCCGGGGATCGAGGTGCTCTGGGCCGCGTAGCCGGCGTGGCGCGCGGTCTCGACCAGCCACTCGGTGAGCACGCCGCCGCCTTCGCCGCCGAGGGCGCAGACGAGGAGCGTGATAGGTTGCGAGGTATTCATTTGGATCTGCTTTCGGGTGTCCGCCTTCATGCCGGCTGCAGCGCACGCACCAGAACGCCCCGCGCCGCGTGCAGCAGGCGCTCGTGCCACTTCGGGTTCTGCACCACCTCGGCCCGGTAGAAGCTCGGGCACAGCGTGGCCGCGTGCGCGTTGGCCCCGCACAGGCCGCAGCCCACGCAGCCGTCGATCACCACCGCCACCGGGTCCACCTTCAGCGGGTCGGGGTTGTCCTTGATCGTCAGCGTGGGGCAGCCCGACAGGCGGATGCAGGCGTGGTCGCCGTTGCACACGTCCTCGTCCACGCCGTACTTCACGCGCACCACGCGCTCGCCCTTCCTGAGCAGGTTGGCGATCCAGGGCTTGATGCGGCGCTGGCGCTCGAGCTGGCACTCGCCTTCGGCGATCACCACCTTCAGGCCGTCGAAGTCGCTGGTGAAGGCCTCGGTGAGCGTGCGGCGCATGCGGTCCACGTCGTAGGTGTGGACCGTGCGCAGCCACTGCACGCCCAGGCCCTTCAGGGTCGACTCGATGGTCTGGTTCTTGTGCGCCAGGCTCTGCTGCTTGTCCTCGGCGCGCTCCTTGGCCTCTTCGTCGGGCGTGGAGATGATGTCCTGCGTGCCGGTGGCGGAGGTGTAGCCGTTCTTGAAGATCAGCAGCACCGCGTCGTCGCCGTTGAACAGGGCGCTCTGCACGCCGGTCAGCAGCCCGTTGTGCCAGAAGCCGCCGTCGCCCATGATCGACAGCGTGCGCCGCTGCATCATCGGCGACACGCCGGCGCGGCTGGCCAGGCTCATGCCGTAGCCGAGGATCGAGTGCCCCATCGAGAAGGGCTCGAAGGTGCCGAAGGCGTGGCAGCCGATGTCGGCCGCCACGTGCAGCGGCCCGGTCTCCTGCTGCGCCAGCTTGAGCGCCGCGAACACCGGCCGCTCCGGGCAGCCGATGCAAAAGCTCGGCGGCCGCGCCGGCAGCGGCGCATCGAGCTGCCGCGCCACCGCCTCGCGCCGTTCGCGGTTGCCGTCCAGCCAGGCCTGCGCCGAGGCCGCAGCCTCGCTCGCCGGCAGATACTGCGCGGCGAAGGCGGCGACGCCGCCGGACAGCACCTCCACGCCGTACTCGCCGGCCGCGGGCAGCAGGTCCTTGCCGTGCAGCGGTGTCTGGATGTCGCGCCTTCGCAGCAGGGTGGCGATGTCCTGCTCGATGTATTCGGGCTGGCCTTCCTCCACCACCAGCACCGCGCGCTTGCCCACGCAGAAATCGGCGATCTGCTCGGGCACCAGCGGGTAGGTGACGTTGAGCACCAGGATCGGGATGTCGGTCTCGCCGAAGGCATCGGCCAGCCCCTGCTGCTGCAGGCTGCGGATGAGCGCGTTGTACAGCCCGCCCTGCACCACGATGCCGAGGTCGGCATGCTTGCCGGGCATCAGCTCGTTGAGCCCGCGTTCGAGGATGGCGCGCCGCGCGGCGGGGATGCGCTCGTCGCCCTTGAGCTTCTCGTGCCGGAAGGTCACCGGCGGGTGCGCCAGGCGCATGTAGTCGAAGCCGGCCGGCTCGGCCATCAGCGTGCGCGTGGACACGGCCGGGGCCACGTTGTCCTTGCACTCGAAGCTGCCGCGCACGTGGCAGGTGCGGATGCGCAGCTCCATCAGGCAGGGCATGTTGGAGGCTTCGGAGAGCTGGAAGCCTTCCTCCACCATGCGCACCATCACGCCCAGGTCGGGCCGCGGATCGAGCAGGCACATGCTGGACTTCAGCGCATAGGCGTGCGTGCGCTCCTGGATCACGCTCGCGCCTTCGCCGTAGTCCTCGCCGACCACGATCAGCACGCCGCCGGTCACGCCGGGCGAGGACAGGTTGGACAGCGCGTCGGCCGCCACGTTGGTGCCGACGATCGACTTCCACGTCACGGCGCCGCGCAGCGGGTAGTGGATCGAGGCGCCGAGCATCGCCGCGGCCGAGGCCTCGTTGGAGCAGGCCTCCACGTGCACGCCCAGCTCGTCCATGTACGACTTGCCCTGCACCATGACGTCGAGCAGGTGCGACACCGGCGCGCCCTGGTAGCCGCCGACGTAGGCCACGCCCGACTGCAGCAGGCCCTTGGTGATGGCGAGGATGCCCTCGCCGTGGAAGGTGTCGCCGGCGCCCAGACGCAGCGCCTTCACTTCCTTGCTGAATGAAACTTCCAAAAGAAGAACTCCTGTGTGGATGGGGCGGCAGCCTCAATCGGCCGCGCTGAAGCCCGTTGCCTTGATCACGCGCGCCCAGCGCTCGGATTCCGTCCGGATCGAGGCCGCGAAGTCCGTTCCCGATTCGCGCGCGACATCGAAGCGCTGCGCCTCCAGCTTCGCGCGGAAGGCCGGGTCGGCCTGCACCCGCTGCGCGGCGGCGGCGATCGACTGGATCACGGGCTGCGGCGTGGCGCTGGATGCGAACACGCCGAACCAGATGGTGGCCGTGAGCTCGCCCTGGCCGAGCTCGGTCAGCGTCGGCACCGTCGGCAGGAAGCGCGAGCGCTCCGGCCCCGTCACCGCGATGGCGCGCAGCTTTCCCGCCTCGATGTGCGGCACCGCGGTCTGCAACTGCGTGAAGCCCAGCGGCACCTGGCCGCCGAGCAGGTCGCTCACCTGCGGCGCCGAGCCCTTGTAGGGGACGTGCACCATGTCCAGCCCCAGCCGCTCGTTGAGCTGGAAACCCAGGAAATGCGAAGGCGTACCGGGGCTGAACGAGGCGTAGGCGGCCCGGCCGGGTTCGGCCCTCGCCCAGCGCGTGAGTTCGTCCAGGGTGGCGGCCGGAACGCCGGGATGCGTCACCAGCACCAGCGGCGCCTCGACGCCCTTGATGACCGGCGTGAAATCGGACGGCTTCCAGCGCAGTTGCGGATAGGCGCTGGGATTGATGGTCACCATCGCCTGCGTGCCGATCCACAGCGTGTGGCCGTCGGCCGGCGCCTTCAGCACCGCTTCGGCCGACAGGTTGCCGTTGGCGCCGGGCCGGTTCTCGATCACGTAGGTGCCGCCGGCGATGCGACCCAGCGCCTCGGCGAGCGCCCGGGCATAGGCATCGACGGCGCCACCGGCGGGCGTGCCGACCACCAGCGTGACGGGGCGGGCGGACGGCCAGTCCTGCGCGCTGGCGGCGCCGGCGGCAGCGAGGCCGATGGCGAGGGCAAGCATCGGCGGCAGGTGGGCGAGGATCGCGCGGACGGCGCGCAAGCGGCAACAGCGCATGGCGTCTGTGTCTCCTTCTTTGTTCGGGGGGCGAAGGCAAGTGTGCGCGGGATGGCATATGACATCAATAAAATGAGTCGTCTATCCATCATGAAGATCATGCATATCGATGCCATCGACCTGAACCTGCTGCGCCTGTTCGATGCCGTCCATCGCGCCCGCAGCGTCAGCCGCGCGGCCGAGGCGCTGGGCATCACCCAGCCGGCAGCCAGCCATGGCCTGACGCGGCTGCGGCTGCACCTGGGCGACGCCCTGTTCACCCGTGCGCCCGGCGGCGTGGCGCCCACGCCGCGCGCCGAGCGCCTGGCCGCGGCGGTGCAGGCGGCCCTGGCGACGCTGGAGCAGGCGCTGGCCGAGCCCGAGCGCTTCGAGCCGGCGGCCTCGCGCAAGGTGTTCCGCATTCACATGAGCGACATCGGCGAGGGCCGCTTCCTGCCGGCGCTGATGGCGCGCCTGCGCGACCTGGCGCCGGGCGTGCGCCTGGAGACGCTGCCGCTGGCGCCGGCCGAGATCGCGCAGGCGCTGGATGCCGGCCGCATCGACTTCGCCTTCGGCTTCCTGCCGAGCGTGACGGACACGCGGCGCATCCAGCTGCTCAAGGACCGCTACATCGTCCTGCTGCGCGCCGGCCACCCGTTCGCGCGCCGCCGGCGCAGCCGCCAGGCGCTGCTGGCCGACCTGCACAAGCTGGACTACGTGGCGGTGCGCACCCATGCGGCCACGCTGCGCATCCTGCAGTTGCTGGGCCTGGAGGATCGCCTGCGCCTGACCACCGAGCACTTCATGGTGCTGCCGTCCATCGTGCGCGAGACCGACCTGGCGGTGGTGATGCCCTGCAGCATCGCGCGCGCCTTTCCCGAGGCCGATGCCTACGCGATCGTCGAGCCGCCGTTCCCGCTGCGCGACTTCACCGTCTCGCTGCACTGGAGCCGGCGCTTCGAGGCCGACCTGGCCAACCGCTGGCTGCGCGAGGTGATCGTGGGGCTGTTCCGCGAAGGCTGAGCCAGCGCGGCGTGCGCCGCGAGGGGGCTCGATACAATCCGCGCGCATTCCGCCACCCGAGATCTGCATGCCGCCACGTCCCGCCATCCTTCGCCGCCGCCCGGCGGCGCGGCGGATTCCGGATCGCCATGCCATGCCGTGCGCGGCGTGCGCCCGGAGCCGCCCGCATGCCTGAGGCGGATAGCCGGCTCTCCGGCCTCTACCTGCGCTGGCGGCAACCGCTGCTGCGGCTGTTCCTGCGGCGGCTGGGCAATCGCGAGCAGGCCGAGGATGCGGCGCAGGACGTCTTCCTGCGCATGGCGGTGTCGGGCCGGGCCCTGCCGCCGGAGGAAGAGCAACCCTATCTGAGGGTCGTTGCGCGCAGTGTCTCCACCGACGGCTGGCGCAGACGCGGCCGCGAGGCCGACGCTGCCGTCGTATCGGTGGATGCCGCGGACGAGGAGCGGGCTGCATTGCACGCCGGCGAGCGGGACGGCCTGCTGGAGCAGGCGGCTCACCGCCAGCGGCTGGCGCGGCTGAACGACGCGGTGGCCGAACTCCCCGAACGCCAGCGCCAGGCTTTTCTGCTCAACCGCATCGAGGGCCTCAGCCATGACGAAGTCGCCGCGGTGATGGGCATCTCCGCGCGCATGGTGGCCAAGCACCTCCACCGCGCCATGGCCTATTGCCAGCTGCGCGTCAGGTACGCCAGCCTGGCGCAGATGGAACTGTCGGCGCATCTGCACGTCCGCGAGGAGGGCACCGAGGAGCGCCGGGATCCGCCATGCCCATGAACGAACGCACGCCTCCCGGCCCGTCGCCGCAGGCGCTGATCGCGCTGCACGAGACGGCGGCCGCCTGGTTCATGCGGCGCAACGAGGCGAGCTGGACCGGGGCCGACGAGCGGGCGCTGAATGCCTGGCTGGCGGCGGACCCGCTGCACCGCGAGATCTACGACGGCATGGCTCTCACCGGCCACGACCTGCACCAGCTCCCGTGGGCCCGCGATCCTTCCTGGCGTGTCCGGACCGCACCGCCGGCAGCACCATCGCCCGCCGTCCGCCGCCGCGCCTGGGCGCCGGCCATGGCCGCGGCCTGCCTCCTGCTGGCGCTGGGCGGTGGCTATGGCTGGTACCGCTGGGACCGCACGCCGGCCTACGTGCTGGACGCCGCCACCGCGCGCGGCGAGACGCGCACGATCGATCTGCCCGACGGCTCCCGGGTGGCGCTGAACTTCGACAGCGCGCTGCGGGTGCGCTACTACCCGCGGCGCCGCGAAGTCGTGCTGGCGCGGGGCGAGGCCTTCTTCCGGGTCACGGCGGATGCCGGGCGGCCCTTCACCGTGGACAGCGGCGCGAGCGAGGTCCGGGTGGTCGGCACTGCCTTCAACGTGCGCGCCGCGCCGCCGCAACTGGTGGTGAAGGTGCTCGAGGGCCGGGTGGAGCTGCGTCCGGACCGCCGCGCGGACGAGGTGCTGGCCATGGGGCCCGGCGCCGGTCTGGCGGTCGATCCCGCCAGCGGCCGGCACCAGGCGGTGGCGGCCGCGCCCGAATCCGTGGGCGACTGGCGCCGCGGCCAGCTCCAGTTCCAGCGCACGCCGCTGGGCGAGGTTGCGCAGGAGCTCGCGCGCTACTTGGGCAAGCCCATCGTGCTGGCTGGTGCCGACCTGGCGCAGCAGCCGATCTCCGGCGTCGCGGCCACGGCCACGCCGGAGCTTTTCCTGCAGGCGCTGCCAGGGTTTCTGCCGCTGCAGGTGGAGCGCCTGCCGGACGGAAGCTGGCGGATCGCGCGGCGATGAACGCGGTGGAAACCAAGAGTTACATGTTCGTTCGATCCCGCGGGGTTCTGAGTTCGGATCAGCCTGCGTTCTATGTCCCTGGGCGCTGCGGATTCGCACGCGCCTCCTGACTGCCAGCCAGCAAGCTGAAGGCTCCCGCCTTCGCGCCATCCAGCCAACGGTCGCAGGCACGCGGCATGCCGCGCGCACAGCCATTGGACGGGGCAGTTCGCACACGCGCCACGTCCGCACCGACGAACGAACAGGAAGCGACATGCGGGCAAGAAGAAGGACGAGGGGCGCCGTGGCAGGCGGTGCGCTGGCGGTGGGACTGCGAAGCGGCGAAGGCGCCGTCGGATGGCCGGCACCGGTGTGGCGGGCCGGCGCCATCACCGTGTTGGCGGCGGGTGCGCTGGCCGCGCAGGCGCAGGACGCGCGCCTGCGCTTCGACATCCCGGCGCAGCCGCTGGCGAGTGCGCTGCGGGCCTTCGCCAGCCAGGGCGGGCAGCAACTGCTCTTCGACGAGGACCGGCTGGCCCGGCTGCGCGCGCCGGCCCTGAATGGCCGCTACACGCCGCGCGAGGCGCTGGACCGGCTGCTCGCGGGCACGGGCATGGTGGCCATGCCGTCCGGCCCTGGCTTCTTCACGCTGCAGGAGGCGCCGACGCCGCCCGGCCCTTCATCGGAGACCTCGCTCGCCCCCGTGACCGTCACGGCCACGGCCGAGCGCAGCGCCGTCAGCGAAGGCACGGGCTCCTACGCGGCCCGGGCCGTGACCATCGGCAAGACCGCACAGACCCTGCGCGAGATCCCGCAGTCGGTGACGGTGATCACGCGCCAGCGGATCGAGGACGAGAACCTGACGAGCCTGGGCAAGACGCTGGAGCGCAGTACCGGCGTCATCGCCCCGCCCCAGAATCCGGTGGGCGACGGCGGCCCGGTGGTGCGCGGCTTCGAGCTCGTGAACCGGCAGGCCGACGGCGTGCCGCTCCCTCCCTACACCTACGTCCCGGCCGACACGGCCATCTACGACCGCATCGAGATCCTGCGCGGCGCGGCGGGCCTGCTGCAGGGCACGGGCGATCCCTCGGGCGTGGTGAACCTGGTGCGCAAGCGGCCCGGCGACGCGTTCGCCGCGTCGGCGGCCGCCTCCGTCGGCTCGTGGAACAGCCATCGCGCGGAATTGGACGTCGGCGGCCCGCTGAACGCCGCGGGCACCCTGCGCGGCCGGATGGCCGTGGCGCTGGAGGACCGCGAGGGCTACATCGACACCCTGAAGGCGAGGCAGGTGCTGGGCTACGGCATCCTCGAGGCCGATCTCTCGCCGCAGACGCTGCTGACCGTCGGCATGGCGAGCGGCAGGAGCAGGAGCACGGGGCATGCCCAGTACGGCCTGCCGCGGGCGACGGACGGCGGCGACCTGAATCTGCCGCGGTCGTGGTCCTCCGACCCGCCGTGGACACGGGGAGGGCAGGGCGGACGCCAGGTGTTCGCCAGCCTGGAGCACGCGTTCGACAGCGGTTGGAAGGCCAGGTTCTCCTACCTGCAGGAAGAAGGCGTCCAGTGGACCCATCGGACCATCCTGGCCGGCCCCATCGAGCCTTACACGGGCGCGGGCGGCAACCTGCAGCCGAGGGCCTGGGACTACGACCGGCTCAATCGCGGGGCCGATCTCGCCCTGTCCGGCTCGCCCATCTGGTGGGGCCGCGAGCATCACCTGCTGCTGGGCGCCAACTGGCGCAAGGAGCGCACGCTCAGTGCCAGCATCAACCCTGCCACGGCCCGCCTGGACAACTTCTTCCTGTTCAACCCGGCCGCCGTCCCGGAGCCTGTGTGGTGGAGCGCGACGTCCAGCACCTCGGCCGGCGCGAACACCACCGAGGAATCCGGCCTGTACGGGGCCGCGCGCCTGCGGTTGGCCGATCCGCTGACCCTTGTGCTGGGCGGGCGGCTGAGCTGGTGGAAGAGCGACAACGAGACGGGCCGCATCGCATCCGGCACCGTCACCGCGACCCGCAACGATCTGTCCCGCAAGTTCAGCCCCTATGCGGGCCTCGTCTACGACCTCGACGACACCTGGTCGGCCTACGCCAGCTATGCGGACATCCTCAAGCCGCAGACACAGCGCACCGCCGCCGGCGAGCTGATCGACCCGATCGTCGGCGCCACCTACGAGGCCGGCATCAAGGGCGCCCTCAAGGGCGGCGCCCTGAACGTCTCGCTGGCGGCCTTTCGCATCGAGCAGAAGAACCGCGCCCAGGAGGATCCCGACAACCCCTGCTTCAGCGCCCCCACCGCCGGCTGGTGCTACGTGGCCGCCGGCAAGGTGCGCAGCCAGGGCGTGGAGGCCGAGCTGTCGGGCGAGCTGGCGCCGGGCTGGCAGGCCATGCTGGGCTACACCTACAACACCACGCGCTACCTGGAGGACCGCAACAACGCCGGCAAGGTCTTCGACTCGCGCACGCCCCGGCACCTGCTGCGCGCCAGCACCAGCTACCGGCTGCGCGGCGACTGGTCGCGCTGGACGCTGGGCGCGAACCTGCAGGCGCAAAGCGACACCTTCTACGAATCGGGCGGCCTGCGCGCGACCCAGGGCGGCTATGCGGTGGTCGGGCTGCGCGCCAGCTATCAGGCCGGCAAGAACCTCCTGGTCGCGCTGAACATCAACAACCTGTTCGACAGGCGCTACTACAGCAACCTCGGCTACATCCTCTACGGCGGCGTCTACGGCGATCCCCGCAACGCCACGCTGACGCTGCGCGCGAGCTTCTGAAGCGCGGCAGGGCATGCCATGAAGGAGGGCTTTCGCCAATGCATGGCCTGGCTCCACACCTGGGCTGGCCTGGTCGCGGGCTGGGTGCTGTTCTTCGTGTTCGTCACCGGCGCGGCCGGCTACTTCTATGCCGAGATCGACCGCTGGATGCGGCCCGAGCTGCCGCTGGCACCGGGGCGTGCAGCGGCTCCGGCCGCGGCCGTCGCCTGGGCGCAGGCCCACCTGCAGGCCAATGCGCCCCAAGCCGAGACTTGGACCATCGCCCTGCCCGGCGAGCGCACCCAGCCGCAGCTCACCGTGTTCGCCCGCCAGGCGCGCCAGCCGGACGGCGCCGCAGGCCGCCTGCATCGCGCCGTGCTCGATCCGCGCAGCGGCCAGGCCGTGCCCGAGGCCGCGGTGCGGGCCACCGGCGGCGGACGGCTGCTGTACCGCATGCACTACCTGCTGCACTACGTGCCGCGCGACGCGGGCATCTGGGCGGTGGGCGTGTGCACGATGCTGATGCTGGTGGCCATCGTCTCGGGGGTGGTCACGCACAAGAAGATCTTCGCGGACTTCTTCACCTTCCGCCGCGGCAAGGGCCAGCGCTCCTGGCTGGATGCGCACAACGTGGTCAGCGTCATGGCGCTGCCCTTCTTCCTGATGATCACCTACAGCGGGCTGGCGTTCTTCATGGCGCAGTACATGCCCGCGGGCGTGCAGGCCGTCTACGGCGCAGGGCCGGAAGGGCGCGAGCGCCTGTCGGCCGAGCTGTCGCCCGCCAGCCAGGGCGCGCCGGCGGGGCGGGCGGCCGCCTTGGTGCCGCTGTCCGGCATCGTGCACGAGGCCCAGGCGCGGTGGGCGGGCCTGCATGTCGCGGGCCTGACGGTGCGACATCCCGGCGATGCCGCCGCAGTCGTCACAGTGTGGGCCGAACGCGAGGGCAGTCCCTCCATCGGTCTGGATACCCTGCGCTTTGACGGCGCGACGGGCGAGCCGTTGCCCGATGACGCATCCGGTGGCGCGCGCCGGACCCTGAACGCGCTGCTGTCGCTGCACGAAGGGCGCTTCGCCGGCCCGGCGCTGCGCTGGCTGTACTTCTTCGCCAGCCTGCTGGGCTGCGCCATGATCGCCACCGGGCTGGTGCTGTGGACGGCCAAGCGCAAGGTCAAGCAGGACAAGCGCCTGAAGGCGGGGCAGTCC
>Ga0160444_100195_pt1 | contig 54647 bp, 48 predicted proteins | sample HID1972K_E1MG_FD_108232 | JGI IMG/M metagenome (GOLD analysis project Ga0160444, IMG submission 108232) | Enriched pill bug-associated microbial communities from UW Madison campus, WI, USA - HID1972K_E1 MG | ecosystem: Host-associated > Arthropoda: Insects > Digestive system > Unclassified ... | reverse complement strand
TCTAAAAGAAAAGAGGGAAGAATATAATGCAATAACTGGGTAAACCTATCGGACATGGGAACTGAATTTTTCGCCGAAAATAAGAAATTATTTTATTCGCTCCACAACTTTTGGTCTTGATCCATTATTTTCGTATATATTAAATAGCGAATTATTATGGAGCTTATTTTAAAATCGAATAACGAAGAGAGTCTAGCAAAGATTATTGCTTTAGCTAAGAAGCTAAATGTTGTTATTGAAAAGAAAAATACTGATCATAATGAGATTACTAGGGCTAATCTGAGAAGCCGTATTCTTAATTTTAAAGCCACAGGATCCTCTTCTTTTGGCGATGCAGCTGAATGGGAACAGCACCAACGTTCGGATCGTAAATTACCTTTCTCATAGGAATGACTTTTTTTTAGACAGTAATATTATTATTTATTCTTATTCAAATGAGTATGAATATTTAAGGGAATTAATTATTAGTGAATCTTGCATTTTATCAGAAATTTCCAGAGTTGAAGTGCTTGGTTATCATGGGTTAAAAAAAGAAGAAGAAAAGTATTTTAAAGATATTTTCGAGTATGCACCTGTAATTCTTCCCAATCAGGATATTTTTGATCGCGCTATTGAAATTCGTAAGAAATGTAACCTGAAACTAGGTGATAGTTTAATTGCTGCTACTGCATCATTACACGGGCTTGAAATCTATACTCGGAATTTAAGCGACTTTAAAAGAGTTGAAGGATTAAAATGTGTTAATCCAACTCATAGATAATAAGCTGATCTTAAAAAAGTCGAATAAATTAAATAGTAATTACGCTACACTATATTTCTTCAACATATTAAAATGCGATTTCATGGCGCCCAGAAAAGTCGTGTTTTCTAAATAGGGTAAGTTATATTCATGTGCAGTTTCCCTAACAATATTCGATATCGCTGGATAATGGATATGGCAGATCTTTGGAAATAAATGATGTTCTACCTGTTGATTCAGTCCTCCCAATAGAAATGCAGCTGATTTACTTTTTAACGAAAAATTGGCAGTTGTTCTCATCTGGTGTTCTGCCCAGGCGTCTTCAATATTTCCTTCAACGTTTGGAATTGGAAATTCGGTGCCTTCTACAACATGAGCAAGCTGAAAAACTAATCCCATAACCAATCCCTGTGCAAAGTGAAGTGCTATAAAGCCAATAAGCCCTTGCCACCAGGTAATATCTGTCAACAATATTGGCAGTATTAAAAACAGAAAATAGTATAAGAATTTAAAAAAGAAAAGGTTGAAATATTCAACTCGTGGGTGTGTCGGCGTAGGATGTTCCCCAATTTTGGATTGAAAGAATTTCTTGAAATCTTTCCGGAAAATCCAAGACAAAGAAGCAAGGCTATATAATGGAAAGGCGTACCAATGTTGAAACCGGTGAGCGCTGGTCAACTTTTCATCGTCAGACAATCGTATCAAACCAGGTGCGATTTCAAGATCTTCATCATGTCCTGCAATATTTGTATAGGTGTGATGCACAACATTATGTGTGATATTCCAAACATATGGGTTCGCACCGATAAAATGAAACATTGTGCTAAAGAACTTATTTACTTTTGAATTTGAAGAGAGCGCACCATGAATAGCATCATGGCAGATATTAAATCCTATAAATGCACTGAATACTCCTAATAATACTGCGAAAAACAGCATGGTTAAAGGATTAAAAAGATTGGAAATAATTAAGAAATATAGTAAAAAGAATCCAAAAAGAAAGATGCTGGCTTTCAGCCACATAGCACCATTTGCCTTTTTAGATAGTGCATTCTCTTGAAAATAAAGATCAATTTTTTTTCGAACATCAGAAAAAAATGATGACTGATTTTTATTATTAAATTTTAGTTTATTTGTGAATTTTGAATTTACTGTGGAAGGCATACTGTTTATTTGTTTAATTAAAGTAATTCCCGGAGATACTATGAATCGTTAATCTGTTACCGTTTATAAACTTTAATTAATTACTCAAAACAGGCACTGTTGGTCTAGGTGACTTTTATTCCTTTGTTACACTAATTGTAAAGGTAGTGAAAAAAAGATGAAATTTCTTTTTTCTGTATTCTTGTTACAGTTATTAATTGTTAATTCTTAAATGATAAAATATTTAAGCAACATTTTGTTGGTCAATAAGTGATGTTTTGATAGACTTTCTTACTGAATAAAAACCGGATTAGTGGCTAACTCGTTTTACATCTTTCTGTCATTCTCCTGTTGTCCTCCCGTTGTCCTCTCGTAGTTTTATTTAAAACCACAGTAGAATAAAGAGAGCATAAAACTAAAAGAAAATGAAAATGTAAAAGGAGTTACGAGTCAATTTGAAGAAATACTTTTACATCATAACTTTATTTTGAACTTGTTTTTTTAAAATTTAAGTGACATATTCACGCCCTTTGATAACCAATTAATTAATATTTAAATTTCAGAATGCATGGCTGTAGAAATTAAAGGAAAACTTCGTGGTCGTATCGGTAATGTGGTTTATCGTGTTGTTAATGGTAAGCAATTCGCTCAATCTCTTCCTTCAAGAAAGCGAAAAAAGCGAAAGGCAACAATGCATAACCGTCATTTTGCAAAAGCATCAACTTTTGGCTCTTGTGTGTATGGTCCAATTAAAAGATTTGGCTTAAATGCTGTTGATTATAGCTTTTATCATAAGCTGGTCTCAATAGGAAAAAAGCAAATTTTTAATGAACATGCTCTTTTAGAACATGAAAAGTATCATGATTGGAATTTAATACCAGATACAGATTATCTGGAGATTAATCCAAAATCAGATGTCAATCGGTATTTTGGTGTATTGCCCAATTTAATTGTTGATAATAATGAAATAGTAGTTCAGGTAGAAGCAATAAAATTTGGTAATTACAAGAAACTGGCCTTAAAGGATGCGAATAACTTTCAGATCTGTATCTCTTTAGTACATTATACTTTTGATGAAGTATATGCAGGAACGTATTTATACAAATCTGATGTCTTTACTACATTCAAAGGTTCTGATGGAATTGAATTCCGTATTGATCTGGATACGCTTGAACCACCCGTAAAAAATATGCTAATCATAGTTTGTTACGGATTATTCTTTTCACCAACTAATGAAATTCCACATTATCTAAACACAAAGGATTTTAACCCGATCGGTGTTTTAGGAATGTATTATAAGAAGCAGGAGTAAAACCCCAGCGCTCCAACAGAATAGGGAATTAGATGGCAGATAAAAAGCAAATCTGGTTCCCTTTGAATTTCCTCCCTTTACTTCCTCGTTGCACAAATGGTATCAGATGTAACAATAATTAAAAAAACTTTTCTTAGCGGGCTAACATAGCTATTATGTTTGTTAGCCATTGATATATTCAAGTGTCATTCTCCGAAAGATAGAGGTTAATAACTATTTCACAGATTCTTGTTACAATTAATCTTTTAGAAACGCTTCAAAGAGGGGGAAAGTGAATTTTTCTAATTAAACGAAAAAATGTTTGGAAAAAGCGAACTGATTATTTATACTTGTATTAAGTATTACATAATGCTTGAAACCTAAACCACGAATCAAAATGGAAAATCACTTTTATTCTTAAAGGCCTTTTAAATCTATAATTATGAAAAAAAATATTATTTCCCATCTTTTTCTTTTGAACATCCTTTTGTTATGCAATTCGCTTTTTGCTCAAACAGTTGTTACAGGTGTTGTCACTTCAAGTGATGATCAACAACCGCTAATAGGCGTAACAGTAGTTGTTAAAGGAAAGACGCAGGGTACTCAAACAGATGCCGAAGGTCGTTTCACATTAAATGCTTCTTCAACGGATATCTTAATATTTACTTATTTAAGTTTTGTCTCTCAAGAAATAAAAGTGGGGCAACAAACGAACTTAAAGGTTACTATGGCACCTGACGTAGCCAACTTAAATGAAGTAGTTGTAGTAGGTTATGGTACCCAAAAAAGATCTAGTCTTACAGCCGCAGTCGCATCAATATCATCAAAAGAAGTTCGTAAGCAAGTATCCTCAAATGTTGCTTCTTCTTTACAAGGTCGTACCCCGGGTGTTGAAATTGTACAACAAGCTGGAATTGCAGGTGCTGATGTAAATATTATTGTTCGTGGTGCTGGGTCTTTTGGTGCCATTGAGCCATTATACGTAATTGATGGGATATTTAGTAATAACGGTTTAAAATCGCTAAGCGCTCAAGACATAGAATCAATTGAAATACTGAAAGATGGTGCTGCCGCAGCCATCTATGGGTCAAGGGCAGCAAATGGTGTTGTATTAATTACAACAAAGAAAGGTCGGGCGGGTAAACCAGTTATAGACATACATTCAACATATAGTATCCAAAAACCAACAAATATTCCTGAATATCTAAGTGCTCAAGAATGGCGGTCATTTGCAAATTTAGTTGCAGATAATAGTGGTTTGGCACATGCTCCAGAAAATGATAATCCAACAAATCCAGATTTAAATACGGACTGGACAAAAGAATGGATTCAATATGCTCCAATCTATAGTGTTAATGCTAGTATATCGGGCGGGGGGGACTACTCTACATTTAATACTAGCTTAAATTATTTTGATCAGACCGGAATGACAATTTATTCCGGATATAAGAAGTATAATCTTCGTGTAAATCATACTTACAAAAAGAATATATTTTCTCTTTCAGAAAATATAGGTATAACATATGGAAATACAAAACCGACTACACCTTTCCATATAAGTCTACCAACATTACCAATTTATGATGAACAAGGACGCTTTACATCGGGGGGACCTGAATTCTATATCAACCCTGAGGATGGAAGGGCACAGAATAAAATTGCTCCATTACATTATACTGATCAATTTAATAGTACAGTTAATGTTATGTTTGGCATTAACGCATCCCTAAATTTAGCGGAAGGGCTTGAATATCGATTATCTGCTGGTGGCGATTATGGAACAGGACATAATTACTCTCATACACCTGTATATTATACTAAATATTATAGTGATGGCATGCCTAATAAAGATTATGGAAATACAATTAACCGTCTTTCAGAAGGAAGAGGAGCAGAACTTAATTATACGATAGATAATCTTTTAAGTTATAATAGAACCTTTAATCGACATACCATCGATGCTCTTTTGGGAACAAGCTGGATGCATGAATTTAATAGAAATCTTTCAATTGGTACAATTAACGATTTAGGCGGAACTGCAATTACAGGAATATCTAATGTTGACGGAAAAATTTCTGCCGGAGAAAACAACACAGCATTACTTTCATTTTTTAGTCGTTTAAACTATGATTATGATGATAAATATCTACTATCAGTAAGTATTCGTCGTGATGAATCTTCAAAGTTTCACAAAGACTTTCGAGTAGGATACTTCCCGTCAATTTCTGCTGGATGGAATCTGCATGAGGAGTCATTTTTTAAAAATGATGTGGTTAATAGATTAAAGCTACGGGCAAGCTATGGCGAACTCGGCGCAAATTTCCTCAATCCTTATAACTTTGATAATATTGCCTTTGGTCCTATCCCATATATTTTAGGAGACCAACGTTATGTTGATGGTAGAGGAGCTTATCTTAAATCAAAGGGATTGAAATGGGAGACTGCAAAAACTTCGAATTTTGGCATTGATGCTTCGTTTCTCAATGACCAGATTTATTTTACTGCAGATTATTTTATCAAGAAGAACATAGATTTATTGGCTGCTATAGATCTGAATCTATCATCTGGACAAATATTTGAGATTAATACTTCAAGGGAAAAGCCATATGTGAATTCCGCTTCAGTGGAAAACAAAGGAATAGAATTTTTATTAGGGTTTCGGAAATCCATTTCAAAAGATTTTGATTTTGATGCGAGTTTTAACTTCACATCAATAAAGAATAAAGTATTATCACTAGGAGATAATATTCAACCAATAACATCTGGCGGGTATTCGGGTTTTTTTAATGATGCACCTTCGATTACAAAACCAGGTGAATCAATTGGTTCATTTTATGGATACAAAATTGATGGCATTGATGATAAAGGCGATTTTATTTTTACTGATGCTAATCAAGACGGAATTCTGAATGCTGATGACAAGGTAATAATAGGAAATCCTATACCTGATTTTTCATATGGTTTAAATATCTCAATGAATTACAAGGGTTTCGATTTAACTATGTTTTTTCAGGGTGTTACAGGTAATGACATATTTAATGCAACTAAGTATAGAAATTATTTTGATTATTCGAATAATGCGGTGAAAGATGTGTTAAACGCATGGAGTCCAACGAATAAAAACACCAGTATCCCAATTATGAAAACCGAGAATACAAATGGAGGAAACGCACTTCCAAGCGAATTTTATATAGAAGACGGTTCTTATTTCAGATTTAAAAACTTGCAAATAGGTTATAACTTGCCCATACAAAGAACTAAAAAATTGAGATTGAATAATATAAGAGTTTTTGGTGGTATTCAAAACCTATTAACAATAACCAATTATTCTGGATTTGATCCTGAAGTTAGCTCAAATGCTTTGTTTTCTAGAGGAATAGATCAAAACTCCTTTCCCAATTCGAGAACCTACAATATAGGTTTAAATGCATCTTTCTAACTAAAAACCACTTTATTATGAAAAATATACATAGATATCAATTTTTAATTTTGATAATGTTTGTCTTAGTAACCTCTCAAGGTTGCAATAAAACGTTTGATAAGTTGGCTGTTAATCCAAATCAACCTGGAATGGCAGCTTATTTTACTACGCCGGAGTCCGTAAATGAAGCAGTTGGTGCGCTTTATGGATATATTTCAACACAACGTAGTTTAGGAGCATCAGGTTCTAAAATACAGATAATTCGATCAGATGAAGCCTCGTCAAATTCTGACTATGGTAAGCCTGGAATGTATGGAGCAGACCTAAATCCTAGTTTCTATACAATAGAGCAACCTTATACATTAATGTATACAGCTGCTTCGCAAGCTTCGTTCATTATAGAAGCTGCACCAGATGTTGATTTTAATGGAAATGAAACACTTAAAAATGCTTATTTAGGCGAAGCACATTTTTGGCGTGCATTTGCTCATTACTATCTTCTTATTAATTACAGAAATATTTCACCCATTAGAAAAATGCCTGAAAATTCTTCTGATTATGTTAGATCAGTAGAATCTCCCGCTGATGTATGGAATTTTATTCAAGAAGATCTAATCACAGCTAAATCATTATTACCTAAAAAGGACTATTGGGGGAATGCTAACGCTGGTAGGGTTTCAAGTGGAAGTGCCGCTGCTTTATTAGGCAAGGTTTACTTATATCGTAGTGGAATAGAGTCTTTTTATGGAAGTAACAAACAGACTTTTTACTCAGAAGCAGCGAAAGAGTTTAGCGATATAATTAATAATGAACACGGATCTTATGAATTAGTTGCTGATTATAGTTTCAATTTTGATGCTGATCATGAAAATAACATTGAATCTGTATTTGAAATTCAGTTTAAAGGAGATGTGGAGAATTCCAATTTTAATCCCGGCTTGGCAACTTCAGGTTTAGCATTTGATTCCAGAGGATTAATGTTGCCAGGCGCTGGTGTAGGTTATGAAGGAGTTGTACATAATTGGTTATACGATGAATTTGTAAACTCGATTGATCAAGATGGATATACAGACATACGAATGTTCTCAACAATAATGTTTAATGATTTAAATCCGGCAATTAAACTTCGGATAGAAAATGGAAATAAAATCAGGCTAAAAGGTCCTGGTGGAACTACATGGGAAGAATTATTTCCCGAGTCAGACGGTAAAACCGGATTTGCTACCGTTGCAAATCCTTTGGCAGCTCCTTTTAAAGCAGGTATAAAGAAGGGGCTTGACTATTCGATGCCAATTCAAAAAAGCGCTTCAGGTAAACCAAACTTAAGCGGAGTAGGTGCTGGTGTTAAAGAATATGTTTATAATCAGCCTAGAGCACATGGAGTCAACTGGAGGTACATACGCTATGCTGATGTGCTCTTAATGTATGCTGAAGCAGTACTAAGTGGGGGCACAGCTGGTAGTTTAACACCCCTTCAAGCAATCAACCAAGTTAGGCAGCGCGCTAATTTGACTCATCTTCTAACGATTTCGCTTAATGATATTAAACATGAAAGAATATTAGAGTTTGCACTCGAAGGTCATCGCTTTTATGATCTTTTAAGATGGGGCGAATTATCCACAAGATTTGCTCAGCTACAACAATCAGACTCAAATTTCAAAAAATTTATTTCGACAAATGACTTTAGTGGGTTTATAGCTAATAAACACGAGTGGCTTCCTATCCCTATAAATGAAGTAAATACGAATCCATATATCCATTCAAATAATCCAGGTTATTAATTTATAGTTTATGATAGTAAAATATTTGTGCTCATTTTTATTAATGATAATCTGCCTTTTACTTTCTTGTAACGACAAAAATGTTAAAGAAAAAATAAAACCTGACATACCTATCGTAAACGAAGATCAAGGCGGAAATATCTTATATAATGGAATTGTTTTGCCTGAATTATGGCCACCCAAACGGTCTTATTCCGTGGATTTGGAAAATGGAATGGAAGTACCTTATTTGTCAAAAAAGCCAGATACTATAAATATCTCAATTGGCAGACAATTATTCGTAGATGATTTTTTGATCGAAAAAACTACAATGTCCCGAAGATTTCACTATGCAGAGTACTATCATTCAAATCCTATTTTAGAACCAAACAAAGAATGGGAAAACATGGGTTCCAAAGGAAGTAAGTTTGCTGCACCTTTTAGTGATGGGATTTGGTATGACGAGGTTGAGGGGAAATTTAAAATGTGGTATATGGCTGGAGGCGGGTCTTATTCTGTTAACAATGCAGGAGTGACGTGTTATGCGGAGTCAACTGATGGAATAAATTGGGAAAAGATCAATCAATCCTTGGTTGCAAATACGAACATTGTTGATTTTCATACTGAAAGGGATGCAAGTGTCGTATGGTTAGATAAACAAGAAACTGATTACTCTAAAAAATATAAAATGTTCTTGGTAGCAAGGAATCCAAATGATAATAAATGGAACTATCGTTACAAAACTTCTAATGATGGAAAATTATGGCGTGAAGTTACATCCTCGCAACCGATTGCAGATAGATCAACTGTTTTTAAAAATCCTTTTAGAGAAAAATGGATTTATAGTATACGCCACAACATAAGGGTGAACTCTGAAAAACTTGTAAGAGCGAGAGATTATAATGAAAATCAGGATCCTGAATTAGGTACTCGTAAAGCAGAAGCTTTATTAGGCTCCTTTTGGTTTGGCCCTTGGCCAACTGAACAAAGGCATCCAGACTACCCTCAAGTAGATCCGGCAATATATAATCAAGATGCAATTGCATATGAAAGTATCATGCTTGGATTATTTAATGTTTGGCAAGGTCCTGAAAATGATATTGCGAACGCTTCTGGTAAACCCAAAAGAAATCAAATTATGCTTGGTTATAGTAGAGATGGATACCATTGGCTGCGAAACGATATGAATCCATTTATTGCTCTTGGCAAAAGTAGTACCAGTTGGAATTCCGGAAATTTACAATCTGTTACTGGGGCTCCAATTATTGTCGGTGATAAACTTTATTTCTATGTGAGTGGTCGCTATATAAATTCACAGGGTTCAGAGATTACTTCAACTGGTCTCGCGATATTGCGAAGAGATGGCTTTGTTTCGATGGATGCTATAGGAGAAGAAAAAACCTTAACTACTGAATCATTTAAGTTTAACGGTCAAAACTTTTTTGTGAACGCAAAGATAGATGGAGGGATGCAAATTGAACTTTTGGATAAAGATGGAAAGATTATTCCAGGGTTTTCAAGAAAAGAGAGCAAAACGTTTACCGGGGATGCTACTAAAAATAATATGAAATGGACTTCAAAAACTGATCTTTCAGAGTTGAATGGCAAAGTAATCAGAGCGAAGTTTTATGTTACAAATGGTAGTTTATATGCCTTTTGGTTAAGCCCGTCTGTAACTGGTGAAAGTAATGGTTATACCGCTGGGGGGGTCCGGGCTTTAACTCAAAAGGATTTGATTCTAAATAAAATAGGTTATTTCAGAACCGTTGAGCATTCAATCTGCTAATGTTCAGCAAAGCCGAAATAATTGCCAATCAACTTACAAAACAAGTTTATTAAACAATTTATTATAAAAACCAAATTGATAATGATTTTAAAACGCAGCTTCTTAGCAACTTTTATTTTTTTTACTATATCTTTTAATTGTTTAGGGCAAGGAAAGTTAGATACAGTAGTAATATTACATAATGGAATAGAATTACCAGACACGTGGCCACCTAGATATAGTGAAAACAAAGTAAGAGAAAGTATGCCAGTTCCTTATTTAAAGAATAAACCAGAAATTATTTCAATAAATGTTGGAAGGCAACTTTTTGTAGATGATTTTTTAATTCAAGAAACCAATTTAGATCCCCAATATCATAATGCAACGTATTATAAAGGAAATCCCGTATTAGAGCCTGATCAAGAATGGGAAAAAACATTTGAAGGTGCACCATATGCCGCGCCATTTAGCGATGGTATTTGGTATGACGAGTCGGATAATAAGTTTAAAATGTGGTATTTGGCTGGTGCTGGAAGTTTGTATCCTGAAAAACAAACCTTTTATACAGGATATGCTGAATCTTTAGATGGCAAAAGTTGGAAAAAAATTAATACAGACGTTTATGAAGGTACCAACATAGTTGATACAGCAAATAGAGATGCTGCTACAATTTGGCTTGACAAAGAAGAGAAAGACAAAAGCAAGCGTTTCAAAATGTTTGTAGTAGAACGTAGAAATACTGATAAAAGATGGCAATATGTCCTAAAATATTCTCCTGATGGTATTCATTGGAGTAACGGAGTTGCTCAATCTGGAGACATGTATGATCGCTCAACCGTTTTTTTTAATCCTTTTACAAAAAAATGGGTTTTAAGTATGCGTTATAATGCAGAAGTAGGAAGGTCCAGAAGTTATTTAGAACACGCTGACCCTGAAATGGCAGTAAGTTTAGCCCACCGGATAAGAAAAGATGTTAATGATAAATTTACAGTTTTCTGGTTTACTCCGGATGATAAAGAACCTCATCATCCAAAATTCGATTCTATACAGCCGCAGATTTACAATCATGATGCGATTGCATATGAAAGTATAATGTTAGGTTATTTCAACGTTTGGCAAGGTCCAGAGAATTCGGAAGCTGCTAAATTGGGAATTCAAAAAAGAAACGAAATTTTGATGGGCTATAGTCGCGATGGTTTTCATTGGTCAAGACCTTCACATAATGTGTTTATGGGAGTTAACGAAACGGATAGTGCCTGGAATTGGGGTAATGTGCAATCTATTGGTGGAGTACCTATAATAAAAGGGGATTCTTTGTATTTCTATGTAAGCGGAAGAAGGTTAAATAATATCATGTGGGATGGTTATACATCTACTGGACTCGCAACTCTAAGAAGGGACGGTTTCGTATCATTAAATTCTACAAATAAAAATGGATATCTGCTAACCCGAAAATTAGAATTTGATGGAGAATATTTATTTGTGAATGCAAATATTGCAAATAAAGGCGAGTTACGGGTTGAAGTTTTAGATGAAAATGGGAATCTTGTAGAGGGTTACTCAAAAGCTGAAAGCATTCCCATGAAAGAAAACAGCACAAAATACCAGCTAAAATGGAAAGGTTCCAAAAGCCTTTCAGACTTTAAAAACCGTCCTGTAAAATTAAAATTCTATTTAAGCAAAGGAGAATTGTATTCTTTCTGGATATCAAAATGGGAAACTGGAGAAAGTCGAGGGTTTACTGCAGGAGGAGGTCCAGGTTTATCTCCAACAGGTATAGATGTTAGATAGTCGACAAGTAAAATTGAATTAGTAAATATTAGTAAACAAAACATTCGAATGAAAAAAAATCACCTAAAAGGCTTAATAGCTGCACCTTTTACCCCTATGAACGATGATGGAAGCCTGAATCTTTCACTAATTCCGTCTTATTATGAATTTTTAAAACACAACGGTGTTACAGGAGCCTTTATTTGCGGATCTACCGGCGAAGGGGTTTCTATGACTACCGATGAGAAAAAAGCAGTGGCAGAAGCATGGGCTGCGTGTACAAATCAGGATGCTGATTTCAAAGTAATGACTTTGCTGGGAGGAACAAGTATTGCAGATTGCAAAGTATTGGCAAAACACGCAAAAGAGCTTGGTTTATACGGAGTTTCTTTTACCGCACCTTTTTATTTTATGCCTGCAAATGTAAATGTGTTGGCTGAAATGTGTGCAGAAATTGCTGCTGAAGTGCCGGATATGCCTTTCTATTACTATCACATACCCGTTTTAACAGGTGTTGGTTTTAATATGATTGATCTGTTAGCCGCGGTGGATGGAAAGATTGAAAATTTTGCGGGTATCAAATACACGCATGAAGATTTTATGGACTACCTTTCTTGTATCCGTTTTCAAAATGGAAAATACGATATGCTTTGGGGACGAGATGAAAACATGCTTTCTGCATTGGTATTAGGTGCTAAGGGCTCTGTTGGAAGTACCTATAACTACGCTGCTCCATTGTACTATGACTTGATTGATGCATTTAATAAAGGAGATTTGGCAAGGGCACAGAAATTACAGCAGGATTCCATTGATATGATTCGCTTATTGGGAAAATACGGTGGTATTGCAACAGGTAAAGCTTATATGAAATTGGTAGGCGTAAACTGTGGTGGATTTAGATTACCCGTGAAGAATATGGCTGCTAAACAGTTTGAAGAATTCAAAAAAGATGTAGACACACTTGGGTTTTCAAATTTCAAATCGACAAATCCTTAATCCAATCTTTCTTCATTTATTGAGAATATGAGTAATACGATTGAATATAACAATGTTGGACAGATACAATGGGGTATCGGTGCAACATTGTTAAATGCAGATGGAAATGAGTCTTTAGGTTTTGCAGGTGCTATAAGTGGTGTAAGTAATGATGTTTTTATTTTTGCGGGTGGCGCCAATTTTCCGAATGGAATGCCATGGGAGGGTGGAAAAAAGTATTATTCGGATCAAATTTATTTGCTTGATAAAACTGATGAAGGATATGCCTGGAATGAAAATGAAGTTGCTACACTAGCAGAACCGATTGCTTATTGTGGCAGCACCAGTACTGATGATGGTATTGTATACATAGGTGGAGAAAATGAAGATGGTTTATCAGACAAGGTTTTTTTACTACGCTGGAATCCATCAAACAAACAGGTTGAAATTAAGAATTTACCAAATTTGCCATTGGCGCTTGTAAATGCCGGCGTTGCCCAGATTGATAATGCAGTGTATGTTATAGGTGGTGACAGCACCGAAAAATCTTCTAATCAGCTTTTTAGGTTGGATTTAAAGAAGAGTAATTTATATTGGGAAGTATTAGCTGATTTGCCGGTTTCACTTGCCAATACGGTTGCTGTTGCTCAAAACAGTCCGGAAGGAATGCAAGTGTACGTTTTTGGAGGCAGGACCAAAACCGTTTCAGGAGTTAGTATGGTCCATCATGCTACCTTTTCGTATCATCCATTTAAAAATACCTGGACAGAATGCGCTGCTATTTCTAATGGAACGGATATTATTAATTTATCAGCAGGAGCGGGCTTGGCACTTGGTGAAGACTGTGTTATATTAGCCGGTGGGGATGATGGAATTGTTTTTAATCAAATCGAAACCTATCTGGCAAAAATAGCAAAAGCCAATACTGCAGAGGAGAAACTGTCTTTAATTGAAGCCAAAAATGAATTGCTTTTAAATCATTCTGGCTTTTATAGGGGATTTTTAATTTATAATACCCGAAAAGATCATTGGTATAAGGTCGGAGAATTACCCTATGCCGCACAAGTTACAACAACAGCTGTGAGATGGGATAATAACATCATTTTGGCAAGTGGAGAAATAAAACCAGGGGAGCGTACGCCAGATATAATTATCGGTAAAATAATAACTGATGATTATATCAAGTCCTCATAACAATAGAATACGATAAGAATCAATACTGAATTATGAAAAATGTGAAATATTATCCTTGGGTTGTAGTAGGTCTCCTTTGGGTCGTTGCTTTATTGAATTACATGGACCGCCAGATGTTGGCCACTATGCGGCCAAGTATGGAAATAGATATTGACGAATTAAGATCTGCTGCTAACTTCGGGCGGTTAATGGCCATTTTCTTATGGATATATGGGTTTATGAGTCCGGTTGCCGGAGCCATCGCAGATAAATTCAACCGCAAATGGCTGATTGTTGGAAGTTTATTTGTTTGGTCTGGGGTAACTTTTGCAATGGGTTTTGCCAATACATTCCATCAGCTTTATTGGTTGAGGGCAATAATGGGAGTGAGCGAAGCTTTATACATCCCGGCAGGTTTATCGCTTATTGCAGATTTTCATAAAGAGAAAACACGTTCGCTTGCCATTGGTATTCATATGACCGGTCTTTATATGGGACAGGCGCTTGGCGGTTTTGGTGCTACCGTAGCAGAGTCCTTTACCTGGCATACGGCGTTCAGATCTTTCGGATTGATCGGGATTCTATATTCAGTGGTATTGATGTTCTTTTTAAAGGAATCTAAAACAGCGTCCAATATCATAAAAAAGACGCAAGAGCAATTAATAAAACAGAAACCATTTGTTTTTAAGGCCATCGGTCTGTTATTGTCAAATATTTCCTTTTGGATCATTCTGTTTTATTTTGCTGTTCCAAGTTTACCGGGTTGGGCTACAAAGAACTGGCTTCCTACTTTGTTCGCGCAGAATTTGGATATTCCCATGTCTACAGCCGGTCCCTTATCTACGATTACAATTGCGGTATCTTCTTTTATTGGTGTTATATTCGGTGGAATTTTATCTGATAAATGGGTACAGAAAAATATTAAAGGAAGAATATATACCAGTGCGATTGGCCTGGCATTGACCATTCCTTCCTTATTGCTATTAGGCTTTGGCCATTCTTTGTTTCATGTGGTAACGGCAGCTTTATGCTTCGGTTTGGGTTTCGGTATTTTTGATGCGAACAATATGCCTATTCTTTGCCAGTTTGTTTCATCTAAATATCGGGCTACTGCTTATGGATTAATGAATATGACCGGTGTATTCTTTGGTGCCTATATCACTGATTTATTGGGACAATCTTCAGATGAAGGACATCTGGGACAGGATTTTGCAATGCTGGCAGGTGTTGTTTTGGTTGCACTGCTCATCCAGTTGTATTTTCTTCGCCCACAAGTCAATGACTTTGTTGATGAATAAATGAAATAAGTATAGCTTTCTTCGTAATTGAAAGCTATACTTATTTAGAAAAGCTATTCGTATTTAGAATAATAGTATGCTTTTGCTTTAATGAACCTCGTAACCTTTACCAATTCTTAAATTGATGTTATTACTATCAGACTCAACAATCATGGCACTGAACATCCATTTAATAGGTGAATACCATATTCCAGAATTGAAACTTCCTACCGGGGCTTTTACCAAGATTGTGTTCCAACCCTTTTTAAGCTGTACGAACGCTGGCTTTCGAGAGTAATAGTTCTCATCAATATAAGGAATTTCTAAATCACCTTCCTGGTTTGCCCGGAGCCATTTCGGGGGATCAATAGCTTTACCATTCAACCAGATTTTACTTTCCAGGTTACTCCATGTATTGCTTTTTGGAGAAGCGGATTTGGTTGATCTGGAAAAGTCATAAAAGCCGATCCACATCATAGCGGTAGTATCTGCATCGCTCCAATAGCGGGTATAGGCATAGTAGGTGCTGTTTTCCTTTGGTTCTTTAAGAAAGCCCTTTATGGCTGGGTCCCAAAAGTGACGTAAGATAACAGTTCCTCCATTAGCTTGCAGGCTATTTTTGGCAGTTGAGAAGTTAAAATCAGTTTTCTCCGGTACAAAGGATTTTAATAGATCACCTCCATTATCATACGGACCGATAAGTTGCCATTTAATATGAGCCTGACGAACATAGGGAAATGGAAGTTCCTTGAAGAAGGTTTTTTTGATGTCAATCAATCGGTTTTCAAATTCAGTAAACGCTTCAAGGCTTTCGTCTGTAATGGAAACCAGATTGCCTTTTTTGCCGCCACCCCTCCAGGCTCTTTCTGCAAAGGCTACAAGGGAAGGATAGACTGGATTGTAAACAAAGTTGTCTTCTCCTGTGTTCAGTTTACGATCGTTCCACAAACACAGAATTGCTCCGCGGTAAGTATGATCACCTTTTTCTTTGTCCAAAATTGCATGATTGAAAATGGAAACAACGCTTTCTTCAACATCCATGTGGTTGATGTACAGGTTGCGCGAATCGAGCAGTTGTAAGGAATCGATATTTGGGAGTTTGCCTAAGTCGTCCATCCAGAGCTGCCGAACTACGGAGTTCGTAAAATTGCCAACTGGTTCCCAACCAATCACTTTTTTTCCATTCGCTTCAATGGTTTTGATCATTGTTGGAAGAAAATCTTTATTTGTGATTTTTACTTCGTCAGCACCAATATGAATGTAGGGGAGGTCATAGGTATCGCAAAAATCCTGTAAGATTTGTTTTACAACAATTAAACCGGAGTCGCTTTGCATATCAAAACCCATTGCTCTGGCAAAAGCAGCACTATGTCCAGGCATATCTATTTCAGGTACAAAGGTTATAAAGCGATCTTTACAGTATTGAATCAGTTCCTTTATTTCATTTTCTGAATAGAAAAGCCCTTGAAAGCGAGTCATCGTTTCAGGCTTGGTTAATTGAGGATACCTTTTAACCTGAAGTCGCCAGGCAACATCTTCAGTTAGGTGAAAATGAAAGAAGTTCAATTTCATTTTGCTCATCTCATCAATTTGCTGCTTTATCAAATCTATCGATTGATAATTTCGACCTACATCGATCATATACCCACGCCATGGAAATTCAGGGTAATCGCTTATTTCACAACCCTGAATCAGACTATTGCTTCGCATGAGTTGCCTTAATGTTTGAATACCATTAAAAAGACCATGTTTATTAGCCGCCTGAATAGTGACTTTATTAGCATTAACGCTTAGTTCATAGGCTTCTTCTGAAAGCTTGGAATTGGCTATCGTTGCAATTTTAAGCTCAATAATGGGTTTATTCGTGTTTGATTTTTTCTGAATATCTAAAAAATAACCATTTGAACGAATGATGTCCTGTAAATTAAGAGCAATATTTTTTAGGGAATCATCCGCAATTATAATTTCTTTTACTGCATACAATGGAAAAAGGTCTTCCTTCCAGCTTAGTTTTTGAGGTAAGGGCAGTAGTGATGGTTTGTCTTTTAAATCAAAAACATGGTTGTAAATCAGGTGTTTCCAATATTGGTAGCCCTGACCGTTTAAGTGCAGGCCATCATTGCTAAATTCTTTTTTGAGTTTCCCTTCCAAATCAGCAAATGGTGTATGGATATCAATGAACTTATAATGATAGTTGGCTGTATTTTCAGCTAATGCCTTATTGATTTGAATGATTTGGTCGCCGTTTTTGGTATGATTAGTAAATTTTTTATAAAAATCATTTACAGGCAAAATGCTTTGAATATAAAGTTGGGTGGAAGGTGATTCTTTCTGAATGATTTGTGCTGTAAGAAAAATATTATGAAGGATTTCTGTCGTTGGCACTTTCTGTTCCAAATCATTGGTGCCAATGAGAAGAAATATTTTAGAAGGTTGTCTCCCAACGATTTCGTCCAGGCGATTTAAGATTCCTGCAGTTTTATCTCCACTGATTCCCCGATTAGTGATATTAGGATTATCAAATAATTCGCTCCATTCTGAGCCATCGGAAATGCTATTCCCTAAAAAAATGGTCTCTCCATGCTTTATGGGTAAGGTTCTGAAAAGAGAAACGCGTTGCTGGTAATAAGTTGAGAACAGGCTGTCATTCAGGTTTTTTGGAACCTGTTGCGCTCGTGATAGCGCAAAGGTTCCAATTGACAAAACAATAATTAAAAGAAGACTCTTTACTTCGAGAGAAAAGTTTTTAGGCTTTATTTCCATTTGATTGATTTAAAAACGATCTCTTGATAATTATCTTTTTCATATAAAACACCGATCTTGTTTTTTCCAAGTTTAACGATGTCTGAATAAGCGGTCCAGTCTTTGGATCCTGCTTCACTTTTATCAATTAAGATAGACTTTGCCCACGTTTTTCCATCATCAAAGCTAATACGCAAGGTTAGATTATCACGTTTTTTTGTATCGGCAGCATTGCTGAATGCCAATATATTTTTACCTTTCTTTTTGCCAATGGTCAGGATGCTTCCCTGGTTTACCGGGTCAGGTAAATTGTGATCTACATAGGTAGTGTCCCAGGTTGCTCCCCCATCAGAACTGATAGAAATAATACGTGCGCGCTCATTGCCCTGTTGGTTGCGGCTGTTCATCATTAAGCGACTGTTAGATAGCTCGGCAGCTGTACTTTCGTTAGACCCCAGGTAATCTACAGTTGCACCCAGTTTGAAGCTATCACCATGGTCATCTGTATAAAAGCCATGTGCTTGGTAATCTTTAGCTGCCGGTTGTGGATTGCCCGCACTATGATTAGCAGCTACAAAGATTCTTCCTTTGTATTTACCGTCTTTGATTTGCATTGCATGGCCTGGTGTATTGGCATATGAACGCCAATCTTCTTTGAAATTCCATGCCGAATTTACTTCAGGTTTGTTTGGACGGTGTACCTGGCTTGTAATTTCAACAGGTTCCCCCCAGGTTCGACCCTGATCGGTTGATGTAACATACCAAACAGTGCGGTAGCCGTTTCCTTTGCGAACTTCGCCTTCATGATCGTTTCCTACATTATAGAAGACAAAAATCCGCCCTTTTGGATATCGGGGATCGTGCATATCAATTACCGGTGCCGGATTTCCTGCTTGCAGGTTTCCTACATCTACCACTTGCTTCAATGCACTCCAGGTTTTTCCTCCATCTTCACTGCTTTTCATAACAATATCGATGTTTCCATAATCACCTGCATTGTTAACTCTTCCTTCAGCGATCGCGATTATCTTTTTCTCTGAGAAAGCAACAATGGCCGGAATTCTATACGATTTATAGCCGTCATCTCCTGACTTGAAAACAGGTACAGCTTCTTGCGACCATCCAACCTGGATAGCTAATAAAAGAATAAATAAGGTAGAAATTAACTTTCTCATCATGTTGTTGTTTAAAATTAATAAATTATGTAATGTCTTTTAAAATCTGTACACAATACCATTCTTGACGTGGCAAATGAAATGGCCCTTTAAATAAATTTCCTTTGGCAGTTTGAGCGATTGTACCATCCCGGTGTAAGTACCCAAACCATTCCCCAAATTCCTTGTCATGGAAATGACTATATGCATAATCATGGATCATGGTATGCCAGGTTTTGTATTTTTCATTTCCCGTTAGTGTATAGGCTAATAGGGTAGCGATAATTGCTTCGTTTTGTGGCCACCAGAATTTCATATCCTGCCAATATTCTTGTACGGGTTTATTGTATACATCGCGGAAGTAGTAGATTCCGCCATGTTCTTTATCCCATCCGCGTTCCCACATATAATCAAGCATTTTGCAGCCAAGCTCAATTAACGCCGGATCGTTATTTCTATATTTTGCTTCATGTAAAATAAACCACGCGCCTTCAATAGCATGGCCAGGATTTAATGTTCTGCCATCAATATGATCGATGATGCTTCCGTCGGGTGCCACCTGTTCCATTACACATTGAATTTCGTCTTTTACAAAATAAGTTCGAATTTCATCGATCCATTTTAAGATCCATTCATCGCAACGGTCATCACCAATCGTTTCACGAAGTTGTTGTGCGGTATTCATCATAATCATGGGCACGCCAATTCCTTTTGCGGGACGTGTATCGGTAAATTTCTTTGCCAATACTTTTTCACCACTCGCGTATTTTAAACATTCTCCAAACAGGTCACGCGCTTTTTGTTCGATGCTTTTATCACCTGTTGCCTTTGCGTAAGCCGCTAAAGCAATTACTGCAAATGTTTCAGAGAAATAGTACCTGCGCTTACGGATTGCTTTTCCGTCGCGGGTCATATGGAAGAACATTTGTCCGTCGCTATCAAAACAATGGTTTAATATAAAATCAATTCCTAATTTAGCTCCATCTAACCATTCCTGTTTGGGCTCAACGGTGTTATATAGCGTAGCAAGCAGCCATGCTGCCCGGCCTTGTATCCAAACAGATTTATCGTCATCAATAAGGGTTCCGTCTTTATCGCGCATTAATAAATATCCACCATGCTCATTATCATAGCTTCTGGGAAACCAAAAAGGGACAGTGCTTTCCAGCAATTGTTTCTCATAGAATTGAGCGAGTGATTCTAAATAGTTACTGTCAAGTGAATTCATTTCTTCTGATTTATTTATTTCTTCGGTTTTTACTGTATTTTCAATTTGAAAGTTGAAGCAGGTAGATTTGCTTCATTAACTAAGTTGCCCTCTGAAAAAGCTTTCCAGCCATAAACAACTTCTGTAAATGTTTTGTTATCAGGAATGCGTAATACTATTTTAGTGCCTTTTATTTCAGCAGGCACGGATAAAAATTCACCCCGGTTTGTTTTCAATTGAAACCCCTTCAGCATTTCATTGTTTTTTATTTGGAGTCTTTTTGCGTTTTTAAATTCGATGACAATTGTGTTTCCTCTTTGTACGGCTGTTAATGGTAATGGTCCGTCAGCAATTACCTTTTTATGATACGTGTATTTTAAAGCTAGATTGGCAAGCCGGGAGCCAATTTCTTCCTTTTGTTTGGGATGGACATCAGTCGGGTGGCCAAGATCGCTGCTTACTGCCATATGAATATTAGGAATTGTTTCTTGCAGGCGTCTTTGCGAATCTCTGAAAGAAGGCCAGGAAGGACGATTGATGCTTGACAGCTGAACATAATAAACAGGGAATTCAAACTCCCATTTTCCACGCCAGCTATTTATAAATGCTGTAAATTCCTTTTCATGCAATTCTAAATTATTGGCATCGCTCTCTCCTTGATACCACAAGACACCCATTATAGGGAATTTAATTAATTTAGAAATGCCGCTTTCATAATTATATGCAGGCTGATATGGATGTCTTTGAAGTTTGTTAGTGGCCAATTCAAGGTTTTTGTTGGCTCTTTGACGACACCAATCTTGAATGAAATCGGAATGCCGCCAATCGCGAAATGTATTTACCAGAAGTGGATCTTTTTCAATTGTAAACCGATCAATCCAGGAGATTAAAGGGGAACCTCCAACCGCAATTTCAATCAGCCCAATTGGTACGTCTGTTTCAGTTTGAATGGTTTTTCCAAAATGGTAGGCAATCGCTGAAAATTCTTTTGCACTTTGTTCTGAATTGTCCTTCCATTCTCCTGAAAAGTATTCCAGGTTATTAATTTTTGTTAAAATAGCGCTATCCCATACCACATCATCGGTTTCTACTAAAGGTTTCAATTTAAATAAACGGATGTTTGGAAGGTTCATGGCATTTTCACTTTCAATCGTCCCATTTTCTGCCTGACTTAAAGGGAAATACATATTGGATTGACCTGAACTAAGCCATACATCCCCAATAAGGATATTTTTAAATGCCTTAAGCTTATCAGTGGAACGAATGCTAAGTTCATAAGGTCCGCCAGCTTTCATTGACGGAAATTCAACTTGCCAGTTTCCGTCTGCATCAGTTTTTGCGTTGCGGGTTATTGAATTAAATTTGACCAGGATATCTGCATTAGCATCGGCTTTTCCCCAAAAAGGGATGGGCTGATTTCTTTGTAAAACCATATTGTCCTGAAAGATTTCAGGTATTTCCAATCCTCCATAATTTCCTGTAATGTGTTGATATACTGTCTCTGCAAGAATACCTGCGCCTTCTTTGGTTGGGTGAAGTGCATCTGGAAATAAATCCGGTCGTGGATAAAGAGCATGATGAAAATCAATGAGCTCTGCGTTATTGGCCTTGGCGATTTTTGTAATTTCCTTTTGAATCTGCCAGTACCAATCGAAAGTGCCCGATAGAAATCGGGGATGATCTGGGAAAATTGGTGTAAGACGACAGCTATAAATTTTTATTTGAGGGTTTTGCTTCTTTAACGTATCGATAAGCCAGCTATAATCACCTGAAAATTCGTTTTTATAATTTGGCCAATTTCTTGGATCAGTATCATTTAGGCCAAGGTGTATAATGGCTATATCTGCATTGAAATCGATTGCTTTCCTAAACTCCTCCGTTTTATAATAGGGTTTATGCCCTTTTTTCAATAGGGTCGCGCCATTACGACCAAAATTCCCGACTTCATAGTTGTTTCCTAATAGTCTTTGTAATTGTGCAGGGTAGGAATTTATACCTGGTTGATCGATTCCTGCACCGTAAGTTACAGAATTGCCGATGGCAGCTATCTTTATTTTTTTTGGTTGCGCATTTAGATTACTTACCAATATTAAAAAGGCAAAAAGAAAGGGCAGGATAGGGTTTATTCTAATTTTCATTTTGGAAGGTTAGCTCTTAAAATTTTTGGTGTCCGGATGCCGGGATGTATCTCTCCACTAGGTATAATAATCTCATCTCCCCATAGCACGGCGGTAGTTGTCACCGGTGCATAAGGCAGCTGATTCATTTTTGTCCACTCATCTTTTTTTGTATGATAGCGGTATACATCTCTGCTAAAACCCGGATGATTCTCAGCGAGATTATATTGCTTTTCCAACGAACTGTTGCGTTTCTTTTGAGATTGCGCGTCCTTTGCTTGTGCCGCAAAGCTTTCAATTTGATGGAAGATTTCCCCATCATCTCCACCCATTATAAAAATATAGTCGCCTTTCGTTATTGCCGTAGTTGCAGACAAAGCAGATTTGCCATCACCAATTTTTGATTTTTCTACCCAACGGTTGTTAATTGAATCAAATTGTAAGACTTGGTTATATAATAGGCTAATTCCATTAAGTTGCTTTGCTCTTCCTCCAATAACGTAAAGATGTTCATTGTCTGTAAAATTCGATTGAGTTACCGCTACTGAATGAGAAATTGCTTTGGGCAGCGGCGGTCCTTCTTGCCAGCTTTTCTCCTTGTCGTCAAGATTCAGGAACCAAACATCCGCAGAAACTTTGTTTAAGTTCTCACCGCCTATGACAAACAATTGATTGTGGAAGATAGCAGCAGATGCATTGGTAATAGGATAAGGTAGGGCAGGAAATTCTTTTTTTAGTATTTTTTTTGTCTGATCATCCCATGTCAAATAATAAACAGAGGCAACAGGCCCGTTTGCATTTTCTCCACCAGCTGATATAAAACCATTTTTATAACTAACGTTTGCGGCATAGGCTAGCGGACTTGATAATGTATCCGTACTTTGAATCCAGATCAGTTTGTTGTTTTTATCTTTTTGCGCTGCATAAACAGTATTTTCATAAACCTTCTTGCCGCCTTTCCATGGTAGGCCGCCTTTGAAGTTAGCACCTCCGGCAATGATGAGATTATTGTTTGAAATGCCAATGATAGCTCCTGCCAGACCTGGTTGAAAGCTCTGACCTTTTTTTACCGGAATCTCTGAATTATCGTCCCATACAAAAAAATCTAAACTTGCGGATTTACAGTTAAACCCAAGCAAAAATATACTTATTAGGAGAGCACTTAAATAAATACTGGAATGGATTTTCATGGAGTAATAGTCTTTATCAATTAAGTACTACATAATACAAATATAATAGATATTTTTGCTATTCAAAATCGTAGCAATACTTTTGAGTATTTTTACAGGAATGTATTATATTGTGGAACAAATTACAATAATTTAATAAAGAAAAATGAGTAGCTCCCTTATTAGAGAAAGCCTAAAAGAAATTGATTCAAAATCGCTTGTTGATAAAGTTGAAAACCAACTTATTGAATTATTTATAAGTAATAAAGTAAAGATGGGCGATGCGATACCGAAAGAAACAGATCTGGCAGATAGTTTAGGTGTTAGCAGGACAGTTATTCGAGAGGCCTTACTTCGCTTAAGAATGATTGGGTTAATTGATTCGAAGAAAAAAAGAGGTGCAGTCCTTACCAATCCTGATTTATTGGGTCTTTTAAAGAAAAGCTTATATCCTACTATATTAACAGATGAAACCTTAAAAGATATATTTGAAATGAGATTGGTATTGGAAGTGGGAATGTCGGATCTTATTTTCAATAACTTAAAGCCGGAGCATATCGAAAAATTGGAGCAGATCGTAGCAAATGAACCGGAACAGAGCGATACTACGATTTTTGAAATCAACCATGAAGTTGAGTTCCATAGTACGCTTTATGAAATAACGAGTAATAATACGTTAAAAGAGTTTCAAAAAATGCTTTTGCCTGTATTTGATTTTGTTCATTCCAGCGGCATTTTACAGAAACCTGTTAAATTGAAGGGTTTTACTTCACATAAAGATTTAGTGTCTATTCTAAAAACAGGGACACCGGAGCAGTTTAGAAATGCAATGCGAAGCCATTTGGAAAACCATTATCGCAGGTTGGATATTAACCTCTAAGAATTCTTTTTTATATACTTAGAGGTTAATATTTAAGGGTTATGAATTATATTAATTCTTTTTTAATAAAATCATGACTTTGTTTTATGCTTTCGAAAGGATCTTTGCTAAAGTTTTCCTGTTCCATAAAGAAGTGTTTCATGCCGGATAGTTCAGCATCTTTAAAAATAGGTTTGAAATCAATCGAGCCACTTCCTACTTCAGTATTTAATTCCGGTTGAGCTTTATCCATATCTTTGATATGCCACATAGGGAATCTGCCTGGATACTCGGTAAATAAAGCAATCGGATCCTTTCCTGAACGTACTACCCAATAGAGATCCAATTCGAATTGAACCAATGATGAGTCAGTATTTTCTAAGAAGATTTTATATCCGGTTTCGCCGTTTCCGAGATCTTCGAATTCAAAATTGTGGTTATGATATGCAAATTTTAGTCCTGATTTTTTACATAGATCACCTATCTGATTTAATTTGTCAGCTATCTTTTTGAAATCGTCTGTCGAACTGCGCAAACTTTCATCTAAATAAGGAAGCGTTACGTATTCATGACCCAATATATTGGAAGCTTCAATTACAGCATGTAATTCTTCTTCTTTACCCGTTTTAATAAATTCATCCAAGCCATAATGGCCACTTGAGCTTTTTAAATTGTTATCGTCAAGTAGAGCTTTAAATTCTTTAGGTGCTAAACCCCAATATCCTTCGTTAGGTACAAAACCGTAAGTCTCAACATCTTGATAACCAGTTTCTGATACTCTTTTAATAACTCCCTGGAGATCTTGGCCTATAATGTCTCTTAGGGTATATAACTGCAAACCAATTCTTTTATTAGATTTTGTTCCCGACACGCATGAAGGTAAAAAAAGAATGCCGGCCGCTAATAAGGCTGATTGTTGTAAAAAATCTTTCCTGTTGCTCATGATTTTGATTATGTATTTAAATGAACCTAAAAGTAATAATTTTCTTGTAAAAATTGTCAAGTTTACCAGCGTTTCAAACGTTCTTCAACATTTGAATTTGTTTTAAATGAATTAAAACGAGGCTTTACTATTTTTATACTTCGTTTCGACAGTTCAATTGCGGCGTTCAATTCAAAACCAATCAATAATATCAAGGAATTCAGGTAAAGCCAGATCATGATAATAATTAAGGTTCCAATGGAACCATAAAGCTTATTGTATGTATTGAAATGATTGATATAATAGGCGAAGCCAACAAAAGTTAGAATCGCCAGGATGGTGGATAAAGTAGCACCCGGACTGAAAAATTTCCACTTTGTTGAAGAGGAGGGGCCGAATTTATAGATTACGCTAACTGTAAAGAAATAAACGCCGGCTAAAATGAACCACCTCGCTATTGGAATTATATTAAACCAAAAATTATCTGTTATATTAAACAGGTTTTTAAAATAGGTTAAAATATAACTTGAAACGGTGAGAATGGTCATTCCTACCGTTAGCGCAATAATAATCATGAAGGCCAGGGCAATAGCAACAAGTCTTTGTTTTATCCAACCTCTGTTTTCTATAATTAAAGAGGCTTTATTAAAAGCCGTCATTAAGGATGTTAATCCGTTCGTAGAAAAGAGTAGGGCTGCCACAAAACCAAAGGATAGAAGACCACGGTTCTGATTAATAACGATATCTTCTAAAGTGGTTTGGATTGTAATATATGCGTTTTCCGGTAATACTAATGCAATAAATGAGAGAAGTTGTTCCTGGAAATTATCTACTGGGATATATGGTATCAGGGTGAATAAAAAGATGATCCCGGGAAAAATAGCTAAAAGAAAATTATAAGCCAACGAAGAAGCCTTATTCAGAAGCGATTCTCTGGCAATTTCCTGAAAGAAAAAAACCGCAACAGTATATAGTGGTAAAGAACCAAAACCAGGTAAGACCACAACCTTTGTCCACTCAATGAAATAGTCATAGGGTTTAAACTTTAATAAAGTATGGTGAAACCAACTCATTCTTTTTCTTTAAAATAAGGAGCCATTCTTTTAACGAAATCCTCAGGAGGATGACATGGCTTATTTTTTTCTATATCTACAAAAACAAGAACTGTTTCGCCGATATTAATTAGCTCCTGTTTTTCGTTGTGAATTTCATAATAAAACTTTATTCTGATGCCTGGCCTTTCCTTTATCGTTACAGATATTGTAAGGTTCTCATCGTATCTGCCGGGCTTTATGTATTTGCAGTATAAATCTAAAACGGGCATCATTACACCGTTATTTTCCATATCCTTGTACGAAGTGCCTAAGCTTCTCAACATTTCAACACGCGCTACTTCATAATACTGGGCATAGTTTCCATAATAAACATAACCCATTTGGTCGGTTTCTCCATAACGTACCCGAATATTGCAATTAAATTTGAACATGTTATCTTTTTATATTTCTTTCATCAAGTGCTTTCTGGAATTTTCTTGCATTTACCAAATGCTCGGCCATGGTGTTAGCAAAATTGTGATAGCCGGAAAAATCGTCTTTTGCACACATATATATATAAGCATGTTGTTGATAGTTTAAAACAGCATCGATAGCAGCAATGCTCGGCATCATGATCGGTCCGGGAGGCAGTCCTCTATAAATATATGTATTATATGGTGAATCTGTTCTTAAATGTTTGTTTAATACCCGTCGGATAGTGAAATCCTCATTTGCAAAGATTACTGTTGGATCTGCCTGTAAAAGCATCCCCTTTCTTAAACGATTGATGTATAGTCCCGCAATTTTAGGCATTTCATCCACATGAAGTGCTTCGCCTTTTACAATTGCAGCTAAATTACTTACTTCGATAGGAGTTAAATCAAGAGCTTTCGCCTTAGCGAGGCGTTCATCGTTCCAGAACACCTTGTATTCTTTATTCATTCTCTCCAAAAAGTCGGTAGTGGATGTGTTCCAGAAAAATTCATAGGTGTTTGGAATAAACATATCAAAGAAATTATCCTGATTGAATCCATATTTTTGAGCGACAGTATCGCTGTTTAAGAGGTTTATAAAAGAAACAGAATCAGGTTCAAGCTGTGTAGCCAGAAATCCGGCAAAATCTTCTTTTAGCCGGATATTCTGAAATCGTAATTTTACTGGTTCCTGAAGTCCTCCCATTAACAGGTTGACAAGAATCCGGTTATTCATACCTTCTTTTAATCGATATTTACCTGCCTTTACACGTAAAGGATAATCTTTTTTTTCTGCTGCCCAACGAAATGTGGAGGTGTCCTTTAAGATTTCATTTTCTCCCAGATTCTTCATCAGATCCTCAAATCCGGAATCGGTCGGAATATACAGATAATCCTGCTTATCAGTTACGTTAGGTGCTAAGAACCTGTGATATACAACATAGGTAATAGTTCCAGCTACTAAAACGATAATTGAAACAATAACGGCAACGATTGTTTTAATTTTATTTGATTTCTTCTTTTGCATGAAATGGTTTTAATTACTTAAAGCAAGATTAATAGCAGTTCCGATGCTGACTTTTTGCATATTCAATGAATCTGGCATAGGTGTCTGACTAACAACGCGTGCACTTAAACTATCCGTAATATAACCCATATAATTAATAGCTCCGATGGTTAAGGATGAGCCCCTAATGGAGAAAGTAGCTTCATCCAAAGTCAGGCCGATTACATTCGGAACCAGTACTTCGGAGTCTCCCATACCATTTCCAAGTACTAAACTTATTCTTGATCCTTTCGGTATTTCTTGCCCGGCTAATAATTTTTCACCACCGTATTTTACATCAAGCACGACGTCTCTTGCGATATCCGGGATATAAATGGTATCGCCCAACTTTAGTTCATAGTTCCCAAGAATGGCACGGGCTTCCACAAAAGTCATCTCACGAATTTCCGGAAAATTAACTACAGGAGGACTTAATGTAATCATGGTTAAATAGATGGTACGATTATCCTTTACGCTGGAACCAGCGATGGGATCCTGATCTATTATGATTCCTGGTTTTGCATCAGCTTGATAAACAGAATCAACCTGATACCTGAATCCCTGCCTTTCTAAGATATTGACAGCTTCCGCTATGGGTATATTTTTTAGATTAGGAACTTCTATTTTTTCGCCATGTCTGGTATAATTTCGAAGAATAAAGAAGATTAAGAATACAAATACAGTAATTGATATGATGGCTATAATTAAGTTTCTTCTAAATGCTTGTGTACTTAGATATTGAAAGAATTTACTCATATGGATAGTTTAAACAACGCTTCTTAATTTTTGTCTGCAAATATTAATCCAATCGAATGGACATGCCTTTTTAAACCCCAAACTTAGTCAAAATATTAAAGATGATTGATATTTTTTTATGTTGAACCAATTTATAGGGTATAAAAAAGATATAAATTTCTTCAGTAAAAACTGTTATTTAAAGCAATGAGAAGATGGTAATTATATTTATGTTTGTTTTTCAAATTATAAAAGATGAAATTAAAAATTGCTTTACTGTGTGGAGGCTATTCCGGCGAAGCTGAAGTGTCATTTAATAGTGCTGCCTTTGTTGAACAAAACATAAATCAAGAGCAGTTTGATGTATATAAAATTAAAATATTACCTGAGAAATGGTTTTATGAAAATACGGAAGGTGAGCGGTATGATATTGACCGGAATGATTTTAGTATAACCATACATGCTAAGAAAATTAATTTTGATTTAATATTTATGATGATCCATGGTTCTCCGGGAGAAAATGGCTTATTGCAAGGTTATTTTGAAATGCTGGGCTTGCCATATACATGCTGTGATTCACTTACTTCCAGCTTAACGATGAATAAAGCGTATACCAAAGCAATCCTTTCCGGAATTCCCGATTTGTTTCTGGCCAATTCAGTACAGCTATTTGAAGAACAGAAAGGAGAGGCACTTTCTACTATTAAAAAGCAATTACGCTTGCCTATTTTTGTTAAACCCAATGCGGGTGGAAGCAGCATCGGAATGTCAAAGGTTGAACAAGAAAAGGATATTGAAGCATCCATTGAAATTGCCTTCAATACAAAAAATACCGGAAAGCAAGTATTGGTTGAAGAATTTGTTTCAGGACGTGAATTTTCCGTGGGTGTTTATAGGTTTAAAGGAAATTTACAGGTTCTCCCGGCGACAGAGGTTATAACAGAAAATGATTTTTTTGATTATGATGCTAAATATATACCTGGTTTAACCCAGGAGATTACCCCAGCGGATATCAATAGTGAACAATTAGAACGCATGGAAAAAATTGTTAAGGATATCTACGTGAAGTTAAATTGCAGAGGGCTTGTTCGTATTGATTTCTTTTTCGAGGATAAAACCGATAAATTTTACTTCATAGAAGTCAATACCATACCCGGACAAACCATGACAAGTTTCATCCCACAGCAAATTCGTGCTGCAGGAAAAACTGAACAGGCATTTTATCAGGAATGGATTGAGGATGCTTTATTCGCTTTTACGACCGAAGACTGAGAAGTGGACGTATCGTTTGGGGTTTTCTTTTACATCAATAATTAGGTTATCGAGACTTTTTGAAGCATCTTCAAGATTGTTATAAAGATTATTGTCATTAATTAATTTACCCAGGGAGCCGCTTCCATTGTTAATACTATCAGCTACAGATTGCAAACTAGCGACTGCTGTATTGGCTTTATTCATTGTCTCTTCGAAATTCAATCTGGCAGCATTATCAGAAACTGTTTCAAGATTCGCAAAAATTTGGGTTAATTTTTCATTGTTATTATTGAAGTTCCTTGAAATGGATTCTAGGTTTGTAAGGATGCCTGAAATCTTGGATTTTTCAGTCCCTACCATACCATCAACCTGTATTGCCGTATTTTCCAATGTGTTCAATGTATTGGCGATACTGGCTAAACTCCGATTAATATTTTTTTGGAAATCAGGATTGATGGTATTATTTACCGAAGTCAAAACTGAATCCATAACGGCAAATATAGCCTCAGCCTTTTTTTGGATGGGTTCTACCTGTTCCATTATGTTTTTCTGAATACCTGCATCCAGGGTATCTCCTGTCTTTGCGTAGATCTGACTATCTCCTAATTCAAAAACGATTGCCTTGCCGCCAAGTAAATCGGTACTTGAGATACGAGCCAACGTATTCGCTGGGATTTCGTATTTCTTGTCGATTTTAAATTCAGTTAGAATATCTCCGTTTTGTGTTAATGTAAGACCTGATACACGGCCTATTTGATAGCCGTTTACAAGAACGGGTTTGGATACAGTAAGTCCATCAACACGTTCATAAGTTGCATAAAAAACGTTCTCTGAAGTGAAAACATCATTACCTTTTAAAAAGCTGTACCCTAATACTAATATGGCAATGGCAACAGCTGCCAAAACACCAACTTTTGTTTCGTTCTTGATTTTCAAAGTTCTTCTTTTAAATTTATAATGATAATGTTTTGTTAACAGCTATTTCCGATGAATGTTTTAACGTTCAATCTGATTTTTATATGCTTTGATCGCGTTGGTAATGTTTTTAACAATTTCTGCCTGTCCCGCCGCTGATACCATGTATCTTTCTTCATTCCGGTTACTGATAAACCCAATTTCAGTTAGGATAGCTGGCATTCCGGCCCTTGCCAATACTGCCAGACCTTGTTCTTTTACTCCACGATTAATTCTGCCGGAGGTGGAATAATGTTCTTGAATTAAACTGGCTAATTTGATGCTTTGATCCCGGTATTGATTTTTCATTAATGAAAAGATGATATAACTTTCGGGGTCTTTTGGATCGAAATCATAGTTTTCTTCGTAGTTATCTTCTAAGAGCATCGAGGCATTTTCACGCATCGCAACATCTTGTTCGCCAAGCCTATGAAATCCCGAAACGAAAGTTTCAGTACCGCTTACCCGTTCATTTCCTGCTCTTTTTGGCATCGAGTTGCAGTGAATTGATATAAAAAGATCTGCATTGTTTGCATTGGCAATGTCAATGCGCTCATACAATTTAACAAATATATCCGTTTTCCTTGTATAAATTACCTTTACATCTTTCATTTCACTCTCAATTTTCTTTCCTAATTTAAGAGCAACTTCCAGTGCGATGTCTTTTTCGCGGGCAATAGCCCCGCGAGTTGCACCATCATGGCCTCCATGGCCGGCATCAATTACAATTGTCTTTATTTTATAGGAGGGTTTTTCTTCCAACCTGCTAAAACTAAAGCATGGAATAAGAAAAAGGAAAAAAAGGAACGTTAAGCTTTTTAGTTTAGTATTTTTGTTTTTCATAGATCGAGCAACAATTTTATCGTATTCTTTTTAAATTATTAGAAATAAAGTATTAATCATAATAAATGTCTCAATTCTGGATTTTACGTAATAGCTATATTATTTTTCCCTATTTTTGGCATTTCAGAATTATTTTACAAAAGTACTATTCAAAGTCATATTTTGAAATTGATTATAAGCATTTTTAAACAATTATTATTATTTATAACGCTATTTGCGGTGCTTTCAGTATCCGCTCAAGAAACATCTCAACCCGATACCACTGTCAGGAGAGCAGATACTTCTATAATCAATATTGCTAAGCCTGATAGTATCAGTACATTAAATTCTGATACAACCGCTGATAAAGATACAACATTGACTGCAAATTCCACGCCTAATGCTGGTATTGATAGTACCCGGGCAAGGTCAAATGCAATCAATGCTGCAATAAACAGTACAGCAAGTGATTCTTCGTGGGTAGATTATAGGAATAACATCGTTCATCTTTTTGGAAACGCAAAAATAAAATATGAAGACTTTGAGCTAACTGCTGATTATATCCGTATTGAGAAAAAAACAAATCTGCTTTTTGCAAGTGGTTCTTATGACCATAACCATAAGTATCGTGGGCGGCCGATTTTCAAAACTCAAACCGAACCTCCATCAACTACCGACTCTTTATATTATAATTTTACAAGTAAGAAAGGTAAGGTGTATGGTACTTTCTCAGAGGTTGAGGGCGGATTTATACAGGCAAGACAGTTAAAGAAAAATGAATTTGAGGAAGCATCTATCAAAGATGCGATGTACAGTACTTGTAATTTGCCGGAACCGCATACGCATTTTGGAATTCATATTAGTAGGGGAGTTGTTACTGAAAAAAATGTTGTCACAGGACCTGCTTATTTAGTAATTGAAGATGTGCCCTTCCCCTTTATAACAGTTCCCTTTGCTTTTTTTCCAAAGATGAATAAGCGAGCTTCGGGATTTCTGTTTCCTTCCTTCGGTGAAGACTATACTCGTGGATTTTTTATGCGTGATATAGGGTGGTATATAGGTTTTAATGATTATTGGGACACAGAAATACGAGGTTCTCTTTATTCCAAGGGCTCTTATGAAGGCTCATTGAGAGCACGCTATCGTAAAAATTATAAATATGATGGTGGTTTTAGTTTGCGTTATGCAAATACCAGAAATGGGGTAGAAGGCACGCCCGGTTACAAACCTCAACAAGATTTTAATATCACATGGAACCACAGTCAGCGGCAGGAGGCTAATCCGGGAACAACTTTCAGCGCATCCGTAAATGTGGGTACGGGTTCTTATTTTTCACAAACAGCTGCGGGCGGTACGTATGATTATGATCAAATTACAAGAAACAGCATGTCTTCAAGTATCAGTTATGGAAAAATATTTGGTGACGGACGCTTCAATTTTACTTCATCTCTTTCTCATCGACAAGATATCACGGCACAGACTATTTATCTGGAATTACCTTCCTTTAACTTAAATATGACTTCCTTTAATCCATTTGATTCAAAGGACCGGATAGGTGACCAAAAATGGTATCAGCGAATTAATGTAGGTTATAGTTTACAAGGTAGAAACTCCATCGATACGAAAGAGTCTGAATTGTTTACAAGTGATGCCTTAAAGAAGTTTAGAAATGGATTACAGCATAATATTCCAATTAGTTTGTCGCTGAACGCATTAAAATTCTTCCAGTTAAATACCAGTGTTAATTATACTGAACGCTGGTATTTTCAAACAATAAGAAAAAGCTTAGACAATACAGCCGGGGGATATGAACAGGTGATTGATACAGTTTCTGGCTTTAGTCGTGCCTATGACTATTCTATTTCAAGTGGTGTATCGACCAAGATCTACGGTATGAAAGAATTCAAAGGGAAATTAGCTGCAATCAGACATGTCATCAGTCCTTCTGTAAATTTCAATTACCGTCCAAATTTTGCTGATGAACGCTTTGGTTTTTATCGCCGTTTTCAGGATGCAAATGGGAATGAAAACCTTTATTCCATTTATGAAAATTCAGTTTTTGGCGGACCTGGACAGGGTGAGTCGATGGGTATTGGCTTCTCGATTGATAATAACATAGAAGCAAAAGTTCGCACAGATCAAGATAGTAGTGGCTTTAAGAAAATTCCTATTTTACAAGGTTTGTCCTTTAATGGAAATTACAATTTCGTTGCGGACTCTTTTAAATTGTCTAATATTAATTTTTCAGGAAGGACATCTTTATTTGAGCAGAAATTAGGCATTAACTTTAACGGTTCATTTGACCCGTATGAATATGACGAAGTTAATTTGCGACGTGTTAACAGTTTCTCAATAAAGAATGGGGTTTTGGCAAGGTTAGTGAGTTTTGGTTTATCAATGGATTATAGCTTGAATTCTGATGCGGCTAAAAACCGAAATGAAAATATAGATGCGCTGAATGAGGATACCAAAAATATGACACAGGATCAGCGACAGCAGCTATCACGTATTTCCTCAGATCCAAATGCATTTGTTGATTTTAAAGTTCCATGGAATGTTGCTGCGTCTTTTAGTTTCTATTATTCTAAGCCCGGTGTCACATCCTCCGTTACCAGCACATTAAATTTATATGGTGATGTAAATTTAACCCCTAAATGGAAAGTGCAATATAATACGGGTTATGATTTTCAAGCTAAAAAAATTACCCTAACACAGTTTAATATCTACAGAGATTTACATTGTTGGGATATGTCTTTTGGTTGGATACCTTTTGGAACCTACCGAAGCTATACATTTACCCTCAGGGTTAAAGCATCTATTCTTCAGGATCTTAAGCTTAACAAAAGAAACGACTATTATAATAGTTTCTAGTTAACTAATTCTTCTTAAATTCGTTTTATGCAGGCAGAGCTTATTATTATTGGCGATGAAATTTTAATTGGTCAGATCATAGACACCAATTCCAGTTGGATCAGTTCCCATTTGGAGGACATTGGAATCCAGGTAAAACAAATTTCGACAATAGGTGATTCTGAAGCAGATATTATCAATGCGTTAACGTTGGCCTCATCCAGAGCTGATGTGATTTTGATGACTGGTGGCCTGGGACCAACAAAGGACGATGTTACCAAACAGGCTTTATCGAAGTACTTTAATTCAGATTTGGTTTTTGACGAGGCTGTACTAGAGCATATTGAGCAAATATTTGCCAAGTATAAAAAATCAATGCCTATTGAAAATGTAAAGCAAGCTGAGGTGTTAAGGGTGTCAGAAGTGTTGTTTAATAAAGCTGGAACTGCACCCGGCATGTGGGTGAAATTCATGGAGAAGCATTTTTTCATTATGCCGGGTGTGCCGACTGAAATGAAATACTTGATGACTTATGAAGTATTGCCGCGTTTGCGTTCTCTTCCACAAAGAAAATCACTAATTAAAAAATATATACTTACAGGAGGATTGGGTGAATCATTTCTCGCTGACAAGATACGGTCTATTGAAGAGCGTTTACCCGAATACATTAAACTAGCCTACCTTCCTTCTTTCGCTCAGGTGCGTTTAAGATTGAGTGCTGTAGGAGATGACGAGCTGATCCTAAATAAAGAGCTGGATAAATTTTCAGATGAAATAAAGTATTGTTTAAGAGACTATTTTATAAACGATACTGACGAGACACTTGAGCTAACTTTATTAAATGAAATGGAGGTATCGGGGCTTAGTTTGGCTACTGCAGAAAGCTGCACTGGTGGATTGCTCTCCCATTTACTTACATTAGTTCCGGGTAGCAGTAACGTGTTTTTAGGAGGCATTATAAGCTACAGCAATGTGGTAAAAGAGAATCTTCTTTCAGTTAAGCAAGAGACTATTGAACAATTTGGAGCAGTAAGCGAACAAACGGCTATCGAAATGGCCATTGGTGTAAAGCAAAAATTGGAAAGTACGTATTCTATTGCTATTACAGGGATAGCCGGGCCCGGGGGTGGAACCGAAGAAAAACCAGTCGGTACGGTTTGGATCGCTGTTTCGGGTTTAAGAGAAACGATTCCTTTTAAATTTTCATTTGGAAAATTGAGAGAAGATAACATTATCAGAGCCTCCAAAAATGCTTTATTAATGTTGTTGAAATTAGTTAGGGAGGAAAATCAGAAGAATAAGATATAATGATTGGCATATAATTAAATAAGGCAAATAATATTCTGTATAACTTATTTTTTGCAGTTTTTTAATTACCTTGCCATTTTTAAACCAACAAGTCTATGGCAAAATATAATTTACTTCTTCCTCGTATGGGAGAAAGTGTTTCAGAAGCAACCGTAGTTAAATGGCTCAAACAACCCGGTGATTCCATCGAAATAGATGATGCAGTTTTAGATATTGCAACTGATAAAGTTGACTCTGAAGTTCCTTCTCCGGTAAATGGAAAGCTTTTAGAACAATTATTTAAAGAAGATGAAGTTGCGCAGGTAGGTGATATAATCGCAATTTTAGAAGTTGACGGTGATGAGACAAGCACTTCTCTTCCCAACGAAAGTGAGAATGATCTTGATGCAAAAATTCCGGGAACAGAGCTGCTTGAGGAAAAAGAGATAAAAAGAAGTGAGTTAGATAAAAAAGTAACGAAACAAAGTGAAACAGAAACTTCAGGACGGTTTTATTCACCCTTGGTGAAAAATATTGCCGCCGAAGAGGGGATTGATATCAGCGAGTTAGATAAAATTAAAGGTTCAGGATTGGAAGGACGGCTGACAAAGGAAGACATTTTAGGTTTTGTTGCATCTAAGAAGAGTCAGTCAGAGCAAAATACTTCAAGTAAGGAAACTGTTGCAGCTTCTACAACACCATTTGAAACGATTACATCTATTTCAACGAAGTCTTCATCTGCTCCAACGAACGCTGCATTTACTTCGTCGGGCGATGAAATCATCGAGATGGATCGTATGAGAAAACTTATCGCCGGACATATGGTGTCTAGTGTTCAAACTTCTCCACACGTTTGTTCATTTATTGAAACGGATGTGACTAACATTGTCACTTGGAGAAATCGGATTAAAGCAGGTTTCGAGAAGCGGGAAGGAATGAAGATTACGTTTACTCCCATATTTATTGAAGCAGTAGCAAAGGCAATCCGTGATTATCCGATGGTTAATATTTCAGTATCAGGATCTCAAATTATTAAAAAACGCAATATAAATATAGGAATGGCCGCAGCATTGCCTTCGGGTAATTTGATTGTTCCGGTAATTCAAAATGCTGATCAATTGAATTTAGTTGGAATCACAAAGATGGTTAATGACCTTGCCGGGCGTGCCAGACTAAATAAATTAAAGCCTGATGAAACCCAAAATGGAACATTTACTGTTACAAATGTAGGTTCTTTCGGAAGCTTAACAGGAACACCAATTATCAATCAGCCACAGGTTGCCATTTTAGCTTTGGGAGCAATCATCAAAAAACCGGCTGTGTTAGAAACTGAGTATGGTGATGTAATTGCTATCCGCCATAAAATGATACTATCTCTTTCGTATGATCACCGGGTAGTCGATGGCTCGTTGGGCGGTTTGTTTTTGAAAAGAATTTCTGAATATCTGGAAAGTTGGGATATACAAAGAGAAATCTAAACGTTATTGGGTTATGGAATTGAATGCCTGAGCATTTCAATGTGTTCAATTCCATCCTCATCATATACATTGCCGCTGGGATTAAAACCAAATCTTTTATAAAACTCAATCGCATAAGTTTGAGCACCTATTCTGATGGGATGATTTCCAAATAATTGGGTCATTTGTTTAAGAGCTTCATTCATTAAAACTGAGCCCAATCCTTTCCCATGGCTTTTTGTTAAGATCCTTCCGATTGAATGTTCCTTAAACGTTAATTGTGCTGGTATCAAGCGGGCGTAAGCCATTAATCTATTTCCATCATAAATCAGGAGATGATGACATTTTTGATCGATGCCGTCCATATCCTGATAGATGCATCTTTGTTCGATAACAAATATCTCTGATCTTAGTTGTAAAAGGTCATAGAGCTCCTGAACGTTAAGTTCCTGAAAAGCTTTGCAACGAACTTCCATCACTGGGTTATTTGCGATAATTAAACCACTTAATTAACTCTTTATAGCTTGCTTTTTTGCCATACATTAATATTCCAACACGATAAATTCTTGCTGCTACCCAAGTTGTCAGGATAAAACCTCCAATTAACAAGGTAACGGATATAGCTAATTCCCATAGCGGAACGCCAAAAGGAACGCGAACCATCATGGCTATCGGCGAAGTAAAAGGAATCATACTTAACCAGAATGCCAGGGGTCCATGCGGATCTTTGATTAAGACACCAAAGGACAGCACATACGTAAAGAGTAATGGCATTGTAATTGGCAGCATAAATTGCTGTGTTTCTGTTTCATTATCAACAGCTGAGCCGACAGCAGCAAATAAAGCACTGTATAAAAGATACCCGCCGATAAAGAAAATAAGAAAACACGTAATTAGATACGGGAAATCGATGTTGGCCATTGAGCCCTGTAAATCACTTAACATACTACCTTGTGCGATAGACGAGCTTGGTACGGAAGAAGAAAGAGAACTTAATTCTTCGCTCGAGAAGGTATCAGGCATCTGATTGGCTAAAAACAATCCTCCGGCGGTGAACAAAGCACCTGATAGAATAATCCATAATAAGAACTGCGTTAGCCCCACCAATCCAATTCCAACTATTTTGCCAAGCATTAATTGAAAAGGTTTAACAGAAGATATGATGATCTCAACAACACGATTGTTTTTTTCCTCAATAACTCCTCTCATCACTTGGGAACCGTAAATAAACAAAGTAAGGTAAATCATGATCGATGAGAACATCCCTATACCCATTGCTATGCCAGCGTTTGATTCCTGCTCACTACCTTCTTCTGTAATTTCTAATGAGGTTATTTTTACATTGGGCTGAATGTTTTTCAGCGTTTCTAAATCAATCCCCGCATTCCTTAATTGTGCTTCCCTTAAAATATTTTCAACCTGGTCACGTATTTCCTCCTGGATGAAAATGCTTGCTTTTTGAGAAGATAAAAGTTCCAGATTCTGTTTATCAAGAATATTTTCCGGAATAATCAGAAGGTATGAGTTTTCACCATTTTGTAGATTCTTTTTTTCACTGCCTGCCGTACCCGTTGCTTTTTTGAATGAAATACTACTTGTATTTTTTAAGTCAGGAAATATAGTATCACTTTCATCAATTACACTGATTAGAGATTTTGAAGTTGTATCTTGTATAGATAAAGCCACAATGCCTCCCCACATAGCAATAAATAAAAGAGGAACCAGAAAGGTAACTACTAAAAAGGATTTCTTTTTTACACGGCTTACGTATTCACGTTTTATGATTAGAAATATCTTTTCCATTTTAATAGTTTTCTTTAACTCGTTTTACAAATATGTCGTGGATACTGGGAATAATTTCAACTAGCTCTTGTATTTGCACTTGTGTTATTAAGAATGCTAATACTTCATTGATGCGATGATTATTCAAAATTTCAATGGTAGCTTTCGCTTCGTTATCATGAATTTGCATATTGATCACCCTATATAAATTTGTTTCGCTCAAATTATCAAGATGTTTCGCTTCAGTACTATATTTTATTAAGTAGTTATTATTTCTGTATTCATTTTTAATTTCTGACACTTTGCCATCTAGGATTTTTTTTGATTTATCAATAAGCACAATGGAGTCACATAGTTCCTCAACAGATTCCATACGGTGAGTTGAAAAAATGATAGTTGCACCTTTTTTATTTAAATCAATGATTTCATTTTTGATAATGTCTACATTAACCGGATCAAAGCCACTAAATGGTTCATCAAGAATGATGAGTTCAGGTTCGTGGATAACGGTAGCTACGAACTGTACTTTTTGCTGCATTCCCTTACTTAAATCTTCCACTTTTTTATCCCACCAAGTTTGCATATCCATTTTTTCAAACCACATCTTGATGCGTTCTGTGGCATCTGATTTGGACAGGCCTTTCAGCTGGGCCAGATAAAGCAATTGTTCTCCGATCAGCATTTTTTTGTATAGTCCCCGTTCTTCCGGAAGGTAGCCAATCCTGGATATATGTTTTGGTCCAAGTGATTCACCATTAAAGAGGATCTCACCATGGTCAGGTGCCGTAATCTGATTTATAATGCGGATTAGCGAAGTCTTTCCTGCGCCATTCGGACCAAGAAGGCCAAAAATACTCCCCTTATCAATTTGAAATGAAACGTGATCTAAGGCACGGTGTTTAGAATACTGTTTAACAATGTCTTTAACTTCTAGCATTCGCAGTAATTTTAGGTTTTAGATTGAATTGGTAGTGTTTTGTTACAGTCTTTGAATGAAATTTTAATAGGCCTGCTAAAATAAAAAAAGCTTAACATTTAATTTGTTAAGCTTTTTTATTCATTCTACTCGAAGTATTCCTTCATCCGTTCGAAAAAGCTCTTTTCGCCTTTTCCGGGTTGAGGTTTGAAATTCGTAGAGTCCTTAAGATTCTCTAGTTGTGCTCTTTCCTCTTTCGACAGGGCTTTGGGAGTCCAGATATTGATATATACCAATTGGTCACCTTTATGATAGGAGTTAACCTCTGGTATGCCTTTTCCCTTAAGACGAAGAATTTTTCCACCTTGGGTACCAGGCTCTATCTTTATTTTTGCTTTCCCATCAATCGTTGGAATTTCAGCTGTAGATCCTAATGCTGCGTCTACAAAACTTATATACAGATCGTAAATTATATTAATTCCATCACGTTTCAATAGTTCATGAGGAATTTCATCAATCAGGATAATTAAATCACCCGGAACGCCACCCCTAGGAGCTGCATTACCTTTTCCACTCATTGATAATTGAATTCCCTCACTTACACCTGCCGGTATATTTATCGAGATGGTTTCTTCTCCTTTGGTCAAGCCTTCACCATGACAATGTGAACATTTGGCAGTAATTTCAACACCTTCACCATTACATGTCGGACATGTACTGGTTGTTTGCATCTGACCTAATATGGTATTGGTGACACGTCTGACAGAACCCGAACCATTACAAGTCCTACAAGTACTAAAAGAAGACTTATCTTTGGCACCCGAGCCGTCACATGATTTACATACGACGTTCTTGTTTACTTTAATTTTCTTTTCTACTCCCTTGGCAATTTCTTCAAGGGTAAGTTTTACTTTAATCCGTAAATTACTACCTCGTGCTACCCTTCGGCCGCCACCACGTGAGCGTGAACCGCCAAAGAAGCTTTCAAATCCACCGCCGCCACCGCCAAAAATATCACCAAACTGGCTGAATATGTCTTCCATATCCATTCCTCCGCCTGCTCCGCCACCAAATCCTCCGTTAGCACCCGCATGACCAAACTGATCGTAACGTTTGCGTTTTTCAACACTGCTCAGAATCTCGTAAGCTTCTGCAGCTTCTTTAAACTTTTCTTCTGCTTCCGGATTGTCGGGATTTTTATCAGGGTGATATTTTATTGCTAATTTTCTATATGCAGATTTAATCTCTACATGTTCCGCAGAGCGCGGTACCCCTAATACATCGTAATAATCTCTTTTTGACATTTTAATTTTCTAACTTCCTACAACCACTTTTGCATACCGAAGCACTTTACCGTTAAGGAAATATCCTTTTTCAACCTCGTCAATCACTTTTCCTTTTAAATCGTCACTTGGAGCAGGAACTTTGGTAATTGCTTCATGTATATCAGCATCAAAAGGCTGATTGATTGAATCCATCTCTTTTAAACCTTTTTGTTGTAGTGTGTTTTTTAATTTCTGAGACACAAGGAGTATTCCCTCCTTAATTGAATCAACATTATCTGTTAAGTCCATTGCTTTTAGAGCACGGTCAAAATCATCTAATGTAGATAAAAGGTCTCCGATTACTTCTTTACCAGCTGTTTGTAAAAGATCAACTCGTTCCTTTGATGTACGACGTTTATAATTATCAAACTCTGCATACAAGCGCAAATATTTGTTATTGGCTTCATCCAATTCTGTTTTGAGTAATTCCTCCGGTGATAAACCATCATCTTCATTACTATCATCTTCGTTCGAAAGATCTTTGGCATGGAGACGAGCTTCATTTACTGAATTCAGTTCTTCAGTAATCTTTTGATTTTCCAAATTTTCGTCAGGATTGATATTTTTCATTTGAATAATTTGTTTTTAATCGTTTTATATAAAAACTTAATAATACTATACTTGATCAAATCAATACTTTCCTTGATGATTATAAGGATCGTTTTAATTATTGTTTTAAAATAGATTTACATATCAATTGTATTGCCAATTTTTTTTCTGCGACAACATGTCAGTATCCGAAATACTTGTTGAAATAAATAGCAAGAAGAAGTGAGGCAGAAATTTAAAGATTGACATTATCTAATAATTCACCCGTTTGTGTTTTTATTATTCTGGAAGGTAAATTGTTAATAATCTGATAATCATGAGTCGCCATTAAAACAGCAGTTCCTGAACGGCTGATTTCCCGTAATAAAAGAACAATTTCTTCCGAAGTGTCAGGATCCAAGTTTCCGGTTGGCTCATCTGCAAGGATTACTTCCGGATTATTAAGAAGAGCACGTGCAATAACAACCCGTTGTTGTTCACCTCCGGATAGTTCATGAGTCATCTTTTTTAACTTTGAACGTAATCCGACTTTTTCCAATACGTCCAGCATTCTTGCATGCATTAGTTTTTTATCTTTCCAACCGGTAGCCCGCATAACGAATTCTAAATTCTTTTGAATTGTACGGTCAGTTAAGAGATGGAAATCCTGAAAGACAATTCCTAATTTTCTGCGTAAAAACGGTATGTCACGTTCACTCAATTTTTTAAGATCAAAACCTGCAACCATTCCTTCTCCTGCTGCAATTGGCAAGTCGCCATAGATCACTTTCAATAAGCTACTTTTTCCTGAACCGGTTTGACCAATTAAGTATACAAATTCTCCGGATTGAATATGCAGATTTACGTTCGATAAAACCAGGTGTTTAGGTTGATAGATATCTACGTTTTTTAAGGTTATTACTAAGCTTTGATCCATTTTAAAGTTCTAGTTTTTTTATTTTTCCAAAAGGCATTTCATTGACCAGATTCATTATTTCATCTTTTTTGTCACCCAATCCTATCTTTTCTAAGGATTTATCAGGCCGATCAACACGGAAGTAGGCAAGAAGGGTAAATTCTTCATCACGTAGTTGAACATAATCTGGAATTTTTGCCACACCTTTTACTTTTATGATGTACATATGGTCAAAGTTAACTATAAAAACATATTGGCCTTTAAAAAATCCAAAATATTTACACCATCGGCATAATCAGTTAACCCGGGCATCTGACTTCTTCCAAAGTCTACAACGGGAGCGGAGTTATTTATGTTTACTTTGCTTACAATGCATTGAATTGATTCTTTTTCTGCTTGTAATTTTTCCCCGACCTCCTGAATTGTATTATATTCTTCAAAGTAAGCTACGCCCAAAGGTGAAGCAATCCGATCATCTTCTTTCAACAATAAAAAGCCATTGTCTAAATGTTTATCCCCGTTGACCAGATAAATGGCTTTATTATATTCATAATTGTTGTGATATTTATAATGATTGCTTATCGCTGAATGAGGTTCAATTGCTTCAAAAAAATTGGAATAATTGTACCCCTCTGGGAAAAATAATTTTGAAACATTGCGGCAACCCAAACCGAAGTAATTAAATAAGTCATGACCAAGCTCAAAAAGGTCCTCTTTTGTTTCCTCACCGGAAATTACTGCAATTGAATTGCGGTTCTTTCGTATAATATGAGGAACATTTTTAAAATAGTATTCGAAGTAGCGGGATGTATTGTTGCTTCCTGTTGCAATAATCAAGTCAAATTTGCTTAATCGGTCAACAAAGTTAATTTTGTTTGTAAACGCCGGTTCAATTTCAATCAGCCTCTTCAATATAAATGGTATCAACACCTTATCGTCACTTGAGGGCTTAATTTGAATACTGAATCCTGCTAATAAGCAAGTTAAAATATCATGAAAACCAACCATTGGGATGTTCCCAGCTAAAATTAATCCAACGATCTTCGGGTTTTCTTTTTGAAAATCATTTTTATAAGGTTCAATCCACTTACTTAAGGCATCCGTATTAAGCAAATTTATGTTCGCTTTTAAAGCAAATTCTACATTTTCCGGAGTAAACCAGGGATTATGATGGTGAGCAGTTTCTACGATCTCTTTTAACGCTTGTGATTCCAATGATAGGCTCGATCCTAATGCAGCAAAGGCTTGTATACGTTGATTACTTGTCAAAATATGTGTTTTTTACTTGAATGTCTATAAGAATACTTTATATTTGTTTGCAAAAATAGGAAACTTATTTTATGCAATGGCTAACCGTTTTCTATTTGGAGTGTTATATAAGTATTAAACAAGTTTATTGAAATAATATAATGGCAATTATAATCACAGACGAATGTATTAACTGCGGGGCTTGCGAACCTGAATGTCCAAATAATGCGATTTATGATGCTGGGGAATCTTGGCGTTATTCTGATGGAACAGAATTGTCAGGCATGATTAACTTTGGTGATGGAAGGGCGGTTGATGCTGATGAGCTGCAATCAGCAATTTCTGATGAAGTTTATTTTATAGTTCCTGATAAGTGTACCGAATGTGTTGGTTTTCATGATGAACCACAGTGTGCTGCTGTATGTCCCGTTGATTGTTGTGTGGATGACGAAGATCGTCGCGAAACGGATGAAGAACTTCTTGCTAAAAAGGCATTTTTACATAATGAGTAATTTTCTGTAAACCAGAGCAGTAATTTATTGCTCTGGTTTATTTGGAACGATCAGAACCGGACAGGATGACCTGCGCGCTACCCCTTCTGCAACACTTCCGGAAATAAAATGATCGAAACCAGTTCTTCCATGTGTTCCCAGAATAATAAGATCAGCGTTCCATTCGTCTGCAGTCGTTAATATCTCAACTCTCGGATTTCCCACTTTACTAAATGTTATTAATTGCTTTTCGCTATGCCAGCTTGAACTATATCGTTCTAAAACGGACTTCGATGCTTCTTCCTGCATTTCAGCAATTTCGGGCATAACCAAAGGCTGCTGGCCTAATAACGGATCACCTGAATAGGTTGTAGAAGGCGGATCCATTACATTTAAGAGTGCTACCTGCGCATCCATAAGATGTGCCAAATGAAAGCCGTATAAAGCTGCTTTTTCAGAATATGACGAATCATCAATAGCAATTAAGATTCTTTGAAAGTTATTAATAGCGGACATAATATTCGGTTTTTATTTATAAAGATAATAAAAATGAAGTAATATGGTTTAAAAATGTAATTTTTATATTTGTCTTTCAAAATCGTTTTTTATGACCCGATACGGAATATGTAACTTATCCCTGATACCCTTAAGAGCTGAACCTTTTCATAAAAGTGAAATGACATCTCAACTGTTATTCGGTGAATGCTTTGAGATTTTAGATCAGAAAGAACAGTGGTCTTTTATCAAATTGGCCTATGACAACTATGAGGGTTGGGTGGATACAAAACAGATCAAAAATATATCCTCTGAATATTATCAGAAAGTAAATAATGAAACGCAATGTATCACGGATCTTTCTTCACATGCCATATTAATGAAGTTAGGACACGATGAAATGTTACATTTGTTGCCAGGAAGCACATTGCCAACGATGGTAGAGGAAGAGGATTTGTTTCAGATAGAGGCAAACGAATATATGTTTTTAGGTCTGTCCCGAACCCCTGATGCAAGCAATTTGAAAAAGGAAATCGAAGAGGCATCGCGATTTTACATAAATACTCCTTATTTATGGGGCGGACGTACTTTATATGGAATAGACTGCTCCGGCTTTAGCCAAATGATATATAAACATTTTGGAATTAAGATTCCACGCGATGCATACCAACAGGCTGCACAAGGAACCACGATCGATTTCTTACATGAAGCACTTCCCGGCGACCTCGCATTTTTTGACAACGAGGACGGAAAGATTACGCATGTTGGAATAATGATTAATGATTCTGAAATTATCCATGCGTCCGGCCATGTAAGGATTGACAGGATTGATGAGCATGGTATTTTTAATTCAGAAGATCAACAATACACCCATAAGCTTCGGGCTATTAAAAGGATGATCAGTTAGCTTTCACATTCCAAATGAAAGCTAGTTTTTCGTCACCCACAGATATTAATTGATCCGCGTTTCTATTCCATATCAATTTATTAATAGAAAGTTTATGTGCATCATAACCTTTTTCAAAACTAATGGTTTTAATAAGGCGGAAGCTACTGGCATCCCATAATTTAATGCTTTTATCACGACTTCCAGTTGCGAAAAAAGGTAATCTAGGATGATATGCGATGCTGTAAATGGTATACATATGAGCTACGATTTGTTCAACTAAAGAAAAATTAATTGTTTCATATATATTAAGTTTGGCATCCCTTCCTCCGGATAAAAAATACTTGCCATCAGGTGAAAAACACATGGAAGTAATCGGTAAGGTGTGTTCTTTTAATAAATATTTGAAGCTATAATCGTTGGCATCGTATAGATGAATTTGGGCATCTTTTGCTCCGAAAGCTACTAATTTCTTATTGGGACTTATCGCTATTGTACGTACAGTTTGTCGTGATAATTGTATATGGTGAAGCTTTTTAAAAGTTTTCAAACACCAGATGCTGACCGTTCCGTCCTCCGAGGCAGCAAGCAATTCGTTCTTGCTTTCCAGGTGATTTAAGTCGAAAACCGGCTTTTCATGAAATGTAAGAGTTGCTATGATCTCGTTTTTTTCAAAACTAAAGATATTTATTGTTCCGCTACGCTCGCCAATGCATAAGCAGTTTAAAGATGAAATGTAATGAAGGGCATAAACAGAGGCTTGAACCGGTAATAAAACTTTATTGAAGGCCATTTTATCAAGATCCCACAGTACAACGCCTTTGTCATTTCCTCCCGTTAAAATCTCATTTGGATTGGGACCATTTTCTATTGTATAGATAGGGTTTTGATGTCCACTAAGTATTGCTTCTAATTCGACGGATAGATCCAACATAATATCAATTTTTCGTAATTAAATATCAACGACGAATATATCGGTTATTTATGTCTGCTTTCTAAGTTCTTTGCAATCTTTTCAAGTGAAATATTCTTTTCTTGTAATAAAACCAGTAAATGAAACAATAAATCGGATGACTCATTGATAAAGTCAGTTTCAGTTTCACTTAATGCCGCAATGACAGTCTCTACTGCTTCTTCTCCAACTTTTTGTGCAATCTTAGTGATTCCTTTTTTACGGAGGCTATTTACATACGATTCTTCCTTAGGGAAATGATAGCGTTCATTGATTATTTGTTCAAGCTCAAACAAGAAATTCTGGTTATATTCAGTATTAAAGCAACTTCTTGAACCGGTGTGACAAGTAGGGCCTGCTGGATGTGCTTTGATTAATATCGTATCATTGTCACAATCAATATGCATGGATTTTACTTCCAGAAAATTTCCGCTTTCTTCACCTTTTGTCCACAATCGGTTCTTTGAACGTGAAAAGAAGGTGACTTTTTTATTTTTTTGAGTAAGATCCCACGCTTCATTATTCATATAACCGAGCATAAGAACCTCCAATGTTTGATAATCTTGTATGATTACGGGAACCAGTCCGTTATTTTTATTAAAATCAATCATGATTTTTATTTTCTTTTTTATCGTGAATTAATTCCGTGTTTTCTTAATTCTGCCTTTAATTCAGGAATACTTATTTCCCCATAATGAAAAACGGAAGCTGCTAGGGCAGCGTCAACATTCGCTTTTTGGAATACATCAATAAAATGTTGTGTTTTACCAGCACCTCCGGATGCTATTAATGGTATTGAAAGAACAGCGTTTATTTGATCGAGCAATTCACAATCGAAGCCTTCTTTAGTGCCATCGAAATCCATGGAGGTTAGTAAAATTTCCCCTGCACCCAGCTCTTCTGCTCTTTTTACCCAATTAAGAGTTTCCCAATCGGTTTTTAATCTGCCCCCGTTCAGGTGTACATAGTTCTTTCCATTCAGAGATCGGGAATCAATAGCAACTACAACAAACTGTTTCCCAAATGCATCAGCAAGCTGTTTAATTAGATCCGGATTGCGAACTGCTGCTGAGTTGATTGATATCTTATCTGCACCGGCATTCAATAAGGCTTCTGCATCTGCTATTTCTGAGATACCACCACCAATAGTAAAGGGAATATTAATCTGTTCAGCAACCGCCTTGACTAAATCAAGCGTGGTTTTTCTGCCTTCGTTTGTTGCAGAAATATCTAAAAATACAAGTTCATCCGCACCTTGCTTAGAGTATTGCCACGCTAGTTCGACAGGGTCTCCCGCATCTCTTAAATTGACGAAATTAATGCCTTTTACTGTCCGGCCGTCTTTTACATCTAAACAGGGGATAATGCGCTTGGCCAGGGTAGAAGTTGGTTTTAAAAGTTGATCATTGCCCGTAGGTTCCATTCTTTAATTTCTTCAATACTGATATGATTCTCATAAATAGCTTTTCCTACAACGGCAGATTCAATTCTTAATTTGGCAAGTTCCTGAATATCTTGCATCGAACTTATCCCGCCTGAAGCGATAAGTTTGATAATAGGAGAGTGGTCAAGAAGCTTTTTATACAATTCGACGCCGGCACCACCTAGCTTCCCGTCTTTATTAATATCTGTACATAAGAATCTGAAAAACCCAAGTCCAAGGCAGCGATCTATATAGTCAATTAATTTAACCGGTGAACTTTCCATCCATCCTGAGTATTTTATAACCTCATCCAATACGTCAATAGCTATTATTACCTGATCTGAGCATTTTAACTCACTCAGTTCATCTAAGAATGTCGGGTTAGTGACTGCCTGAGTTCCTACAATGACACGGAATATCCCTGCATCGGTCAATTTCTTAACCATATCGATGCTTCGGATTCCTCCGCCATATTGTATTTTCATATCTACTTTTTTAACGATATCAAATAGATATTCTTGATTAACAAAGTCGCCCTTTGCTCCGTTAAGATCGATAATGTGAATAATTTCAGTGCCATTTGCTTGATATTTTTCAATCATTTCTTCAAGACTTACATCATACGATGTTACATCCTGATAATTTCCTTCGCGCAAACGAACAACTTTTTTGTCTAAAATATCTATTGCTGGTATAATATACATAGTTATACTACTGATTGGTTAAATAGTTGAAAAATTTTTAAGTAATAACTCGCCTGCTTCTCCGGACTTTTCGGGATGAAATTGTACTCCATAATAATTATCTTTCTGAATCACAGCAGAAAAGTTTAAGCCATAATTGCAAGAAGCAACAGTAAATTTAGGATTATATTCAATATAAAACGAGTGGACAAAATAAAAGTATGAATGATTGGAAATAGTATGCATTAATTTGGAAGGTTTTTCCTGATTGATCGTATTCCAGCCCATATGTGGAACTTTCAAAGAAATCCGATCTTCAAAATGACGCGTTTGCAATGGTATTAATCCTAATAAGTCCTGATTTCCTTCTTCAGAGAAGTCTGTTAACAGTTGCATACCCAGACAAATTCCTAATACCGGTTTTTTTAATTCCTTAATCGTATCTACCATTCCACTTGACTTTAATTTATCCATTGCTTTCTTCGCGTGCCCGACACCAGGGATAATTATCCGTTCATATTTTTCCATTTCGTCTGGTGAGCTTACCATGCCAAAATGTAATTCCTGCCGTTTTAAAGCTGCAGTTAAAGAGAAAATATTACCTGCTCCATAGTTAACAATTCCGATTGAATAAGGGTTTTTATCTTTTTCCATTTTCTTATAAAACACCTTTTGTACTTGGCAACTGCATGTTTTCAGCATCACGTTTAATAGCCATTTTTATTGATTTTGCAAAGGCCTTAAAAATAGCTTCTATTTTATGATGTTCATTCTGTCCTTCAGCTTTTATATTCAGATTGCATTTAGCAGCGTCAGAAAAGGATTTAAAAAAATGAGAAAACATTTCAGTCGGCATTTCACCTATTTTCTCCCGTTTGAAATCTGCATCCCAAACAAGCCAGTTTCGACCGCCAAAATCAATTGCTACCTGCGCCAGACAATCATCCATCGGTAAGCAAAATCCATACCTGGCCAATCCTCTTTTATCTCCGAGTGCTTGTAAGAAGGCTTCCCCTAAAGCAATACCGGTATCTTCAATACTGTGATGTTCGTCTATGTGTAAATCTCCTTTTGTCAAAACGGTTAAATCAACTCCTCCATGTCTTGCTAGTTGATCAAGCATGTGATCAAAGAAGGCAATCCCGGTTGATATATTCGACTTTCCGGAACCATCCAGATCCAAGTCAATCTGAATATCCGTTTCATTCGTTTTACGAATATGTTCAACTTTCCTTTTTCCTAACTTAAGAAATTCATAAATCGACTTCCACGAATTTGTTTCCAGCGCTATAGCTGAATGGTCAAGTTCCAGATTTTCATTTGCTCCAAGCGTTGGGTTGTTATTTAACCAAATCGCTTTTGCGCCAAGGTTTTGTGCGAGCTTCACGTCATTTACCCGATCTCCAATTACAAAGGAATTGGAAAGATCGTAAAGATCTGAATTAACATATTCTGTCAGAAGCGCAATCCCGGGTTTGCGCGTAGGAGCATTTTCATGTGGAAAAGTCTTGTCAATATGTTCGGCAATAAATTTAACACCTTCACTGTCCAATGTATTTATAATGAAATCATGCACAGGTCTGAAATTCTCTTCCGGATGGGAATCAGTTCCTAAACCATCCTGATTGCTTACCAACACTAATTTGAAATCCAGTTCCTTTGATATGCGCGCAAGGTATTGAATGGCTTCAGGATAAAACTTTAGTTTCTCAAAACTATCAATTTGTTCATCTTCAGGTTCTTTAATGATAGTCCCGTCCCGATCTATAAACAATAATTTTTGTGATTGTATAAATGAATTTTCTAACATCGTTACTCGTAATTTTTTAAAGATTCGATCAAAAGCTGATTTTCTGCTGGTGTTCCAATGGTGATCCGCAAACAACCTTCACAAAGAGAAACCTTAGAACGGTCACGAACGATGATTTCTTGATTTGCCAAATGGTTGTAAACTGCAGTAACATTTTGTGTTTTTACTAAGATAAAGTTAGCATCAGATGGAAATATTTTCTCAACGAATGGAAACATCAAAAGATCTTTGATTAGCTGATCGCGTTCACTGATGGTTTCCCGGATCCAATGATTTATTTTTTCAATTTCTTTCAGACCCTTTAAGGCCAGTTCCTGTGAAGATTGATTGATATTATAAGGTGGTTTGATTTTATTGAATACTTCAATGATTTCTTCACTGGCAAATGCAATCCCAATACGTAAACCTGCAAGTCCCCAGGCTTTTGACAGGGTTTGCAGAACAACCAGGTTACCATACTCGGTTAGTTCCTGAATAAATGATTTTTGACGTGAATAGTTAATGTAAGCTTCATCAACCACCACAACCCCATTGAAGTTAGCCAAAAGGGTTTCAATATCATCTCTATAAAGCGAATTTCCGGTTGGATTATTCGGAGAGCATACAAAAATAAGTTTGGTGTTTTCATCTATTGCTTCTGAAATTCCTTCCAAATCGAGTTGATACTGTTCGTTTAAGTTGACTCGCTTAATATCAACATCATTGATATTTGCTGCCACTTCATACATACCATAGGTGGGAGGGACTATTAAAATATTATCACGCCCCGGCTGACAGAATGCACGGATTAGAATATCGATGGCTTCATCACTTCCATTGCCTAAAAATGTATTCGGAATGGGAACACCTTTTATTTTACTGATTGCATCTTTTAATTCAATTTGTAGAGGGTCAGGATAACGGTTATAGTCATTCTCTAAAGGAGACCCGTAAGCATTTTCATTAGCATCTAAGAAAACGGAAGCTTTTCCCTTAAATTCATGACGGGCGCTTGAATAAGGAATCAGGTTTTTTATGTTTTCTCTTAAAATTGATTGAATATTAAAATTAGACATACTGACTATTTTTTTGATTGTAAGTGTTTTAAACGAACGCTTACAGCATTTTTGTGTGCCTGCAAACCTTCAATTTCAGCAAGGGTTTCAATGATCGGGCCTAAATTAAGAATTCCATCTTCAGTTAGTTGCTGAAAGGTTATTTTCTTAATGAAAGAATCAACTGAAACACCCGAATAAGCTTTGGCATAAGCACTTGTTGGTAAGGTGTGATTTGTTCCCGACGCATAGTCCCCAGCACTTTCCGGAGTGAGGTGTCCATAAAATACAGAGCCTGCATTCATGATCATTTTACTATATGCCTGCGGCTCGTCAACTGATATAATAAGATGTTCGGGTGCGTAATCATTGCAGAATTCCATGAGTTCTGTTATTGAACTAAAGAAAATTGAAAAGGAATTTTCCAACGCCTTTTGTGCAATTGCTGCCCTTGGCAGATCCACAATTTGTTGCTTTAATTCGCTTTGCACTTTTTCTATCAAAACTCTATCTGTGCTTAATAAGATGGATTGACTATCAGTTCCATGTTCTGCCTGAGCGAGTAAATCAGCCGCCACAAATTGAGGGTTACTGGTTTCATCACCAATTACAATCACTTCCGATGGACCGGCAGGCATATCGATTGCTGTATTGGTCTCTATTTGAACTAATGTTTTAGCTTGTGTAACGTATTGATTCCCCGGGCCAAATATCTTATCAACTTTAGAAATACTTTCAGTGCCATAAGCCATAGCTGCAATAGCTTGAGCACCACCAACCTGATAAATGGTTTTAATTTGAAGGAGCTGCGCACAATGGGCTATGTATGGATTTATTTTACCATCGGGTTGCGGAGGTGTACACACCACAATTTCCTTACAGCCGGCAATTCGGGCTGGAACACCCAGCATTAGGAATGTACTGGGAAGAACAGCGGTGCCGCCTGGTATATATAATCCCACTCGTTCAATAGGGCGATTTTCTCTCCAGCAGGTTACACCCTTGGTTGTTTCTACTCTTTTTTCTTTTGCTAATTGAGTACGATGAAACATGTAAATATTGTTAAAAGCAATTTCTAATGCTCTTTTTTGATCCCGATCAACAGTATCTGCCAAAGACGTAATTTCACTTTCCCCAATTTCTAATGAGTCTAAAGCAACGCTATCAAATTTTTCAGAATAGCTTTTTAAAGCCTGATCGCCATTGTTCCTTACTTCTGTTATGATTTCTTTAACGCGGTTTTGAATATTGTTGTCGGAGTCTGTGTTGCGTAATATTCGCTTCTTTCTTTCTTCAATAGTTAATTGGCTATATTCTAAAAATTCTAACATGATATTCTTTCTAAAGAGAATTGAATTTAATAAATCATTCAACCAGCGAGATTTTTATATAATGATTTTTTCTATCGGCATAACAACGATACCTTGAGCACCATATGATTTTAAAACATTGATCTTTTCCCAGAAATCTTGTTCAGATATAACAGTATGAACAGCAACCCAATCTTCTTCAGCTAGCGGTATAACTGTAGGACTTTTTACACCTGGCAACAATGTTAAAATGGAAGAGAGATTTTTCCTTTCTACATTCAACACGACATATTTAGTTTCTTTCGCTCTTAATACAGATTGTATTCTTTGCAAAAGCTCGCCAACAACCTCGTTTTTTTCTATTCCTTTTTTTCCGATCAGAATTGCCTGAGAAGAAAGTACATCTGCAAAAGGTTCCAGACCGTTACTTTTCAGGGTGCCTCCGGTTGATACGATATCACAAATTGCATCACTTAGTCCCAGGCCAGGAGAAATTTCAACCGATCCTGAAATGGTTCTGATATCTGCTTGAATATGATTGTTTTGAAGGAATTTTTGTAAAACTACGGGGTAGGAAGTAGCGATCGATTTACCATTTAATTCTTGTATGGATTTAAATTCGTTGCCCTTTGGAACTGCAAGTTTTAATGTACATTTCCCAAAACCTAGTTCTTGTAAGTATTCTACACTGACTTCTTTTTCCTGAATCACATTTTCTCCCACAATACCCAGATCGGCTATTCCGTCTTGTACATACTCGGGAATATCATCGTCCCTTAAAAATAAGATTTCAAGCGGGAAATTACTAACAGAAGTGATTAGAGAACTTTTATAGTTTTCGAAACTTAATCCGCAATTTTTAAGAAGTGCTACAGATTTTTCGTTTAGGCGGCCAGATTTTTGTATGGCAATTTTTAATGCTTTCAAAAGATAAATTGTTAATAAAATTAAACATTGGGTTTACGCTCCACGTAGAAACATACTAATATAAATCGCCACAATGGCGATGGAAATGTAAGTGATGTACGCTGGCGTAATTCATATTGTTTTAATTATTGATAGCATTGTTATTGCAAATATAATGGCAATTTAAACAAATGCAAATTAATTTTTAAAAGAAAGAGTGAGTTTGTTGTAATTTTTTAAAAATAGGGGATTGAAATCTAACTTTTTCTTTTGTGTTCAGTTTTTATCATTCGCTTCTCGCGAATTTCTGAAAAAGAAATCCGCAAAGGCCTGCTCATTGATAAAATCTTCAATGACAAGCTAAAACCCGAACAATCGAACAAATCGATTATTTATGACCTCACAGATATCTTGAAAAAAATCGACAAGGGCCTGCTTATCGATAAAAATTTCAATGTCCAAAAATTTCAAAGAACGAATCAATCCAAAACCAGATGCAAAGATTGAGGCTTTTCTGGGAGCAAACAAACTTTGAGAAGAATTGATC
>Ga0160444_100190_pt1 | contig 55958 bp, 56 predicted proteins | sample HID1972K_E1MG_FD_108232 | JGI IMG/M metagenome (GOLD analysis project Ga0160444, IMG submission 108232) | Enriched pill bug-associated microbial communities from UW Madison campus, WI, USA - HID1972K_E1 MG | ecosystem: Host-associated > Arthropoda: Insects > Digestive system > Unclassified ... | reverse complement strand
ATCCGCTGCCCGGCGGCGAGATCGTCCCCGCCCTCGATCGCGGCCTGCTCGATGCGGCCGAATTCAACAACGCGTCGAGCGACCGTGTGCTGGGCTTCCCCGACGTCGCCAAGAACTGCATGCTGCAAAGCTTCCACCAGAGCAGCGAGCAGTTCGAGGTGCTGTTCAACAAGAGCAAGTACGACGCGCTGCCGGCCGAGCTCAAGGCCGTCATCGACTACGCCGTGCAGGCCGCCAGCGCCGACATGAGCTGGAAGGCCGCCGACCGCTACGCCACGGACTATGCCGAGATGCAGAGCAAGCAGGGCGTGAAGTTCTACAAGACGCCCGACGCCATCCTGCGCGCGCAGCTCGCGGCCTGGGACAAGGTGACGACCAAGAAGTCGGCCGAGAACGCGACGTTCAAGAAGGTCATGGATTCGATGCGCGCCTTTGCCCAGCGCAGCGGACGCTGGAAGAACGACACCGACATCGACTTCAAGATGGCCTGGAACCACTACTTCGCGCAACGGCGCAGCTGATCCCCCGACCGGGCGGGCCCTGCGCCCGCCCGCCACTCACCCCGTCGGCGAGGGTGCCCACAAGGTGCCCTCGCCGCTCTTGCGATGCGCCAACCGGCGCCAGACTCTCGACCTCATTCATGCAAAAACTGCTGCTCGGGATCGACGCCCTGTCGACCTTCATCGGAAAAGTCGCCGCCTGGGCCGTCGTCGGCCTGACGGTGCTGATCAGCTGGGAGGTGTTCTCCCGCTATGCGCTGAACAACCCGCACGCCTGGGTGCTGGACGCGCAGATCATGCTCTACGGCACCCTGTTCATGCTGGCCGGCGCCTACACGCTGGCCAAGAACGGCCATGTGCGCGGCGACGTGCTGTACGGCTTCTTCAGCCCGCGCGCGCAGGCCGGCGTCGACCTGACGCTGTACTTCGTCTTCTTCCTGCCCGGCGTGATCGCGATGACCTGGGCCGGCTGGACCTATGCGCAGGAATCGCTGGCGATCCGCGAGCAGACCTTCTCGGCCACGCCGCTGCCGCTGTACCCGTTCAAGTTCGTGATCCCCGTGGCCGGCGCGGCGCTGCTGGTGCAGGGGTTGGCGGAGATCGCACGCTGCGTGATCTGCCTCAGGCAGGGCCACTGGCCCAAGCGCGGCGACGACGTCGAAGAGGTCGACGTCGAGAAACTCAAGGAGATGGTGCACGTGAAAGACAGCGACATCGAGGCCCTGGACCGTGAACTCGCCATCAAGGAGGGCCGGGCATGAAGATGCGCAAGGAACTGTGGTTCGGTTTTTCCATCATGGGCCTGGTGGTGGCCTCCATCGTCTGGATGCTGCTGGGCGTGGAGACCATCACGCACGGGCACCAGGGCCTGCTGATGCTGTCGCTGGTGGTCGTGGCCATCATGCTGGGCTTTCCCACGGCGTTCACGCTGATGGGCATGGGCATGATCTTCACCTGGCTGGCCTACGACGGCGACATCCACCGCACGCTGGACCTGATGGTGCAGTCGGCCTACAAGAGCATGGCCAACGACGTGCTGATCGCGATCCCGCTGTTCGTGTTCATGGGCTACCTGGTCGAGCGCGCGAACCTGATCGAGCGGCTGTTCAAGAGCATGCACCTGGCGATGGCGCGCATCCCGGGCTCGCTGGCGGTGGCCACCCTGGCCACCTGCACCATCTTCGCCACCGCCACCGGCATCGTCGGCGCCGTGGTCACGCTGATGGGCCTGCTGGCGCTGCCGGCCATGCTGCGCGCCGGCTACAGCACGCCCATGGCCGCCGGCTCCATCACCGCGGGCGGCTGCCTGGGCATCCTGCTGCCGCCCTCGGTGCTGCTGATCCTGTACGGCGCCACGGCCGGCGTCTCGGTGGTGCAGCTGTACGCCGGCGCCTTCTTCCCCGGCCTGATGCTGGCCAGCCTGTACGTGGGCTACGTGATCATCATGGCCAAGCTCAAGCCGAAGTGGGCGCCGCCGCTGTCGGCGGAGGATCGGCGCGTGGAACTGCCGCCGCTGACCCGCGCCCTGCCGGCCGACACCGAGCAGTACGCACCCAAGCACCTGCTGAACGCCCTCAAGGGCAAGCGCAACGCCAGCGTGCCGCTGACCTACGTGCTGCGCCAGCTCGCCCTGGTGGTGGTGCCGGGCCTGCTGTTCGTGCTGCTGGCGACCAGCACCTGGCGCGCCGTGACCAACGTGCCGCCGGAAGCCGTGTACGACATCCAGCCGATCGGCTTTTCCACCGGCGACGCGCCCTCGCAGGCGGGTTCCGGCACCGGCCTGCAGGAGCCGCCGATGGAAGGCGGCCTGCAGGAACCACCGCTGGAAGAAGGCGCCCTGCAGGAGCCGCCCGGCGCCGAGCGCAGCGTGGCCGAGCCGCCGGGTGCCGAGCCGCCCGGCGCGGCAGACGCGGCACCGGCAGGCCCCGAGGCACCGGCCGTCGCCGGCACGCAGCCCGCGCCCACCTGGTGGTGGGTCGGCTTCGCGCTGCTGGGCGCCGCGGTCGTGAGCTTCTACCTGTTCCTGAGCTTCGCCCGGCTCGAGATCTTCAAGATGCTGCTGGGCTCCTTCTTCCCGCTGCTGGTGCTGATCCTCGCGGTGCTCGGCTCGATCGTCTTCGGGCTGGCCACGCCCACCGAGGCGGCGGCCATGGGCGCCCTGGGCGGCTTCCTGCTCGCGGCGGCCTACAAGCGGCTGAACATGGACGTGCTGAAGGAATCGGTCTACCTGGCGGCCAAGACCTCGGCCATGGTGTGCTGGCTGTTCGTCGGCTCGGCCATCTTCTCGGCCGCGTTCGCGCTGCTGGGCGGGCAGGAGCTGATCGAGCGCTGGGTGCTGTCGATGAACCTGACCAAGGTCGAGTTCATGGTGCTGTCGCAGATCGTGATCTTCCTGCTCGGCTGGCCGCTGGAGTGGACCGAGATCATCGTGATCTTCATGCCCATCTTCATCCCGCTGCTGAGCCACTTCGGCGTCGATCCGCTGTTCTTCGGCCTGCTGGTGGCGCTGAACCTGCAGACCGCCTTCCTGTCACCGCCGGTGGCGATGTCGGCCTTCTACCTCAAGGGCGTGGCGCCGCCGCACGTGACGCTGAACCAGATCTTCCTGGGCATGATGCCCTTCATGGGCATCCAGATCCTGGCGATCGTGCTGCTGTACATGTGGCCGGCCATCGGCATGTGGCTGCCGGAACTGCTGTACCGGTGAGGCCGTCGCGCGGGGGCGAACAACCCCGCGCGCCCGCCGCGGCGCCCGGCCGGCTACAGTCGGTGCGCAGGAGGCGCCATGGGCACATCATCGTTCGACTTCGACCTCTTCGTGATCGGCGGCGGCAGCGGCGGCGTGCGCGCCGCGCGCATGGCCGCCGGACGCGGGGCGCGCGTCGCGCTGGCCGAGGTGGCCGCGCTGGGCGGCACCTGCGTCAACGTCGGCTGCATCCCGAAGAAGCTCTACAGCTACGCGGCCGGCTATGCCGAATCCTTCGCCGAGGCAGCGGGCTACGGCTGGACGACCGGCGAGGCGCCGCGCTTCGACTGGAGCGTGCTCAAGGCCAACCGCGCCAAGGAGATCCAGCGCCTGAACGGCGTGTACCGCGGCCTGCTCGACGGCGCCGGCGTGCAGCTCGTCCAAGGGTGGGCGCAGGTGGCCGACGCGCACACGGTGGAAGTCGGCGGCAAGCGCTACAGTGCGAAGCACATCCTGCTGGCCACCGGCGGCCACCCCTTCGTGCCCGAGCTGCAGGGGCGCGAGCACGTCGTGGTGTCGGACGCGATGTTCGACCTGCCCGAATTCCCCCGGCGCCTGCTGATCGTCGGCGGCGGCTACATCGCCTGCGAGATGGCCTCGATCTTCAACGGCCTGGGCGCCCAGGTGACGCTGCTGCAGCGCAAGGCGCACGTGCTCAACGGCTTCGACGAGGACGTGCGGCAGTTCCTGTCGCAGGAGATGGGCAAGGCGGGCATCGACATCAAGCTCAACAGCGGCGTGGAGACGGTCACGCGCGGCGCCGATGGCCTGTCGGTCCTGCTGGCGCGCGGCCAGCGCCTGGAAGCGGACACCGTGCTCTTCGCCACCGGCCGCCGGCCGCTCACGCAGGGGCTCGGGCTGGAAGCAGCGGGCGTGGCGCTGGACGACAACGGCGCGGTGGTGGTCGATGCGCACTACCGCAGCTCGGTGCCGTCGATCTTCGCGCTGGGCGATGTTTCCACGAAGACGCCGCTCACGCCGGTGGCGCTGGCCGAGGCGATGGTGCTGGTGGACCGGCTGTTCGGCGACGGCAGGCGGCGGCTGGACTACGAGTACATCCCCACTGCGGTGTTCACGCACCCGAACGTCGGCACCTGCGGCTACACCGAGGCCGAGGCACGCGCGAAGTTCGGCCGCGTGACCGTCTTCTGCACCGAATTCAAGCCGCTGCGCCACACGCTGTCGGGCCGCAGCGAGCGCTGCTTCATGAAGCTGCTGGTCGATGCGAAGAACGACCGCGTCGTCGGCCTGCACATGGTCGGCGCCGAGGCCGGCGAGATCGTGCAGGGCTTCGCGGTGGCGATGCAGGCCGGCGCGACCAAGGCGCAGTTCGACGCCACGATCGGCATCCATCCCACGGCGGCCGAGGAGTTCGTGACGATGCGCGAACCGATGCCGGGGTAGCACGGCAGCCTGCTACATGCGCTCGGCCGGCAGGTGGCCGACCGCGAAATCCACGAACAGCCTGGCGCGCGCCATGCCGCCCCGCGCGGCAGGCCACACCAGGTGCAAGGGAATCTTCGGCGGCTCGAAATCGGTGAGCACCAGCTCGAGCGCGCCGCGGTCCACCAGCTCGCGGATCTGCCACAGCGGCGTGAAGCACAGACCCAGCCCATGGGCGACCGCCGCGTAGACGGCGGCGGTGCTGTCGGCCCTGAAGCGGCCCGACACCTTCACCCGCCGGCGCCTGCCGCCGATCGTGAAAGGCCAGTGGGCATCGCTGTCGTGCGTGGTGCGCACCAGGCACTGGTGCGCCGCCAGATCCTCGGGCCGCCGCGGGCGCCCGTGGCGGGCGAAGTACGCGGGCGCGCCGGCCACCACCATGCGCAGTTCGCCGAGCCGCCTGGCGGCCAGCTGCGAATCGGGCAACTCGCCGATGCGAAAGGCCAGGTCCAGGTCGCCCTCGATCAGGTCGACGAAACGATCGGAGGCGGTGAGCGCCACCGCCATGCCGGGGTAGCGCGCCATGAACGCGCCGACCAGCGGCACCACGAAGGCCGGTGCGAACTGCACGGGTGCGGCCACGCGCAGGACGCCGGCGGGCGAGGCGCGCTGGCTGCTGGCCTCGCGCCCGGCGTCGTCCAGCTCGGCGATGGCGGCCTGCACGCGGCGGTAGTAGGCCTGCCCCACTTCGGTCGCGCCGGACTGCCGCGTGGTTCGCCGGATCAGCTGCACCCCCAGGCTGCGCTCGAGCATGCCCAGCGAGCGGCTGACGGCCTGCACGGAGCGCCCCAGGTGGCGCGCGGCCGCCGTCTGGCTGCCCCGCTCGACGATGGCGACGAAGGCCTGGATGTCCTGGAGCTGCCCGGCAGACTTTTCCGATTTACTTGAAAGATCTTCACGCATGGCGTGGATTCTCATTCTTTCCTGGATTTCCTATCGTTCCATCTCCGCGGTCGACCGGACCGCATCCCAGGAAAGGAACGAGAGCCATGCAGGAACGAGAGAACACCGTGCTGGTGGTGGGCGCGAGCGGCCGGGTCGCCCGCTGGGTGGTGCCCGCGCTCGCGCGGCGGGGCGCCACGGTGCGGGCGCTGGTGCGCAGCGAGCAGGCGGCGCGCGAGGCCTTGCGCAACGGCGCCGCCGAGACGGCCGCCGGCGACCTGCGCGACCCGGCGAGCCTTCATCGCGCGGCGCTCGGCGCCGACGGCGTCTTTCACATCGGGCCGGCCTTCCAGGCGGACGAGGCCGAGATGGGCTGCGCGATGGTGCATGCCGCCCGGCAGGCCGGGGTGCGGAAGTTCGTGTTCTCGTCCGTGATCCAGCCGACCCACGCCACGCTGGCCAACCATGCGAGCAAGGTCGCGGTCGAGACGGCGCTTTTCGAATCGGGCCTGACGTACACGCTGCTGCATCCCGCCAACTTCTTCCAGAACCTCGAGGCCGCCTGGCCCGCCGTCGCGGCAACGGGCGTGCTGGCGGAGCCTTACCCCGTGGGCACGCGCATCGCGCGCGTGGACTACCGCGACGTGGCGGAGGCGGCGGCCATCGCGTTGACGAGCGAGCGCCTGGACTTCGGCAGCTTCGAGCTGTGCGCGCCGGGCCTGTTCAACCGGCTGGAGATCGCCGCCATGGCGGGCGATGCGCTGGGCCGGCCGGTGTCGGCGGCCGAGCTGTCCTTCGAGGACTGGGTGGCGCGGGCCCGGCCGCCCTACGACGACGAACAGTTGCGCCTTCTGTCGAAGGTGCACGCGCACTATGCCGCGCACGGCCTGGGCGGCAACGCGCTGACGCTGACGGCGATCCTCGGCCGGACGCCGCGGACCCTGCCCCAGTACATCCGGGCGCTGGCCAGCCGATGAACCGCAGAAAACTCCCGGCCCGCTGGGCGGGCATCCTCATGCCGCTGCTGCTGTCGGTCTTCATGTCGTGCATCGTCGCGGGCATCGCGACGCTCAGGCACGTCGGGCTGTCGTCCGGCCTGTGGGCGAGCTGGCTGGGCGCATGGGGGCTGTCCTGGCTGGCGGCCTTTCCATCGCTGCTGCTGGTGCTGCCGGTGGTGCGCAGGATCGTCGCGGCCGTGGTGGAGAGCCCGGCGCGCTGAGACGCCACGCAACGCCCGGGCCCACCGGAACAACATCGCTCAGGCACCCGGCAGCCCATCGGACAACAAACCGTTCGATGGCGAAATTCCAGACAAGGCGCGCGCGGGCTGGCTGAGTTTTCAGCCTGCACATTGCGGGAAAACCACGACCTCCCCCAAGGAATTCCTTTGAATTCAAGCACTTGCGTCAAGCCTCCGGCATGGCACATCGGTTGCTATCGGGGTTGCACACCCGACAGAGGATGGAGACACCCATGAACGACCTGCCGCCCCCCGCCCGCACGGCGCCGATGCCCGCCGCGCCGCCGCCCTTCCCGCACCCGCACTGACGCGCCCCGCACCGCGCGGCGATCCGGCCCCTGCCGGGTCGCGCCGCTGCATGGCCGCGCCGGATGGGGACGGCAAAGCCGCCTTTCCTTTTTTCCCACCTGCTTTTTGCAACCACAACACAACGGAGACCTGAAAGATGAGAACCCGGAACGCGACACGCTTTCGCACCATCACCCCCATCCGGATCGGCACGCTGCTGGCCGCGCTGATCCTCTCTGCCTGCGGCGGCGGGGGCGACGGCGTGAACTTCATTCCGCCCATCGCCGGCGGCCCCGGCACGCCGGGCAACCCCGACCCCGATCCCGGCACACCGACCGATCCCGATGCCACGCTCAAGGTCAGCGTGCTGTCCTCGTCGCCGCAGCTCGTGACCGGCGACGACGCGCTGGTCGAGCTCGAACTGCTCGGAGACGAACCCGCCGAGAGCCTGGCCGTGACGGTCGACGGCCGCGACGTGACGCAAGCCTTCGCGCGCAATCCCGCCAACGGCCGCATGCTCGGCAAGGTCACGGGCCTGAAGGAAGGCGCCAACGAACTCGTCGCGAAGTACGGCGACTACAGCGCCACGCTCGCGCTCACGGCCTATCCGATCACCGGCCCGGTGATCTCCGGTCCGCACGAGGAGCCCTTCGTTTGCGGCTACGCCACCTTCACCCGCCTGGGCGGCCAGACGCTCAAGTCGCTGGACGACGGCAAGTGCTCGGTCGAGACGCGGGTCGACTACTGGTATCGCAACACGTCCGGCGGCAACACGCGCATCGTGCCCGGCACCTTCACCGAGTACCCCGCGAACATGAGCTACCTCACGATCAACGGCAAGACGGTGCCCTACCTGGTGCGGCTGGAGAGCGGCACGATCAACCGCGGGCTCTACCAGTCGGCGATCCTGCACGACGTGCTCAACGAGCCGGCGCCGTCGCCGACCACGCCGCCGGCCGGCTGGAACGGGACGCTGCTCTACCCGCTGGGCGGCGGCTGCCAGGGCGGCTGGTTCCAGCAGGGCAATGATTTCGCCACCCTGATCAACCCGACCTACCAGAGCCGCGGCTATGCGGTGACCACTTCGACGCTCAACGTCTTCGGCACCAACTGCAACGACCAGCTCTCTTCGGAAACCATCGCGATGGTCAAGGAGCGCTTCATCGAGAACTACGGCGTGCCCAAGTACACCATCGGCACCGGCGGCTCGGGCGGCTCCTACCAGAGCCACCAGACCAGCGACAACTACCCCGGCCTGTTCGACGGCGTGGTGGTGAGCCAGGTGTTCGCCGACGTCACCTCCTCGACCATCTTCAAGCTGCACGACTCGCGCGTGCTCAACAACTACTTCAACGACCCGGACACGGCGGCGCTGAACTACACGACGGCGGAGAAGCAGGCGATCTCGGGCTATCTGCAGATCGGCAACATCTCCAACATGAGCAACAGCGCGGGCCGGCTCGACCCGGTGGTGTCGTTCCCCTCGGGCGTGCCGGCGGACCAGCGCTACCACCCGGTCGACAACCCGACGGGCGCGCGCGCCTCGGTGTTCGACCACACCGTCAACGTCTACGGCAAGACCGAGGCCGAGGGCTTCGCGCTGCGGCCGATCGACAACGTGGGCATCCAGTACGGCCTGAACGCGCTCAACGAGGGCGCGCTGAGCATCGACAAGTTCCTCGACCTCAACGAGCGCATCGGCGGCGTGGACCGCGACATGCAGCGCACCGCGCAGCGGACCGTGGGCGACCTCGACGCGCTGCGCCGGGCCTACCAGTCGGGCCGCATCGTCCACGGCGGAGGCGGTCTCGCGTCCACCGCCATCATCGACCTGCGCAGCTACAACGACGGCGTGGTCAACGGCGACATCCACACGAAGATCCATTCGTTCTCGATGCGCGAGCGCCTGCGCCGGGCCAACGGCCACATCGACAACCACGTGATGTGGACCGTGGGCGCCAGCAGCGCCGAGGCCTTCGACCAGATGGACCTGTGGCTCACCGCCGTGAAGGCCGACACCTCCGGGCGCACGCTGGCGCAGAAGGTCGCCGCCAACCGGCCGGCCGACCTGAAGGACGCCTGCTGGAACAACGGCCTGAAGTACGTCGAGGAGCAGACCGCGTTCGGCGACGGCGCCTGCAACATCTTCTACCCGGCCGGCACCACGCCGCGCATGGCCGCCGGCGGCCCGCTCACCGACGACATCGCGAAGTGCCAGCTGAAGCCGCTGAACCCCTCGGACTACCGGGTGATCTTCAACACCACGCAGTGGAACCGCCTGAACGCCGCGTTCCCCGATGGCGTGTGCGATTGGACGCAACCGGGCGTCGGCCAGCAGCCGCTGAGCGGCACCTGGCTGTCGTTCGGTCCGTCGCCGGTGAACCTCCTGTTCGACATCACGAAGAAGCTGATCTCCAGCTTCCTGTAAGTCCGCGAACCGGGACCGGGCCGAGCGGCCCGGTCCTTCTGTTTTTTTCTATCCGGAGTCCAACCTTGAATGCATTGATGAAGAAATCCCTGGCCCTCGCCGTGGCCGCCACCGCCGCCATGGCGCTGCATGCGCAGGACTTCCCCGCCGGCAAGCCGATCACCATCGTCGTGCCCTTCGCCGCCGGCGGCCCGACCGACCGCGTGGCGCGCGACCTGGCCGAGGCCATGCGCAAGCCGCTGGACGGCATCAGCATCGTGATCGACAACGCGGCCGGCGCCGGCAGCACCATCGGCAACGCCAAGGTCGCGCGCGCCAGGGCCGACGGCTACACGCTGCTGCTCACGCACGTCGGCATGGCCACCACGCCGGTGCTCTACCGCAAGCTGAGCTACAACTACGAGACCGACTTCGAGTACCTGGGCATGATCAACGACGTGCCGATGACCGTCATCGGCAAGCCGCAGCTCGAGGCCAACAGCTTCCAGGAGCTGCGCGAGTGGGTCGCGAAGAACGCCGGCAAGACCAACCTGGGCAACGCCGGCATCGGCTCGGCCTCGCACCTGTGCGGCCTGCTGCTGCAAAGCGAGCTGAAGACCGAGATGACCACCGTGCCCTACAAGGGCACCGCGCCCGCCATCGCCGACCTGCTGGGCGGGCAGATCGACCTGCTGTGCGACCAGACCACCAACACCACCGGCCAGATCGAGGCCAAGAAGGTCAAGGCCTATGCCGTGACCACGCGCGAGCGCCTCACCACGCCGGCCCTGAAGGACCTGCCGACGCTCGACGAGTCGGGCCTGAAGAACTTCCAGGTGACGATCTGGCATGGCCTCTACGCGCCCAAGGGCACGCCCGCGCCGGTGCTGAAGAAGCTGAACGATGCGCTCAAGGTGGCGCTGAAAGACCCGGACTTCATCAAGAAGGAAGAAGGCCTGGGCGCGGTCGTCGTTGCCGACAAGCGGGTCGAACCGGCCGAGCACAAGAAGTTCGTGCAGTCGGAGGTGGCGCGCTTCGGCCCGGTCTTCCAGGCCGCCGGCGTCTACGCGGACTGACGCACAACCGTGGTGCGGCGAACGGCAGGTGATCGAGGGTAATTCCGTCTCGGCGCGGCGGGTGGGCCTGACTACGATCGGGCTCCTTCATCGCAGACCGGCGGACCTCCGCTTCCCGTTCCCGTGTCATTGCTCCTTTCGGCAGGCCGCGCCGTGCTGAAGCTTTCCGCGCCGTACCGGCCCGGCTTCGCCGGATCGCCGGGAGACCTGCGCGACAGGGCCGTGCTGGCGCGATTCCAGGGCTACGGCGCCCCGGCCGGAGCGCCGCAGCGTCCGCGCTGGCGCCGCTGGGCGGCCATCGGCCTGTGGCTCTGCCTGATCGGCGCAGGCGGCGCGCTCGCCTACCTCGTGGGCGAGCGCGCCGGCATCCGCTCGCTGCAGCAGGGCACGCTGCACCGGCTCGACATCTACTCGACCAGCCTGCGCAGCGAACTGAGCCGCTACGAGTACCTGCCGCAGGTGCTGTCGCTGAGCCCCAACGTGCTCGACCTGCTGCGCGACCCCGGCGACAGCAGCCTGCAGCTCGGCGCCAACGTCTACCTCGAGACCGTCAATGCGTACGCCGAGGCCTCGGCCATCTACGTGATGGACGCCAAGGGCCTCACGCTGGCCGCCAGCAACTGGAACCAGCAGGGCAGCTTCGTCGACATGAACTTCTCGTACCGTCCGTACTTCCAGGACGCCGTGCGCGGTGTGCCGGGGCGCTTCTACGGCATCGGCACCGTGAGCCGCGAGCCCGGCTACTACTTCTCGTTCGGCATCCCCGACGGGCCGCGCCAGCTCGGCGTGGCCACGGTGAAGGTCAACCTCGACAAGCTCGATGCGGCATGGTCGCATTCGGCCGACAAGGTGCTCGCGGTGGACGGCAACGGCGTCGTGTTCCTCTCGTCGGATGCCGGCTGGAAGTTTCGCGCGCTGCGGCCGCTCTCCAGCGAGACGCTGAAGCTGCTCGCGCAGACGCGCCAGTACACCGAGGCCGGCACCCTGACGCCCATCGACATGCGCGAAAAAAAACCGCTCTCGGGCGGCGCAGGCACGGTGGTGGAACTCAGCCCGAGCGAGGCCAGCCGCCAGACGGCCGGCGAACCCTTCGGCCCCGACTACCTGCTCGACAGCCGCCGGGTCGACGGCACCGACTGGAAGCTCATCATGCTGTCCGACATGAAGCCCGTGCATGCGCTCGCGCGCACCAGCGCGGTGGCCACCGTGTTCGCGCTGGTCTTCCTGACGCTGCTGGTGCTGTACCTCCAGCAGCGCCGCCGCATCGTGCACCAGCGCCTGGCCGCGCGCGAAGCGCTGCAGGGCGCCTACGACGAGCTCGAGCACAAGGTGCAGCTGCGCACCGAGGCGCTGAGCGAGGCCAACCATCACCTGCAGACCGAGATCGCCGAGCGAAAGCGCGCCGAGGCGATCCTCAAGACCACGCTCGACGACCTGGTGCAGACCGGCAAGATGGCCGTGCTGGGCCAGATGTCCGCCGGCATCACGCACGAACTCAACCAGCCGCTGACCGCGCTGCGCACGCTGTCGGCCAACGCGGTGGTGTTCCTCGCGCGCGGAGAATCCGCGCAGGTCGACATGAACCTGCGCACCATCTGCCAGCTGACCGACCGCATGGGCCAGATCACCGCGCAGCTCAAGAAATTCGCGCGGCGCTCCACGGTGTCCCTGCGCTCGGTGGCGCTGGCCGACGTGATCGCCGACGCCCTGTTCCTGCTGGGCCAGCGCATCCGCCAGGAACGCATCCAGCTCGAGCAGGCCATCGAGCCACACCTGTACGCGCTGTGCGAGGGCAACCGGCTGGAGCAGGTGCTGGTCAACCTGCTGGCCAACGCCCTCGATGCGACGGCGACCGAAACGGCCGGTCCGCGCCGCGTGCGCATCGTCGCGCGCCGCACGCCCGACGGCGCGTCCGTGGAAGTGCACGACAACGGCAACGGCATCGCCCCGGAAGTGATGCCGCGCCTGTTCGAACCCTTCTTCACAACCAAGGAGCAGGGTCTCGGGCTCGGCCTCGGGCTCGCCATCTCGGCCGGCATCGTGCGCGAGTTCGGCGGCCTCCTGCGCGCCGGCGAGAGCGAGCTCGGTGGCGCGGCATTCATCATCACCTTGCGCAACGGACAGCGCGGAGCAACCCATGGCTGAAGAAGAACTCGAAGTGCTGTTTGTCGAAGACGATCCCGCGGTGCGCATGGGCAGCATGCAGTCGCTGCAACTGGCGGGCCTGCGCGTGTCGGGCTTCGGCTCGGCCGAGCGGGCGATGCCGCGCATCGTGCCCGGCTTCGGCGGCGTGCTGGTCACCGACGTCAAGCTCCCGGGCATGGACGGGCTTGCGCTGCTCTCGCACGCGCTGGAGATCGACCCGACGCTGCCCGTCATCCTGGTGACGGGACACGGCGACATCACGATGGCGGTGCAGGCCATGCGGCTGGGCGCCTACGACTTCCTCGAGAAGCCCTTCTCGCCCGACCAGCTCACCGAAGTGGTCCAGCGCGCGCTGGAAAAGCGCGCGCTGAGCCTGGAGCTGGACCTGCTGCGCCGCAAGCTCGCGGGCTACGAGGCCATCGAGGCCAAACTCATCGGCCGCTCGTCGGCCATGCAGCGGCTGCGCCGGCTGGTGCTCGACGTGGCCAGCTCCGACACCGACGTGCTGATCCTCGGCGAGACCGGCACCGGCAAGGAACTGGTGGCGCGCTGCCTGCACGACTGCAGCCGCCGGCGCGAGGGCAACTTCGCGGCCATCAACTGCGGCGGCATGCCCGAGGCGCTGTTCGAGAGCGAGATGTTCGGCCACGAGGCCGGCGCCTTCACGGGTGCGGCCAGGCGGCGCATCGGCAAGATCGAGCATGCGCGCGGCGGCACGCTGTTTCTCGACGAGATCGAGACCATGCCGATGGGCCTGCAGGTCAAGATGCTGCGCGCGCTGCAGGAGCGCCAGTATGAGCGCCTGGGCTCCAACGAGCTGCGGCCGATGGACAGCCGCGTCGTCGCCGCCACCAAGACCGACCTGCTGGAGGCCGCGCGCGCAAAGACATTTCGCGACGACCTCTACTACCGCCTCAGCGTCGTGGTGCTGCAGCTGCCGCCGCTGCGCGAACGGCGCGAGGACATTCCGATGCTCTTCACCCACTTCGCGATGCAGGCAGCGCTGCGCCACGAGCGGGAACTGCCCGTCGTCACGCCGCGCCACCTGCAGGAGCTGATGACGCACGCGTGGCCGGGCAACGTGCGCGAACTGCGCAACGCCGCCGACCGCTTCGTGCTCGGCCTGTGGGACGGCGGCGCCGGCCTCCTCAGTACCGTGCAGGGATCGCGCACGCTGGACGAGCAGATGGCGCAGTTCGAGCGCTACCTGATCCACGAGGCGCTGGAGGCCTGCGGCGGCAGTGCGGCCGCCGCGGCCGAGCGGCTCGGCGTGCCACGCAAGACGCTGTACGACAAGATGCGGCGCCTCGGCCCGCTCGATGCGCCGGTCGCCGAGGCCGGGACACGGCGCGCGTTGCGCAGTGCGTGATCCGGTGGGGGCCGTCCTGGCTGGCGGCCTTTCCATCGCTGCGGGTGCGCAGGATCGTCACGGCGATGGCGGAGAGCCCGGCGCGCCGAGACGCGCCGCGCGCAGCGCCCGGGCCCACCAGCCGAGGTGGCCGAGCATGTGCTGCATCGCACGCACCGCGGACTCCGGCTCGCGCAGCCGGCCCGCATCGTCGAATCGATCCCACGCATCGGCGAAGGCGACGCCGTCGCGCACCGTCACCGCCTGCAGTTCCGCGAACACCAGGCGCAGCTGCTCCACCGCGCGCAGGCCGCCGGCCTGGCCGCCGTACGACACGAAGGCGACCGGCTTGCGGTGCCATTCGGCGTAGGCCGAGTCGATCATGAACTTCAGCACCGCCGGATAGGCATGGTTGTATTCCGGGGTGACGACGAGGTAGGCGTCGGCGCGGTCGATGCGCTGGCGCAGCGTGCGGATGGCTTCGTCGGGTTCGCTCTGATGGCGCGACGGCAAGGCGAGCACGTCGGGATCGATGAGGTCGGGATCGAAGTCGTCGCGCGTGGCAAGCTGTGCCTGCACCCAGCGGCCGATGGTGCCGCACAGGCGCCCTTCGCGATGGCTGCCGAGGAGGATGGCGAGTTTCAATGGCATGGTAGATGTCCGGCGGATGGGGAAAGGTTCACGAGGCGGCGCGTTCGCCCGGCATGCGCCGCAGCGCACGGACCAGGGCCAGCGCCGCGAGCGCCAGCACGGCGACCCACACGGCCACCGACGGCCAGCCCCAGGCACCGGCGATCGCGCCGGCGGCGGCGGGGCCGATCACCAGGCCGAGGTTGTTGCCCTGCATCGCCAGGCCCATGGTCGCGCCGACCAGTTCGGGCGACGGCGCATGGCGCGGCACCGCGTCCATCAGCACCACCGGGATCAGCCCGCACACGAAGGCCAGCGCCAGGCACAGCGCATAGGCCGCGATGCCCGGCACGCCCGGTGCCACCAGGCCGGCCGTGGCCGCGCCGATGGCGATGAAGCTCAGCGCGAGCAGGCGCATGCGCGAGGCCCCGCGCGCCAGCAGCGCGCCGCAGGCGAGGTTGCCGACGGCGCTCATCGCCACCGCCGCGGCCGACAGCATGCCGGCCGCGCCGGGCGCCACGCCCAGGCGCTCCGACAGGATGGAGGGCAGGAAGCCGAAGACGGAGAAGAAGGCCGCGCAGAACAGCGCGAACAGCGCGGCGAGCAGCCACGGCGCGGGCGCTGCGACGGCGCTGCGCAGCGCCCCGCGGGGCAGGCGCTGCGCCGCCGCCTGCCCGAGCCCGCGCGTGGCACGGGCCAGCAGGGGCACATAGGCCAGCAGCAGGCCGGCATTGATCGCCCACAGGCCGCGCCAGCCGACGAGGTCCAGCGCCGGCGCGGCCAGCATCATCCCGGCCACGCCCAGCGGCATGAACATGCCCCAGGCTGCGAAGGCGCGGCTGCGCGCCGATGCCGATGCCGGCGTCGCCGCCAGGATCAGGGACGGAGCCGCGACGACCACCGCGAGGAAGCCGATGCCTTCGAGGGTGCGCAGCACCAGCAGCCAGGCCACGGCGTCGGCGGCGGCGCCCAGCGCCGAGCACAGCCCCTGCACCGCGAGCCCGCCCAGCACCAGGCGGCGCGCGCCCCAGGCGTCGGCGCTCAGGCCGATCCACAGGCCGAACACCGCGCCCACGAGCGCAAAGGCCGACAGCAGCCAGGAGGCCGTGGACAGGTCGATCGCCAGCGCCTGCTGCAGCGCCGGCAGGGCCGTCGGCACCTTGCCCACCTGGAAGGCGGAGACGATGCCGGCCCCCACGACGAGGGCGAGCACGCGGCGCGATCCGCTGGCCGCGCGCGGATGGCCGTCATCGTGGAGCGGGGCGGCCCGGTGGCCGGGTCCGATCGAGGCAAGTCGTGTCATCGGCCCACTGTGGCAGCGGAACCGATTCAATGAAATCGAATAATATTGCTCAACTCGATCTTTGAATCAGATCATCATGGACGGCATGACCCTGGACCAGATGCGCGCCTTCGCCACGGTCGCGCAGGCGGGAAGCTTTCGCGCCGGCGCGCAGCGGCTGCACCGCGTGCAGTCGGCCGTGAGCCACGCGATCGCCGGGCTGGAGGCGCAGCTGGGCGTCGCCCTGTTCGACCGCAGCCGCTACCGGCCGGTGCTGACGCCGGCCGGCCAGGCGCTGCTGGCCGACGTGCGGGCGGTGCTGGCGCGCGTCGATGCCGTGAAGGCGCATGCGCGCGAACTGGTGCAGGGCGTGGAGCCGCGGCTGTCGCTGGCGGTGGACACGCTGTTCCCGCCCGCACGGGTGGCCGACGCCCTGCGCCGCATGCGCGCGCGCCATCCCGGCGTGGTGGTGCGGATCGAGTACACCTCGATGGGCGGCACCCTGGAGGCCCTGCTGACCCGGCGCTGCACCGCCGCCATCGCCGCGACCGAGGAGTTCGACGCGCGGATCGCGTTCAGTTTCGTGACGGCGCTGAGCGGCCTCGTCGTGGCGGCGCCCGGCCATCCGCTGGCGACGCTCGCGCGGCGGCGCAGCGCGAAGCTGGAGCAGGCCTTCGGGGAGCATCTGCAGATCGTGGTGGAAGACCCGTCGCGGCTCACCGAAGGCCGCGACTTCGGCGTGCTCTCGCCCGACACCTGGCGCACCGGCGACATGCACAGCAAGCTGGCACTGCTGCGCGCCGGCGTGGGCTGGGGCAGCCTGCCCGCCTGGATGGTCGAGGACGACCTGGCCGCCGGCCGCCTGGTGCGCCTGCCCACGCACCGGCTCGGGCGGCGCGGCGAGACGGGCTACCAGGCCTACTTCTGCCATCGCGCCGACGAGGCGCTGGGCGTGGCGGCCGCCTGCGTGCGCGATGCGCTGGGCGAACCGGCGGCCTGACCGGCGTTCAGCGTGCGTCCAGCGCCGCCAGGATCGATGCCCGGTCCTGGTCCAGCCGCGGCGGCTCGCGGTGCAGCCGCGTACCATGCGCGCCGATCTTCACCGGATTGCCGGCCACGGTGAGTGCCGTACCCGCCTCGTCGCCGGCGCGCACCGGCAGCAGCATGTCGCGCGCATGCACCTGTGGATCCTGCATCACCTCGGCCACGGTGTTGTAGGCGCCGGTGGGGATGCCGTGTTCCTGCAGCAACGCGCGCCAGTGGGCGCAGTCGTGCGCGGCCAGCCGCGCCTCCAGCGCGTCCTTCAGCGCCACGTGGTGTTCGCAGCGCAGCGCGTTGGAGACAAAGCGCGCATCGCTCGCCAGCGCGGGCAGCTCGAGCACCTCGCACAGCTTCTGGAACGCGGCCTCGCTGCCCGCCGCGATCACGAACCAGCCGTCGGCGGCACGGAACACGTCGAAAGGCGCGATCGACGGATGGCGCGAACCCAGCGGGCCGGGCATGCGGCCGTCGGCGCCGAAGCGGGCGATGGCGTTTTCCAGCAGCGCGACCTGGCAGTCGAGCATCGCCACGTCCACCTGCTGGCCCAGCCCGTCGCGTTCGCGCTGCAGCAGCGCGGCCTGCGTGCCGACGGCCGCGTACAGCCCCGCCCCCAGGTCGCCGATGGAAGTGCCCACGCGGGTCGGCGGCCCGCCGGGCTGGCCGGTCACGCTCATCAGGCCGCCCATGGCCTGCACCACCATGTCGTAGGCCGGCTGCCGGCTGTAGGGCCCGGTCTGGCCGAAGCCGGAGATCGAGGTCATCACCAGCCGCGGCCAGCGCGCATGCACGCTGTCCCAGCCGTAGCCCAGCCTGTCCATGGTGCCGGGGCGGAAGTTCTCGACCAGCACGTCGGCGCGATCGAGCAGGGCCTCGAACAGCGCGCGGTCCTCGGCACGCTTGAGGTCCAGCGCGATCGACTCCTTGTTGCGGTTGACGGACATGAAGTAGGCCGAGCTGCCGTCGACGAAGGGGCCGATGGCGCGGGCGTCGTCGCCGGCGCCGGGCTGCTCGACCTTGATGACGCGCGCCCCCAGGTCCGCCAGCAGCATCGTGCAGTACGGGCCGGAGAGCACGCGCGTGAGATCGACGACGGTGTACGGCGCCAGCGGGCCGGTGCGTTCCTGGAGCATCGGATGCCTTTTTCCCTTCTTTCCTATTCCAGCGTGGCGCCGGAGCGCTCGATCAGTTCCTTGGTGCGACGCCCGTCCGCAGCGGCCCAGGTGGCGAACTCGGCGCGCGAGGCCGAGGGTGCCGACTCGTTGCCGGACTTCTCCAGGCGCGCCTTCACATCGGGATCGGCAAGGGCGCGCACGCTCGCGTCGAACAGCTTGTCCGCGATGTCCTGCGGCAGGCCGGCCGGCGCGAACAGCCCGAACCAGAAGGTGAAGTCGTAGCCGGCCACGCCTCCCTCGGCCACGCTGGGCACGTCGGCGAACAGCGGGCTGCGCTGCGCCGAGGTGACGGCCAGCACGCGCAGCTTGCCCGCCTGCGCCAGCGGCAGCACCGAAGGCGGCGTGCCGAAGGTGAGCTGCACGTCGCCGGCAGCCACGGCCTGCAGCGAAGGCGCGCCGCCCTTGTAGGGCACGTGCAGCATCTGCACGCCGGCCGCCTTCTCGAAGGCCAGGCCCGCCAGGTGCGTCACCACGCCGGTGCCCGAGGACGAATAGGCCAGCTTGCCCGGCTCGGCCTTGGCCTGCGCCACCAGCTCCTTGACCGAGGCCGCGCGCAGGTCCTTGTTCACCGCCAGCAGCATCGGCGCCGAGCTCCAGCGCGAGATCGGCGCGAAGCTGGCACCGTCGTAGCGCACGTTCTTGTAGAGCACCTTGTCGCCGCCGTAGAGGTTGCCGCTGCCCAGCAGCAGCGTGTAGCCGTCCGGCGCGGCGCGTGCCGCCAGGTCGGAGGCGATGGTGGTGCCGGCGCCGGGCCGGTTGTCGATCACCACCGGCTGGCCCAGCAGCTTGCCCATCTTGTCGGTGACGATGCGCGCCACCGTGTCGGCACCGCCGCCCGGCGGGAAGCCGACGACCAGCGTGATCGGCCGGCTCGGATAGTCCTGCGCCACCGCGCAAGTGGCGGCGCAAAAGCTCAGCAATGCCGCGGCAGCGGCCCGGGTGCAGTTCATGGCATGTCTCCTTCTTTTCGATGGTCGGGAAGCCGCGCTCAGCGGCCGGTGAATCGCGGCGGGCGTTTCTCGCGCCACGCCAGCGCACCCTCCTGCAGGTCGGCGGAGGCGATCGTGCGCAGCACGTCGGCGCGCACCGCCTGCGGGTCGACGGCGTTGCGCGCGATGCGGTTGAGATGCCGCTTCATGCCCAGCAGGGCCAGCGGCGCCATCGCGGCGAGGGTGTCGCTCAGTTGCAGGACTTGTGCATCGAGCGCCTCGGGGGCGCACAGCTGGGTGAGGAAGCCGCAGTCGCGCATGGCTTGCGCGTCCAGTTTCTCGGCGGTGAGGAACAGGCGCTTGGCCATGTCCAGGCCCAGCCGGGCGACGTAGCGCTCCAGCCCGCTCTGGTAGTAGTGCAGACCCAGCCGGGCGGCGGGCATGAACATCTCGGTGGCCGTGCTGCCCAGGCGGAAGTCGCAGGCCAGGGCCATGTCGGTGGCGCCGCCGTACACGCCCCCCTGCAGCACCGCCACCGTGACCGGCCGGCATTCCTCCAGCGCGTCCACCATGTCGCCGAAGCCGCTGCCTTCAGCCTGGCTGCCGCCGACCTCTGATATATCATAGCCTGCACAAAAGGACCGACCCGTGCTGCGCAGGACCAGGACGAGCACCGCTTCCGTCCGGTTCACGACGTCGAAATGGGTGCGCAGAACCGGCAGGTCCTCCGGCGCCAGCTTGTTGGCCATCGCGGGACGGCGGAGAGTAATCGTGGCCACGTGGCCGTCGAGGTGCAGCGAGGGAGACATGAATATCTGGAAGCTCTTTTGATATATCACAAAGCATAATTGATATCACCATGAACCCGCAAGCCCTGCAAACCCTGGAGCCGACGAGCCTGCAGGACCGCATCCGCCGCCAGCTCGAGCAGGACATCCACGACGGCCGGCTCAAGCCCGGCATGCCGATCGACGACAAGGCGCTGGCGCAGCGCTTCGACACCTCGCGCACGCCGGTGCGCGAGGCCCTGCTGGTGCTGCAGGACCGTGGGCTGGTGGACATCGTCCCGCGCACCGGCATCTACGTGCACCGGCCCAGCGCCACCGAGCTGGTGGCGATGATGGAAGCGCTGGGCGAACTCGAAGGCGTGCTGGCCCGCCTGGCCGCGCTGCGCATCGGCGCCAGCCTGCGCGACGAGCTCGCGCAGGCCCTGGAAGGCACGCGGGCCCGCGCGCTGGCCCAGGACGCGGCGGGCTACGAGCAGGCCAACGCGGTGCTGCACGAGGTGATCTACCGCGCCAGCGTCAACCCCTTCATCGTCGACCAGACGCGCATGGTGCGCCTGCGCATCGCAGCCTTCCGCGGCCGCCTGTTCGAAAAGCCCGGCCGCCTGGCGAAGTCGCAGAGCGAGCACCAGCGCGTGGTCGAAGCCATCCTGACCGGCGATCCGGAAGGCGCGGCCGAGGCGATGCGCGACCACATCTCCGCCGGCGGGCGGGTGTTCGCCGACCTGGTGCTGAACAACGGCTGAACCGGCGCGGCGGGCGGCTGGCTGGCCGCATTGCACAATCCCGCCATGCCCTACCTGCCGCCTTTCATCGCCCCCACCCGCTTCACCGATGCCGCCGCCGCGCTGGCGCAGGTGCAGCGCATCTACCAGGAGGGTCTGGCGCACCTGCGCGAGGCGATGCTGCGCTTCGTCGCCGGCGAGACGCTGCCCGGCCGCGCGCGCGCCTGCTACCCCTTCGTGCGGGTGCACACCCATACCGCGATGCGTTCGGCGCCGCCGGCCAACGCCGGGCTGAGCTACGGTTTCGTCGCCGGCCCGGGCCGCTACGAGACCACCCTCACCCGCCCCGACCTGTTCGCGCGCTACTACCTGGCGCAGCTGCGCCTGCTGCTGGAGAACCACGCCGTGGAGCTGGAGGTGGGCACCAGCACGCAGCCAATCCCGGTGCACTTCTCCTTCGCCGAGAACGACCACATCGAGGGCACCATGAGCGCCGAGCGGCGCGCGCTGATGCGCGACGTGTTCGACCTGCCCGACCTGGGCGCCATGGACGACGGCATCGCCAACGGGACCTTCGAGGCCGCGCCCGGCGAGCCTCAGCCGCTGGCGCTGTTCACCGGCGCGCGGGTGGACTACTCGCTGCACCGCCTGCGCCACTACACCGGCACCGCGCCCGAGTGGTTCCAGAACTTCGTGCTGTTCACCAACTACCAGTTCTACATCGACGAGTTCGTGCGCCTGGGCCACGAGGCGATGACCGACGAGGCGAGCGAATACGTCGCCTTCATCGAGCCGGGCAACGTGGTCACGCGCCGGCGCGGCCTGCCCGCCGGCGCGGGCGGCGTCTTCGGCCCGCTGCTGGACGGCACCCAGGGCACGCCGCCGCCGCGCCTGCCGCAGATGCCGGCCTACCACCTGGTGCGCGAGGACCGCACCGGCATCACCATGGTCAACATCGGTGTCGGCCCGGCCAACGCCAAGACCATCACCGACCACATCGCGGTGCTGCGCCCGCACGCCTGGATGATGCTGGGCCACTGCGCCGGCCTGCGCTCCAGCCAGCAGCTGGGCGACTACGTGCTGGCCCATGCCTACGTGCGCGAGGACCACGTGCTCGACGAGGAACTGCCGCTGTGGGTGCCGATCCCGGCGCTGTCGGAGATCCAGCTCGCGCTGGAGCGCGCGGTGGCCGAGGTCACCGGCGCGCAGGGCGCGGAGCTGAAGAAGGTGATGCGCACCGGCACCGTGGCCAGCACCGACAACCGCAACTGGGAACTGCTGCCCGGCAACCAGCCGCAGCGCCGCTTCAGCCAGAGCCGCGCGGTGGCGCTGGACATGGAGAGCGCCACCATCGCGGCCAACGGCTTCCGCTTCCGCGTGCCCTACGGCACCTTGCTGTGCGTGAGCGACAAGCCGCTGCACGGCGAGATCAAGCTGCCCGGCATGGCCAACCACTTCTACCGCGAGCGCGTGGAGCAGCACCTGCGCATCGGCATGAAGGCGATCGACATCCTGCGCGGCGAGGCCTCGGCGCGGCTGCACAGCCGCAAGCTGCGCAGCTTCGCGGAAGTGGCGTTCCAGTAGCCGGCCTTCAGGCCAGCCCGAACAGCTCCGGCATCTCGCGCCGCGCCTTGGGCGTGAGTGCGAGCGCGCGGCCGTCGAGCTCGCGCCGCACCCAGCCGCGCGTCAGCGCGAGCTGCAGGCAGGCGGCTCCGAGCGCGCCGCCCAGGTGCGGCCGGCGCTCGCTCCAGTCCAGGCAGGGGCAGGCGAAGCGGCGGCGCGCGCGCTGCGCCGCCGCCAGGTCCAGCCCGAGGCTTTCGAGCGCGACGGCACCTTCGGCGGTCAGCTCGTAGGCGCCGGAGCGCAGGCCGCTGAGCCAGCCCTGCGCGTGCAGCCGGTCATGCAGCGCCACGCCGGCAGTGCCGGCCATGTGGTCGTAGCAGGTGCGCGCGGCGCGCAGGCGGTCCGGCGTGTTCGGCCGGAAGGCCGGCCGCGGCGCGCCGGCCACCACCATCAGGCCTTCGAGCGCCGCCGCGACATCGTCGTCCGCCAGCCGGAAATAGCGGTGCTTGCCCTGCGCGACCCTGCTCACCAGGCGCTCGTCGCGCAGGCGCGCGAGGTGCGCGCTGGCGGTCGAGGCGGCGACCTCCGCCACGGCGGCCAGCTCGGTGGCCGTGCGTGCATGGCCATCCATCAGGCAGCACAGCATGCGTGCGCGGGCCGGCTCGGCGATGGCGCCGGCCAGGCGCGCCAGGTGGGCGTCGGCATCGGAGGACGGCGGGTTCATGCACGCCATCCTACGGCCTCATCGCAGCCACGCTTCGGCCGTGGACGAAATGTGGATCCCGCACAATGGGCCGCGCCATGCACGACTTCCTGCGCACCTACCGAGCACTCGGGTACGCCCGCATCCTCAAGCATCCGCGCTTCGGGCGGCGCGTCGGCTGGCACCGGGACTTTCCCAACGGCTACATGTGCACCGCCGAATCGAGCTTCGCCCGCGCGGCCCTCTGCCTGGATGGCATGACGGAGGCCTCGGGCGCGATCCGCTTCATTCCCGGCTCGCATGCCATTTCCGACGCCGACGCCCGGCACGAGAAGGCCGACAAGGTCAGGCACGGGCTCGATGACGGCGCCGGCGTGGCGGCGGACTGCGAACCAGGCGACGTGCTGCTGATCCATCCCAAGGTGCTGCACGGCAGCCCGATGAACACCACGCGGCAGCCGCGCCGCAACATCATCCTGCAAGCGGGCACGTCGACGCGCTTCCTGAACGGGAAGCGCGAATCGATCACCGGCCAGCCGCTCTGAAGGCGCTACCAGCGGCCAGTCGCCGCGAGATGGGGTGAGAGCCCGGCCTCGCCCCCGCGCAGCGGCCAACCCGCCGCCACCCGCCGCGCGGCCGTCGGCCGCAGGCGCAGCAGCCGCTGGGCGCCGGCGAAGGCGGCCACCGCCGGGCCGTCCCACACGATCTGCGCCGTGGCGGCCACGTACAGCAGGTCGCCGCGCGCGAAGTCCACGAAGAGCAGGCCGGCGCGCGGGTGCAGCGCCAGGTTGCCGAGGGTGTTGAAGAAGAAGTTGCCGGCGAAGTCCGGCACGCTGAGCGTGCCGTCCTCGTCCACGCGCACGAAGCCCGGGCGGCCGCCGCGGTGCGAGACGTCCACGCCATGCGCCGCCGGCCCGTGCGCCGAGGGCCGGGGATGCGCGGTGGCGATGAAGAAGGTGTCGGCCTGGGTGACGAGCGCGCGCGCGGCCGCGTCCAGGTGCGCGGACCACGGCTGCGGCTCGGGCGCCGTCTCGGCGGGCTGCAGGGTGCGCGTCTGGATGTACTTCGGGCAGTTGCCGAAGCTCTGCTGCACCGCCACGCAGAAGCCTTGCGCGCCGGTCTCCTCGACGATGCCGTTCATGCGGTTGCGCCGCCGCGTGGGCAGCTCGATGCCCAGCAGCCCGAGCGGCGCGCCGGGCGCCAGGACGCCGGCCAGCGGGTCCCACGGCGCGGGTTGCGCGGCGATGCGAAGCCGCTTCGGATCGGGCGACTGCACGAAGCCGGGCGGGCCGGCCAGCACCGAGGCCCAGGGCTGGCCCTGCGCGTCGATGCAGCCTGCCACCAGGAAGGGCAGTTGCGCGAAGAACTCGCGGTGCTGGTCGAGCATGTGGTCGCGCAGCACCCGCGCGCCGATCTCGGCCATGCGTTCGCGCACACCCGCGCGCGCCTGCAGGTCGCGCTCGCCGGCATGGAAGGCTTCCGTTGTCATGCCTGCGCGCCCGGCGCTGCGAGCCCGACCGGCGAACACACCATCGGCAAGAAGCCCGGCAGGGCCTCGATGCGTACCAGCCACGCGCGGATCTGCGGGTAGGCCTCCAGCGACACGCCGCCCTCGGGCGCGTGCGCGACGTAGCTGTAGTTGGCAATGTCCGCGAGGCTCGCCTGGCCGCCCGCCAGGAAGGGCTGCGCCGCGAGTTCGCCCTCCATCACCTGCAGCAGCGCGTGCGAGCGCGCGATGACCTCCGCCGGGTCGGTGCGCAGCCCGAAGAGCTGGATCACGCGCGCGGTGGCCGGCCCGGACGCCAGCGGCCCCGCCGCCACCGAGAGCCAGCGCTGCACGCGCGCGGCGCCCGGCGCATCGCGCGGCAGCCAGCGCGCCGGCTCCGGCGCATAGCGCTCGTTGAGGTAGACCAGGATGGCGTTCGAATCGGCCAGCGTCAGCTCGCCGTCCTCGATCACGGGCACCTGGCCGAAGGGATTGCGGTGCAGGAACTCCGGCGTCTTGTGGCCGCGGGCGCGCAGGTCGACCTCGACCAGCTCGAAGGGCAGGTCCAGCAGCGAGAGGAACAGGCGCACGCGGTGCGCATGGCCGGACAGCGGGCTGTGGAAGACGGTGATCGGGCGGGCGGGGCGGTTGGCGGTCATGGCTTGTCCTTGCATCGACGGGTTGGTCGCCATTGTTTTTTATTTCCACTTTCGGATTAATGGTCTCGATTCGATTTGACTGAACCGATTTCCGGTCTAATCCACCCATGGATCGCCTCAAGGCCATGCACACCTTCGTGCAGATCGCGGAGCACGGCAGCCTCACCCGCGCCGCCGCTGCGCTGGACAGCTCCCTGCCCGCGGTGGTGCGCATGCTCGCGGCGCTCGAATCGCACCTGGGCGTGCGCCTGTTCCACCGCACCACGCGCCGCGTCACGCTCACGCAGGAAGGCCGGCGCTACCTCGACAGCGCCCGCGACGTGCTGCAGGCCGCCGACGCCGCCGACCGCGCGCTCAAGGACGAGGCTGCGGAGCCCGCCGGCCGCCTCGTCGTCACGGCGCCGGTGCTGTTCGGCCACATGTACGTGGCGCCGGCGATCGCGCGCTTCCTGCAACACCATCCGCAGGTGCAGTGCAGCGTGCTGCTGAACGACCGCAACCTCAACCTGTTCGACGAGGGCATCGACGTGGGCGTGCGCATCGGCGCGCTGGCCGACTCCTCGCTGGTGGCGCAGACGCTGGGCACGGTGCGGCCGCTGGTGGTCGCCAGTCCCGCGCACCTGCGGCGCCACGGCACGCCGGCGCATCCGCGCGAGCTGCGCGACGCCAACTGCGTGCGCGTCCACCCGGGCGCGACGACACACTGGCGCTTCCTCGACCGGGGCCGGCCCTTCGACGTGGCGCCGCGCGGCAACCTGGCGTTCAACCACATCGCACCGGCCATCGAGGCCTGCGCCGCCGGCATGGGCTTCGGCCGGTTCTTCTCCTACCAGGTGCTGCCGCACCTGGCGCAGGGCCGGCTGCTCGAGGTGCTCGCGCCCTTCGCACTGCCCCCGCAGCCCGTGAGCCTGGTGTACCCGCACGCACGGCTGCTGCCGGCACGCACGCGGGCCTACATCGACTGGATGAAGCGCGAGTTCGACGGGCTCGAACTCTAGGGCCTGTTCACATTTCGGTCGTGAACGAAGCGTGCCGGCCGCGCGGTGCGCACACTGCCGCCATGCACGCCATCGCCCCACCGCGCGACGCCATCGCCGCCGTCATGCATCCCGACCCCTACCCCTGGTACGCCGCTTTGCGCGAAGGGCCACCGCTGGTCTTCGACGCCGCGCTGACGCTGTGGATCGCCAGCCGCGCCGACGTGGTGGCGCGTGCGCTCGCACACCCCGGCCTGCGCGTGCGCCCGCCCGGCGAGCCGGTGCCGCGCGGCATCGCCTCGACGCCGGCCGGCGTGCTGTTCGGCCAGCTCGTGCGCATGAACGACGGCGCGGCGCACGCCGCCCACAAGCCGGCGCTCCAGGCCCTGCTGGCGCGCTTCGACACGCAGGCGGCACGGGCCGCCGCGCTGCACGCGGCCGGGCGGCTGGCGCCGATGCCGCTGGACGACTGGTGCTTCGCGCTGCCGGTCGCGAGCACGGCGGTGCTGCTGGGCTTCGGCGACGAGGCGCTCGATGCGCTCGTGCGATGGACGCGCGCCTTCGCGGCCTGCCTGCCGCCGCTGTCGGGGCCGGCGCAATGGGAGGCCGCGAGCGCGGCGGCCCTGCACCTGATCGGCAGCGCCGGCACGCTGCGCGAGGCCGCCGCGCGCTCCACCGGCTTCCACGCGAATCTCGCGGGCCTGCTGGTGCAAAGCTGCGACGCGGGCGCAGCCCTGCTCGGCAGCGCGATCGTGGCGCTGGCGCGCCGGCCGGCACTGCGCGAACTGCGGGGCGAGCGGCTTCACGACGTCATCGCCGAAGTCGCACGCCATGATGCACCGGTGCAGAACACGCGCCGCTTCGCGGCCGAGGCGATGCAGTTCGAGGGCTGTCCCCTCGCACGCGGCGACGCGCTGCTGCTGGTGCTGGCTGCCGCCAACCGCGACCCGGCCCTGAACCCCGACCCGGACGCGTTCCGCCTCGACCGCCCCGCGCGCCGCCTGCCGGGTTTCGGCGACGGCGCGCACCGATGCCCGGGCCAGGCCGTCGCGCTCGCCACCGCGGCAGCCGGCATCGAATCACTGCTGGCCGCCGGCTTCGACTTCGACGCCCATGTGCCAGCCCGGATCGGATACCGTGCCTCGGTCAACAGCCGCATCCCGCTTTTCCAGGAGACCTCCCCATGATGGCCGTGATCTTCGAAGTGCGCCCCGCTCCCGGGCAGCGCCAGACTTATCTCGACACCGCCGCCGCGCTGCGCGCCCAGCTCGAGCGCATGGACGGCTTCATCTCGATCGAGCGCTTCCAGAGCCTCGCCGAGCCCGACAAGCTGCTGAGCCTGAGCTTCTGGCGCGACGAGGCCTCGCTGGCCGCGTGGCGCCAGCTCGAGGCGCACCGCCGCGCCCAGGCCGCCGGCCGCGACCACGTGTTCGCCGACTACCGGCTGCGCATCGCGGCGGTGGCGCGCGACTACGGCATGAGCGAACGCGAACAGGCGCCGGCCGACAGCCGCGCGGTGCACGGCTAAGCGCCGACGCCGATCATCCAGCAGGCCGCGGTGAAGCGGACCTCGGTGCCGTGCACATGGGGCGCGAAGGCTTTGCGCACGGTATCGACGACCCGCGCCCGGGTGTGCGCGTCGGCGTCCTGGAGTACCGCGCCGACGGGGCCGAGCCGGGTGAAGTAGCCGACCAGCGCCGGCTCGGGCAGGGTGCAGTCCACGTCGATCGGCCGGATGCCGATCCCGGTCCAGCCGGCGTCCGCCAGGATGGATGCGACCCGGTCCCGGTCCGCGAAGGCGAACTGGCCGGGCCCGCCCGGCTGGCGGGCGGGCAGGTTCGGCAGCAGCGGGGCCGCGGCATGCTCGGCCGTCGTCATGAAGGGGTTCTCCAGGGCGCTGCGCCAGGCGATGCAGCGCATGGCGGCGCCGTCCGCCGCGGCGCGCCGCAGGTTCGCGAAGGCCTGCACCGGATCGTCGAAGAACATGACGCCGAAGCGCGAGACGATCATGTCGAAGTCCGCGGGCGCGAAGGCGTGGGTCTGCGCATCGGCGAGGACGAAGTCCGCCGGCGCCCCTTCCCGCCCGGCCCGCGCCCGGGCGGCGGCGATCATCGGCGCCGAGACGTCGATGCCGGTGCAGCGGCCCGCCGCCCCGAGCTGCCGCGCCACGGCGAGCGTCGTGCTGCCCGTGCCGCAGCCGACGTCGAGCACCCGGCGCGCGCAGGCGCCGCGTACCGCATCGACGAGCAGGTCCTCGAAGGGCTTGAACATCTGGTCGAGCGGCTCCTGCGCGTCCACCCATGCGTGTCCGGCGCGGCCGTTCCAGAGTGCCGCCTGGTCGCTGTCGTTGGCTGGCCCGGCATCCATGTCCATCTCCTTGAAGCAGAACCTGGACTGTGCCAGTTCGAGCCGACTCGAGGTCAAGAGGATGAGCACCCTGGACATCGCCGAGGTGGCGCGGCGCGCCGGATGCTCTCGGCCAAGGCGCAGGCGCCGAACCGGACGATCCGCCGGCTCAGCGCCCCAGCGCCTTCGCGCTGACGCCCGCGATGCCCCAGTTTTCCTTGGGCACCTCCTGGATCCACACGCGCACGTTGGCCATCGGCGCGCCGGTGGCCTCCACCAGCGCCTGGGAAACCTTTTCGATCACGGCCTGCTTCTGGTCTTCGGTGCGGCCTTCGATCATGTAGATCTGGGCGAACGGCATGGCGGTGCCTCCTTCACGCGAAGCGCAGCGACACGCTGCCCATGCCCTGCACGCGCAGGGTCACGGCATCGCCTGACGCCACGGCCACCGCCTCGGTCACGCCGCCCGAGAGGATCAGGCTGCCGGCGGGGATCTCGCGCCCGCGCCGGCCCAGGTGGTTGGCCAGCATGGCGATCGCGGCAGCCGGATGCCCCAGCACCGCGGCGCCGGCGCCCAGCGCGACCGGCGTGCCGTTCTTCTCCAGGACGATGCCCACCGTGCGCAGATCCACCCGTTCGGGCCGCAGTGCCTGCCCGCCGACCACGAAGCGCGCGGCCGAGGTGTTGTCGGCCACCACGCTCTTGAGGTCGAACTTGAAGTCGCGGTAGCGGCTGTCGATCACCTCGATGCCGGGCAGCACGAAGTCGGTGGCCGCCAGCACGCTGCCGATGTGGCAGCCCGGCCCCTTGAGCGCATGCTTCAGCACGAACGCGATCTCGGGCTCGACCTTGGGGTGGATCAGCTCGGCGGTCTTCACCGCGGCGCCTTCGGGCACGCCGAAGGCATCCACCAGGAAGCCGAACACGGGCGTCTCCACGCCCATCTGCTTCATCTTCGCGTGCGAGGTCAGGCCGGCCTTGAGGCCGACCACGCGCGCGCCGCGGGCCAGCTTGCGCGCCAGGATCGCGTCCTGGATCGCGTAGGCGTCGTCCCAGTCCATGCCGGGGTGCTCGTCGGTGATCTTGGGCGTGTCGCGCGCCTCCAGCTCGCAGGTCTCCAGGTGGGCGGCGAGCTGGTCGATGGTGTGTCTGTCGAGTGCCATGGGCCTCTCCCTCAGGCAGCCAGCAGGCCGCGTTCGCGCGCCAGGGTCAGCGCGGTGTCCTCGATCATGTCTTCCTGCCCGCCGACCATGCCGCGCCGGCCCAGCTCCACCAGCAGCTCGCGCGCAGGCACGCCGTACTTCTTCTCGGCGCGCTTGGCGAACAGCAGGAAGGATCCGTAGACGCCGGCATAGCCCAGCGTCAGCGCGTCGCGGTCGATGCGGATCGGGAAGTCCATGATCGGCACGACCAGGTCGTCCGCCACGTCCTGGATCTTCCACAGGTCCACGCCGGTGGCGATGCCCAAGCGCTCGCACACGGCCACCAGCACCTCCATCGGCGTGTTGCCGGCGCCGGCGCCCAGGCCGGCGGACGCCGCGTCGATGCGGTTGGCGCCGGCCTCGATGGCGGCAATGGAATTCGCCACGCCCATGGCGAGGTTGTGGTGGCCGTGGAAGCCCAGCTCGGTCTCCGGCTTGAGGGCCTGGCGCACGGCCGCGATGCGCTCCTTCACCTGCTCGGGCAGCAGGTAGCCGGCCGAGTCGGTCACGTAGATGCAGTTGGCGCCGTAGCCCTCCATCAGCTTCGCCTGCTTCACCAGGCCCTCGGGGCTGTTCATGTGCGCCATCATCAGGAAGCCGACCGTGTCCATGCCGAGCTGGCGCGCGGCGGTGATGTGCTGCTCGCTCACGTCGGCCTCGGTGCAGTGGGTGGCGACGCGGATGGTGGCGACGCCCAGGCCGTGCGCCATCTTCAGGTGGTCCACGGTGCCGATGCCGGGCAGCAGCAGGGCCGAGACCTTCGCCTGCTTCATCAGCGGGATCACGGCGCCGAGGTATTCCTCGTCGGTGTGCGCCGGGAAACCGTAGTTGACCGAGCTGCCGCCCAGCCCGTCGCCGTGCGTGACTTCGATCAGCGGGATGCCGGCGGCGTCCAGGCCCTGGGCGATGTCCTTCATCTGCTGCAGGCTCATCTGGTGGCGCTTGGGGTGCATGCCGTCGCGCAGCGTCATGTCGTGCAGGGTGACGCGTTGGCCTTCAAGTTGGCTCATGGGGTTCTCTCCTCGTGGGTTCAGGCGGCGGCGGCTTCGGCGGGCTGCAGCGTCAGCCGGCCGGCCAGCAGCGCCTCGGCGAACATCTCGGCGGTGCGCGCGGCGGCGGCGGTCATGATGTCCAGGTTGCCGGAGTACTTGGGCAGGTAGTCGCCCAGGCCCTCCACCTCCAGGTAGATGGATACGCGCTGGCCGTCGAACACCGGGCCGTTGACGACGCGGTAGCCGGGCACGTACTTCTGCACCTCGCGCAGCATCTGCGCGACCGAGGCGCGGATCTCGGCCTCGCGCGGCGCGCCTTCCACCAGGCAGTGCACCGTGTCGCGCATGATCAGCGGCGGCTCGGCCGGGTTGATGACGATGATGGCCTTGCCCTGCCTGGCGCCGCCCACCTGGGCCACGGCGCCCGCCGTGGTGCGGGTGAACTCGTCGATGTTCCTGCGCGTGCCGGGGCCGGCGCTGCGCGAGGAGACGGTGGCGACGATCTCCGCGTAGTCGACCGGCTGCACGCGCGAGACGGCGCGCACCATCGGGATGGTGGCCTGCCCGCCGCAGGTGACCATGTTCACGTTCATGGCGCCGGAGTCCAGCAGGTCCGCCAGGTTGACCGGCGGCACGCAGAAGGGGCCGATGGCCGCGGGCGTGAGGTCGATCATCAGCGCGCCGCGCTCGTTGACCTTGCGGCTGTTCTCGGCATGCACGTAGGCGCTGGTGGCGTCGAACACGATCTGCACGCCGTCGGCCTCCAGGTGCGGCAGCAGGCCGTCCACGCCTTCGGCCGTGGTCTTGATGCCCAGCTCGCGGGCGCGCTTGAGCCCGTCGGACGCGGGGTCGATGCCCACCATCCACACCGGCGCCAGCACCGGGCTGCGCTGCAGCTTGGCCAGCAGGTCGGTGCCGATGTTGCCCGGCCCGATCAGGGCGCACTTGATCTTCTTGCTCATGGGGAAGTTCTCCTGGGGTAAATCGGATCTCAGCTATTCCAGAGGCCGCCGAGCAGGCCATGCCAGGGCACCCGTGGAACCGGCTTGGCCGGGCCACCGGGTGCGCCCCCTCGAGGGGGGATTCGACCGGAACGAAGTCCGGGAGAAACGGGGGTGGTCATGTGAAGCGGACGGAGCAGCCGCCGATGCCGCCGATGGTCACGCGCAGGTTGTCGCCGGCCTTCACCGGCACCATGGCCGCGAGCGAGCCGGACAGCACGACCTCGCCGGCCTCCAGCGCGATGTCCAGCGCACCGAGCGTGTTGGCCAGCCAGGCCACGGCGTTGGCCGGGTGGCCCAGCGCGGCGGCGCCGGCACCGGTGGCGACGATCTCTCCGTTCTTCTCCAGCACCATGCCGCAGGTGCCCAGGTCCACCTCGCGCGGATCGACCAGCCGGTCGCCCAGCACGAACACGCCGCAGCTCGCGTTGTCGGCCACGGTGTCCTGGATCTTGATCTTCCAGTCGCGGATGCGCGAGTCGACGATCTCGAAGCAGGCCATCACGCCCTCGGTGGCGGCCAGCACCTCGGCGGCCGTCACGCCTGGGCCCTTGAGCGTCTTCTTCAGCACGAAGGCGATCTCGCCCTCGGCCTTGGGCTGGATCAGCGAAGCGGCGGGCACGGCCTCGCCCTCGTTGTAGACCATGCCATCGGTGAGCCAGCCGAAGTCGGGCTGGAACACGCCGAGCATGTCCATCACCGCCTGCGAGGTGACGCCGATCTTCTTGCCGACCACGCGCTCGCCGGCCGCCAGGCGGTGCGAGAGCATGCGCTGCTGGATGGCGTAGGCGTCCTCGATGGCGAGTTCGGGGTGGCGGCTGCTCAGCGGTTCGATGGCCTGGCCATCGCGCAGGGCGGCGTACAGCGCGTCGCCGAGCGTGTCGTGGAGTGGGTTGCTCATGGTTCGCTCATTCAAGGGATGGGGGTTCGTCGGCGCCCGCCTCGGCCAGGAAGTCGCCGACCAGGCGGGCGAAGCGCGCCGCGTGCTCGATCTGCGTCCAGTGGCCGCAGCGGCCGTACACGTGCAGCTGCGCGCGCGGGATCCAGTCGGCCAGGGTGAGCGAGGTCGCGAGCGGGATCACCCGGTCCTCGCGTCCGTGGACCACCAGCGTCTCGTGCGGCAGGCGGCGGATGTCGGCCTCGCGGCTGGCCAGCGCATCGACCCAGCGCTGGCGCGGCGCCGGGAACATGGCGGCGAAGGATTCCTGGAAGCCCGGCCGGATGCTGGCCTGGTAGCGCAGCCGGGCCAGTTCGTCGTTCACCAGGCCGCGGTCGAAGGCGAAGATGTCGAGCAGCGCGCGCATGTTCGCGATCGAGGGCGTGTAGCCCCACACCGCGTCCAGCCCCGGCGTCAGTTCGAAGGGCACGCCCACGCTGCCCATCAGCACCAGCCGCCGCACGCGCGCCGGGTGGCGGATCGCCAGCGCCAGCGCCAGGCCGCCGCCGAAGGAGTTGCCGACCAGGTCGGCCCGCTCGATGTCGAGCGCGTCGAGCAGGCCGACCGCCTGGCGCACCCAGGCGTCCAGGCCGTAGGCGAAGCCCGGCGGCCGCTCGCTGTAGCCGAAGCCGGCCATGTCCGGCGCGATCACGCGGGCGCGCCGCGCCAGCTCGGGCATCACCAGCCGCCAGTTGGCCCAGGCCGACACGCCGGGCCCCGAGCCGTGGATCAGCAGCACCGGCGCGCCCTGCCCCAGGTCGTGGTAGTTGGTGCGGATGCCCGCGGCGTCGATCGCGTGCGCGATCTCCGGGTTGGCGTCAGAGCTTGATGCAGACATTCTTCTGCTCCGTGTAGAACTCCAGCGAGTGCACGCCGCCCTCGCGCCCGATGCCCGACTGCTTGGCACCGCCGAAGGGCGTGCGCAGGTCGCGCAGGAACCAGGAGTTGACCCACGACAGCCCCACCTGCATGCGCTGCGCCACGCGGTGCGCGCGCGCCAGGTCGCGCGTCCAGATCGCGCAGGCCAGGCCATAGGCGTTGTCGTTGGCCTTGGCGAGCACCTCCTCCTCGGTGTCGAAGGGGGCGACGTGGCAGCAGGGGCCGAATATCTCCTCCTTGATGACGCGCGCCGTCTCGGGCAGGCCGGTCCAGATGGTGGGCTGCACCCAGGCACCGCCCGCGAGCGGCGCGCCCATGTCGGGCACGCCGCCGCCGGTGACCACCGTGGCGCCCTCCTGCGCCGCCAGTTGGTAGTACGACAGCACCTTCGCCTGGTGCTCCCTGCTGATCAACGGCCCCATGCCGGTGGCCGCATCCTCCGGCACGCCGAGCTTCAGCGCCTCGGCCTGCTGCTTCAGCGCGGCCACGAAGCGCTCGAACAGCGGGCGCTGCACGTACACGCGCTCGGTGCCCAGGCACACCTGGCCGCAGTTGGCGAAGGCGCTGCGCATGGTGCCCTCGATGGCGGCGTCGAAGTCGCAGTCGTCGAAGACGATGGCCGCGTTCTTGCCGCCCATCTCCAGGCTCACCGGGCGCGCGCCCTGGGCGGCGGCCTTCATGATGACCTCGCCGGTGCGCGTCTCGCCGGTGAAGGTGATGGCGTCCACGTCCGGGTGGCTGGTGACGAACTCGCCCGCCGAGTCCGGTCCGAAGCCGTGCACCACGTTGTAGACGCCGGGCGGGATGCCGGCCTCGTTCATCACCTCGCCCAGCAGCGCGGCGGTCTGCGGCGTCTCCTCCGAGGGCTTGACCACCACCGTGTTGCCACAGGCCAGCGCCGGGCCGACCTTCCAGGTCATCAGCAGCAGCGGCAGGTTCCACGGGCAGATCACGCCCACCACGCCCACCGGCGTGCGCCAGCCGTAGTTGATGGCGCCGCGGCCGTCGGGCGTGGCGGTCTCGAAGAACTCGGTGGGCACGTTCTTCACCACGTCGGCGAAGACCTTGAAGTTGGCCGCGCCGCGCGGGATGTCGATGTGGCCGGCCAGGCTGCGCGGCTTGCCGGTGTCCTGGCATTCGGCGGCCAGGAACTCGTCGAAGCGGCGGTTGATGCCGTCGGCCACCGCGTACAGGCGCTCCACGCGCTCGGCCACGCTCATGCGGCCCCAGGGGCCGGCCAGTGCGGCGCGCGCGGCGGCCACGGCCGCATCGACCTCGGCGCGGCCGGCCTCGTGCACCTGGGCGATCACTTCGCCAGTGAGCGGCGAATGCTTGTCGAACTGCCGTTCGGTGGCAGCGTATTCGCCGTGGATGAAGTTCAGGATCTGTTTCATGTTGGCTCCTTGTCGCAAAGGCCCAGCACCGCCAGGCCGGCGCGGGCGATGGCCTCGTCCTGCGCCTCGCTGCCGCCCGAGACGCCGATGCCGCCGATGCGCTCGCCGCCCTCCAGCACCGGCAGTCCGCCGCCGAAGGCGACGAAGCGGGGCCGCCGCAGCAGGCCGTCGCGCACCGCCTCGGAATGGCCGACCAGCGCGGCGTGCCACCGCGACGTGGGCAGGCCGAAGCTGGCGGCGGTGTAGGCCTTGTCGATGGCAATCTCCACCGAGTGCAGCGGCGCGCCCGGCATGCGCACGAAGGCGGCGAGCAGCCCGGCCGGATCGACCAGCGCGATGTTCACGGCCGCGCCCAGGCGCGCGGCCTCGGCCGCCGCCGCGCCGGCCGCGGCATGCGCGGCCTGCCAGCCGATGCAGCGCTGCGGCACGCTGTGGCGCACGGCGGCGTCCATCAGGTGTAGACCTCGGTGAAGGACGGCACCAGGTCGCCCGTGTGATAGAAGATGCCGGTGCCCAGTTGGTCCTCGGTCCAGGTGGTCACGGGCCGGTCGCGCTGCGCCAGGTAGCCCAGGCCGGCGAAGGTCTCGTTGCGGTTGCCGCTGGGGTCGAAGAAGTAGATCGTCTCGCCGCGCGTGATGCCGTGGCGCGTGGGCGCGACGTCGATGCGCACCTTGTTCTTGGCCATCACGTCGGCCGACTTCAGCACGTCGTGCCAGGAGTCGAGGAAGTAGGCGATGTGATGCAGCCCGCTGCGCGGCCCGCCGACGAAGGCGATGTCGTGCGGCGTGGTGGTGCAGGCCATCCAGGTGGCGGCCTGCATGTCGCCGTTCGGGCCGACCAGCACCTGTTCGGTGAGGAAGAAGTCCAGCGCCTCGGCCATGAAGCGGGTGTTGTCGACCACCGTGTTGACGCCGGTCTCCGGATTGAGCTCGCACATCAGCAGCGCATGGTCCAGCCAGTGCACGCCGGCGCCCTTCAGGCCGTCGGGCCAGGGCTCGGGATTGGTGGTTCCGACCTCGGTGCCCACGCGCTCCTTCATCGCGTACAGCCGCATCTCGTGGCCGCTGGGGAGGTTGAACCGGAGCATGCGGCCGGTGGACGGCAGCGTGCCCTCGGGCAGCGTCTCGGTCTTCACGCCCCAGGCCTCGATGCGCTGGCGCAGCATGTCCAGGTCCTCGTCCTTCTCGACCTTGAAGGCCAGGTGGTTCATGCCGGCCTGGTCGGAGGGTGTGAGGATGAGCGAGTACTTGTCCCACTCGTCCCAGCACTTGAGGTACACGTTGCCGGCCTTGTCCTGCATCGTGGTCTTGAGGCCCAGCACTTTCTCGTAGTGCTGCACGGCGGCCGCCATGTCCATCACCTTCAGGCTCGCGTGGCCTATGCGTAGAACGCCCATGTCATGTCTCCTTGGGTTGGGTCGTGGGTGGATGCGCGCGCGCCACCGTGGCGCACGTGCCGGAAAAGGGTTTGGCGAGCCGGCCGGCGACCTCCAGCCGCACGGCGGCGGTGGGCGCGGCGCGGCAGGCCAGCGTGTAGCCCCGTGCCTCCTCGTCGGCGCTCACGTGGGCGCGGCTGACGGGCCCGAGGGCGCGCACGCTGCCTTCGACGATGCGCACCTTGCACACGCCGCAGCCGCCGCTGACGCAGCCCACCGGGATGCCCCGGCGGCCCAGGCGCAGCATGCCCTTGAGCAGGCTCTCGTCGCCGGCGCAGGCGTAGCACTCGCCGGTCTGCGCGACCTGCACCTGCAGCTTGGGGCGGGTGTCGACGAACATGTTCAGACCCGCTTGAACAGGGGACTGCGCGCACCCTGCGCATCGGCGGCCGAGATGAACTTCTCGGTGTAGATGTCGCGCTCGAACAGGCGCCCCTGCATCAGGGTGGCGATGCAGGCCTCGATCATGGCCGGCGGGCCGCACAGGTAGGCCTTGTGGCCGGCGAAGCCGCCGTCGAAATGCGCCTTGGCCGCCTCGTGCACGAAGCCGCGCACGCCGTCCCAGTCGGAGTCCTCGGGCTCGCCCGACAGGGCCGCCACGTAGCGGAAGTTGGGATGCGCCTGCGCGAGCGCGCGAAACTCGGCGTCGTAGTACAGCTCCTCGCGCGTGCGCTGGCCGTAGACCAGCGTGATCGGTTCGGTGCAGCCGGCAGCCAGCAGCTCCAGGATCATCGAGCGCGGGCTCGACAGGCCCGAACCGCCGGCCATGAAGAGCATCGGCAGGCCAGCCGAACGGCGCACGAAGAAGCGGCCGTAGGGCCCGGCCAGGCGCAGACGGTCGCCCGCCTTCGCCGATTCGTGCAGCCAGGTGGTGCCGGCGCCGCCGGGCACATGGCGCACGTTCAGCTCGATGCGCGCCGCCTCGCCGTTCGCATCGGGCGGGTTGGCGATGGAGAAGGCGCGGCTCTGCCCCAGCCCCGGGATCTCCAGCTGCACGTACTGGCCGGCCTGGAAGCGGATCGGCTTGTCCAGTTCCAGGTGCAGCGCCTTGATGGTCGGCGTGAGCGCCTCGATGCGCACCAGCGTGGCCGCGAAGTCGCGCACCGGGATGATGGCGGCATCGGGCTCCTCGTCGATGTCGGCCTCGATGGTGGCGTCGCACTGCAGGGTGGCGCAGCAGGCCAGCGTCTTGCCGTCGTCGCGCTCGAAGTCCATCAGCGCGAAGGGGTTGGCCGCGCCGTGGTCCACCTCGCCGTCGCACACCTGCACCTTGCAGGTGCCGCACAGGCCGTGGCAGCAGGCGTGCGGCAGGTAGATGCCCTGGCGCAGCGCGGCGTCGAGGACGGTCTGGCCCTCCTCCACGTCGATAGTCGCGCCCAGGGGCTCGATGGTGAGCTGGTAACTCATCGCGGCCTCCGCTCAGGAGAAGGAGCCTTCGATGCCCGCCAGGCCGGGTGTGCGGAAGCGGATCGCGTCCTTGTGGCCCAGGCCGTTGTCGGCCAGGCTCTTCGCCGGGTCGGGCGTCCACGGCTGGCCGGACTTGAACCACTGCACCTGCGACCAGTCGATGCGTTCGAAGTCCGGGTGCTCGCCGTAGATGCCGGGCAGCACCTGCTCGGCCAGCGCGCCGAAGGGCATGTCGGGCGGCAGCGGCAGGCAGAAGGGCGCGCAGAACATCAGGTGCTCCTCCCAGCCGATGTACAGCAGCGGCGCGGGGAAGTTCTCGCGCACGTCCCTGGGCGCGAACTCGTAGGGGTGCAGGGCGACGGTGCTCATGCCGCACCTCCTTCGCCGCCGAACGGCAACGGGTCACCGCGCCAGGCGGCGAAGTTCTTCTGGTCTTCCGAGCCCTCGAAGTCGAAGTTGTCGCGGCCCACGTTCAGCTCGTACCAGTCGAGCACCGCCATCAGCGGATCGAAACCGGGCTGCGTCGTGTCCACGCCCTCCTTGAAGCAGTGGCCCTGGTAGATCTGGTGCACCGGCAGCCAGGACTGCACGTACTTCTCGGGCTCGTGGTCGAAGATGTGCTGGCAGCCGTCGCTGCAGAAGTGGTACTTGTCGCCCTGGTGCTCGGACTCGCGGTAGCAGATCTTGCTGGCGTCGCCCGGCTCGGTGAAGAGCATCGGGATCTGGCAGGTGGTGCACAGCATCGGCAGCGTCTTGTTGTAGAAGCGCTTGCCGGCCTGCTGCTGCGCGCGGTAGTGCAGCAGCCGCGGGCGATAGTGGCGGTCGAAGGTGTCGGGGTACTTCTGCGACAGCCAGTCCAGTTCCTCGTCGCTCGGCACCCAGGTGTGGAAGGGCGCGGCGGCGGCGTAGTTGTAGAAGGTGTTCCAGGCCTGGTGGCTGATGTGGTCCTTGCCCTCGCAGGCCTGCTTCCAGCCCTCGGGTTCACGGATGCCGTAGCGCGCCAGGTCCTTGAACAGCGCACCGCCGTTCTGCTCGGCGTACATCTCCCAGGCTTCCTTCCAGCTCATCACGCGCTTGGGCAGCATGTAGTCCTGCATCATCGCCACCAGCGTGAGCACGCGGTAGCCGCGCCAGCACCACTTGTCGATCCAGCGCTGCACGATCGGCACGTTGGCCGGGTCCTGCTCCAGCATGAACTTGATGCACTCGATGCCCAGCGTCATGTGGCGCGACTCATCGCTCTGCGCCGAGAAGCCGAAGGTGACGGTGGACATGTCGCCGTTGTGCGCCGCGCCCGACATGAAGGGCACGAACAGCAGGTTGGTCAGCACGTACTCGAAGCTGAAGCTGACGGCGGTGAGGAACTCGAAGGGCCCGGCGGTGCACGCGTCCTCGAAGAAGGACTTGGGCACCGAGAGGTACCACACGCGGTCGAACCAGTGGCTCGAATGGTGCATGCCGTTGAAGTACTTGTTGTAGTGGCTCAGCGCATGCGTCTCGGTCTGGAAGTGGCGCAGCTCGTCGATGGACTGCATCTGCGCCGCCACCCGCGCGCCGGCGCCGGTGAAGTGCCGGCCCACGTGCGCGAAGCCGCGGTGCGCGTAGTACTCCAGCGGCGTGACGCCCTGGATGAAGAGCTTGAGCGCGTTGACGTAGCGCGCATCGGCCACGCCGAGCTGGCCGTTGTTCTGCGCGAAGGCCTCGATGACGGCGTAGAGCTTCTTCTCCTTCTCGCCCTGGTACTTCCAGTAGGCGTCCATGGTCAGGCGGAAGGGGTCCTCCCACTTGTCCCAGTCGTGGATCTTGATGCCTTCGTAGCGGTCGTAGGGGAAGACCTTGTCCATCGGCTGGTAGCTGGTGTCCCAGGCCAGGCCGCGCGTCATGGCGGCGTAGCGCTCCTTCAGGCCCAGCTTCTTCTTGGCGACTCGGGTGTCCATGTCATGCGTCTCCTAGATACGTGTGTGCGACGTGAGAAAAATCGGCGTGTGCCGCCTCCCTGTGCGGGGAACACCGCGGAACCGGCTTGGCCGGGCCGCTGGTGTTGCCCCCTGCAAGGGGGTTGGCGAAGCGACACGAAGTGCGCGCAGCCTGGGGGTCAGCCCCATTTCAGGGTGAGCTGGTCGTCGTCCTCGTCGATGTGGCCCGAGAGGGTGACGAGGTTGACGTGGATCTGCTGCAGGTCGTAGGCGCGGCCGGTCTGCGCCTCGATCGTGCTGCGCTGGATGGTCAGGCTGCCCGGGGCGTCGATCTTCACGAGGCCCGGCGAGTGCACCGCGCTGGCGGCGGGGTTGTCGGCCAGGATGGCCTCGACCACGGGGCGCGCTTCCTCATTGTCCTGGAAGGCGATGAAGACGTTGGAGGTGCTGGTCATGGCAGTGCTCCCTTCACAGGTCCAGGCCGGTCTTGCGGGCGCGCGCGTCCAGCGCCTCGCGCACGGTCTTCAGCGCATCGGCGCCCGACGCACCCAGCGCGAGGTCGGCCACCGGGGCCAGTGCCGCCTGCGCCTGCTGCGCGTAGGTGGCGTACCAGCCGGAGATCAGCGCGCGGTTGTCCGGCGACTCGGCCGCCGCGACCTTGACCACCGCGTCGATCCAGCGCGCGCTCTCGTCGTGCCACTCGGGCATGAAGGCGGTGAGCATCGCCACCGCGGTGCCGCCCTGCAGCGCCAGGTGCTCGTCGACGAACTGGCCGTAGACCAGCGGGTACAGCAGGCCGTCGAGCGCGAGGTTCTGCGCCACGAACAGCTCGAAGGGGTCCTGCAGCACCAGCGTGTCTTCCACGTAGCGGCGCAGCACCTGCCAGCGCGGGTCCTGCAGCCAGTCGTTGCGGCCGGCCTCCAGCACGCCGGGCTCGTCCATCACCAGGCCCAGGCGGGTGAGGTACTGCGCCACGCCGAGGTGGTCCATCGCGTGGAACATGGCCGGCGCGGTGAAGGCGGTGCCGTAGCCGCGCGCGCACACGTTGCAGTTGTTCATGTTGCCGCCCCAGGCCACGTGGCGCAGCGGCATCAGCACCTCGCAGGCCTTGGCGCGCAGCGCGTCGGACATCTTGCCGACCAGGCCGCGCGACTCGACGAACTGGTAGTTGGACTCCATCGCGTCCTGCTGGCGCGCGCGGGCCATGGTCCAGGTGGCGTAGTAGTACTGGCGCGGGTCGCGCAGCTGATACCAGTCGGCCATGCGCACCGCGGTGCGGCCGGTGTCGAACAGCTCGAAGCCCGGCTCCCAGGTGGGCCGGTAGTGGAAGTTGGCGGCGGGCTGCGCGCCCAGCGTGGCCTCGAGATAGCGCGACGCGGGCTTGTCGCCGGTGTAGGCCGCCACGCGGGCGAAGGTCTGGCGCAGCGGCTGGATCTCGCGCGCCTGCAGGTCGATGTTCATGGGGCTGTGTCTCCTCGGGGTGAAGGGGTACGGGTTCAGTCGTCCAGCCGGCGCACGCGGTGCGTCCGGCAGAAGGCCTCGAAGTCCGGCGCGGGCAGCAGCAGTTCCACCGACAGCTCGGGCCAGCCGAGCGAGAAGGAGAACTCGACGAAGCCGTTGTCGCGCCGGCCGAGCACGCGCACGAAGCGCTGCGTCAGGTCGCAGACCGGCATGTCGGCAGTGGAATCGGGGGGCATGGCGTCTCCTGGTGTGCGCCCTTCCTTTTGCAGGGGATGTGCCAGCCATCACGAAATATCGATAAATTCAGGGTTTGCCCCTAGAAAAGCACCGGCAATCGGGCTCCGCGAGGGCCAGCAGCCGACGCAACCGGGCCCACCCGGCCTTCTTGCTGCGCAGCAGCATGATCATTTGATGAACGCACCGGTTCGCCGATCGATCAAATCGTGAGTCCGGGCCCCACCCCGGGATCGCCCCTGATGGACGAGCGCATTCTGTTTATCGATACTTTTGCCATGCCGTCGCCACCCACCCCGCCCTTGCCCTCCGACGCCGACCTGCGCCGGCTGGTGCACTTCTCCACCGTCGACGGCCGCATCTGGCTGTCGGGCCAGCGCATGCTGCTGGTCCACGCCGCGGCCTTCCAGGCGCTGCGGCGCGAGCTGATGGCCAGCCTCGGGCACGCGCACACCCGGCGCCTGCTGATGCGCGCCGGCTATGCCTCGGGGGAGCGCGACGCGCTGCTGGCGCGCCAGGTGCGCCCCGACGCCTCGCTGTTCGACGCCTTCTCGGTCGGCCCGCAGCTGCACATGCTCGAGGGCGCGGTGCGGGTGACGCCGCGCGTGTTCGAGCACGACGAGGCCGCCGACCATTTCCACGGCGTCTTCCAGTGGGACCACAGCTGGGAAGCCGAGGTGCACCAGCGCGACTTCGGCCCGCAGGACGCGCCCGTGTGCTGGATGCTGCTGGGCTACGCCTCGGGCTACACCAGCAGCTTCTTCCGCCGCCCGGCGCTGTTCAAGGAAGTGCAGTGCACCGCCTGCGGCGCGGACCACTGCCTGATCGAGGGCCGCTTCGTGCACGAATGGCCCGACGGCGAGCAGCTCGCGCGCGACTACGACCCCGACTCGATGCTGGTGCGCCTGGACGAGCTGCAGTCGCAGGTGGAGGCGCTGCGCACGCAGCTCGAGCCGGCCGACGACCAGGGCCCGCTGCTGGGCCGCTCGCGCGCCTTCCAGGACACGGTGGCGCTGCTGCGCAAGGCCGCGCCCACGCAGGTCACGGTGCTGCTGACCGGCGAGACCGGCGTGGGCAAGGAGCGCTTCGCGCGCGCCCTGCACGCGATGGGCCCGCGCGCCGACAAGCCCTTCGTGGCGGTGAACTGCGCCGCGCTGCCGGCCGAGCTGATCGAGAGCGAGCTGTTCGGCGCCGAGAAGGGCGCCTACACCGGCGCCGCCGCCACACGCGCCGGCCGCTTCGAGCGCGCGCACGGCGGCACGCTGCTGCTGGACGAACTGGGCGAGCTGCCCCTGCCGGCGCAGGCCAAGCTGCTGCGCGTGCTGCAGCAGGGCGAGGTGGAGCGCCTGGGCGGCAGCCAGCCGCACAAGGTCGACGTGCGCGTGGTGGCCGCCACCAACGTCGATCTGGAACAGGCGGTGGAGGAAGGCCGCTTCCGGCGCGACCTGCTGTACCGCCTGAACGTGTACCCGATCCGGATCCCGCCGCTGCGCGAGCGCGCGGACGACATCGAGCCGCTGGCCATGCACCTGCTGCACCAGTACGCCGCGGCGCACGGCAAGCGGGTGGCCGGCTTCACCGACCTGGCGATGACCGCCATGCGCCACCACCCCTGGCCCGGCAACGTGCGCGAGCTGGAGAACCTGATCGAACGCGGCGTGATCCTGGCCGCGCAGGGCGAGCTGGTCGACGCGCCGATGCTGTTCCCGCAGCTCAGCGCGGCCGACGCGCTGACGGTGAACGCCGCCGGCGGCCTGGAAAGCGACGCGGCCTGCACGCAGCATGCGAGCCTGTACGACACGGTGCAGCGCAGCGGCCTCACGCTGGACGCGCTGGAGGACGCCCTGATCCGCGAAGCCGTGGAGCGCGCCGGTGGCAACCTGGCCGCGGCGGCGCGCGCGCTCGGGCTGACGCGCCCGCAACTGAGCTACCGCCTCTCGCGCCTGCAGGAACGCGCGCGCCAGGCCCCCTGAACGAAGCCATGGCCAAACGCTCTTTCCTCCCCTTGCGCGCCCTGCCGGCCGACGACGCGCCCGAGAACGGCGCGGGCGCCTCGCGCACGCTGATCGAACAGACCTACGCGACACTGCGCGACGACATCGTCGAAGGCCGGCTGGCGCCGGGCAGCAAGCTGCGCATCGAGCACCTGCGCACGCGGTACCGCATCGGTGCCGGCACGCTGCGCGAAGCGCTCACGCGGCTGGTCAGCGACGCACTGGTCGTCGCCGAGGGGCAGCGCGGCTTTCGGGTCGCGCCGATGACGATCGAGGAACTCCAGGACATCACCCGGCTGCGCGTGCACATCGAGATCGATGCGCTGCGCCAGTCCATCCGCCGCGGCGACGCGCGCTGGCGCGAGGCGGTGACGGCCACCTACCAGGCGCTCTCGGCCGAGGAGCAGCCGGTCACGCCCGCGCGCCGGCGCCAGTGGGAGGCGCTGAACATGCGCTTTCACGAAGCCCTGCTGTCGGGCGGCGACTCGCCCTGGACGCTCAAGGTGCTGCGCGTGCTCTCGCGCCACGGGGAACGCTACCGCAGCTATGCGATCGGCCTGCCCGGCAGCGCCCGCGACGTGCATGCCGAGCACACCGAGATCTTCGAGCTGGCGATGGCCGGCCAGGAAGCGCGCGCCGCACTGGCCCTGGAGGCGCACATCTGGGCCACGCCCTTCGTGCTGCTGGAGGCGCTGCGCGAAGGCCGCCTGGTGCTGCCCGGCGGCGAGGCCGCGCTGCCGCACGCGGCTTGAGATGGAGCCCACCCCCAGCCTCGCCCACTGCGATAACTGAGATGCGGTGAACGACCCCATCGCGATTGCGGCACAATGCCCCGGGTGCCGCCGCCCTTCCTCTTCCAAGCGAGACACCTGCGCAAGCGCTACGGCGACACCACCGTCGTCGACGATCTCTCCTTCGAGATCGCGCCCGGCGAATGCCTGGGCGTGATCGGCCCCAACGGCGCGGGCAAGACCACCACCATCCGCATGTGCCTGGGCCTCACGGCGCCCGACGAGGGCACGATCGAGGCGATGGAGGGCCTGTCGATGCCGCGCGACGCGCGTGCGATCAAGGCGCAGCTCGGCGTGGTGGCGCAGTTCGACACGCTGGACCCGGACTTCACCTGCGCCGAGAACCTGATGGTGTACGGCCGCTACTTCGGCTTCGGCCGGCGGCAGGTGCAGCCGCGCGTGCCGAAGCTGCTGGAGTTCGCCGCCCTCTCGCACAAGGCCGACGCCAAGCCCGGCGAGCTGTCGGGCGGCATGCGCCGGCGCCTGTCGCTGGCGCGCGCACTGGTCAACGATCCGAGGCTGCTGCTGCTGGACGAGCCGACCACCGGACTCGATCCGCAGGCGCGCCACCTGATGTGGGAGCGCCTGCAGGTGCTGCTGCAGCAGGGCAAGTCGATCCTGCTGACCACGCATTTCATGGACGAGGCCGAGCGCCTGTGCTCGCGCCTGATCGTGCTGGACCACGGCCGCAAGATCGCCGAAGGCCGCCCGCGCGACCTGATCGCCGAGCACCTGGAGCCCGACGTGGTGGAGGTCTACGGCAACGGCGGCCACAGCGCCCGGGCGCTGGCCGAATCGCCGCTGCGCCGCCACGCGGCGCGGGTGGAGGTCAGCGGCGAGACGGTCTTCTTCTACACGCAGGATGCGCGCGCGCTGATCGAGGCGCTGGGCGCGCACAGCGGCCTGCGCACCTTTCACCGGCCGGCCAACCTGGAGGACCTGTTCCTCAAGCTCACCGGCCGCCAGATCCGCGAGGATGGATGACACACCCCCAGGCTGCGCGCACTCCGTGTCGCTTCGCCCACCCCCTTGCAGGGGGCAACACCTGCGCGGACTCTGGAAGCCATAGACCATGCCGACCGACGTGATGACGCACACCCCCCCTTCCGTCTGGCGTGCGCCGCAGATCTCGCTGCGCTGGTGGCCGGTCTTCATGCGCAACCTGCTGGTGTGGCGCAAGCTGGCGGTGCCCAGCCTGATCGGCAACATCGCCGAGCCGCTGATCTGGCTGGTGGCCTTCGGCTACGGCATGGGCGCGCTGATCGGGCAGATCGAGGTCGACGGCACCGCCGTGCCCTACATCCTGTTCCTGGCCAGCGGCTCGATCTGCATGAGCGCGATGAACGCGGCCTCCTTCGAGGCGCTGTACTCGGCCTTCTCGCGCATGCATGCGCAAAAGACCTGGGACGGCATCCTGAACGCGCCGGTCGACCTGGACGACATCGTGCTGGCCGAGATGCTGTGGGCCGGCTTCAAGTCGATCTTCTCGGTGACCGCGATCCTGTTCGTGATGCTCGGGCTGGGCATCAGCCACAGCCCCAAGCTGGTGGTCGCGTGGGTCGTGCTGCTGGGGGCGGGCATCACCTTCTCGAGCATCGCGCTGATCTTCAACGCGCTGGCCAAGAGCTACGACTTCTTCACCTACTACTTCACGCTGTTCATGACGCCGATGATGTTCCTGTCGGGCGTGTTCTTCCCGCTGGAACAGCTGCCCGGCGTGGTGCAGGCGATCGCGCAGTGGCTGCCGCTGGCCAACGTGGTGATGCTGGTGCGTCCGCTGTTCATGGACCAGTGGCCGGCCGCGCCGCTGGTGCCGCTGCTGGTGCTGGCCGCCTACGGGGGCGCGTCGTTCTGGATCGCGCTGGCGCTGACGCGGCGGCGCTTCAAGGCCTGAGCACCTACTTTCGGATTCACTTCGCCGCCGCGTCGAAGGCGGTGAGCGCTTTTCGCGTAATTGCCAAAATGTAACAAATCGATCCAAATTGTGTCTTCACGGATGGGGCATTGCCCGAAAGGAAGTCACATGGATCTGCAGATCGGCCAAGTTCTCGTGCCCACGTACGGATGGGCCATGGTGGGCCTTTCGTACCTGATCGCCTGCGCGGGCTCGCTGGTGGCGCTGCTGTGCGCCCGGCGCATGTTCCGCGCCGACGGCCGGCTCGACGGGGCCATGGCCGGCGCCGCGGCCGTGGCGCTGGGCGGCATCGGCATCTGGTCGATGCACTTCATCGGCATGGTCGCCTATGCCCTGCCGGTGCGCGTGGTGTACGACGTGCCGCTCACGGCCCTGTCGCTGGTGGCCGCGATCCTCATCTCCGGGCTGTCGCTCTACCTGGCCGGGCGGGGCCGCCGCCGCTTCAGCCGCATGGGCTGGCTGGCCGGCAGCGTGCTCGCGGGCCTGGGCGTGTGCGTGATGCACTACATGGGCATGTTCGCGATGAACATGCGCGCCTCGATGGACTTCGATCTCCAGCGCGTCGCACTGTCGGTGGTGATCGCGATCGCGGCGGCCGCCGCGGCGCTGTGGCTGGCCTTCAACCTGTCGCGCCTGGTGCACCAGATCGCCGCGGCCGCGGTGATGGGCCTGGCGGTGTGCGCGATGCACTACGTGGGCATGTCGGCCGCGACCATGGTCTGCACCGCGGCCGCGCCGCCGGCCGGCTGGGTGCTGGGCGGCAGCACCCTCGGACTGATGGTGTTCGGCCTGGCCGGCGGCGTGCTGCTGCTGATCGGCTGGATCGCGTCCGAGCGCACCATCGAGGACGCCACGCAGGAGGTGGCCGATCCTTTCGCCGCGGCGGCGAACTCGCGCCTGGGCATGCTGCGCTGAGCGCGCCTCACACGATTTCGCGTTCGAAAGTACAAGAATGTCGCGCGCCGCAGTTTCTCAGCGCGTGATGCGTCTGGGCGTCTGGATGTGCGATGGCTTGGGGTGGGCTCACGCCGACGGCGTACTTCCCTCCGCGAATGTCCTCCGCCCTTCGGGCTCCCCCTTTATTTCGCTGCGCGAAGCACACCATCGACGTGCGCCGGACACGCCATGGTTGATCGGGCGGGGCCCGGGTGGTGCGCCACGGGGTGTCCCGTGCCGAAGGCGCCGGGTGGCCCCCGCAGCGAAATAAAGGGGGAGCCCGAAGGGCGGAGGACATTCGCGGAGGGGGCCGCCCGGTGGCTTCGGCACGTCCCCACGCGCAACCTTCCGTCTTGCGCTTGAACAAACGAGAAGTTGAAGTTCCAAGTTCGATCTCGGTGAACGCAAGACGGCATCAGGCCGCGCGCGGCTTCACGCGCGAGGCCGCTTCCTTGGCGTGGCGCCGCGCGGTCTCGATGTCGCCGGCGCGCGCCAGCGCCACGCCCATGCGGCGCCTGGCGAAGCTCTCGGGCTTGCCGAACAGGCGCAGGTCGGTGCCGGGCAAGGCCAGCGCCTCGGCCACGCCGTCGAAGACGATGCCCTGCGCGTCCACGCCGCCGTAGATCACCGCGCTGGCGCCGGGGCTGCGCAGCGCGGTGTCCACCGGCAGGCCCAGGATGGCGCGCGCGTGCAGCTCGAACTCGCTCTGCCATTGCGTGGCCAGCGTCACCAGGCCGGTGTCGTGCGGGCGCGGGCTGACCTCGCTGAACCAGACCTGCTCGCCCTGGACGAACAGCTCCACGCCGAACAGCCCCTGGCCGCCCAGGTCTTCCGTGACCTTGCGCGCGATCTCCTGCGCGCGGGCCAGCGCGGCCGGATGCATGGGGTGCGGCTGCCAGCTCTCCACGTAGTCGCCGCTCACCTGCACGTGGCCGACCGGCTCGCAGAACTGCGTCTGCACGCTGCCGTCGGCGGCCTTGGCGCGCACGGTGAGCAGGGTGATCTCGTAGTCGAAGTCGATGAAGCCCTCGACGATCACGCGCCCCTTGGCCACGCGGCCGCCGGCCATGGCGTAGTCCCAGGCCTTGCGCACGTCCTCCGGGCCGTCGATGCGGCTCTGGCCTTTGCCGGAGCTGCTCATCACCGGCTTGACGATGCAGGGGTAGCCGATGCCGCCGTCGATCGCCGCCTGCAGTTCCTGCAGCGAATCGCAGAACTTGTAGGGACTGGTCGGCAGGCCCAGCGTCTCGGCGGCCAGGCGGCGGATGCCCTCGCGGTCCATGGTGAGCCGCGCGGCGCGCGCGGTGGGAATCACGCGCACCGTGCCGGCGGCCTCCAGCGCCTCGAGCGCCGGCGTGGCGATGGCCTCGATCTCCGGCACCACCAGGTCGGGCTTCTCGGCCTCGATCAGCGCCCGCAGCTGCGCGGGATCGCTCATGGCGATGGTGCGCGCGTGGTGCGCCACCTGCTGGCCAGGCGCGTTCTCGTAGCGGTCGACCGCGATGGTCTCCACGCCCAGGCGCTGCAGCGCGATCAGCACCTCCTTGCCCAGCTCGCCGGCGCCGAGCAGCATCACACGGGTGGCGGAAGAAGACAGAGGGGTTCCGAGGCGGGTCATGGCAGTGGGTGGCGGCGAAGTGGCGTAGGCTGGCCACTTTAAACCAGCCAGTTGGCGCAAGCGGCCCCCGCGACGCGGCGCCTAGAGTGGACGATCCATGACCGAGCCTGCCGCCGCCTCGCACTACCGCTCCATCTTCGCGCCCGGCCTGTTCGCCGGCCAGGTGATCCTGGTCACCGGCGGCGGCTCGGGCATCGGCCGCTGCACCGCGCACGAGCTGGCGGCGCTGGGCGCGCACGTGGTGCTCATCGGGCGCAACCGGGACAAGCTCGAACGCACGCGCCAGGAGATCGCGGACGACGGCGGCCAGGCCAGCATCCAGGCCTGCGACATCCGCCAGGAAGGCCCGGTGAAGGCCACGGTCGCGGCCGTGCTGGCGGCGCAGGGGCGCATCGACGCGCTGGTCAACAACGCCGGCGGCCAGTACATCACGCCGCTGGCGACGATCTCGGCCAAGGGCTGGGAGGCGGTGCTGCACACCAACCTCACCGGCGGCTTCCTGTTCGCGCGCGAGTGCTACCTGCAGGCCATGCAGGCCGCCGGCGGCGCGATCGTGAACATCGTGGCCGACATGTGGGGCTCGATGCCGAACATGGGCCACAGCGGCGCGGCGCGCGCGGGCATGGTGAGCTTCACCGAGACCGCCGCCGCCGAGTGGGCCGCCAGCGGCGTGCGGGTGAACGCGGTGGCGCCGGGCTACATCGCCTCCAGCGGCATGGACCACTACCCGCCCGAGGCCGGCGGCATGCTGCGCGCGATGCGCGACACCGTGCCGGCGGGCCGCTTCGGCACCGAGGCCGAGACCTCCGCCGCGATCGTCTTCCTGCTCAGTCCCGCGGCCGCCTTCGTCAGCGGTTCGGTGCTGCGCGTGGACGGCGCGCGGCCCCAGATGCGCATGGGCTGGCCGATGCAGCTGCCCGACGCCGGCGTGCGGCAGCGCCCGGCGGTGCGGCCCTTCGACGGCTTCCACCGCGCCGCCACGCCGCGCGTCTTCAGCGACGACCCGCCCGCCGGCTGACCGCCGCGCCCCGGAGACACAGGACATGGAATACACCCACGAGCACCGCGAGATCCAGAAGACGCTGCGCCGCTTCATCGACGAGGCGATCAACCCGCACGTGGACGCCTGGGAAGAGGCCGAGGCCTTCCCCGCGCACGCGGTCTTCCGCCAGCTGGGCGCGCTGGGCCTGCTGGGGCTGAACAAGCCCGAGGCCTACGGCGGCGGCGGCCTGGACTATTCCTATGCCATGGCGATGGCCGAGGCGCTGGGCCACATCGCCTGCGGCGGCGTGCCGATGGCCATCGGCGTGCAGACCGACATGTGCACGCCGGCGCTGGCGCGCTTCGGCAGCGACGAACTGAAGCGCGAGTTCCTGGCCCCGGCCATCGCCGGCGAGCAGGTGGGCTGCATCGGCGTGAGCGAACCCGGCGCCGGCAGCGATGTGGCGGGCCTGAAGAGCTTCGCGCGCAAGGACGGCGGCGACTACCTGATCAGCGGCCAGAAGATGTGGATCACCAACAGCCTGCAGGCCGACTGGATGTGCATGCTGGTCAACACCGGTGACGGGCCGAGCGGCGCGGGCAACAATCCTCACCGGAACAAGTCGCTGGTCATCGTGCCCATGGACTCGCCCGGCATCGAGAAGGCCGGGAAGATCCGCAAGATCGGCATGCACAGCAGCGACACGGGCCTGATCTACTTCGACGAGGTGCGCGTGCCGCAGCGCTTTCGCATCGGCGAGGAGGGCCAGGGCTTCGTCTACCAGATGCAGCAGTTCCAGGAAGAGCGCCTGTGGTGCGCCGCCAGCTCGCTGGTGCCGCTGGAGGACTGCATCGCCCAGACGATCGAATGGGCGCAGGCGCGCAAGCTCTTCGGCGCCACGCTGGCCGACCAGCAGTGGGTGCAGTTCAAGCTGGCCGAGCTCAAGACCGAGGTCGAGGCGCTGCGCGCCCTCACCTACCGCGCCTGCGACCTGCATGTGCAGGGCCAGGACGTGACCGAGCTGGCCTCCATGGCCAAGCTCAAGGCCGGCCGCCTCACGCGCGAGGTGTCCGACACCTGCCTGCAGTTCTGGGGCGGCATGGGCTTCACCTGGGAGAACCGCGTCTCGCGCCTGTACCGCGACGGTCGCCTGGCTTCCATCGGCGGCGGCGCGGACGAGGTGATGCTGGGGATCCTGGCCAAGACCATGGGCATCGCAAAGAAGCCGGTGCGCTGAACGGTGTCGGACTCCGAGCTGCACACCCTGCGCGAAGCCCTGGCCGACACGGTGCGCCGCTTCGCCCGCGACGAGGTCGCCCCGCACGCCGAGGCCTGGGACGAGGCCGGCGAGTTCCCCCGCGGGCTGTACCGCCGCGCGGGCGAACTGGGCCTGCTGGGCATCGGCTACCCCGAGGCGCTGGGCGGCACGCCGGCGCCGCACGCGCTCAGGACCGCGCTGTGGACGAGTTTCGCGCGCCACGGCGCCAGCGGCGGCGTGCTGGCCAGCCTGTTCTCGCACAACATCGGCCTGCCGCCCGTGGTGCTGCACGCCGAGGAGGCGGTGCGCCGGGAAGTCGTGCCGCCGGTGCTGCGCGGCGAGCGCATCGCGGCGCTCGGCATCACCGAGCCGGGCGGCGGCTCGGACGTGGCGGCGATCCGCACCCGGGCGCGGCGCGAGGGCGGCGACTACGTCGTCGACGGCGAGAAGACCTTCATCACCTCCGGCCTGCGCGCCGACTGGATCACGCTGGCGGTGCGCACCGGCGAGGACCGGGGCGCGCGCGGCATGTCGCTGCTGCTGGTGCCGGGCGACGCGCCCGGCCTCACCCGCGCGCCGCTGCGCAAGATGGGCTGGTGGTGCTCCGACACCGCGCAGCTGCACTTCGATGCCGTGCGCGTGCCGGCGCGCTACCTGCTCGGCGAGGAAGGCGCGGGCTTTCGCATGATCATGGGCAACTTCAACGGCGAGCGCCTGGGCCTGGCGGCCAGCGCGCTGGGCTTCGCGCGGGCCTGCCTGGACGAGGCGCTGGACTGGGCGCGCCAGCGCAAGACCTTCGGCGCCGCGCTGATCGAGCACCAGGCGGTGCGCCACCGGCTGGCCGACATGCAGATGCGCATCGCCAGCACCGAGGCGTGGCTGGAGGCCGTGGCCGCGCAGGGCGACGCGCTGGAAGCGCAGGGCCATGTCAACGCGCCCGACTGGGTGGCGGCCGTGTGCCTGCTGAAGAACCACGCCACGCAGACCATGCAGTTCTGCGCCGACGCGGCGGTGCAGATCCTCGGCGGCATGGGCTACATGCGCGGCACCGTGAGCGAACGCATCTACCGCGAAGTCAAGGTGATGATGATCGGCGGCGGGGCCGAGGAGATCATGAAGGAACTGGCGGCACGGCAGTTGTGGACATAGCCCACCCCCAAGCCTCGCCCACTTCGTGTGGCTCTGCACCCCCTCAAGGGGACGCACCCGGCGGCCTGGCAGAGCCAGTTCCGCGGGTGCCCGCGAACGGGCCTGGCTGCGCCGGCCAGGGGGTTGCGTGCGTCGCGGGTCACGCAATAGCGTGGGTGGTGACAGCGACAGCGACGGATTGCGGCGCGGCCTTGTTTTGACTACGCTGCGCGAGCGTGGGCAGACAGCGGCCCGGAACAACAACACCAAGTTCGAGGAACGCAAATGAAAGTCTGCACCACATGGCTGGCACGGAGCCTGGCCGCGCTGGGGATCGTGCTTCTGGCGCTGACAGGCTGCGGCGGCGGCGGTGACGGCGGGGGCGGTCCGATCGTCCTGCCGATCCTGCCGCCGGGCGGCGAGCCGCCGCCGCCTCCCTCGACCGGCAGGCTGGAGTCCTTTGCGCTGCGGGCGGCGTCGACCGGCATCACCTATCCGATCGAGGTGTACCTGCCGCCTTCGTACCGGGAGAGCACGCGCAGCTACCCGACGATCTACGTGCTGGACGGCGACGCCCGATTCAACCTGGGCGAATCGCGCTTCGCGAACTTCAGGACGCTGCTGGACCGCCACAAGAAGGAAGCCATCCTGATCGGCATCGGCAACACGGACAGGCGCGACACCGACTACACGCTGCCCGGAGGCCATCGGTACCATGATTTCCTGGCCGGGCAACTGGTCCCGCTGATCGAGGAGCGCTACCGCGCGGATCCCGGCATGCGCATGCTCACGGGCCTGTCGCTGAGCGGCTCCTACGTCGCGATCGCCTTGCTGATCGAGGCGCAGCACGAGATGGTGTTCAGCCACTTCCTGTCGTCCGATGGCGCCTTCCACAGCGACTACCTGGCGCAGATCAAGTCGCTGGACGCGCAGACCCACCGCATCGTCGGCGATCGGCCGATCCCGGCCACGCTGGTGCTGGCCAGCGGGTCGGGCGGCGTGTCCAACGAGCGCGCGGTGGAGGAGTTCAATGCGTACATGAGAATGCGCAACTACAAGGGGCTGGGACTGGTCTATCTCAAATTCAACGCCGGCCACACCCCCATGGACCTCCCGGCCTTCGAAAACGCGATCAACCGCTTCATCGACTGACCGGCCGCGCTCGGGCCTGCACCCGTCCCGTCACCGCGGGCCGTGACGCCTCTGCGCCCATGGACCACTGCACCACCAGGATGCTGCCCAGCACGGCGACCAGCCCGGCCAGCGCGAAGCCGCTCATGGCCTGCCCCAGCAGCGCCCAGCCCAGCACCACCGCCGTGAGCGGACTGAGCAGGCCCAGCGAGCTCACGGCCACCGGCGACAGGCGCGCGATGCCGCGGAACCACAGCGCATAGGCCGCGAGGCCACCGCCCAGGGACAGGTAGGCATAGGCCAGCACCTGCGTCGCGCCGAGCGCCGGCAGGGGCGGATCGACGGCCCAGGCGACGGGCAGCAGCATCGCGCCGCCGGCCAGCAGTTGCCAGCCGGTGAAGGCCAGCACCGGCACGTCGGTGCGCCAGCGGCGCGCCAGGTACACGCCCGCCGCCATGCTCGCCGCGCCGGCCAGTGCGGCGGCGACGCCCACCGCGTCCCAGGCCGCGCCCGGCGACAGCAGCAGGACCGCCATGCCCGCCACGCCCAGCACGCCGGCACCCACGGCCAGCCCCGTGGGGCGACGATGGTCCACCGCCCAGACCAGGCCCATCACCAGCAGCGGCTGGATGGCGCCCACCACCGCCGCCAGCCCGCCGGGCAGCCGGTAGGCCGCGACGAACAGCAGCGCCTGGAAGAAGCCGATGTTCAGGGCCGAGAGCAGCAGCAGCCGGCCCCACGCGCCGCGCGCCGGCCAGTGGCGGGTGAGCAGCACCAGCAGCAGCCCGGCCGGCAGGCAGCGCAACAGCGCCGCGGTGAAGGGGCGATCCGGCGGCAGCAGCTCGGTGGCCACGATGTAGGTCGAGCCCCAGACGACCGGCGCCAGGGCAGTCAGCAGGGCGTCGGCCCAGGAAGAGCGGTGGGAGTTCGACATGGCAATTTATCTTCAAATCAAGATAAATAAGATTAACAGATAATCTTGACATCAAGATAAACAAGGTCATGCGCATGGGTACAGCACGACAGCCGGACGCGGTGGACGCCATCCTGGCGCAGTGGCACAGGGAACGGCCGGACCTGGACGTCGCGCCGATGGGTCCGATCGGGCGCATCAAGCGCTGCTCGGCGCTGCTGCAGCGCCGGCTGGACGACACCTTCGCGGCCTTCGACCTGAACTTCTGGGAATTCGACGTGCTGGCGACGCTGCGCCGCACCGGCGCGCCCTACCGCCTGGCGCCCACCGCCCTGTTCTCGGCGCTGATGGTCACCTCGGGCACCATGACGCACCGCCTGCAGCGCCTGGAGGCGCGAGGCCTGGTGCAGCGCGAGCCCAACCCGGAAGACGCGCGCAGCCTGCTGGTGCAGCTCACGCGCGAGGGCCTGGCGCTGGTCGACCGCGCGGTGGCGGCGCACGTCGAGAACGAGCACCGCATCCTGGCCGGACTCAGGCCCGCCGAGCTGGCCGCGCTGGACGCCGGCCTGTCGCGGCTGCTGCGCCTGCTGGAGCCGACGGCGCCATGAACCCGCAGGATCTCACCCGCCTCGTCACGCTGCCGATGCCCTTCGGCAAGCACAAGGGCACGCTCATCGCCGACCTGCCCGGCAACTACCTGAACTGGTTCGCGCGCGAAGGCTTTCCGCCGGGCGAGATCGGCCGGCTGCTGGCGCTGATGCACGAGATCGACCACAACGGGCTGCGGCCCCTGCTGACCCCGCTGCGCCGCGGCGGCACATGAGCCGCATTCCTACAAGGGCCATCGCCATCGGCGCATGACGCGCCGGCGCCTTCTCCCCTACGCTGCGGCACTGCAGGGGAGCTTCCCGCGGGCAGACCGCCGAATACCAACTGGCACGCCGCATCGTTTGCGCAAGGCTTTCAAGCAATGCCCTTCCTTCCACCGACCGGCGCGCTGCGCCGCTGCTCTTTCGCGACCGCAGCCCTGGCCGGCGCCGCCGGCCTGCTCGTCCCGGCACTGGCCGGCGCGCAGGCATTGCCGCCCCTGTCGCCCGCCCTCGACCGCTTCAACCTGTCCGTGGGCGCCTACTATGCCGAGCCTACTTTCCAGGCCTCGGTGAACACCACCGCCGGCGGCCTGTCGTCGGGCAAGCTCAAGGGCGACCACGTCACCCTGCCGCGCGTCTCGGGCGAGGCGCTGCTGTTCGGCAACCACGGCCTGTCCTTCGACTACTACCGCTACAGCCGCGACTACACCAACACCTTCGCCACCGTGACGGAGCTGGGGCCGATCCCCGTCACCGCCATGGGCGGCGTCAACTTCGACCTGAAGGTCGAGTTCGCCAAGCTCGCCTACAAGTACTGGTTCACCTGGGGCGACACCGCGCTGGGCCTGGGCGCGGGCGTGGCCTACTACCGCATCGGGCTGGACAGCAACGCCTACGCCGGCCTGAACGGCGCCACCCGCACCTTCAGCCGGCACGACAGCGACGATGCCTTCGCGCCGCTGCTGGAAGTGGGCCTGCGCCACGCGATCACGCCCGACCTGCGGCTGTTCGCCGACCTGTCGGGCGTGCGCAAGGGCGGCAGCGGCCTGCACGGCAACATCTACAGCGGCATGGTGGGCATCGAGTGGTTCCCGCTGAAGAACGTGGGCGTGGCCCTGGCCTACGGCGCGAACGACATCGACCTGCGCCGCGACGGCAGCGGCGTGGACCGCCTGCGGATCAAGACACAGGGGCCCACAGCCTTCGTCAAGGCAAGGTTCTGATACCGAGTTGCGTTCAGTCGTCAAGATCCGTTCAGGCTGAGCCTGTCGAAGCCCGGCACGGCACTTCGACAAGCTCAGTGCGAACGGATTCTTGATTCAGGGCGTCACGTAGTCCGAAACGACCTTCCACTTGCCGTCGACGATCTGCGACAGGCGCGACTGGTCGTTGCCCAGGCGCTTGGTGGCGGTGTAGTTGCTCTTGGGCGAACCGAACATGTCGGGCTCGAAGGTGATCGCGTCCATCGTCT